>Ga0105247_10000308_pt1 | contig 43877 bp, 38 predicted proteins | sample KBSS24metaG_FD_81519 | JGI IMG/M metagenome (GOLD analysis project Ga0105247, IMG submission 81519) | Switchgrass rhizosphere microbial communities from Kellogg Biological Station, Michigan, USA - KBS S2-4 metaG | ecosystem: Host-associated > Plants > Roots > Rhizosphere > Soil | place... | reverse complement strand
GAGCAGTTGCGTGACAACAGCGCCGCGGGCCAGGTCGCTCGCATCGTGCTGGCGCACCAGTCCCTGGACAAATACCTGTGGTTGATCCACCAGGCCTACGACGATTCGCTCTGGAGGGGAGGTGACCGCGCCGGCATCGAGCAGCATTTCCCGCTGATCTGGCGGACTTCGATCATGCTCTACGAGTCCACGCTCAATGCGAGCCCGCATCGCGTGCGGGTGTGCACTCCTGCCGCCGACGGCGAGAGCTTTGATTGCCGCGACGAGATCGCACGGGCCAGGATAGTTCCCATTCCTGCGCAAGCGCCGCTTCTGGGGCTCCTGCACCAGCCTAACGTGGGCTGAGCCGAGCGCTCACTCGCCCACCACGCAGTCGGGATCATCACCGATGTTGGAACACCCAGCGCCTTGAGCGCACGCCAGATGCTGAAACTCGTGTGCTCATTGAATGCCCGCATCAATACCGTGGCGCCGGTTATCCATTATGATGTCTGGCAATCGCAGCTGCCGATCGGGAGCACATTGTGTCCAATACGTCCTGGGTCAGCGTCGCGGCGTACTCGGATAAGATCTCAGCCGAGGCCACTCTCGGGCTGCTGAGCGGAGCGGGCCTGCCTGCCTACATCAAATCGGACGAGCACGTACCGGGGCTTGGGTCCCACTTCTGCGTGTCCGTTCCATCCGATCGAGCGCACCAGGCGCGGCGGATATTGGAGCAGGGGCGTGTGTCGGAGACTGAGTTGACGGAACTGGCAACGGGAGCGAAGGCAGATGAGTGAGGGAAGCGCCACGCGTAAGGATTCGCTGCTGTTGCCACTGATACTCATCTACGGCGCTGCAAGCTTGGCGCATCACATGCACAACGCCATCTATTTGCACGACTATCCGAATCTGCCGGTGTGGCTGACGGCCGCCGGGGTGGTGGCGGCCTGGTTGGCCGTAGCTGCCGTGGGGGCGGTGGGATATCTGCTCTACCGGCGAGTATCCCGGGCCGTGGGTTTGATGACAATCAGCGCCTACGCGGTGTTGGGTTTCGCCGGACTGGACCACTACACGGTCGCACCTATGTCCGCACATACCCTGGTCATGAATCTGACTATTCTGCTTGAAGTCGTGACCTCCGCCGTACTTCTGGTCTGCGTTGCACGGTCCGCGTTCGCACTACGGGTGCAGCGCTCGCAGGCGTAGGGTCGATAGTCACAACGTGCTCGGCCATTTTGCGCTGGTGCACCTCTTCGCGATCAATGACGACGTGGGACGGAGCAGTGATCCCGAGCCGGATCTGATTGCCGCTGAAACCGACCACGGTGATGACGACATTGCCACCGATTCGCAGGGACTCGTTGGGACGGCGGCTGAGGATGAGCATGTGATCACTCCTTGTCAGGCAACAGGTATTCCGATCGTCAGACAAAAGCATGGCGTGATTTGGACCGCTTGCCAAACCGTCGCCGTATTCGATGACGCGAATGAGCGACGCACGGCCTCGAGACTGTTGCTGCAGCGGAGTGTTATGACAACTCGGAATGCAGGTTGCGGCCGGACTGGGCGTCCAGCGTCTGCAGAAACTCGCGAATCTTCGCCGCCGCCGGGCGAGGCGCGCATTGCAGGAGACAGTGGGGCGCATCGATCTCGATGAGGGTGGCTGCAGGGGCGTGCTCCTGGATCAAACGCGCTGCCGCTCCAGGAATCAAGCGGTCATGTGTGCCAACGAGGCACAGTATCGGCACGCGGACACTGGTAAGAGCTGCGCGCACATCGCAGTCGGCCACGGCTTCCAGGCGGCTGCGGATGGTCTTCGCAGGTACGCTGGCAAGAATCCTCTGATGTAACTCACGAATGGCCGGCGTGATCCAGCGGCCCAACACCAGAAAGCGCGACAGCCGCAACGAGGAACCGCTCCCATGAAACGGCAGAAACGGCAGCAGGGTGCGGATGAACCGCAGTCGGGGGCGCGGGCTGCTCGCGAAAGTGCAGCAGAGAATGATTCCGGCCAGTCCCCGCGGCGCCTGCGCGGCCAGTGCGATGGCCACCGGCCCTGAAAATGACTCGCCCAACAGCACGTAAGGCTCATCCTCAGGAAGTTCCGGACGAACGAGCTGCTGACACGTGGCGTAGTCGTAAGCACCGGCCGCCGGATAACGAACCACGTGGGTATCGATGTCACCTTCAAGTGCTTCCAACAGAGGCTGAAAGAAATCCCCGGTGCCATCCAGGCCGGGGAGCAGGACGAGGCTGGGCATGGCCATCGTATTCAGTTAGGGAGCCGCGAGAAATTCTCGCAGCAACTCCCGATAGCCGGGTTGGAGATTGATGTCGTTGTGGGTTGCGTCGTGAAATATCTTTACATGCCGCAGCGGCGCCGGTATTGCCGCAACGAGCGCCTCCGAGCGCGGCCGCAGCACGACATCGTCCCGTGCGGCGATGAGTGCCAGAACGGGCGCATGAACAGCTTTTATCCGCCGCACGGAATCGTACGAGTCCTTGACCAGCCACCGTACAGGTGCCCACCCGTAATGATCGGCCGCCACCTGCGTGATCGAATCATACGGGGTAACCAGAATCAGCTTTTCAACAGGACGAGTGGCGGCAACCGCGGTGGCAACTCCGCTCCCCAGGCTGCGCCCCATCACGGCAACCCGTTCGTGCCGATTCGTCACGTCGTCATATATCGCCTGTGCATCGGTCACGAGTAACTTTTCGGACGGCGTCCCGGCGTTCCCGCCATAGCCGCGGTAGTGCACGAGGTAAACCGCGCGATCCGGAAAAACCGCGGCAAATTCCGGGATCTTCGCGGCAACGTCTTCGGCATTGCCGCCAAAATAAATGAGCGCGGCAGGCAGGCTGCCGTGCAACTGCCACACCTTCAGGGCGAGCTCACCCGAATGTATGAGAACCGCAGTGGCTCCTCCCGGACGTGCTTCGGGGGTGGGGAAGTAAAGAAGGCGATCCTGCATCACATAGAGGACGCAACACATGATGGCGTACAGCGCTAACGCCACAAGCCCTGCCAAGGCGATCCATTTCATCGATTGGGGTCCGCGGGCGATGTCAACAAGGCCGCAAATTCTACGTTATTTTGTCGTATGCTCTGGCCGGAAGGATGGCATGGATGGCGATTCCAGTGAGCGGGCTACGCATCGCAAGCGTGGTTGTGGCGGCAATTGTGGTGGTTGCGGCGGCAGGATGCGGCTCCGTCGGTGTAGCTCTCGGTACGAGGACGCGGCTCGACAGGCTGCCCATCGTGTCGATCTCGGCCACCCTGCATCCGCAGCCCGGTTTGAGTCCCGGGATGTCCGGCCGGCTCATCATTGTTGCAACGGCCGAGGACGGCCACAGATTGACGACCGTCGGGGAGGGGCACGGGACGGTTCTCTTCGACAGCTTCACCTTTGATCCCACAATCGTACATGTCAGCGGCAGCGGCATAGTTTCGCTGCCGTCCGATCCACGGGTTAGCAACGGGCAGACGGCCCATGTGCGGATCACGGTGGTTGGTCATCCTAATGTCGTAACTGACCTCGCTGTCGCTCCACGCTATGACGTCAAATTCGCAGCTCATTTTTCGGGACGTTCCGGAATCGACGGGAGCCGCGGATTGGATGGACTGTCAGGCAGTGATGGAACCGCGGGCTCCACGGATCCGAGCAATCCCTCCGCCGGAGGCAGGGGCTCTGATGGAGCCCGGGGTGGTGATGGCGGTGATGGGGGCGACGGCAGTCCCGGCGAAAATGTTCACGTCTGGGTAACACTCGAGCCGGGCACCCAACCTCTCATTCAGGTGCGCGCCGCAAGTGCGGCCCATGCGAGCTTCTTCCTTATCGATCCCAACGGCGGCTCACTGTGGATCGACGCAAATGGTGGCGAGGGAGGCCGCGGCGGTAGTGGAGGAAGAGGCGGCCACGGCGGCTCCGGCGGATTCGGGTTCCCCAATGGCTCCCCCGGCCAGGACGGACTCAACGGCTCTGACGGTCATGCCGGCCTCGACGGTGCCGCAGGCAACATCCTGGTGTCCGTCGATCCGGCGGCACAGCAGTACCTGGACCACTTTCACTTCTCGAACAAGGACGGCAGGGGTCTCGCAGGCCGTGCACCGCAAGTGCGCATCGAGCCGGTGCCGCCGCTGTGGTGAGCCGCAAAACTGCCATCCCAATCTGCTCGGCTTCACTGTACGCTTGACGGTACTACGCTGCGAAAACAAGGGTGGCACGTCACGATCGTGCCTCAAAGAGCATGCCCCAGGTCTCCATCATCATGCCGGCCTACAACCGCGCGGACACCATCCAGCGCGCCGTGGCGAGCGTGCAAACACAGGGATTGCAGGACTGGGAGCTGGTCGTGGTGGACGATGGCTCAACCGACAACACCGCGGCGCTGATTCCGCAGGACGATCCGCGAATTGTCGTTATCCGCCAGGAAAACCGGGGTTTCGTCGAAGCACGCAATGCCGGGCTGCGGGCGGCACGCGGCGAATACATCGCGTTCCTGGACTCCGATGACGAGTGGCAGCCGCACCACCTGCAACTGTGCATAGGTTTTCTCGAGGCATATCCCGAGGAATGGTTTGTTGCAACGGAGTTGCTGGAGGATTTTGGCGGCGGCCGGCGTGTCAATCATTACCAGGTCGAAACGTCGCAGTGGTATCCGCGTATGGCGGCCCGGATCGGGGCTCATTCGATCGACCTGCCCCCGGGGGAAACGGACAACTATCTGCGCGTGTATGAATCACGGTTACCGGTCGGCCAGTGGGGAACTGCCATCCTCCAGGATGCGGGAGTTCAGACAGTTCCCTTCGTCTACAGCGGGCGAATTTTCGAACATCTGCGCTGGGGGTTTCTGGTGGCCGTCAACTCCCTGGTGCTCAGGCGAACAGCGCTGGAAGAGGTCGGCCTGCTGGATGGCAGGTACGCGCTCGCGGCCGACCAACATCTCGTGGCCAAGCTGTGCCTGCGATTCCGGGCCAATTTCATCGGGACGCCCACCTATATCAAACACGAGTTGGCGCAGGAAGGAGCTTTGCCGAGCGAGGGTCACCTGGCGACGGGGAAGACCGCGCTCAAGTTTCTAAAGGACATGCTGCGGACATTCGACGATCTGTTCTGGCTCGCACGCCCCGACGAGGGGGAATTGCGGGCCATACGCAGCCTCATGCTACTGGACATGGCGCAGGTTGCCCTGAAGACCGGTCAACGGGCCGACGCCTTGCAGTGCTTGCGGGAGGCTCGCACGGGCTTGCCCCGGTTCTGGCGCGCCATCACACTGCACTGGCTTGCCATGTGCATGCGCTCGCCGCAGCGCTCGGTGCGGATATGGAGCACTCTCGACCGCGGAATGGCAGCTGTGCGACAGGTAGCACGGGGTGAGATATCGATGGGGGCCTTGTTTCAAAAGGCCCGGATGAGGTTGGGACGGGCCTGAGAGATGATGTTGGATCTGTTCGAAAGCCGCGACGAAGTTGACTCGGCGCCGCAGCCGCTGGGTCCAGGGGCGATGGTACTGCGGGGCTTGGCAGCGCCTCAAGGGGCAGCGTTGCTGGCGGCCGTGGAACGCGTGGTGGAACGCGCGCCCTTGCGTTTCATGACGACTCCTGGCGGATATCGCATGTCAGTCGCGATGTCGAACTGCGGCGCAGCTGGTTGGGTCACCGATCGCAGTGGCTATCGGTACGATGCGATTGATCCGCTCACGGGTCATCGCTGGCCGGCCATGCCGTCTGTTTTTACCGAGCTTGCGTGCGAAGCAGCCGCGACGGCCGGATTCAGTGATTTCTCAGCGGACGCCTGCCTCATCAACCGCTATGAGCCTGGCGCACGTCTGTCGCTGCACCAGGACCGGAACGAGCGGGATTTCAGCGCGCCCATTGTCTCGGTGTCTTTGGGCCTGCCGGCCATGTTCCTGTTCGGAGGTGCGCAGCGTTCCGTTCGCCCGCGCCGCGTGCCGCTGCTACACGGTGATGTCGTTGTTTGGGGCGGGGCGGCGCGACTCAATTTCCATGGCGTGCTGCCTCTGAAAGAAGGCCAACATTCATTGCTGGGGAGCTGCCGGTTGAATCTCACTTTTCGTAAGGCGTTGTGAGCTTCCAGGCAGCATAGGCAGCAGGGAGGCAGACCGCGCACGGCCGGTAGCCAGCTGCCCGGGCATGTTCTTCATCCAGGAAAAACACCCGATGCTTGATGTAACCGCCCCGCGCGATTGTGCGTAGTGCGGCGGGGCAGTCGAGGCGGCCATAGATGTGACTGCGGCGATGGCCGCCCAGCGCCCCTGGCCGATCGCTGTCGTATGGCTTACCGTCAGGTCCTATCAGCTTCCAGGTTCGAGTCACAGGCGGTGGGGTTCGATGCGTACGAAGATCAAGGATATCAAGATCCTCCGCACCGTAACCGGTGGGAACAACGTTAACGAGGCATGACCGCCTCCCGCGGGCCGCTGGTGCCGCCCGCGGGAAAATCGCCGGCTTATTTCAACTCGGCGGTCTGCATCGTCTGCGAGCCGAGCACGGTGCGGATCTTGGCGCGGTCCGCCTCCGACTGAGCAGCCTTTTCCACTGAGCCCTCGATCTGAGCACTGACTGCATCCAGCTTCCCGCCCAGGTTGTCGAGCGCCGCCCAGTTCTTGAATTCGGTGACCAGGTAGATATCCGGATCACCCGGCGCGCGTGCCTCAACGATCAGGACGCGGTAGCTGAGAATGAGCCCAGCTTTCTTGGCAGCTTCCTCCTGCTTCTTCCAGGTCGTTGCAAGCCATTGCATGTAGTCATCGAAATGGCCATCCACGGTGCGGATAGCTGCGACATTGACGACCGGACCGTCGTTGAAATGGCGGCCGTCGGCGTACGAGAGTGTGGCGAGCGCTGTGCATAACACGCCAAGGCAAAAGCGTTTGGTAACGGATGTCATACGGATACCCTCCCGGGGCGAGCTGACGCAGTTCTTGGTTTTTGGCCAGCATCGCCGGAGGAGCCCCGGTCCGACTGCGGCCACTTGTCGTTCGGCTGCGGCCATGCTACTCACCTCATGCAGGCGCCGCACGCTGCAGTGCGGTAGAGCGGGTTATTTTGCAGCCGCTGTAGCTTCCTCGTCTTTGAGGTAAGCAGAGCTTAAAGTCCCCTTGGCTTTCGCCACCGGCAGCAGTGTTGGATAGAACTGCACGAATGTGGTGTCCACAGCCGCGTGAGCTTCATGGCACGCATAACAGGCTGCGGGCCTCTTGATCGGTTTACCGAGCCCGGAATCCGCTACGGTAAAGAAACCCCAGCCGCCATCGAGTCTTGCATCCTTGACGTGGAGTTCCCTGCCCAGGATCTGCTGCGACTGTGTCTGCCCGCTCTTGTTGATCGAAGCAGCTGCAGCGGCCGCCCGCACCTCGAGCATGAACAGCGTTTTGTCAGGCCAGGTACCGGATTTCAGGAAGGCACGGTAGGCCATCGGGTTCACGAAGACATTATCGAAGGTTGAATGACCCTCGGCCGCGACAACCGGCCGGTAGCTCATATCCAGTCCCGAGGACAGGAACACCCACTCCCGATATCGCTCGGGCACCTGCAGATCACCGGTAGCCGTGTAACGAGGCGTGTCCTCCTGAGTACCAGTGACCGTGCTGGGTTCACTCGCCGCAATCCCAGTTAAAACGAGTAACGCAACGATTGAACCGGCCGCGACTTTGTTGATAGACATATCGACCCCAGTAGTGCACCGAATGTACCGGATTGCATCCGCGGCTCGTGTGTAGGCTTGCTGCTACTTCTCCGGTTGGGTGGAATAGTGAACGTGCGTGATTTGCCAGCGCCCAGCGTGTTTGAGCCATACATCGGTCTCGAAGGCATGCTCGTCGGTGCTCTTGCTCGCCGGGTGTCGCGTGCGCACGTCGATTTGATAGCTCGCAATCGCCGTGTCACCCGTCGGGGACACTCGAATCACGACGTCGGAAAGCTTCACGGACTCGATAGGTTCCGTCCGAACGGACTGCGTCCACTCCTTGCGGTAGTCCGCCAGGGTGGTGCGCTTGTTATAAAAAATGAGTCCCGCATCATCGGCGTAATACGCGAAATACTTGGGCAGGTCGTTCGCGGCGTACGCATCGTTGTAGTCCTTCTCGAGTCGCATGATCTCCTTCTGGATCGACGCGGGTTCCGCGGCGTGTGCAGCGGATACCGCGGTGGTGACCAGGGCAAGGCAATAGGCAAAATTGAGCAGCGAGCGAGAGGTCATAGGGTATCCCGGATCGGCGGCGTTTCGGTTCCGTGCCGTGCCATACAGTGTAAGCTGACCGTCGTTGAAATGGGGAGTCCGCGGCTTGCAGAAACTCGGACTGGCAATTCAATCAGTGGTACGGGCGAAAGGGAAACGACATTGTTATCGCAACGTCTGACGGGTGGATTCCGGCTGAGTAATCGGCGCTGGTATCCATGGATCTTCCTTCTGCTATGCACGTTTTTTCTTTTACTTGCTTACGCATTGGGCGGACGGCAGCTCAAGATCGAGTGGGTCGTGTCGGTGCTGGGCGGCGCGGGAGGCCTGACCACCTTTCTGTATTCGCAGCACCTGCAGGAGACGCGGCTGTTTACCGAGCTGTTTCAGGTTTTCAATGAGCGCTATGATCGGCTCAATCAACATCTCAACGAGCTCGTGAGCTGCGATGGCTCGAGCCTCAGCCCGGACAGCCAGCAGCTTCTAATGGACTATTTCAACCTGTGCGCGGAGGAATATCTCTACTTCCGCTCCGGCTACATCGACGAAGACGTCTGGCGGTCTTGGACCTGCGGCATGCGAGTCTACGCACAAGTGCCCGTTATCCGGGAGATCTGGGAACGCGAGCTTGCGAGTGGCTCTTACTATGGGTTTTCACTCCAGCAGTTGGTGGAGTCATAACGCTCGGTCGGGTGTATCGGCTAGAGCGGCTTCATCCATGCGTCATGGCTTAGGGTTTCGACGGCTGGATCACAGCGCAACTGCGCGACTTTTTCTGCGGACATAGGGCCCGAGATGATGACGGGGTCGGCGGTTGACAGCACGGTGCGGAGCTCAAATCCATATCGAGCGGCCAGCTCGCGTGCAACCGACAGCCGATCCGCGGTCGGTTTCAGTCGTATGAAAAAGCCAGGAGCGCGTGAATCGAACTTGCCCTCAATTTGCGCAGGTGAGGCGCAGGGAGGCTTCAGATCGCGCCCTGAGGTGGCATGCGCGCATCCGCTCAGTACGACGAAGGTGGCTGCGACCACCATTGGCACGGTCACGCCGCGTGGAGCCACCAGACAGGCGTAATTGATTTCCCATCGCATTGGCGCATTCTAATCGTGTGGCGTCCCGCGTGAAGCGTAGCGGGCGTCTCATCCCACCGACAGGGAATAAGGAAATCCATGAGTCGTCTGACCTTCCCGCAGGCAATGCTGTTCAGCATCGTAATCGCAGCGACAGGCGCTCCGGCGTGGCCACCGCAGCTGCAGCTCGAAATGCATGTGCCGTTTGACCCGACCGCGTTTCCCAGCGACGGCCGCTACCATCTGACTTACGAGCTGTACCTCGCCAACTTCGACAGCCACCCAATCACTCTCCGACGCGTTGAAGTGCTTGATGCGGACAGCCCGGGCAAGCAACCGATCGCAGCGTTCGAAGCACGGCAACTCAACACATTCCTACATCACATGGGTAAGCAGATAGTAGGCGATGAGATACCACCGGCCGAAGACGATGCGCAACGCCAACTTGCAGCGGGCGAAACCGTAGTCGTGTACCTATCGATCACACTCGACACTGGTGTACGAATTCCGAACCGATTGCGCCACCGCGTTCTCACTGACGATTCCGCGGTGGAGGGTGCCACCATCGGTACTCACCACGACAAGTTGCGCGTGCTCGGATCGCCGTTGGAAGGGGCGCATTGGCTCGCAGGTTCTGGCCCCAGCAACGATTCACACCACCGACGCCAGATCCTCCTGCTGAATGGCCAGCCCCATATCTCTTCGCGCTACGCGATCGATTGGATGCAGGTCGAGAACGGCTCGGCGTTCTCGGGCGACGAGCGCGACAACCGTTCGTACCACTCCTATGGCAAGCCCGTGCTGGCCGTTGCCGATGCCAAGGTGATTACAGTGAAGGATGGCATTCCGGAAAATATTCCCGGGCATTTTGGAAAGGGCTCGCTCGCAGTGCCGATGTCGATGGAGACTTTGCTCGGCAACACGATTACGTTGGATCTGGGCGGCGGCCAGTTCGCCTACTACGCCCACCTGCAACCGGGCAGCTTGCGCGTCAAAGTCGGGGACCGCGTGCGGCGAGGTCAGATTCTTGCGCGCATCGGGGATACTGGAAGCTCATTCGAGCCGCATCTGCACTTCGAAGTCACAACCGGATCGAGCGCCCTGGACGGCGAGGGCGTGCCCTACATCATCGACGAATATACCGTCACTGCGTCAAATGGTGATGCGCCAGCGCGACGTACGCACGAGCTGCCACTAACCCGTACGCTCGTCGAATTCGGGGGTAATGCGGCGGTATCGAAATGACTTACTGCCCTGACCAGGCGTCCAAGCCGTGAGCAGGAACCACTGCGCGCAGCCGCAGAACCGCGAAGCACTCAGGGCACCGAATCTGAAGGTCGGAAATGTCCGTCTCCGCCGCCGTTTTCACGACGCGGTCGATGCCAACCGGGCGCCCTTTGTTGCATTGCACACAGAACCCGTTCAGCACGTATCCGGCTGCAAAGTAGTCATGCGTCGTCTTGAGCGTAGGTGTGTGACGAGCCATGCGTTAATCGTAGATCCGGCGATTCCGTACGTCCACTCCCTCAAATGACGCGCGCCTCAAGCTTGGAGAAGCTTCGATAGGCGCTTTTTCTTCATCGCCTCTTCGAGCTGCCAGGCACGACTTCCTTGACAGCCTGCACCTGAAGCTCTTCGAGGATGCCTTCGGCCTTGAGAAAATCATCCAGGCTGCTGCCGATTCGGGGATTGCGCTTCTTGCTCACGATCTCTTCACCTCCTTCATTCGTTTCACCTTGTTTGCCCGAATTGCCGGTGGAATGTCCGACGAGATAACGAGTCTCAATGCAAAGACCCACTGACTAGAGTCGGTGCGCTTACGCAGAAATTGAACCAGCCGCACGGCGTTACAGCGTTGCTACATCGTCAGCTTTCGAGACGGAGTGCGCGTATGTCCGCACGGACGCGGATCGGTGCGGCGCCCAAACATAGGCGGATATCTTGAGCGGTACGACGTTGTTACCCGCGCGCAGACTGTCGACGTAGTCAGCCCACGCTTGCATCATTTTCCGCTGCTCATCCGCTGAGCACGGTTGTACGCTGCCCAGACCTTGTTCCGCTCGGCATGCGCAAGTTGCAACTTGATCAGATCGGGAGGCCATCCCAGCTCGTTGAGGCACGTTGAAGCCAGCGACCGAAAGCCGTGACCGATCATTTCCTCGCCGGACTCTCCAAGCCGACGGAGTGCTGCATTCAGCGTGTTGTCACTAATGGGGCGTGTTGATGTGCTAGCGATGGGAACAATAACGGCCATGGTCGGTAATCGGCCGCAACCATTTGCAGAATCGCTATGGCCTGCCGGCGATCGCACGTCAGCCGGGCTAAGAGCTAAGTCTTTGATTTATATGGTGGGCGGTACTGGGATCGAACCAGTGGCCCCTGCCGTGTGAAAGCAGTGCTCTACCGCTGAGCTAACCGCCCATCATTCATCGTACCGCCGGGCAAAAGCGCAATCTTCGCCGGCTGCATCGTGAAGGGCGGCAAGTCTATAGGCCGGCCCGGCCGGAGGCAAATGAGGCCGCCCCTTGAGACCCGCCACTGCCGGCCGCAGGCAAAGCGTGGCCGGCAGGCCCTTGGTAACATGCGCGCCCGGCCCGTCACCGCCGGCTTAAAGGAATTTCCGCTTCATGGCTGTAGTTACGCGATTCGCTCCCAGTCCCACTGGCATGCTGCACGTGGGCGGCGTCCGGACGGCGCTTTTCAGTTGGCTCTATGCCCGGCGCATGGGCGGCAAGTTCATCCTGCGCGTCGAGGACACCGACCGGGAGCGCTCGACCGACGAGGCCGTACGCGTGATCCTGGAGGGGATGGCCTGGCTCTCACTCGACGCCGACGAGGGGCCGTACTACCAAACGCAGCGCTTCGATCGCTATAAGGAAGTCATCCGTGGCATGTTGGATGACGGCACCGCTTATCATTGCTATTGCAGCAAGCAAGAGCTGGATCAGATGCGCGAGCAGCAAATCGCGCGCAAGGAGAAACCCCGTTACAGCGGCATCTGCCGCGATCGGACCACCCCGCGCGAAGGAGTCCAGCCGGTAGTTCGCTTCCGCAATCCGGCCGACGGGTCGGTGGTCGTGAAGGATCTCGTTCACGGTCCAGTGACGTTCCAGAACGTAGAGCTGGATGATTTGATCATCGCCCGTTCCGACGGGACACCTACATATAACTTCTGCGTGGTTGTCGACGACATGGACATGGGCGTCACGCACGTGATCCGCGGCGACGATCATCTGAACAACACGCCGCGGCAGATGAACATGTTGCTGGCGTTGGGGGCCACGCCGCCCGTGTACGCGCATGTTCCCATGATCCTCGGCCCGGACGGCGCCAAGCTGTCCAAGCGCCATGGGGCGGTGAGCGTGTTGCAATACGAGGAGGAGGGCTATCTGCCGGATGCGTTGCTAAACTATCTCGTACGCCTGGGTTGGTCGCATGGCGACCAGGAAATTTTTTCCCGTGAGGAGATGGTGGCTGCCTTCGATATTCATGATGTCAACAAAGCTGCCTCCGCCTTCAATCCGGAGAAATTGTTATGGCTCAACCAGCAACATATGATGCGGGCGCAACCAGCAGCCTTGGCACCGTATCTGCAGTCCCAGTTGGCTCGCCTGGGTCTGCACAGTAATGACCAGCAGTTGCTCGAGGGTGTCATCCTCTCGCAGCGCGAACGGGCAAAGACGATGAAGGAGATGGCGCAGAACAGCCGCTTCTTCTTCACCGACACGGTGGAGCTGGACCCAAAGGCCGTTGCCAAGCATTTGACTGCTGCGGCATTGCCGGTGCTGCAGAAGGTCCGCGAGCGCCTCGCGACGCTCACAGAGTGGTCCGCTGGAACGGTGCACACAGTCTTGAATGATCTCGCAACCGAGCTGCAGACTGGGCTTGGCAAGGTCGCCCAACCGGTGCGTGTTGCTGTCGCTGGGTCCGCGGTCTCGCCGCCAATTGATGCCACGCTCGCGCTGCTGGGACGCGAGAGGACATTAGCGCGTATAGACGCCGCGCTGAAGCAGGTACCACTGTGACGACGAGAGCGGCCTGCGGCCTCTTTGCGCTGGTCGTTCTTGCCTACATCACGGTCTTCGCGTGGTTCTCGCCGCTGACGCTGCAGGACTATCCCAACCACCTCGCCCGCGCCTATGTCATGGCGGACCTCCTGTTCCAACATGGTGCGCAGTTCGGGCAGAGCTATCAGTTCCACTTCCTATGGACTCCGTACGTGTCCGGGGACTTGTTACTGGCCGCGCTGACGTACGCAACCGGACCCAATGCCGCCTCGGCCATCTGGGCAATAGTGACTTTTCTGTCACTGCCTGCCGCGGTGTACGCGTATCTGCGCGTCATGCGGGTTTCCACCGAAGTCATGCTGTTGATGTTGTTTATCAGTCTGTATCTGAGCACCGATACCTTCTTCGTGAAGGGGTTCCTCGAGTTCAGGCTGTCGGTCGCGCTGACGTTGGTTGCGCTCGCGCTCGTTCAGTTACTGCGGCAGCAGTGGTCGGGCGTGCGCTTCGGGATCTACGCCGCCCTGATTGTGTTGGCCTATCTCACCCACCTGGCGGCGATTGCATTCATTGCAGCCGCGCTGGGCGGATCGGCCCTCTGGCGAATAGGCTTGCGAAAATCGCGCATTGACCGCGAGATCTATCTTTTCATTCCCATCATTGGTGTGCTCGCCTGGCACCTCATGGTGGCACTGGCCTATCGCCAGCCTGGCGATTTCGTTGCCCAGCATAACGATTGGGGCACGATCGAGACGAAGCTAGGACGCCTGTCGTGGGATCTCGTGCGCTACCACGGCAGGCCCGATTCCCTCGTAATGGCAGCGGTGCTCGCGTTCCTGCTGCTCTGCGTGGGCAGCCGACGCTTCTGGAGCAGGGAAGGAATATTGACCGCGCAGGTCCTGGAGCCCTTGGCATACATGGTGCTGTTCTTCGGGCTTTACATCGTGCTTCCGTTTGAGCAGACCGAGGCCTCATACATCGACGTGCGCGCACTCGCGCTGGCCCCTTTCTTCCTGGTTCTCGGAGTGTTGCATCTACCGCAGTCCACCGCTGCTTGGTCTGCGCGGCTGAAGTCATCTGCCATCGCTCTGGCAGCGGCCCTGGCCTGTATCAATCTCGGCTACCTCACGTGGTATTTCCACAAGCAGGGCGCCTGGCTTCCCCAGTACCGCGCGATCGTTGCACGCATCCCGCCGAATAGCACTGTGCTTCCGGTTTACACAGAGAGGAAGTTGGGCAACGTTTTTCTGCATCTGCATGTCGCCGCGTTTGCGGTCATCGATCGGCACGCGCTGATTCCGTATCTGTTCAGCGGCGACGCCGGCCATCCCATGAAGTATTTCCGCTATCTACATCGGCCCGCGGCGCCGGACGAGCTTTGGTATCACTCCGGCTCGGACAGCACGGTCGACTGGTCGCAGGTAGCGCGGGACTATCAATATCTGTTGATCATCAAGCCGTTCGAGGCCGATCGGATCCGCATCCGGACCCGTACCGTTGCCGAGAACGATGCAGCGGTGCTCATGGCGGTGGAATAGTCGGTCTCGCTATCGCTTTCCAAGCGGCCGATTTCTGGTATTCTCGCGTCCCTCGGAAACGAGGGGATCGCCACCTGATTTGCGCGGGCGGCTATAATCCCTTCTGATTCAGTGTCTTACGCACGGGGCCATAGCTCAGCTGGGAGAGCGCATCCATGGCATGGATGAGGTCGTCGGTTCGATCCCGACTGGCTCCACCACCTCAAATCACCCAAACGTGAACGCGTACGCCTGGACCCCGCCGTCCAGGAACTCGATCGTAAACGTATGCCGGTGAATCTCGCCCGGTGCCTGGCGTATGAGTTGATACAGGCGCTGCCCGCGCACAACCCCATTGCCACCGGCATCGGTGTCCACACCGTGACTCGCGCCGGGGTCGGCGCCATCGATCCGCACCCTGAAGCGCACAGCCTTCCCGCCGGCACCCGGACCCAGCACGAGATGCAAGTCGCGCGCGTGAAACCGGAACACGATGCTCCCCGGTGAGGCGCCGAGCACAGCCATTTCGTCACCAACAATCCATGGACCCGTGAGCGCCCATTCATTGAGCTCCAACTTGTCAGGTGCGGTATAGGTTTTGACCTGGTCGCGTAGCACGCCAGAGGGCGAGCTGAAGTGCTCCGCGCGCGCATAACCGACATAGGTTTCCGGCGAGAGCATGTTTGAGTCATCAGAAGCAACCTGCGCTCCCGTGAGCCGATCGGTGGGGACTCCCGCCGGTGGCAGGTTCATGAAGCCGGCCTCGGTCAGCAATGTCCGTAAAGTTTGCTCCGACTGCGGATACTCGCCTTCGCCAAAGTGATGGCCGCGGATTCGGCCCTGCGCGTCAATGAAGTAGTGCGCCGGCCAGTATTGATTGTCGAATGCCCGCCAGATCGCATAGTTGCTGTCGAGCGCGACAGGGTAAGTGATACCCAGGTCGCGCACGGCCTGACTGACGTTGGCGGCGTTCTTCTCGAAAGCAAACTCGGGCGCGTGAACGCCAATCACCACGAGTCCATGGTCCCTGTATTTCTGATACCAACCGCTGATGTAGGGCAGAGAGCGCAGGCAGTTGATGCATGAGTACGTCCAGAAGTCGATCAGAACGACTTTGCCCTGCAGGTCCTCTCGGGTCAGCGGCGGCGAGTTGAGCCAGGATGTTGCGCCGTCGAGCGCCGGTAGCGAGCCCTCCACAGGCAGGCCTCCCATCGCTGAGCTACTGTCCGTCCCGGCGGCAGGTTTGGTATCCACGGGCCGACGTATCGCGCCCATCAAAGACTGTTCGATCCGATTCGTGCTGGCCAGCGATATTCGAGTCAGTACGCTGCTATCTAATCCAAGTGCAATAGCGGCCACTGCAAGCAACACCGTGATACCCAGCCCACGCCGTACCCACTCACCGGCGCCCAGTCCTCTCTTCAACGCGCCGAATACACGTCCACCCGCCAGGAGCGCTATGGCCAACGAGGCGGCCGCTCCGGCTGCGTACCCGAACAACAGTAGCGTCGTGTGCGCGTTCGGCCCCGAGATAGCAGCTCCGGTAAGGACCAGGCCGAGGATTGGCCCGGCGCACGGCGCCCAGAGCAAGCCCGTAGCTACGCCGATCAAGAGTGGGCGCAAGATGCCAGTATCCGCTGCGGAGGCGGCCGAGGAACCGCGCTGGGTGGTCAGTCTGTTCCCAAGGGCAATGAATGGACGTGCCATCAGGTCCGCCAGATGTCGAGACAGTAGCGTCAATGCGAATACGGTCAGAAGTGCGAGAGCGGCAACCCGCCCATATTGATTGATGTGCACAGCCCATGAGCCGCCAACGGCCGCTAACGTCGCGACCGCGGCGAATGTCAGCGCCATCCCCGCTAGCAAGGGCAGGCCGCTCCTGAGGAAGGGCTGATCTGCTCGGGCGAAGACGAAGGGGAGCACTGGCAGGATGCATGGACTCAGTATCGTCAGCATCCCCCCAAGGAAGACCAGCACCAGGAGTGTCATTTGAGCAATTCGTCCACCGCAAGCACGCTACCACGACGCCAAATCTGCCTTAGTAGACCGGCCATGGAACGATCTGATTGCACCGCGGTTTGCCCCGCACCAGCCGCAGCCGGTGCGAGGCCCGGCCAACCCGCTAGAACGTCTGAGAAATACCGGCGAAGTAGCCGCGCCGTGGCCCGAACTGGGGCGCGCCGACGCCGACACCGGTGCCGTCGCGGATCTCGTACTTCTTGTCCAAGGCGTTGATGACATCGAATCGCATCGTCAGCCCCTTCAGTCCCTGGCGATCAAAGTCGTGACTCAAACCCAGGTTGACCTGCTCGTAGTAGGGCAGGCGGTCGCCGTTCGGAATGCTCGTGTCATCCGGGAGCGTCAGATCGCGGCGCAGGCCGGAGCCAACGAGCAGGTCGCCGCTGATGCGCGTGCCTTTCCACTCATACGAGGCCCCGCCCGATACGGTGACCTGCTGTTCATGATCGAGGTGGATATAGTGATTGGCAATGTAGTCGAGCTCAGCGCCGCCGAAATTGAACTGTCCCGTGACGATGTGCTTGCCGATCGCACGCTGCACGGCGGCGTTGGCATACGCCTGGAAGTGGCCGACTGAATAATTGGCCGTGAATTCCACGCCGTACACCTGCCCGTCGGCGTAATTGAACGGCGTCAGAATGATCGGCGCGCCGAACTGTCCTTCATCGATCAGGTCCGTGGCCTGTTTGTAGTAACTGTCCACGCCGACCGTCAATTCGTTGGACAGCTTCTGCTGTAAGCCCACGTCGTAGTAGTTGGACCGTTCGGCCTGGACCACGTCACCCGATGTGACTTCGGGAGCGGCCGTCGTGTTGAGGAATTTCGCGACCGAGGTGTTCCCGACGAGCTCGAACGGAGGCGGCGAAAAGAAGCGTGAGTAGCCCGCATGAACCGTAGTGTCATCCGTGGCCTGCCACACGAAGTTGACCCGCGGACTCACCTGGCTGCCGCTGCTGAATGCACGGTAGTGGTCGAAGCGCACGCCATAGTTCACCGTGAATACGGGGAATACCTTCCACTCGTCCTGCAGGTAAACGCTCTCGATCGTTTGCGAGTCGCGCGTGTTGTCGATGACGCTCACCGGGATATCCGTGGTCTGCGCCCCCGTATCATCCGTCGGGAGAACCCGGGATGTCGTATTGCTGGTCAGACGGTCGGTCTGGGCGTACACGCCGGCCCGGATCGTATGTGTATCCGTGAGCCGATAGACGCCATCGCTCTGCAAGCCGAATGCGACGTCCTTCTTGTAGGCCTGTTGAGATATTCCGCCGAACAACAGGTCGCCGAGCTGCGGATCCGGCGAGAAGCTCAGACTCGAGTAACGACCGATCAGCGAGGTCTGCACACTCAGATCGCCTTCGGAGTGCTGCCAGCTCACGGTGCCGAAGTGAGTGATCTCCCGCTGATTTTCGTCGAGGAAGTCGCTCAGAAAGTCAGACTCGCCATTGACGGTGAGCCCGGGGCCGATGTCGGCGGCATGCACACCGGCCCGGTTGGGTATCTGAAACCGGTCGTCCGAGCTTCCGAAGATCACCGTTACACGGTTGCTCTCATCGAAGATGTGCTCGAAGTAACCAAAGCCGTGATACTGCCTGGTGCGGTCGTGAAGGGGTGTGGAGCGCCCATCCGGAGACTCGATACCGAGATCGTTCCGTATGAAGTCACCGGTTATGAAGTACGTGTTCGGGCCCGTCGTTCCGCCGTAATTGACGCTTGGCTCGAACGAGCCGTGGCTGCCCCCATAGAGGGAAATCTCACCGCCGGGCTGCAGTGCGCCGCTTTTCGTCGTCAGGTCAATGATGCCGGCGCTGCGCAGGCCATATTCCGCAGGCAGGCTGCCTGTGATGAGCTTCAGAGAGGAGATCATGCGCGGCGGCAGTGTCTGCCCGAACACGCTGATGCCGTCGGGAAGAATGACGCCGTTCAACCTGAATTGCAGACCGTTGTGATCGCCGCGAATGTGCAGCTGGCCGAACGAATCCTGGGCGGCATCCGGCACCTGCAGCATGACCTGGTTGAGCTGGACGTTGTCGCCGCCCGGCTGCGCCTCGATGGCCTTGGAATCAAACTTGTAGGTCGATGCGCCCGTGTCGGTGTCGATGCGCGAACGCTCCTCGTTCAGATGCTGAGCCGTGACCACAATGGTCGGAATGGAAGAGCTTGCCTGGTCGCCGACCTGCGCGACGGCCAGATGAGCAGCACAGGCAGCGGCCGCCCCGAGCGGCACCGCAACCCTGGATGAACTGGGCATGAATTGAAAACTCCGCGAAAGCTGGATAACGCCTGCAGCCGCCGCGCGTGCGGCAGCAATCACAGGCCGTAACTCAGGAGCTCAGTGCGGAGGAGGGTGGTCCGCGGCTACGCGGAGTGGGAACAGCAGCTGGTGTTGCCGCATGGGCGCTCAGGGACCCGGCGGCGCACGAGGACGGTTCAAACTGTCCAACCGTTACCGTGTTGCCGGCGGGGTTGGTGACCTGCGAGAACGCGAAACACAGCTCGCAGGTCTTTTCGAGTGAGGTGTCAGGATGAACCTGCGCCCGCACCGCCGTGCTGACGCGGCAGATGTGGCCCACTTCGTGAAGGACAGCACCCAGCTGTGCCGTGAGCAGCAGCAGTGCGAGACCTAAAGTAATGTGAAGCTTGCGCATTCGAACAATCAACACGGAATCGCGCCACAGTAACAGGTTTTCGCGCGCAGCGCAGCAGTGGTGCGCCTGACGGTGCTACCTTCGCGACGAGCGCAAGCCAGCAACACTGCCGCGCGAGGCACTGTATGCCTCAGCTTTTGCGGCGCGAGAGGGCAATCGCCGCGACCAACACGATTGCGATGTTGAGTATCCACCAGGCAACCTGCTTGTGGTCGCGCAGCAGGCTGTTTGCGGACGCTCCTTCGATCACCGTGACCTTGCCCGCGAGAATCTCCCGAATCCCATCGTGCGCCACGATGATCTCGACGTCCCTGGCGCCGTCACCGCGCAGGTCATTGATCGGGACTTCGTAAACGCCTCCGCTTTCGCGCGTGACGGATTCATTTCTGCCATCCACCGTCACCGTAACGTCATCGCTGCTGACCAAGCTCTTGTCGCCCATGCGCCGGATGCTCAGGCGCAGGCTATCGGCAGCCGAGGTAGCCTCGACGCTCAGAAGTGCCGAACGCGCGATCTGTGCGGGCACATTAGGAGTCAGCGTAACGGGCTGGGCAGATGGCGGTGCCTTGCTCGGTTGAGCCGCTTGGGGCGCCTGCCCAGCCGGGGCGGCCGCTTGCACAGCCGGCGTGCCTTGCGGTGCCTGGGCCGCCTGAACGGCCTGGCCAGCCTGCGCCGGCGGTTCCGCCGCCAGTGCCGGGGCCGCGAAAAATACTAAAGTGGCGCAGGCAGCCACCTGCCGGATGCGTGCCAGGGGCGACATTCGAGCCTCAAATGGGGGTAAACCCGCCTAATTTACATTACGGGGCGGCATTAAGCCCGATCGAGGACGATGGTTGGCTCCTGGCCAGCGGTCCAGGCATCATGGCAGCGGGGATGGAAGTGCAGCATGAGGGTCGCCCCGTCCAGCTCGGCTTCGACCTCATACTCAACATCGCTGGGATTGACGAGGACGCGGCAGAAGTCACAAGGCGCGCCGCAGCCCTTGCCGCCCCACATTCGAATCGGGACAGCCCGCCGCAAGGTAGCCACATTCAACCGAGCCGGCCGTGGCTCCCCCACGGACGTTTTTTCGTCCGCAGGCGCTGACCCGTTCATCCCGAATACGCCTCGTCCCGCTCGTGCGAAAGCGTTATGTAACGTCCAGACTATGCTCCGACAACGTTACCGGAGCAAGCATCCGGGCTACCGTTATACAACGAGGAATCCCTTGCGACCACAGCGACATCTGCTATGTTCCCGACCGTTGGACTCAAGTCTATAAAGAAGCCGATTTTTCGGGGTTTGAAGTCGCACGGAGACCGTCCGTTTGGACGGCAGCTGGAGACTCTCCGTGGTGGTGGATCGTGGTTCCTTCCCGCGCCGCTGGCGAAGCGGTGGATCGCCCGCGTCCTGCGGGTTCGTTAGTCATTTTGTAATCGTCTTTTCCGGAGTCCGTTGATGGAAACCCAAGTACGCGCGCGCCGTAATGTGAAGTCCAATGGCAAGGAGACCATGGACGGCCCAGGTCTTGATTTGCGCAAGCTCCTGCGGGCGCTGCAAGCGGTTCGCGAGGGTGATTTCTCCGTCCGGCTTGCGAGCGACCAGACGGGGCTGGCTGGAAAAGTCGCCGATACGTTCAACGAGATCGTCAGCTCGAACCAGCGCCTGGCGCGCGAGCTGGAGCGCGCCGGCCAGATTGTCGGCAAGGACGGCAAGACCCGTCACCGCATGTCAACCGACCGCCGCTCCGGCGCCTGGGGCGCCATGGAAAGCTCGGTGAACACGCTTATCGACGATCTGCTGTGGCCAACCACCGAGGTGACCCGAACCATCTCCGCGGTGGCCAAGGGCGACCTGCAACAGACCATGAGTCTCGAGGTGGATGGCCGGTCGCTCAAAGGTGAGTTCCTGCGATCGGCCACGATCGTCAACACGATGATCGAGCAGATGAGCGCGTTCACATCGGAAGTGACCCGCGTGGCGCGCGAAGTGGGCACCGAGGGCAAGTTGGGCGGCCAGGCAGCCGTACCCGGCGTGGCCGGAACCTGGAAGGACCTGACGGACAGCGTCAATTATATGGCCAGCAATCTGACTGGCCAGGTGCGCAACATCTCCGAGGTCACGATCGCAGTCGCCAACGGCGACTTGTCGCGCAAGATCACGGTGGACGTGCGCGGCGAAATTCTGCAGTTGAAGGAGGCCATCAACACGATGGTCGACCAGTTGCGCTCCTTCGCTTCGGAAGTGACTCGCGTGGCGCGCGAAGTCGGTACCGAGGGTAAGTTGGGTGGCCAGGCGATCGTGCCCGGCGTGGCCGGTACCTGGAAGGACCTGACTGACTCCGTCAACGCGATGGCGACCAACCTGACGGGTCAGGTGCGAAATATCGCCGAAGTGACCACAGCCGTGGCGCGTGGTGATTTGTCGCGCAAGATCACTGTGGACGTGAAGGGGGAGATTCTCGAACTGAAGAACACCATCAACACGATGGTGGACCAGCTCAACAGCTTCGCAGCCGAAGTGACCCGCGTGGCCCGTGAAGTCGGTACCGAGGGCAAGTTGGGCGGCCAGGCAGTCGTGCCGGGCGTGGCCGGTACCTGGAAGGACCTGACTGATAACGTCAACTCGATGGCCGGCAACCTGACGGGCCAGGTGCGGAACATCGCCGAGGTTTCCACCGCAATTGCCAGTGGCGACTTGTCGCGCAAGATCACGGTGGACGTGCGCGGCGAAATTCTGCAGCTGAAGGAAACCATCAATACGATGGTGGATCAGCTTCGCTCGTTCGCATCTGAAGTGACTCGTGTGGCCCGCGAAGTGGGCACTGACGGCAAGCTGGGTGGCCAGGCGGTCGTGCCGGGTGTCGCCGGTACCTGGAAGGATCTCACCGATAGCGTGAATTCAATGGCCGGCAACCTGACCGGCCAGGTTCGCAACATCGCTGAAGTCGCGACAGCGATTGCCAATGGCGACTTGTCGCGCAAGATCACGGCCGACGTCAAAGGCGAGATTCTGCAGCTGAAGGACTCCATCAACACCATGGTGGACCAGCTCAATGCCTTCGCGGCTGAGGTCACCCGCGTGGCCCGCGAAGTGGGCACGGAAGGCAAGCTCGGTGGACAGGCTGAGGTGAAGGGCGTCAGCGGTGTGTGGAAGGACCTGACCGAAAACGTCAACTCGATGGCGAGCAACCTGACAGGTCAGGTCCGTAACATCGCCGAAGTGGCGACCGCAATCGCGCGCGGCGACCTGTCGCGCAAAATTACGGTGGACGTGCGCGGCGAAATTCTGCAGCTGAAGGAAACCGTCAACACGATGGTGGACCAGCTCAACGCCTTCGCGGCCGAAGTCACCCGCGTGGCTCGTGAAGTGGGTTCAGAAGGCAAGCTGGGTGGCCAGGCAGACGTGAAGGACGTCAGTGGTGTCTGGAAGGACCTGACCGATAACGTCAACTCGATGGGCAGTAACCTGACGGGCCAAGTCCGTAACATCGCTGAAGTGGCGACCGCAATCGCGCGCGGCGACCTGTCCCGCAAGATCACGGTGGACGTGCGCGGTGAAATTCTGCAGCTGAAGGAAACCATCAACACGATGGTGGATCAGCTCAACAGCTTCGCGGCCGAGGTGACTCGCGTGGCCCGCGAAGTGGGTACGGAAGGCAAGCTGGGTGGTCAGGCGATCGTGCCGGGAGTCGCCGGTACGTGGAAGGACTTGACTGACAACGTCAACTCGATGGCCCGCAACCTGACCGGCCAGGTGCGTAACATCGCCGAAGTCTCAACGGCCATCGCGCGCGGCGACCTGTCCCGCAAGATTACCGTGGACGTGAAGGGAGAGATCCTCCAGCTGAAGGAAACCCTCAACACGATGGTCGATCAGCTCAACGGTTTCGCCGCCGAGGTGACTCGTCTCGCGCGCGAGGTCGGTACGGAAGGCAAACTGGGTGGTCAGGCGCTAGTGCCAGGCGTGGCGGGCACCTGGAAGGATCTAACCGACAACGTCAACGTGATGGCGAACAACCTCACGAACCAGGTCCGCGGCATCGTGAAAGTCGTGACCGCCGTTGCCAATGGCGACCTGCGCCAGCGGCTCACTGTGGAATCCAAGGGCGAAGTGAACGCTCTGGCCGACACGATCAACAGCATGACGGACACTCTCGCCATCTTTGCAGACCAGGTCACCAGCGTGGCTCGCGAGGTGGGCGTCGAGGGTCGTCTGGGCGGCCAGGCGCACGTGCCTGGAGCAGCCGGTACCTGGAAGGATCTCACGGCAAACGTCAACCTGCTCGCGGCCAACCTGACGAACCAGGTGCGCGCCATCGCAGAAGTGGCGACCGCCGTGACCAAGGGCGACCTGACCCGCTCGATTCAGGTGGAGGCGCGCGGCGAAGTGTCCGAGCTGAAGGACAACATCAACGCCATGATCGGCAACTTGCGCGTTACCACGGAACGCAACACCGAGCAGGACTGGCTCAAGACCAACCTGGCAAAGTTCAGCCGCATGATGCAGGGGCAGCGCGATCTCGTGACCGTTGGCAAGCTGCTGCTATCAGAGCTCGCGCCGCTGGTCAATGCGCAACAGGGCGTCGTGTACGTCATGGAAGGTGCTGGCACCGCATCGGAATTGAAGGAACTCGCGAGCTACGCCGACGAGCCTTTCGACAATCGGGAGCTGCGCCGTTACGGCCTCGGCGAGGGGCTGGTGGGGCAATCGGCCGCCGATCGTCAACGTCTGCTGTTGACTGACATACCTACAGATTCATTCCGGGTCCGCGGCGGCTTATTGAGTGCGCGGCCGAAGACGGTCATCGTTCTGCCGGTGCTGTATGAAGGGCACGTGAAGGCGGTGGTCGAGCTGGCCTCGCTCGGCGATTTCACGGCCTCGCACCTGGCCTTTCTCGAGCAGCTCACGGGCAGCATCATCGGCGTGGTGCTCAACACCATCGAGGCGACGATGCGCACCGAAGGTCTGCTGAAACAGTCGCAACAGCTCGCCGGCGAGCTGCAGGCGCAGCAGACTGAGCTGCAGCAGACCAACGAGGAGCTGGCGAACAAGGCGAAGCTGCTCGCGGAGCAGAATGCGGAAGTGGAGCGCAAGAACCAGGAGATCGAGCTTGCCCGCCGCGCCCTCGAGGAGAAGGCGGCCGAGCTGGCGCTCACCTCGCGCTACAAGTCCGAGTTCCTGGCCAACATGTCGCACGAGCTGCGGACACCGCTCAACAGCATCCTGATCCTCGGGCAGCAGCTCTCGGAGAATGCGGACAAGAACCTCTCCACACGGCAGGTCGAATTTGCCAAGACCATCCACGGTGCGGGTACGGACCTGCTCAATCTCATCAGCGACATCCTGGATCTGTCCAAGATCGAGTCGGGCACGGTGACGGTCGAGTGCGAAGATCTGTTATTCACTCACCTGCGCGAGACCATCGAGCGCAACTTCCGCCATGAGGCGGAAGCGCGCAAGCTGTCGTTCACGGCCGATTTCGACTCGCGCCTGGGAAGAGCCATCATCACGGACTCCAAACGGCTGCTGCAGGTGTTGAAGAACCTCCTGTCGAATGCATTCAAGTTCACGGACCGCGGCGGTGTACGGCTGCATGTTGGTATCGCAATGGGCGGCTGGACGACCGACCACCCGACGCTCAGCCAGGCGCCGTCAGTCGTGGAATTCTCGGTCAGTGATACCGGCATCGGCATCCCACAGGAGAAACAACGGATCATCTTCGAAGCCTTCCAACAGGCGGATGCGGGTACGGCGCGCAAGTACGGTGGTACGGGACTCGGGCTCGCCATCAGCCGCGAGTTGGCGCATCTGCTGGGTGGCGAGATCCGTCTGAGCAGCATCTCGGGCAGCGGCAGTACCTTCACCCTGTATCTGCCACTGACCTACTTGGGTCCGGCCTACGCCAAGGCAATTGCGGTTAGCCAAAACCCGACGGTCGCGGCGGCGTACCAACCGGTCGTGTCGCCTGTTGTCGTGCGCCAGGAGGAGATCGCGGACGATCGGGAGAACATTGCGGCTGGCGAGCCCGTGCTCCTGGTCGTGGAGGACGATCCACATTACGGACGGATTCTGGTCAACCTGGCTCGTGACCGTGGCTTTAAAGTCGTTCTCGCCCGGACGGGCGCGGATGGTCTCGCGATGGCTCGCAAACATCGCCCGACGGCCGTGTCGCTGGATGTCTTCCTCCCCGATATGCTCGGTTGGACGGTGCTCAATCAGCTCAAGCGCGACCCCGAGACCCGCCACATACCCGTTCAGATCCTGACAATCGAGGACGAGCGGCAGTACGGACTCGAGCGGGGCGCCTTCTCGTTCGTCACGAAGACAGTCACTACGGACGGTCTGGAGCAGGCCATCGACCGTCTAAAGGATTTCACGACTTCCCGTGCCCGCCGGTTGCTGGTAGTAGAGGATGATCCGGCCGAACGGATGAGTGTGACTGAGTTGCTCGGCGCGCGGGATGTCGAGATCGAAACGGCGGGTTCCGGTGCGGCGGCGCTCGAGCTCATGCGCGACAACGCGTTCGACTGCGTCGTGCTCGATCTGCGGCTGCCGGATATGTCCGGCTTCGATCTGCTGGCGCAGGTTCAGCAGGATCCGAAGCTGCGCGAGACGCCCATCATCGTCTTCACGGGCCGCGAGCTGTCCCTTGAGGAAGAGACCGAGTTGCGCAAGAAGGCCAAGAGCATCGTGTTGAAGGGGGTGCGCTCGCCGGAGCGCCTGCTCGATGAGACGGCGCTCTTCCTGCATCGCGTCATTGCCGACCTGCCCGAGTCCAAGCAGCACATGATCGCGACTCTACATGAAAGCGATGAGCCGCTGACCGGCCGCAAGGTGCTGGTGGTGGACGATGACATTCGTAACATCTTTGCACTCAACAGTCTGCTGGAGCGCCACAACATGCAGGTAATCACGGCGACGAATGGCCAGGAGGCCATCAAGCTCGTCGAGAGCACGGACGACCTGTCGCTCGTGCTCATGGACGTGATGATGCCGGAGATGGATGGCTACGAGACCATGCGCCGGATCCGCAGCAACCATCAGTTCCGCATGTTGCCCATCATCGCCCTGACGGCCAAGGCCATGAAGGGCGACCGGGAGAAGTGCCTCGAGGCAGGGGCGTCGGACTATGTTGCAAAACCTGTGAACACGGACCAGCTGCTTTCTCTGGTGCGGATGTGGTTGCATAGGTAGAGTGCGCGCTCCCGAGAATAAAACCCAATCGAGCATGGACTCAGACAGCAAGGTCAGCATTCTGCTGGTCGATGACCAGCCCTCGCGTCTGCTCACCTACGAGTCCATCCTGAGCGGGCTCGGGCAGAACCTGGTATCGGCCCGCTCGGGTCTGGAAGCGCTCGACAAGCTGATGCGGCAGGAGTTTGCGGTGGTGCTGCTCGATGTCAGCATGCCGGATATGGATGGCTTCGAGGCCGCACGCCTCATCCACGAACATCCGCGGTTCGAGAAGACGCCGATCATTTTTGTGACCGGCGTCCATGTCAGCGAGCTCGATCGTCTGACGGGCTACAAGGTCGGCGCCGTTGATTATGTCTCCATTCCCGTAGTCCCGGAGATACTGCGCAGCAAGGTCGCGGTCCTCGTCGAGCTGTATTTGAAGCGGCGCGAGCTGCGGGAGCTCAACCGCACGCTGGCGCTTGCCAACGAGCGGCTGGCGGAAGCGAACACGACCCTGCAGGCCGAGAAGACCCGCGAGCTCGAGATGTTGAATCGCGTCCTGCAGCGGGCCAACACCGAGCTCGAGCAGGCGAACCGGGCTCTGCAGAGCGAGGTGATCGAGCGCACGCGGGTCGAGCAGGCTCTGAAGGAGGCTGATCGCCACAAGGATGAGTTCCTGGCCATGCTCGCGCACGAGCTTCGCAACCCACTCGCACCGATACTCAATGCGGTGCAGTTGATGCGCAAAAAGGCACTGGCAGATCCGCAACTGGTCTGGTCGCGGGAGGTGATCGAGCGGCAGCTCGGGCACTTGACCCGGCTGGTGGACGATTTACTCGATGTGTCCCGGATTACCCGCGGCAAGATCAATCTGGCTCGCGAGCCGGTCGAAATTACGGGCCTCGTGGCCCGTGCTGTGGAGACCGTTCAGCCATTGATCGTGGAACGCGGCCACCAGTTCACCATTGACCTGCCGGAAGAGCCTATCCGCGTCTACGGCGATCCTCTACGGCTCACGCAAGCTCTTGGTAACGTGCTTGCGAATGCAGCGAAATACACAGAAGGGGCAGGGCGGATAAGCCTGGTTGCCCGCCAGTCTGCCGACACGGTCGAAATCCGCGTGCGCGATACGGGCATAGGCATTCCTTCGGCCCTGCTGCCCATGATTTTCGACATGTTCACCCAGCTGAGGCACGACACAGACCGCTCACAGAGCGGTCTGGGCATCGGACTTGCTCTCGTCCGCAAGCTTCTGGAGATGCACGGTGGCACGGTCACCGCCTCCAGCGAGGGGGATGGCTTGGGAAGTGAGTTCTTGATTACGTTGCCGGTGATATCGAACGACAGGGCCCGCGTGTCTGCCAGTGCGGAGAGCTACTCGAATGGCCATATCGCCTCAGTGGCGGTGGGCGCGGCTTCAGGCGCTGATGCGGGTGCTGCCCAGCAGGTACGACGGCGCATTTTGGTGGCCGATGACAATTCCGATGCGCTCGAGAGCCTCGCAACGCTGCTGGAGCTGGGAGGTCACGAGGTATTCAGTGCTGCCAATGGGGCGCTTGCGCTCGAATCGGCTGAGCGCAACCTACCCGAAGTGGCGCTGCTGGATATCGGCATGCCGAAGCTTGATGGCTACGAGGTTGCGAGGCGGATCCGCGCCCAACCCTGGGGCCGCGGTATTACGCTCGTCGCATTGACCGGTTGGGGGCAGGACTCGGACCGCCGGCGCTCGGGGGAGGCTGGGTTCGATACGCACCTGGTCAAACCTTTGGACCTCGACAAGCTCACCGAGCTGCTCGAGCGGCTTCCGGCGAGGGATGCTGAACCGGCGGATGACACGGCGGGGTCTTCCATGTCCTAGAGAATCGACGCGGGGAGGCAAACGCGTCGATAATGCCGTGCATGACGGCGTACACGCCGGGTTGAGAAGCCTGCCTGTTGTTTGCAATCCGACGTGCACACCTGACAGCCACCGTCTTTGCGATGGCGCTATACGTATCGGCGGCCGGGACGCGGCTTTCCGCCGACTCGTCACTGGTGGCTCATCCCAAGCCGATTTCACAGTTGCGACCTACCGCGGTAGTGCAACTCGGCAAGACTGCTGATTGGGTAGCGATCGCACCGAATGCCGTCTGGGTTGGCAGCACGGGGCCGGACGCAGTCCACCGCATCGATCCGAAAACCAACAAACTGGTTGCAACAGTTGAGTTGGCCGGTGAGCCGTGCGCCGGGTTGGCGGTTGGGTTCGGGAGCGTGTGGATTCCCCTCTGCGGCAGGCCTTCAACGTTGGCAAAGGTCGACGGCACGCGCAACGTTGTGAGCGCCATATTCCAGACAGGTCCCGCAGCGGGCGAGGGCGGTATCACGACGAGCACCGACAGCGTCTGGCTCGTAACGGATGCGGCGGGCTCGCTGGCGCGGATTGACCCTGACACCGGCGCGGTCCGTCAGATCGTGCATGTGCCCCCAGGTTCGTACAATCCTCGTTTTTCCGATGGCCGGGTGTGGGTGACCCGTGCCGACGGCGCTGAAATCACGGCGGTTGACGCCTCTTCGGGTGCCGTCCTGGGAACGACGAGAACGGGCCCCGGCCCGCGCTTCCTCACCTCCGGGGCGGGCTCGATCTGGACATTCAACCAGGGTGATGGCTCATTGAGCCGGATCGACGCTCATTCGCGCCAGGTGACTCAGACCATTGCGCTGGGAACCCCGGGACATGGCGGCGACATCGCGTTCGGGGCGGGCCTGGTCTGGACCACCATGCCAAAAGTCCCTCTTTCGGCTGTCAGCGCGGTGGACTCGAAGCTGCTGTGCCAGTGGGTGGGGCCAGGCGGGGACTCCCTGGGAATTGGCCACAATGCCCTGTGGCTGACCGATTATCATGGCGGGACGGTGTCGCGGCTGGAATTGCAGGATGCGGTGACTCACTGCCGGCGCCCCTGATCGCGGTCAATGGAGCACTGTTCGCAAACGTTATGCTGCAGATTCTCGGTAAGTCCACCTCCATCAACGTGCGCAAGGTTTTATGGCTGTGCCAGGAGCTCGAGCTTCCCTACGAGCTGCAGCAATGGGGTTCGGGTCAGCTTCTGACCGAGGCGCCGGAGTTTCGCGCCCTCAATCCCAACGGCATGGTGCCCGTCATCCGGGACGGTTCGTTTGTGCTTTGGGAGTCGAATGCAATCTGCCGCTACCTTGCTGCTGCGTGTAGCGAGGCCAATCTGCTGCCCGCTGACCTTCAGGGGCGTGCTCTCGTCGAGCAGTGGATGGACTGGCAGGCGACCGAGCTCAACAACTCCTGGCGCTACGCATTCATGGCGCTCGTGCGTTGCAGCCCGGCGCACACGGACCAGGATGCCGTCTCGACTGGCGTACGTAACTGGAACCGGCATATGACCATGCTCAATGACCAACTGCGCACCACCGGCGCGTTCGTGACGGGCGCGCGTTTCACTTTGGCCGATATTGTGCTGGGTCTTGCCACCAACCGTTGGTTCATGACCCCCATGGAGCGCCCAGCGCTGCCCGCCGTGACTGACTACTACGAGCGGCTGAGTCAACGTCCGGCCTTCCTGGTCCACGGCCGGAACGGGGTGCCGTAGCCCGCGGGCTGCGGACTCGCCCGGGCAATTCGATGCGGCCTGCTTCGGCGACAACGGTTCGGGAGGTCTCGTGGGAACGGGTCGCGTGCCCGCGCCTGTCGAAGAAACAACCGACCGCCGACAATGTCGAGTCCTTGATCAACTCACTGACGGGGAGCGACCCCGGAACCGTCGTGCTCACAGTCGCAAACCGCCATGTGTTGACCATCATCGGCGACAGCGAGCAGGGGTTCGTCGTTAGAATCTCGAGCATGATGGCCAGCAAGCAACTGTTTGCGCTTGCGCCACCGGACCAACAGAGCGGCACCGTGGTGCTGGTCGTCGGCAATCAGCGCGAGGAATATCCGCGGCGCATACTCGTTGACAAGGCGACTGCCCTGCGGGCGGCGCGGGGTTTCTGGCAGCGCGGTCTGCCGGATGAGTATGTGAACTGGACGGCTGACTCAAAGTCCATCAGGTAACGGGATGTCTTGCGTAGCCGATCCTTCCGATTGGATTGAACGCGGGGCCCGCGATTACCCGGACAGGCTGTTTCTCGCCATGCCGGCCGGACGGCGCTACAACTATGCCGATCTTCGCGGCGAATCGGGGCGCATTGCCGCGGCTTTGCAGGGATTGGGAGTGCAGGTTGGCGATCGGGTTGCGGTCCGGGTTGAGAAATCCGCGCAAGCGGTACTGCTCTATGTTGCATGCCTGCGCCTGGGCGCGGCACTGGTTCCGATCAATGTCGCCTGTTCGCCCAACGAACTTGAGTATTTCCTGACCGACTCCAAGGCACGGGTTGCAGTGGTTGACCCGGCTGACCTGGCTTCGCTGCGGCCCGTGGCAACGCAGGCGGCTGTGGAGCACCTCGTGACGCTTGGGGCCGATGGCTGCGGGTCGCTGACGGACCTGGTGGAGCGCTCGGCCGCGATATTGGAGTCGGAGCGGAACGTGCGGCCGGATTCCCTGGCGGCAATCGTCTACACGTCCGGCACCACGGGCCGATCGAAGGGTGCCATGTTGACGCGAGCCAATCTCGCTTCAAACGCCACCGTACTCGCCGATTCCTGGCGTTTCACTGGCCAGGACGTCCTGTTACATGTTTTGCCGTTGTTCCACGTGCACGGTCTGTTCGCGGCTATCAACACGGTGCTGGCATCGGGATCAGCGATGATATTGATGTCTAAATTCGACGCGGCCGAGGCGGTGAGCCAGCTTGGCAGCGTCACGGTGTTCATGGGAGTACCCACGCATTACACGCGGCTGCTCCAGGAGGCGGCGCTGAATCGCGCAGCGGCCGCTCGCATGCGTCTGTTTGTGTCAGGGTCGGCTCCCTTGCTTGCTGAAACCCACCAGGAGTTCTTTAGGCGCACCGGCCACCAGATTCTCGAACGTTACGGTATGACTGAAACTCTGATGAATACATCCAACCCCTACGAGGGGGCGCGGGTGCCGGGTTCCGTGGGCCGGCCTCTGCCGGGGATCTGCGTCAGGGTCATCAATACTGAAACGGGCGCAGTCGAAACCGCACCCGAGACAATCGGAACGCTCGAGATCAAAGGTCCCAACGTGTTCGCGGGCTACTGGCAGGATGCGCAGAAGACTCGCAGCGAATTCACGGCCGACGGCTGGTTCAAGACCGGCGATCTCGGCCGAATCGATGGTAACGGCTACGTGTACATCGTTGGCCGCGTGAAGGATCTCGTCATCAGCGGCGGTTACAACGTATATCCCAAAGAGATCGAATCCGAGCTGGACTCAATACCGGGTGTGGCGGAGAGCGCCGTGTTCGGCGTTCCACATCCTGACTTCGGCGAGGGGGTTACGGCGGCAGTAGTCCTCAAGGGGAGTGCAAGTCTGTCGGAGGCCGATATCCTCAACGCCGTACGTCCGCGGCTGGCGCGCTATAAGCTTCCGAAGCGCATACTCCTTGTCGCCGAGCTGCCTCGCAACACGATGGGCAAAGTGCAGAAGAACATTCTGCGAGCAAACAATTCCTCGTTGTACATAACGGGCTGACTATCGCTTCGGATTCTCGTCCGCAATACGCCACTTCCTTGCCACAATCGGTATGGATAGTGACGGCATATAAACGTGCCACCCGAGAGTGTCCATGGAAGAAACAGCTCAGCCGCCTGGCAAGACAACGCTGCCCATCATCCTGATCGCGGCCCTCGTGCAGGGTTGGGGGCTCTTTGGGCTTCATCATGCACTGGATATGCACCGTTGGCCTGCCACGGATTCTGCTTGGCTCATCGCGCTCTACACCATCGCCATATTTGTACCGCTGAGCGTCGAGCTGTTGGCCCGACATGCTGCCACCCGAACTGCGTGGATGATCGTGGCAGCGGTTGCCGCCGTATTTCTCTACTTCGGCTGGCATCAGGGTGCAGTTCAGCTCGAAGTGAGGAACAAATGGGACCTGATCGGGGACAATTTCTCGTTTGCTTTGCCGCTGACCGTCCTGTGGCTGCTGATGATGCCTTTCGTGCAGGGGCGCCTGGCCACAGGCCGCTGGAGAGTCCCGTACGCCACGCTGTTTGCCAACGCCTGGCGCAACAAGCTGCTGCTTGCAGAGGCCGGACTGTTCACCGGCCTGTTCTGGTTGTTGCTGGAGCTGTGGCAGACCCTGTTCCACATGTTGGCGATCGATTTTTTCAAGGAGTTGTTCGAGCAGCCGCTATTCGTCTACCCGGTCACGGCGATCACGTTCGGCATCGCTCTGCACCTGATCGGTTCGATCGACAGACTGACTTCGGTCGTGTTGGAACAACTGCTCAATGTGCTCAAATGGCTGGCAGTCGTCGCCGGTACGCTGCTCGCGATCTTTACCATCGCACTCGCTCTGAAGCTGCCCGGCCTGGTGTTCATGGGCGAGCGAGCCATCGGTGCGGCCTGGTTGCTCTGGTTGGTCGCGGTGATCGTGCTCCTGCTCAATGCAGCCTTTCGCGATGGTTCAGTAGACCGTCCCTATCCCGCATGGATTGCAACGCCGCTGCGCTTCATCGTGCCACTGACTGTTGTCATCTCATTGACGGCACTCTATGCCTTGATCGTCCGTACGCAGCATTACGGCATCACTGTTGAGCGCACGTGGGCTTTCGTAGTCGCGGGTACGGCGTTCATCTACTCGGTGGGGTATTCGGTTGCCGCGTGGCGCCCAGGCCCCTGGATGGGGCAGATCGCGCGCGTGAATGTCCAGGTTGCGCTTGCCCTCATGCTCGTCCTGTCGGTAATACTTACGCCCGTTATGTCGCCGCAGCGTCTGTCGGCGAACAGTCAGTTCCAAATGGCGCTGAGACAGGCTGTTGCGAGCACTGAGCCGCGCTTCCGCTGGAATTCGCCGTTTCATTATCTTCGGTTTGACGCCGGAACATACGGGCGTGAAAAACTGCTGCAGCTGGCCGCATTGCAGAACAATCCGGACGCGGAACGGATCCGCCGCCTGGCCGCCGCGGCCCTTGCGCAGGAAAACAAATGGCAGGACGTCGACACCACGACCCCGGAGGAGATCCGTGAGAACCTGGCCGGTGTGTCCATCTATCCACAAGGCCGGAATGTGGATGCGGCGCTAATGGATGTGGTGGTCGCCGATCTGCTCGCCCGTCGTTCAGTGTTGCCGTTCCCATCCTCGCGCGACAATGCCGCGGGTGTATTCGTCGACTTGAACGACGACAACAGCGACGAATTCGTGCTTCTACAGCAGTTCGGCGGTCCCGTGTTCGAGAATCGCAACGGCACTTGGGTACGCATCGGCTCCCTCGTCACGGACGCAAATGCCAGCTCGCCACTGAAATTGCCCGACGCGCTGACAAAAGGTGACTTCTCCGCCGTCGCTCCGAAATGGAAGTTGCTGTCAGTCGCAGACCATCGGTACCGGGTTGACCCGCAGCGCTGACGTCTGCTCACGATTAGGAGCACGCTACCGCCGCAGACGGTGCGCCATGGCCTTCGGACAACAATTTCTGGCGGAATTACACGCTGGTCCGCTAGACAGCTCTGCACGGACATACGGACGGTGGAAGATGCGTTACGCGCATCTGGCGCCGAACTACATCCGCGACGTCATCCGTGCGAACCTGCCGAAGTTCGGTGGAAACGCGACTACGCAGTTACAGACGCTGTTGCTGAAGTGAAAGGCACGGGGGAAGGGGTCGTCAAATCGCGAGGGCTCGGCGGGAGGGCGGGCTGTTCGTAGGTCGTTGGGATTTGGGTACTTCTCGCAGCTGATACCGTGTTTTAAAGTCATTCCCAGTGTGCTACAGTTTATGAACGACTCACCTTCTAGGGGCGCGATTTAGTTCGCCAACCTCTTCGAGGCGACAACACCGGCGTGAGCCGGTGTTGTCATTCCTGGGTGTGAAAATGCGAACGATCGCCTACGTTGACGGATACAACCTGTACCACGGGCGCCTCAAACATACACCCTTTAAATGGCTCGACCTTCACGGCCTGCTGGGTTTGATTCTGCGAATACAAAACCCTGCCAGTGAGTTGATCGAGGTCAAGTTGTTCACTGCGAATATCAAGGCGAGGTTCGCACGGCGGGGGCAAGAGAGCGTCGCAGCGCAAAGTACCTACCATCGTGCCTTAACTGCCCGCGGTGTCCAGATCATCCATACATACCGGGATGCGGCATTTGGGATGTGCGAGCAAGTATTGCTCTGTACCAACGATTCGGACCTTGCTCCGGCAGTCGAGTTCATTAAGAGCGACTGCCCGAAAGCCACAGTCGGCATCGTTCTGCCGCGTCCGCCCGAGCTGCAAGCTCGCAAGAGCAAAACGTTGCAGGACCTGGCTCATTGGACCCGCGACTACATACTGGACGAGGAATTGGCCGCTCACCAGTTGCCCACACGAGTCCAGACCGGTAAGAAACCGGCGGACAAACCCGCGCACTGGTAAACCAGCGAGTCAGGCCCAGCGCTCCTTCCCTCATGTTGTATGGAGTGAAGACCCGTTTCGACAATATCTGCTCCAGCCGGAGTCGTGAAACGACGATGAGTGTATTTCGAGAGTACTGGCGTCGTTGGCTGCGATGGGAGAAAGGCCGGCAGAACACTGGATACGACAAACTGCTGTTGGTCATCAATCCCTTTGTGATTCCTTTTGATTGCTATCTTTTGCGCTTTCCGGAAGGAACACAAATTCCGCCGCATCGTGATCCCGTCAATTCCGGTCGGCACTTCCGACTCAATATCATCGTGAAACGCTCGCCGTCAGGTGGCGAGTTCGTGTGCGCAAATCCGATCTTTCAGACCCGCCGAATAAAGCTGTTTCGCTCGGACCTGTGTACACACTCAGTCACGGAGGTGGTCGGGGGATCTCGGTATGTGCTCAGCATCGGGTGGGTCTTGCGCAGTGACTCATGAAGCCTCGCTACGTGACTTTCGGCACCTGCCAATCGCCACGCGCGCACGTACTCTGCAGTCCCATGGAACTCGGTTAGCTGAACCACAACCACACCCGAAGGTGATCCTGTGGACATGACAGTCAAGACAAGCTCGGTTACGACGACGCAGGCAACGCCCCCGCAAGCGACCCCGCGCTTCGATTCCTCGTATGTGAAACTGTGTGAGCAATACACGTTACAGCTGGCCCGGACACGCAACGTCCACTGAGTCCCTTGGAGGAGGGTGGTTGCCAGTGGAGGTCTGCCTCAAACCGTCACGAACAGCGCTTGGCCAGCTCCACCTCGGCTTGGACCGAGCCGCTTTGCGGCACCTGCTCACCGGTGCGGTCCTCCATGGCGGCGAATTTGGCTTCGATCTGCTCGGCAGCGTCATCTCCCACCGCATATATTCCGCGCGTCAATGTGATGTTGGCCACTTCGAAGCCGCCGGCGCCGGCCGCGAGAATGCAACGGTTCGGGGCATTCTCGGAGGCGAGAAACAGAACGGCCGGCGACACGAGCTCGGGGGCGAGCCGTCCGAGAGTGCCTTCGTCCATGACGTCGGCGGTCATGCGGGTCGCGGCGGTTGGAGCCAGACTGTTGACCCGGATCCCATATCGGTCGCCTTCGATTCCCAACGTCTGCATTGCGCCCACCAGCGCCAGTTTTGCGGCGGAATAATTAGCTTGCCCGAAATTACCGTAGAGCCCTGATGACGAAGTGGTCATGACGATACGGCCGTAGTTCTGCCCGCGCATGATGTCCCAAACGGCCTTGGTAGCGTTGATGGAGCCCATCAGGTGGACATCGACGACGAGCCTGAAGTCTTTCAGGTCCATCTTCGCGAAGGTCTTGTCGCGGAGAATGCCCGCATTGTTCACCAACACGTCGACGCGGCCCCACCTCGTCATGGCGGTTTCCACCATGGCCTGAACTTCCGCCACGTCCGTTACGTTGGCACGGTTGGAGATCGCCTCGCCGCCGAGAGCGTGGATCTCCGCCACTACGTTGGCCGCAGCGTCCGTAGAGCCCGAGCCATCGCGAGCGGTGCCGAGGTCATTGACAACGACCTTCGCGCCGCGGGCCGCGAATGCGAGCGCATGAGCGCGGCCGAGTCCGCCACCCGCGCCGGTCACGATCACGACACGACCGTCAAAACGAATTGACATGTTGTTTACTCACCGAGGTGTTTGCTGATTGTGACGAGCGCAATGCGCTCCTCATCCGGCGTGACCACGTCATCGGGCTCGATCACCGTTCGAACGGGAACGTGAACACGGCCTAAGGTCTCTCCCTCTCCGCTTAATATTGACTTACTCGTCAGTCAGTGTTTAGTCTAGCCTGGCGATCAAGGCAAGGGGGTCTGCTGATCGTCAGACAGCGTCACGAAGAGCGCGGTAGGAAAGGGGGAGGGGGCATGAATCGCTTGGCGTATGCGATATCGCTGATTTCACTGGGTTTTTCGGCGGCTCCGGCCGCCGCGCAAACCGTTTCCGAGCAGACCGGTGCGAGCAACCCATCGGTTGCGGCGCAGGGAAAAGGCGCCGGCAAGGCAGCCGATAGTGCGGCTACTGTCGAGGAAATCGTCGTCACGGCAACACGCCGTAGCGAACGCCTTCAGGACGTGCCGCTCAGCATCACGGCTATCTCGCAAGCCGAGCTCACACAGAAGGGAATAGTCGGCTTCGAGGGGATTGCTCGAGAGACACCGGGCGTTGTGCTCGACCATAGGAGCGACAACAACCTCAGCGTCACCACACGGGGCATTTCCACCAACGGCTACCAAGCCGGGTTGCAGAGCACCACGACCGTCTATCTTGATGAGCTCCCGCTCACCACCATCGGCAACTCGGTGACGCTCGACCCGAATCTCTACGATGTCGAGCGGGTCGAGTTCCTCCGCGGTCCGCAAGGCACGCTGTTCGGATCGGGTTCGCTGTCGGGTGCGTTACGCATCCTGACCCACAGTCCCGACCTCAAACACTACGATGCGTCCGCTCTGGTCGACGTCGGTCAAACGCCCGATGGTGATGGTATCCGCCAACGCTACAGCGGCATGATCAACATTCCGCTGGTCGCGGATACGCTTGCGCTGCGCGTTGTCGGCTTTCACCGCGACGAGGACGGGTACATCGACAACGTCGGAACGGGAGTGAAGAATGCCAATTCACTCAGGGACTCGGGCGGACGTGCAAGCCTGCTGTGGCAGCCGACCGACCGGCTTAGCATCAAGCTGATGGGTTTCTACGAGGACAGTCATCCTGCGGACGCGTCGCTGACGACCCCATCGTTAGGGGACCGCAAGCGGTACACCACGATTCCCGATCTCTACACGTCGAAGACGCAGCTCTACAACGCGACCATCGACTATCAGTTTGACGGCGCGCACCTGACCAGCGCGTCGAGTTATGCGCACCAAGATGGCCTCTATTACGCCGATCTGGGCGGGACCTTCAATCTCACCATTCCTTTCGATCTTTTCGACCACGGCATCTGGAAAACCTTCGTCCAGGAGACGCGGCTCGTCTCCGACCCAGGCGGCCGGTTTGATTGGGTTGCGGGCGCCTATTATCTGCATCGTGACCTGGCTCTCGACGGGCGCGAGACGTCGACCCCAGCCTATCTGTCCGCACACGGCATCACCGGGCTGCCGGCTGACGCGACCTTCTACAAGTTCAGCAACGATACGCACTCTTACGAGCTCGCTGGTTTCGGTGAGCTCACCTATCACCTCACCGATACGCTCTCTCTCACTGGCGGGCTGCGCTACGGCAAGTACGGAACCACCGTGGACAATGACGCGGGCTTCAACTCGCAGTATTTCGTCTACGCGTTGTCCCACATTTCTGCGCCGCTTCCGCTTGTGCCGACCACGGCGTTTACCGCGCACTTTCCCTCAGCGGCAAAGACGTCGTGGAGAGCGAGCCTCACCTATGAGCGCTCGCGCGATCTGACGCTCTACGGCACCGTCTCCACCGGCTATCGGACGCCCGTCTACAATTCGCGTGCGGGCAGCGTCAGCACCGTCAACCCGAAGGACCTCGTCATTCCCGCTGGAGCGGGCTCGGACAATCTCACCAACTATGAAGTCGGCCTGAAAGGGCGCTGGCTGGATGAGAGGCTGACCGCGAACCTGGCCGCGTACTATATCGACTGGCGAAACATTCAGATTCAGGCCAACCGCATCTCGGATTCGGTTCAGTTTGCGACCAACATCGGTCGTGCGGCCAGCAAGGGCCTCGAGGCCGAAATCACTGTCACACCGGTCCGCGGGGTCGTGTTGGGGTTGAACGGCTCGCTGAACGAGGCCAAGGTGACGGAGCTCTCCGCCCAAGAGGCGGTGATCTCAGGTGCGGTGAAGGGCGCTCGACTTGCGTCGCCGCATCTACAAGGATCGCTTTTCGGCAGCTACAACTACCCTCTGGCCGGTGCCGCCACCGGATTCAGCAGCATCCAGGTTGAGCATGTCGGTTCATTTCCCGACGGCTTTCCCAACACGCCGGGTACACTGGGGACGCCTAGCCCGCTTTACGGGCGCACCGACACCTACACCATCGTCAATCTGCAGACCGGCGGCACGCTCCGCAATCTGACCGCGACCTTGTACGGAGAGAACCTCGGCAACAGCCGCGCAGTGACGTACATCCATCCCGAAGCCTTCATCTACAGTCGCTACGCGATCCTGCGGCCGAGGACGTTTGGCGTGCGGATCGGCTACCAATTTTGAGCCGGGCGAAAACGAAATGATGAGGATAGTACAGCCGAGGTTGGGTGGGCGCGGACGAGGACGCGGATGGACTGCTCTCGCGTCCTTGTGCCTCGCCGCCGTCGCCGTCACCGTGACTGCGACGGGGCCGGCCTTAGGAGCGAGTGATCTTGCTGCGACCAAAATAGGGCCGCAGGCCCGTGTTCGCGGGGGAATCGTTCAGGGTATCGCTGACGCGAGCTCCCGAGTAGCCGCGTACAAGGGCATCCCGTATGCCGAGCCGCCGACAGGCGACCTGCGCTGGCGACCGCCCGTTCCGGTGCCCGCTTGGACGGGCGTGCGCGACGCTCGGGAGTTTGGGCACGCCTGCCTACAGCCTCCGCAACGGCCGAGCAGCATCTACTCCGGCGGTATGGCATCGCCCGGCGAAGACTGCCTGACCCTTAATGTCTGGGCACCGTTTGGTGCGCGCAGGCTTCCGGTGATGGTTTGGATTCACGGGGGCGCGCTGGTCGGGGGAAGCAGTTCCGAACCCTTGTACGATGGCGTCAATATCGCTAAGGAAGGCGTCGTCGTTGTCTCGATCAACTATCGCCTTGGCCTCCTGGGTTATCTGGCGCATCCGGCGCTGAGTGCCGAGTCGCCGCAGCATTTGTCCGGTAACTACGGACTCCTCGACCAGATTGAGGCGTTGCGCTGGGTGCGAGACAACATCGCCGCGTTCGGCGGCGATCCCAGGAATGTCACGATCGCAGGCGAGTCGGCCGGCGGCCTCAGTGTCATTGCGCTGCTTGCCAGCCCGATGGCGCGCGGCCTGTTTGCCAGGGCAATCGTGCAGAGCGGATACATGCCGTCATATCGCGCACTGCACGATGACACGTTCGGCCTGCCTTCCGCCGAGGCGGGGGGAGCGGCGTTGGCTACCGCCGCGGGCGTATCGAACGCCGCAGCCCTTCGCGCGGCCGATCTGGTGGCTTTGTTCCAGGCCGGCCTCGCGACCGGGTGGCAACCTGAGCCCGTCATCGATGGAGTCGTGCTAAGGCGGCAGTTCGCCGAGACGTTCGCTCGCGACGAGCAGGCGAAAGTGCCGATCCTTGCCGGCTTCGACGAGGGAGAAATCCGATCGCTCCCGTTTCTGATGCCGAAGGCGCCCGACAGCCAGCCCGCATACGAAGCGGACGTGCGAAGCCGCTTTGGAGCCAAGGCCTCTGACTTCCTCGCCGTGTACTCCGGAGTCGATCCGAAGGCCGACGTGATGGCTTCGATTCGTGACGGTTTCTATGGGTGGGCCGCCCAGTATCTGGTGCGGCAACAGGCGGCGGCGGGACAGCCGGCCTATCTCTATTTTTTTCGGCACAGCACGCCGGCGCAGCGCGCTCGGGACCTGGCGGCGTTCCATGCCAGCGAGCTGCCCTACATCTTCGGCCAGGTCGGCGCATCCGCGCCGCTTGGGCCGAACTGGCCACGCCCCCCGCTCACGAGCACGGAATCGCAGCTTTCGCAAGCCATGATGAGCTATTGGACTTCGTTCGTCCGGGATGGCGTCCCCAGAGCTTCAGGTATGCCGCCCTGGCCACGCTTCACCGCGCAGCAACGCGGCTATCTCGATCTCGACGACCGACCATCCGCCGGGCACGATCTGCAGCCCGGCGCATTTGCCCTCGCTGACGCGCTGATTGCAGACCGGCGCAAGCAGGGGCGCGGTTGGCGGCTCGACATCGGCTTCTCCGCCTTTCCACCGCCCACAACAGGTCAGGGCGCTGGAGTTGACTCGCCTGTTGCAGGTCGGCAGCCTACGACGCGATGAGCAACACCGATAAAGCAACTCCCAAGAGCGCGCCAGCACCGCGACGCACTCGTGCCCCGAACCACAAGGCGCGCGTCCGCGAAGCGTCGATTGCGAGGATTCTCGACGCCGCCGAACAGCTGTTCGCCGAGTTCGGCTACCACGGAGTCACGTTGAAGGACGTCGCCGCGCGTGTTGGCATCAGCTCGACGCTGATTCACTACCACTTCAAAGGCAAGGAAAGCATTTACGAGGCGGTGTGGGCGCGGCGGGCACCGCTCTCCGCGCGCAATCGGCTCGAGGCGATGCGACGCTATGCCGAGGAAGCGGGCGATAACATCACGGTCGAAGGTGCATTACGGGCCTGGATCGACACCGACCTCAACGTGCAGATAGATGACCCGGAGCAGTGGGCCGCGTTCGGCAAGATTGCCGCACAAGCAAACAGCTCAGCCGGCTGGGGCGCGGAGAAGATGACGAAATACTTCAATCCGGTCGTGCTGGCACTGATTGAGCTGCTCAAAAAGGCGATGCCGCATTGCGACGAAGAAACGATCTTCTGGGGCTATCACTTCGTTTCGGGCGCGATGACGCACAACATGGCGCGCACCGGTCGACTGGACGAATTGTCGCATGGGCTGTGCTCGTCCGCGGATTTCGAATCGATCAAGCAGCACATGGCAACGTTCATGGCCGCTGGTTTCAAGGCGATCTGCCTTCGGTCGGCGACTGGTAAATAACAGGGAGCAGGACTTGGCGAGCGCCGCGCAGAAGTCGGCCGGGAGCGACGCTCAGCGTCCTGTCGGGATGAACGACTACATGGCGACCGATCCGGCCTCGATGCAAACATCGGGCTCGCGTGACAGCCGCCATGCGTTGGTCGTCCTGGCGTTGTTGTGCCTGGTCTACGTCCTGAACTTCCTCGACCGGCAGTTACTGTCGATTCTGGCAAAGCCGATCCAGGATGACCTGAGCATCAGCGACGGCCAACTCGGGCGATTGGGTGGACTGTATTTCGCACTGTTCTACTGCATTCTCGGCGTACCCGTCGCATGGCTTGCTGACCGCGGCAACCGAGTCCGCGTACTGACAGTCGCGTGTGCACTGTGGAGCGTGGCGACGGTCGCTTGCGGTATGGCGCAGAGCTATTCGCAACTCGCCATGGCCCGCATGAGCGTCGGCATCGGGGAAGCAGGCGGCGTGCCACCGTCCTATTCGATCATTTCAGACTACTTCCCGGCTAGTCGCCGCGGGACGGCTTTGGGTCTGTTTAATCTCGGCCCTCCCATCGGCCAGGCATTGGGCGTTGCCTGCGGCGCGAAAATCGCTGCGGCGTATGATTGGCGGCTGGCCTTCGTTCTGCTGGGCGCCGCAGGTCTCATAGCGGCGGCAGCGGTGTGGGGCACGATCCGGGAACCGAAGCGAGGGGCTACGGATGCGCCGGTGCGGATCACCGCCGCGACGGATCGTCCAGAAGAGGCCGTGAGGTTCTGGGCAACGCTTCGAATGTTCGCGACGCGACCAACACTTGCTCTCGTCTCGCTCGCAGCGGGCGCCACCCAGTTTGTCACCTACGCTACCCTGGGCTTCACCACGCTCTTCTTGATGCGAGAGAAGGCTGTGACGCTCGACGAGATCGCCATCTGGTATGCGCTGGTACTCGGGATAGGCGTCAGCGCGGGCATCTTCCTGTCTGGAAGGCTCATCGATCGCTTCGCGGAGCGGTCACCTCAGGTGTACGGCTTCCTTCCAGCGATCGCGCTCGCTGTGGCCGTGCCTTTCTTCATCGGTTTCGTTTACGCACCGACGTGGCCGGTCGCGGTCGCCTTTCTCGCTGTGCCGACCTTCCTCAACTACTTCTATCTGACGCCCGCGGTGACCTTGGTGCAGAACGCGGTGTCCGCCCGCCAGCGCACGCTGGCCGGTGCGGTGCTGCTGCTCATCATGAACTTGATCGGCCTCGGCTTAGGTCCAACATGGCTCGGGGCTGTGAGCGACTGGCTTCTTCCGACCCACCCTGCGAACTCGCTGCAGCTAGCTTTCTACAGCCTGGTCCCTTTCTACCTGGTCGCGATCGTCCTTCATCTCGCGCTGGCACGCCGGCTCGGACGCGATCGCGGAATGATTCCCACTCAGCCATGTCGGAGCGACGCAGCTCGATGACCACCGCTGCACTTGCCGGCGCGATGCAGCCCTATGCGCTCACGCTCGACCGCTTCATCGATCATGCAGCCAAGTGGCACGGTGCCACCGAAGTCGTGACGGGCGGCGGCGGCGGAGTCACCGCCCGGATAGGGTATTCGGCAATGGGGGATCGCTGCAGGCGCCTGTCGGGCGCTCTGCGCTCGCTCGGCCTCACGCAGGGTGACAATCTCGCCGTGCTGGCTTGGAACAGCCAAGCGCACATGGAGTGTTGGTACGGCGCCATGGGCATTGGAATCGTTTGCCACACGCTCAACCCGCGAGTGTCGCCTGCGCATCTCGCGGATATGATTCGGCAGGCCGCCGATCGCGTGCTGGCAGTCAGTCCCGATCTGACATCGCTGACCGAGAAGCTGATCCCGCTGTGCCCGACGCTCGAGCACATCGTGGTTCTCGACGAGCCCGGCACTGAAGTGTCCCTGCCAAGTTGCGATCGCGTCCGCACCTGGCGCTACGAGGGCCTATTGCAGGAACTCGGTCGAGCTACCGCGTGGGGCGGGTTCGACGAAAACGCTCCTGCGGGTTTGTGCTTCACGTCCGGCACTACCGGCACGCCAAAGGGAGTGACCTATACACACCGCTCGAACTACATGCATACAGTTCACCAGCTT
>Ga0105247_10000300_pt1 | contig 44647 bp, 36 predicted proteins | sample KBSS24metaG_FD_81519 | JGI IMG/M metagenome (GOLD analysis project Ga0105247, IMG submission 81519) | Switchgrass rhizosphere microbial communities from Kellogg Biological Station, Michigan, USA - KBS S2-4 metaG | ecosystem: Host-associated > Plants > Roots > Rhizosphere > Soil | place... | reverse complement strand
CATTGGCGAATTGGGGTTCGTTGATGCTCTCGAACATCAGCGCGTTCGGATAATTCACGAACCGTGTGCTGATCTGCGTCCACACCGCGGTGTATTGAGCGACCACGGCGTCATGGTTCGTGGGCATCGTGCTTACCCATTGCCACGAATCGTGGTGCATGTTGATCATTACACGGAGGCCGGCCTGCAGAGCCCAATCCACGACTTGCTGCACGCGGTCCATCCAGACCGGGTCCACCGTATACGCGGGTGCCGGCCCGGTGTGATTCGTCCAGGTGATCGGGATCCGGATACTCTTGTAACCCTGGGCGGCTAACTGCTGCATGAGGGCTTGCGTGACGAGCGGATTACCCCACGAGGTTTCGTTGGGAATCGCATCGAGCGTATTGCCCAGGTTCGTGCCCGGCTGCATACTGTCGACATACATTTGCATGGGACTTGCAGCGTACGATTTCGAGGTCAACAAAAGGAACAAGCACAGGAATGTGCCTGTCAATAACACCAACTCATGGTGCAGCTTCTTTGTACACATGGGTAATTTCCTATATTGGAGTTCTGACAAACCTATAGCCGCGTACTCGCCCGGGATGACCAGACACCCTGGTCGGCGAAGTGCGTCTTCGTCTTCTGGAACTCTCCGTTAGCCCACGGCTCATTGGCCCATGCCAGGTCCCCCGCGGTCGCGGCTGCGATAGATGCTGGTGCCAGGGTCTGCGACGCTCGATAGTGCGAGGCGTCGGAACGGATCGACGGAACGAATGCGGGCCGGAACGGTGCCCGCGCCCGGGGCAAGCCTATGACTCATGATCGTTTTCCCCCTGCCGCCTGGAACCACGATGTTGTTTGATGACTAGGTGGTGGTACCGCTAACAGGCCCCAATGTAGCGGCTGTCCCACCCGGGCGACAATTGAAAAAGTCGCCACGAGCTATGTGCCGTTTGGCATGGCAGTGTCAGGCCATCATCGACCCGCTGCAAATCGGGCGGGTTCTGCGATCAATGGATGGCTATGCGCAGCCATCTCTCGCGCGTCGCGTTCCTGATTCGGTGCCACGCTCTCCTTCTTGCGCCCCCCGCTCTATTCAACCGTTCGTGCTCGCGCGAAAAAACGGTCGTGTCTTCGCTTGACATCACAGGGCATGTCAAAACGTCGCGCGCAGCGTTATGAAAATGCTCCGCCCCACGACATCGTAAGTGGGGAAGGTATTGATCGTGCCACTTGTTATTCCTGAGAATTCCTGGGGCAGAAAGGGAGGATCCCTGTCGAGCACGTTGTTGACTCCGGCGCGGATCTGTATATGGGGAGTGACAACCCAGATGGTTGACAGATCGAAGTAGCTGTAGCTCGGGATGTGCGTCAGTACTGGATCGAAGAACCCTTCTTCAAAGTACTGCAGCAAGGTCTGCGAAGAGTTGTTGTCGAAGTTGGTGCGACCGATGAAGCGCCATTGTGCCGAAAGCTGCAGGTTCCAGGGCGTCTCCCATGTCAGACGCAGATTGTGACGTCACGTGGGGTTGACCGAGCCGACGAGACAGCTGAAGCCGAACAGACCTGCGCAGTCGTAACTCGGCGCGCCCCGATAGGGCGTGGCGGCGTTGTGCAGCAACCAGGTGCCGGTCAGACTTGCGCTGAGCGTGCCCCACCTGTTGAACAGTTGTTGCCGATAGTTCAGCTGCAGGTCTGTCCCGGAAACCAGTGCTGTGCCGGTGTTGACATCTCTTTGCACGATATAGCCACCGCCAGCGACGGTACTTCCACTAAGAGCCCCTGCGGGTGTGCGTACGATCTGGCCGCACCAGGTTGGATCCCCCGTGGCTAGACACTGATTCAGGGTGACTTCCGCGGGAATCGCCCTGATCTCGCCCTTGAGAAGAATGTGGAAATAGTCGACGGTACCCGTGAGGTTTGGAGTGGCGCTCGGCGTAAAGGTGAATCCCACAGACCAGGTATCCGCGCTTTCCGGGGCAAGCCCGGGGTTGCCCCCGCTGACTTCACCACAAGAGGATACGCACGGCGCAAGCGTGCTGGTGCCTCCGAAGGCCCGGGCAACTCCGTTACCGTACTGAGCGGCCGTGACGCCCATGTGCATACACTGGCTCAAGCTCGCCGTAGCAGGCGTCGCTCCGTTTGGCGCGCAGGGATCAACACCAATCCCCGCTGCTCCGTAGGTCAAGGGGGTATAGAGCTCGATTAGGTTTGGAGCCCGCACCACGTGCTCGAAAGATGCGCGCAGTCTCGTGTCCGGAACCGGTGCGAATTGCAAGTCGGCCCTGTAGGTGCTCGTCGCTCCAGAGGTTGAGTAGACGGAGTAGCGGTAGCCTGCCCCGAGAGTGAGATCCTTGGTTAACGGCCGATCTTGCGCTACCGGGACACGAAGCTCCAGAAACCCCTCGTCTACCGAGACGCGCTTGTTGATTGCCACCACTCCGATGCCAAAATTGGGTACATTGAAGTTGCCACCGAACCCCGAAAAGGCGCCCGACACCTCGGCGGGATCTGGAGTGAAGCGCAGGTTCTCTACACGATGCTCGGCTCCAACGTTGAGCGCAACGCCGTCCCAGCGGCGCTATTACCTGCTGGCGCGATTTGCCGGGTTCGCGTTCCGGCGTTCTCCAGGAACTGGTGGATACGGATGACGCCTGATTGCATGTCGGCCGCGCTCCGTACTGAAGACCACCGCGGCGGCGCAAATTCATCGCTGCATTTGAAGGCGAGCCTTCGAACAAGAGCACACGCACACGACCGATGAAATCTGATCCCCGGAATTGTCTTTGTGGCATTGAAACCCCAACGAGCCACGCGGCCCGGGAGTAAGCCATGAGTGACAATTCGTTAAAGGGCAAGAACGTCGTCGTCCTCGGTGGAAGTCGAGGTATCGGACGTGAGATCGTGCGTTGTGTGCACGCGGAGCTGGCTTCTGTGCTTGCAGTCGCGCGAGGCCGCGGGTCCCTTGAGAACCTGGCCCAAGAGCTAACGGGAGTAAGGATACTGGCCCTCGACGCTTCGCAACCCGACGCTCCGCAGCAAGTGTTCGAAGCGCTGCCTCCCGATGTGCTCGTGATTTGTGGTGGCGCGATTCCGTCGACGGCGCCGCTGCAGGACCTTTCCTGGGCGCAGTTTGCGGCTCCTTGGGAAACCGACGTTCGGATGTCCTTTCTATTCTGCAGTCATGCGCTGCGCGCCCCGCTTGCACCCGGCTCGAGGGTTATTCTGATCTCGAGCGGTGCGGGTCTTGGTGGCTCACCAATATCCGGAGGCTACGCTGGGTCAAAGCGCATGCAAATGTTCATGGCCGCATACTGTCAGAAGGAGTCCGCTCGGTTAGGCCTTGAGATTCGCTTCACAGCCTTGGTGCCGATGCGCATCATGCCCGAGACGGAATTGGGAGAGAGGGCTGTGAAAGGGTACGCGCGCTATCTGGGTATAGCCCCTGCAGAGTTTATTCAGGGCATGAGAGACCGCCAGTCAACCCATCACGTGGCAGATGCCGTCATTCGTGTTGCTACGGATCAAATTGGCCTCAAGGACGCGGTTCTCACGGTTTCCGCAGAAGGCGTGTCGCCTGTGTCGTGAGCAAACCCACGACCCCTGGCCCTGACGTACCTGAAGGGCTAACTCGCGATACGTTCTCGCGTTTCGCCGAGCCGCACCGGCAGGAATTGACGCTTCATTGCTACCGAATGCTCGGCTCGCTGCAGGACGCCGAAGATGCCGTGCAAGAGACCTCACTGGTATCATGCTCTCTCGCTCCAGGTGCTTTCGGTCCAGGATGATCGCATCTCGGCGCTCACTATGTTCATGAAGCCACTGACTGCCACGCTTTTTCCCGCATTCCGGCTTCCGTTGACCCTCGAAAGCTGAAATGACCTGCGCCAGGCGACACCTCGCCTTCCAACCAAACGTTCCTCGGGCAACATACCAACCGGAACTTCGCAAGGCCAGGGGAGTCGGGACGCGACTCTACGCTGTTCCAGGCACGGGATCCTGGCCCCGTTTCATCGAGGCCGCGAAACTGACTAAGGAATCGGCTACGGCGCCCGCAGGGTCTCCCCTCTAGTGGTAGCACGCCATCGCCGATTCGACGTAGATCGCTTATCGCCGAATCTTTCTGCGCCCTCGTGAGCTGTTTTGCGGATGCCTTCCGTCTGTCTAAGCAAGGAGGTACCGGGAAGCGCACTAGCCCACCGCGCCCTCCACACAAAGAGAGGATTTCCGCATGAAACTCAGCCTACCCATGGCGCTGCTCGCCACCGTTGCCACGTTTACCGCCTCCGGCGCACCCCCGTCAGACAATATCCAGACCATCACTGTAACGGCCCACGTGCCGGATACAAACGCAGCACAGAACGCCGCAAAGGTGCTTTCTCTCGCCGAGAAGGCGATGAACCAGTACTTCGCACGGGACGTCCTCACTTCACGGGTATCCGACTTGTGGATCTTTCCGACGCGCGATCTGAGTTCCGTGTTCGTGCAATACGAGCTACGGGACGCGAAAGGCGGAAGCTCGCGGCACCAGCTCGCCCTTATTGAGCTGCACGGAGAGCAGATCATCCGGATGGTCGATCTTGCCGGCGTCCCCGTAGCCCGAGTCGCGAGCGCGACGTCCGGCGGTTAACAGGCGTGAATTCAGGGGCCGAGGCCGGTAAGATGGGTGCAATAAATAACGGCATGCAGCCTGTCGACCCGGTTCTCGCCGCGCCGCCGGGCCCGTCTTGCGACCTGTCCGAGGCGGCCTCCAATGACCGACGAGCCCATCACAAAGGTTCTCAATCGTGCGCTGAGCGGCGAGCGCGCGGCGCACGAGGAAATGTATCAGCTGCTGTACACGGAATTGCTCAAGCTGGCGCGCAAGCATCTGTCAAGTTCCGCGGTAACTCTCAATCCGTCGGTATTGGTGCACGAGGCGTACTTGCGTTTACTGACGCGCGAGGGCGGACCTGTGCGCGACCGGCGCGCTTTCTACGCCTACGCGTCCCAGACGATGCGCAGCGTGTTGGTGGACTACATGCGCGAGCGTGGAGCCGACAAACGGGGAGGCGGAGAAAGGCCGATTACACTTTCGACGGGATTGGCGCAGGAGATACCGGCCGGCGAAGATTTCGTGCGCCTCAACGAAGCCCTGCTCGAGCTCAAAAGCGCGGATGAGCGCTGTTTCCTGGTAGTCGAAATGCGGTACTTCGGAGGCATGACCGAGGAAGACATCGCCGGGCAACTTGATATCTCGTTGGCAACGGTCAAGCGCGACTGGCGCAAAGCACGCGCTTTCCTGTACGAGCAGATGCAATGACTCAACACGAACTGACCAGAGCCGCGCTCGCGCAGTTCGACACCTGGGCGGAACTCGACGAGCGCGAACGTCCTCAATGGCTCGCCGCCCTGGCCGCTCGAGATCCGGCTCTGCACAACCGCCTGCTCGCCCTCATCGAAGCCGATGCAAAAGCCAGCGATCAACCGTTTTTGAGCCCCTCGGTGCCGCCCGGAAGCCTGGTCGGGAAAATGTTCGGACCCTGGCGCGTGGAAAGCCTCATTGGCACAGGCGGCATGGCGCAAGTTTGGCTTGCAAGACGCACTGACGGGCTCTATGACGGGGTCGCTGCGATCAAACTGATGCGTCTTGCCTCGATCGACGCCGGTTCCAACGAACGCTTCGCACGCGAAGGGCAGATGCTTGCCCGTCTCAGCCATCCTAACATCGCCCGACTGCTCGATGCCGGCGTAACCGGGGGCGCCGAGCGATTTCTCGTACTCGAGTACATTGATGGCGAGCGCATCGATGCATGGTGCAATCGCCGTCGCCTGACACTTGCCGAGCGAATAGCCCTTTTCATCGTAGTCTGCAAGGCAGTTGCTCACGCGCACGAGAATCTGATCGTGCACCGCGACCTCAAGCCCTCCAACATTTTTGTCGCGGCGGATGGCGAGGTGAAGCTACTCGATTTCGGCGTCGCCAAACTGCTTGCTGATGATGCAGACGCTATAGATCAGGGACTCACACAGGAGGTCGGCGCAGCATCGACACCAGCATACGCAGCACCCGAGCAGCTTGCGGGGGCATCGATCTCGACTGCGACCGATGTTTATGCCCTGGGAGTAGTGCTGTACGAATTGCTCAACGGGGCGCGCCCCGTTCCCCGTCCCCACCCCACTGATGTTCCTGAGCCGCTGTGGAGCTTGCAAACCTCCTCCTCTGATACGGTGAAGGTTGCGGAGCAGCGCGCCACCACGGTGAAGGCATTGCGAAAAGCGTTACGGGGCGATGCGGCCCGGGTAGTCGCAATGGCGATGAAAGGTACCTCATCCGAGCGCTACCACTCAGCATTCGAGATGGCTGACGACTTGCAGCGGGTGTTGGACAATCGCCCTGTTCACGCATCACCCGACACCACGTTCTATCGTGCCCGCAAGTACGTGCAGCGCCACGTGCTCGGTGTTTCGATGACAGCAGTAATCGTGGTCAGCATTGTGGCTGGCCTGGCGGGCACCGTCATCAATGCCCGCGCCGCGGCGCGCGAGGGAAAGCGCGCGGTAGCCGTAAAGGGATTTCTCCTCGATCTCTTCGAGCAGGCACGAGGCTCCGTTCGTGGCGGAGTCGAGGCCCGGGAAGCAACACTGAGCGATGTGCTGAGTGCAGGCGCGGATCGCATCGATTCCGCATTCGCGTCGCAACCTGAAATCCGCGACGAAGTATTCCAGATCCTAGTCGAGCTCTACACGGACACCGGCTCGCGCGAACGGACCGAACAACTAGCCCGCCGGAGGCTCACAGCCGCGCGATCAGCGTTCGGCCGCAAGGATCCTCGCACCGCACCTGCGGAAGTTATGTTGGGCGCTGTCCTGATCAACAATGATCAATTCGCCGAGGCGCGCGACCTGCTCCTGGATGCACAGCGCCTGCTCGATAATGCCGGGGATCGCACTTCCATCGAGCGTGCCCGGCTGTTGAGATGGCAGGGAACTCTCTACGACGCCTCATACACAACGGTTCCGTGGGCTTCACACCCCCTGCGCCAGGCAGTCGAGCTGTTGCGCGACCGTTACTCGACTGATGATGAGTTGCTCGCTGCACTTACGCAGTTGCCGGGCGTCGCATGCCACTACGGACATCCGGACGAGGCAATGAGGGACGCCGATGAGTTATACGAGCGCACCACCGCGCGCTATGGGAAGGATAACATCTACTTCACGGAAGCCGCGGTACTTCGGGCAAACCTGTTGCAGATGACCAACCGTTCGAACGAGGCGGTACCACTCCTCGAGCAAGCGCTCCCGAACATGCGCAAGTACGTCGGCAAGGAGAGTCCCAACGTCGTCGCGGTCCTGACCCACCTTGCGGAAGCCTATCAGGCCACCGGGCGCACCCCGCAATCCGAACAGGCTCTAACCGCCGCCCAACAGATCGCCGATCACGACCCGGGTAACGGCCACATGACCGACTTGTTAAGGAAGGCCCACGAGCGAATCGACGCCCTGAAGGCCGGGCGAACGCTGCGCTGCGGAGAATCGTGAGCTGTTGCGGGCGCGGCCACCCACCCCGGCGCAACTCATGCGACCGGGTCAATAATCAAGACCGCGTTGGTGTAGTAGCTCAACGACTATTCGACGGCTCTCATGAAACGCTTCCCACACAGATGTGCACCAGGCGTGGATGGCTTTGTCCCGCTCGACGCCTTCTGGCGCGGCCACAACGTCAACCGCAGTGATGAGCCCTCTATGGGGAGGTAGCCGAAACAGAGGCCAAGTTTGCCTGTTGCTCGCGAGCTCCATATGCACTCGTTGGACCCGCGCTCCCGAAAACTGCTTCTCCACGTGTAGATACAGGCCCACCAGCGAAAAGGTCAGCGCGATCGGTTTCGTTTGAGCATTCGCATGCTGTGCTGTGAATGCATCCACGACGTGTTGGTGGATGAACGACGACCGATCACGATGCGTGAGCGTGTAGCAGCGCAGCTCGTCGTATGCGTCCTGTTCTAATGTCATGGCCTGAACTTTGAGAAGCCGCCTATACGATCGTGGACGCTTCGATCATCAGCGCACCCTCCTCGACGAAGAACAAAAGCGGCGAGCGTGACCCGGAAATGCATCAGACGGCCAAGGGTAAACAATGGTATTTCGGGATGAAGGGCCACATCGGAGTAGACAGCAAAGAGAAGATCATCCACACGGTGAAGGTCTCGGCCGCGAACGTATCCGACTCCCTGGCACTGCCGCATCTGATGCATGGAAGAGAGACTCGGGTGTATGGCGACCAGGCGTACCGAGGCCAAAGCGACGTCATTCGTCAACGCTCCCCGAAGGCCAAGGACTTCACCAACCAGCGCTACCGCTGGAATGGTCGGATCGATGAGGCCGAGCGGCGTAAGAATCGGCCAAAGGCGAAGATTCGCTCCCGAGTGGAGCACGCGCAACACGGCCAACTCCTCCGATTTCTCCGAAGCCGCCTGTCTGAGAAGCGAAACGGAAGTGTTGGGGTGTCGCATCGGCCGCGTGCCGACTGGTATGCAGAACCGGATGCGATTGCCGAGGAGGTTTTCCACATCGCTCATCAGCACCATTCGACATGGACATTCGATCTCATCGTTCGCCCGTACGCAGAGAAGTGGCGATGAGTCGATCGTGAGCGCGCCGTTGGCCTAGCAGTCGCTTCAGGTTATCGGGCACCTCTGCTGCCCTGATATCGACAATCCATACTCCCGCAATACGGGTGTCAGATCTACCTGCCAGATCTTGCCCTGTGGGCCATTCCACGTTTCCATTGCGCGTAACGAATCGCGAGTGACCGCAAGGCTCTTGGGGTACGAGACGGACTCGACACGTTTGTTGGAGAAGTAGAGGGTGCGACCCTCCGGCGATAACTTGGCCTCGGTCCCAAACACTTCAGCCCCCAACTTCTCGGCGAGCGCGACAGGCTCTCCCCAGTCGCTCCCGTTCTTGGTCACAAGGAACAACGCCGGCTTACCAGGTTCCGCCGGCGGGCGGGAGGACGAGAACACCAGGTACGACTCGTCCGCAGCCACCGCCGGGTCGAAGTCTCCCTTTTCACCATTGCTGAATGACAGCCGCTGTGGTGCTTCGTATTCGCCGTCGTGCCACTGCGACCGATAAAGGTGAAATACTCCACCTGCCCGATCTGGCTTCATGAAATAGAGTGAACCGTCGCCGGCGATACTGGGGCTGAATACTGAATCCGACGTGTTGATGAGGTCCGGCAACCGCTGCGGCTCCAACCACTTACCCCCGACGCGCGCGATCTTCCAGAGATTCCCACCACCTTGAGGAAGGGCTCCCTTGTATGAGCCATCGAGGGCGGGCTGACCAGGAAGCGCCGGGCGGTTGGAAGCGAAGATCAGGTATTTCGCATCCGGTGAAAGAGACGGCTCGATATCACGCCAGACTCCAGAGAAAGGCGCGAGCTGCGGAGGCTTCCATGTCTTTGAAGCTCTTCGTGAATACAGGATGACGGCATCGCTGCCGTTGCCCCGTACGAAGTAAAACCCGCTACAGTCCGGCTCGAAGACCGGGTCCATGCCTCCGGCCAATCCAGACCCTACTCCAGGCGAGAAGATTCTGACTTCCGCTGCTTGCGCAGCACCGGGACACGAAAGTATGAGGCTCAACACCACCAGGACACGGTATCGATTCAGAATGGTGTTCATCAGATGGGCACCTTTCTCCCGCACGCGGCCGCTGTGCGTGACTTCCGTGGGAATGATGCAAAGACCGACGAGGACCGTCTCTACGGCTGACCGCAATTTCCCTTCGTGCCACCGCAGCGTCAATCGCTCAGTGCGCCGGAACCCGCGCGCTTCCACCGATCGGACACGAAACTCCCGTACCTTTTAGCCCGCAATACCCATCAGGATTCTTCGCGAGATACTGCTGGTGATAATCCTCAGCGTAGTAAAACGTCGGCGCATCAAGTATCTCGGTAGAGATCTCGCCCTTGCCAGCCGCCGTCAACCGCTCCTGGTACTTGCGCTTCGATTCCTCGGCTTCCTGCTTCTGCTCCGCATCCAACACATAGATCGCCGACCGATACTGGGTACCCACATCGTTACCCTGCCGCATCCCCTGCGTCGGGTCGTGTGACTCCCAGAAGACTTTCAACAGGTCTTCGTAGTCGACCTTCTCGGGGTCATAGATGACCTTCACGACTTCGGTGTGGCCGGTCGAGCCGGTGCAGACCTCTTCGTAGGTGGCGTTGGGGGTGTAGCCGCCCGCGTAGCCTACGGCTGTGGAGTAGACACCGGGGGTTTCCCAGAAGAGCCGTTCGGCGCCCCAGAAGCAGCCCAATCCGAAGACGGCTTCGCGTAGTCCGGCGGGGAACGGCGCGGTAAGGCGATGGCCGTTGACGAAGTGCTTTTCGGGGATCCTTAAGGGGGTGCCGCGGCCCGGAAGGGCTTCGTCTTTGGTGGGCATGACAGCTTTCTTGCGGAACAGAGCCATGGATTGCACTCCTGCGGTTCTTTGGCCAGAAAGTGTGGGGGCCGTGGGGGCGCAACTCAAGCGCACCGGGCGGGAGAGCCACCGCGACGAGCGCCTTTTGCATGTCGATCGCGGGATGGCTATAACGAATCTGTCAGCCGCAACTGCGGCCGTCGGCAATGGAAGGCACGGCGTTGGAAGCGCCGTGGGTTTCACACCACGGGAGTTCCCAAGGCACGTGAGAAATGAGCAGTCCGCTTCTCGCACGTCTGTTTGCGCTGGGGCTTGTGGTCACGGCGGCATGGACTTGCCTGCCTGCTCGCGCAACGGATCAAGCGGGCAGCAAGACGATCATCGGTCAGTCGAATTCCCTATTGGCGGACGGTGCCGCGGCCCTTGAGGCCGGACGCATTAAAGAGGGCATTCAGCTCACGCTGGAAGGCCTGAAGATGGCAGTTACCGCACGGGAGAACGCGGCCGGGCATTCGAATGCTTGTGCCGGTTATGTGCTTCTCAAGCAGTGGCCGGAAGCGCTCGCTCAGTGCAACGCGGCGCTGGAACTCGACACGTCAAATTGGCGTGCCTATAACAATCGGGCGGCGATCTACGTGGAGCAAGGTCTGTATGACCTCGCGATGCGTGATTTGGAGGCGGGTCTGGCATTGGCGCCGGGTGCTCCGACGCTTCTAGAAAGCGTCCGGATCCTGGAAAGGAACAGGAGCCTGTTGGGCAGACGGGCGCGAAAGGCCGTCCCATCCTGAGCTGCAGCGCGCCAAGGCACCGCAAGACCAAGCCAGAGGCTCGGGCAGGGTAAGACTACCGTGTCGTCGTTGCTGGCCATGGGCTGGATCCGGGCACGCCCGCCGGGGCTAGACGCCAGCCCGAGGTCTACAGCCCCCGGCTCTGCGCCAGGTTCTCCACCTTCTCGAACACCAGCGAAGGTTTATCCCCGCCCCGCGAGTACTGATGGCGACGCCCCATCTCGAGCAGAGCGGCATCCCGCTCGGCCGGCGTGGAATACCAATGCAGCCGATGCCACTCAGGGCCCAGCAGTTTGCGGAAGGGATCGCCCACCGGAAGGCTCACCCGGATCCCATAAGGACGGAGCTTCTCGATCGGCGGGGTACGAAGATTTTGCGGCTGGCTGATTCCCATAGCCCGAAAGCTTAAGGGGGCGCGGCGGGTGGTCGCAAGGCTGGACAGCAGAGTTCGGCGCCCCCACTGGTGGCGCACCAGCGCGGTGCGGCTCGACACCCTGGCCGGCCGCCCTAAAACGTCCTCCCCAAAAACAAATAAAACGCACGCTGCCCCTGATCATCAAACCCCGATGCCAGATACACCGGACCCAGCAACGTATCGAGCCCAAGGAACACGCTGGCATCGTGACGCAAGCTCCCGAACGACATCTGCCCCCGCTGATCCCACACATTCCCCGCCTCAATAGACATGCCAAGATAGGTCGGCACGTCCAGGTAGCCTGGACCGCCGCGGCCAATCTGCTTGTAGAACAGCGTTCGCGCGATGGCGAAATGGGGGCCCGCGATCGAATTGGCCTTCAGTCCCGACAGGTTCGCGAAGCCCCCCAGTGAAAACAACAGCCGCAGGGCTGTCGGGGTGGTGATCTGCACTCCTCCGGGGCCCTTGACCTCACCAACCAGGAGTGACCCGTTCGGGGCGTCGAGGGTTGTTCCAGCGGCCGTGGAGAACACGGCTGTGTAGCGGCCGAGGGAAGCTGCGGCCACATAGCTGAACGAGAGCCGATCGTAACTTTGCCTGGAATTGGGTATTGCGCTCAGGGGGTCGGTGTACCGGGTGTCAGTGTGCTCACCGCGCCACTCGATCATGGCCTGCTGACCCCGGCGCGGGAAGTTGACATTGTCCAGGCGATCGAACGAAAACCGCACGAAATACGAGCGCGTGTCGAATGAATCGGGTGGCGCCAGGCTCGGACTACCCACGCGCACGTCCTCATGTCCCGACTCACGATCCACGCCCGTACGGATCTCCCCCCAGTTGCCGAACTCGTACCCGAAGTCGAGGCCATAGTTGAAGCTGCGCACGCGATATTCAGCGAGGCGCGTCTGGTCCACCAGGGCATCTACATTGGCGGCTTTTGCATCCGCGTGCGGCACGACGAAAAAATTCGAAGTATCGGCAATCGGCAGGTACACCTCGGTCGCGAGCAACGACGTTTCGCCCACCTGCAGATCCCAAACCCACTCCCCGCCCGGCTGGGTGATCTCCGACAACACGAAACGCGCCGCAGCGTTATAACTGGAATTTCCCTGGAAGTCGTCCTGCAGGCTCAGGCCGAAACGCACATAGTTCGGGCCCCATGAATTACGCCTTGCCGCCAACAGCAGACCATAACGATCGTCGTCCTGCACCACCCGGTAGTCGAGCGCTTCCAGATTCCCCTGACCGTAGACCGTCGTCACGTGGCGCGCCACAGCGTCCGGATCCAAGGACTTGCCGATGACATCCTTGAAAAGCTTATCCAACCTGTTGGAATATCGCCCCGAGCCCTCATCGATCTTCACGAAGTCGATGCGCGGCGGCGATTGCCGGGCCTGGTCACGTTGGGCAACGTAACTGTCGAATTCCTGCGGGCTCACCGAGAGCGCGGCCAGGCGCGATTCAGCGGCATGGCCGGCAATCTCGCCGGTTGAAATCACGCGCTTGACGATCCCGAAGTCGAAAGCCGAAGTGTCGCCCAGCGCCGGCTGAATCAGCACGTCGTCCGGAGCCATCTTCTCCAGCTGGGTACGCGAGTTGTGCTGGATGAGGATCGCCAGCATCTGGTTGGAAATGACCGGCGCGCTCGAGAGTTTGTCACGCTTGAGCAGCGGCGTGCCGACATCCACCACGATGAGAATGTCGACACCCATCTCGCGCGCCACGTCGATCGGCAGATTCTCAGCGATACCGCCGTCAACGAGCAGACGCCCGTCGCGGTCGACCGGTGAAAACACACCCGGAGCCGACATGCTGGCACGCATCGCGCTCGTCAGGTCACCGGAGCTCATGATGACGGCATCGCCCGTCTCGAGATCGGTCGCCACCGCCCGAAAGGGCGTGGGCAGCTCGTCGAAGTTGGTGACTCGCGCCACCGGCAAGGTCAAGCGCCGCAAGGTCTGGTTGAGCTTCTGCCCCTGTATCAACCCCTTGGGCAACTGGATATGGCTGCCACGCACGCCCAAGGGGAACTTCACAAGGAAATTCTGGTCCTCGAGCTTACGCCGGAAAGTGAGGTCCTCCCGCGGCGGGCGGTCCCGGAAGGCATCCTGCCAGTTGAGGGAGGTCATGATCGATTCGATCTCGCGCGGGCTCAAGCCGCTCGCGTACAGACCTCCGACCACCGCGCCCATGCTCGTACCGGCGACCACGTCGATCGGAATGTGCAACTGCTCAAGAACCTTGAGCACGCCTACGTGCGCTGCACCTCGGGCACCACCGCCGGACAGTACCAGCCCGATGCGCGGACGATGGGGTGAGGACGCAGCCGGGTCTGCCGCGCTCTGGGCGTTGGCAATGCTCCAACACGCGAGCCACAGACCTGCGAAAATATAACCGAAGACCCCGAGACGGGGCTGGACCGCCCGTGGTGAAATCACGGCGCAAGAATACAGCATGTGGCTCCATAAACTCACACGACACAATTACGCTTCTGTTACCGCGCTGGTCACTACATCGGCCGCCGCGTTACTGATTGCATCGGGCGCCCTCCTGCCCGGGATCGCGCGCGCCCAATCCCTTGACGCCAGCGATTGGGGCTTCTATGGCGCAGATGCATTCGGGCAGCACTACTCGAGCCTCGATCAGATCAAACGAGAGAACGTAGATAGTCTGACGGTCGCCTGGACCTATCGCACGGGTGAGCTAGGCGAAGGATTCGCGCGTAGCTCGAAACTCACCTTCGAAGCGACGCCCGTGCTTGCGTTCGGACTCCTATACCTGGAAACCGCGACGAACATCGTGATTGCGCTCGATCCGGAAACGGGCGTTCAGAAGTGGCGATACGATCCGAAGATCGACCGCAAGCGCCCGTACTCAGATGTGGCCGCTCGCGGCGTCAGCATATGGGAGGAGACTGACCCCAAACGCCAGGCCGCGAAGAACCCGGACAGCTGCGCGAACCGGGTTTTCGTTGGAACGCTGGATGCCCGTCTGATCGCATTGGATGCCACCTCGGGCCGTCCTTGTGCTGATTTCGGCACCGGCGGGCAGGTCGATCTCACCACCAACCTCCGAATCCGCGACCGCGGCGATTACGAAGTCACATCGCCGCCCGCGATCCTGGGCGACACAGTAGTCGTCGGATCATCGGTCGGGGATAACCGCGCTACCAACGTCGAGCGTGGGGTCATCCGCGCCTTCGACGCGAGATCCGGCGCGCCACGGTGGTCGTTTGACCCGATACCCGACAGCCCCACGCACCCCAGCGCAGCAGAGTGGAATCCGGCGCAAGCAGCAACCACAGGCGCAGCCAACTCCTGGGGCGTGATGTCCGTCGATGAGGAGCACGGCTACGTCCTCGTCCCGACGGGTTCCGCCAGTCCCGACTTCTTCGGTGGCAAGCGGCTCGGCAGCAATCGTTTGGCCAACTCGCTGCTGGCGCTGGATGCGGCCACCGGCAAACTCGCGTGGCACCAGCAGCTCATACACCATGATCTATGGGATTTCGATCTGGCGGCGCAGCCTGCACTGGTGGATATCGAAGTGCAGGGCATACCGGTCCCGGCAGTGATCCAGGCTACCAAGACCGGCATGTTGTATGTCTTCGACCGCACCAAGGGACAACCGCTCTTTCCCATCACGGAAAAAACCGTACCCCGCAGCACGGTCCCCGGCGAAGAGGCGGCCGTGACGCAACCGTTTTCGTCCATCCCCTCGCTAGTGTCACAACGGAAACTCGATCCGGCGGATGCCTGGGGAGTTACCTTCTGGGACCGCGGAAAATGCCGCGATCTCATCGCCTCGCATCGCAACGAGGGCATTTTCACGCCGCCTGACACCCGCGGGACGATTTTGTGGCCAGGTTACATTGGCGGTGTCAACTGGGGCGGCATCGCGGTCGATCAATCGCGGCAGCGGATCTTCGCAGCTGTCAACCACCTGCCGATGGTGGTCACCCTGATGACGCAACAGACCCTGGAGAGCCAAGCCAAGTCCGACGACTTCCCGCATTCCGAGTTTGCGCGCCAGGCGGGCACTCCTTATGGGATGCGCCGCGAGCCATTGTTGTCACCCTGGGGACTGCCCTGCACCGCTCCTCCCTGGGGCACTCTGGTCAGCATCGATCTGCGCCGCAATCGCATCGTGTGGCAGGTGCCACTTGGCTCCACGGAAGGCATCGGCCCCTGGTTCGCACCAACACGAAATTTCGGCACCCCCAATATGGGCGGCCCCATCGCAACCGCCGGCGACCTGGTGTTCGTGGGTGCCGCCATGGACAGCTACTTCCGCGCATTCGACCTGGAAACGGGTCGCGAGCTATGGAAATACCGTCTGCCCGCAGGCGGCCAGGCGACACCGATGACCTACCGCGCGGGCCGTGATCACCGCCAATACGTCGTGATCGCCGCTGGCGGCCACGGCGCCTTGGGCACCCCCCGCGGTGACTACGTCGTAGCCTTCGCCCTGCCCAAGGGCGCTAAGGGAACCGCTTCCGGGGTAAACTGACCGACTCGCCCCGACTCGCTCGAGATCTCGATGCTTTATCTGATCCTGTCCATCCTCATCCAGGTGATTCTGATCATCCACGTGATTAAGACCGGCCGTAACCAGATCTGGATCTGGGTGCTAGCACTGCTGTCCCTGCCCGGTGCCATTGCCTACATTGTTGTCGAACTGCTGCCCGATGTATTTCGCAGCCAGACGGCGCAACGCACGGCGCGCGGCTTCAAGAAAGCAATGGACCCGACCGCGGACCTGCGCCGGTACGAGAACGAAGCACGGGTGACCGGCAACGTGGCTGCGCGCCAGCGCTACGCCGAGGAATTATCCCGCCAGGGAAGACATGACGATGCGATTGCGCAATTCCGCGAAGCCCTCACCGGCCTCTACGAGCACGATCCAAACCTTATGCTCGGTGTTGCGCGTGCGCAGTTCGGTAAGGGCGACGCCACGGCCGCGCGTACCACCCTGGACGATCTGATCCGATTCAACCCAGACTTCAAATCACCCGAGGGACACCTCCTCTACGCGCGCGCTCTGGAATCTGAAGGCAACCTGCCGAAGGCGATCGAAGAATATCGCGTGCTGGCGCGTTCCTACCCCGGAGCGGAAGCGGCCGTCAGGTACGCGCAGCTGTTGAAGTCACAAGGCCGCGCCGAGGAGGCGCAGAAGGTTGCACGCGAGCTGTTGGAACAAGCCAGGATCGCGCCAGCGCACTATCGCCGCGCGCAGAAATCCTGGTTGGATGCCGCACAACGCCTGGCGTAACGGCGCGATCCAAGAGCAGCAGCCAAAGCCAGCGCCTCGCCGAACAACGTAAACGGATCCACAGCACCGCCGCCATGGGATCCAGGCGTGGTGATATTCACGGTCGAAGTACTGACGATCGTGTTATCGACATTGGATATTGCCGTAATCGTCACAGCGGCGGGCGTCGGGGCGGTGGCTGGCGCTGTGTATACACCCGCAGATGTTATGGTTCCGAATTTGGCATTGCCACCGGTAATGTCGTTGACTTGCCAGGTCACCGAATCGTCAGTGGTGTTGGCAACCGTTGCCGTGAAAGCCTGAGTTCCGCTGCCCACCTGCACGCTGCTCGATCCCGGGCATATCGCGAGCAGCACTTGTGGAGCTGCGGCCGTGCATGATTTATCGGTCGCGGCTGCCGGCGCCACGGACATGGCGGCGATTGGACTCAGGACCACATTCGCCGTGTCCACTCGCCCGGCCTCATCGGTCACGGCGACCTGAACCGTTGCATAGCCACATGACGGGGCGGTAACAGCCGCTACGGCGCTCGTACCGTTCTGAATGCTGACCGACTGTTTCCCGATGCTGGTCCACTGGTAGGTACTGATCGTATGGCCATTGGCCGCGGCACTGCCTTGCGCATTCAAGCTGACTGACTGGCCGGCGCTCACCGACGTTGGCAGGCTCACCGCCGCAACAGGGCGCAGTGCGGCCTTCACCGCCCCCAGGGCGTTGACCATACCTGCACCGCAGGTCTTCCCATCCAGCGTACAGATGCACTCGAGGGTCTGCAGATCCGACGAGCCCGTGGGAACGTGACATGCGGTCGTCGTGGTCGTTGAGGCCTGCGGAAACGGCTGCGAGCCCTCCTTGAGGCGGGAGATCAGCTGGCACGAATTCAGATTGCCGTTGGCCGCAACCATGAGTCCCGCGATGCCCGACACTATGGGCGCCGAGAAACTCGTGCCGAGATTGGGCCCGTCGGGCATATCATTGTTCGGGCTGATCAGGTTGCCCGTATAGGCTTCATCACCGGCGACGGGTGTGCTCGTCCCGGAGTTGGTAGTGGTCTGAATCGAGTAGACGCAGGTCCCCGTTGTATTCACACAGTTGCCCGCCGGCGCACTGACAGCAACCTCTGGCCCGAGACTACTGAAGCCCACCTTGGTGCCGGCGTGGCGGATACCTGCGATCACGGCCACACCCAGGCAATTGCCAGGTGAGTCCACCGGCCCGCCTTCGTTCCCGGCTGACACGACGACGAGCACGCCCATGGCATTCAGCTGTGTAATGACGTCCTGATAGCTCTGTGGACACGTAGACGTGGACCCCAGGCTCATGTTGATGATCTTGGCCGGATTCGGATTCACAGGCGCGCCCGTGCCCGACATGCCCGCCGCCCACAACATTCCTGCAATGATGTCGGAGTCGTAGCCGCCGCATTTGCCCAACACGCGAACCGGCAGGATTTTCCCCTGCCAGGTCATTCCGGCAACGCCATGCGTGTTGTTGGTCAACGCGCCGAGAATCCCGGCCGTGCGGGTGCCATGCCAGGAGCTGATCTCGACTTTGCAGTCCTTGAACTTCGTGTTGCCGGTATCAGTCGAATTGATCCAGTCACCCGGATCGGAAGGATCCGCGTCCCGGCCATCGCCGTCATTGGCCACAGCCGAGTCGCTCACGAAATCGTACCCAGGCAGCAACCGCCCGCTGTTAGCGGCCGCGAGCAGGTCCGGATGATCGAAGCGGACACCGGTATCCAGGTCGGCAATGATCACATTCGGGCCGCCCGTGGTGATATCCCAGGCACCCTGCGCATTGACCGCGGACGGAGTTGCCGCATCAGCCCGCTCGTACCATTGCCCACCGGCGGCATACAAGGGATCGTCGGGAATCGCATGAATATACCGGCGTTCATCCGGGACTGCATATTCGACGTCCGAGTCTGCTCTCAGTCGCGTCAGGGTCGCGGCGACGGACTCACCCGTTGACGCCGGCTCCAGCTGCATGACATGCATCCGATCGAAGATCTGCCGTGAATCCCGCATCGTGAGGCCCGACCGCGCCGCGAGATTTGCAACCCGATCATGCGCGGACAGCGCCTGGACTTGAACGGCCCCGGGCGTGGCCGTCTCCGCGCTCGAGGCGCGCAGCTTCACGATTATCCGCTGGACGCTGGGCTCGCGGACACTGAGTGCGTTGTGGGGTTGCGTGCGGACCGGATTCAACTCGACCGATCCGCCGATCACGCTTGCATACGCTGCGGCCGACAAGGCCATTGCACAAAGAAGTAGGCGCATCCTGCGACAATAGCGCAAGTTTCCGCTGGGAACTTGTCGGCCATCACAGACCCTGGGAAACCCCGGGATCAGCGCGACGCGACACCTCTTCGATAGGCCCCAAAGCCGACAACCAACGCGCATGCGAACAGGCTCAGAGGATCCATGGGACCACCACCGCCGCCGCCACTACTCGTCATGCTGTTACCCGAAGTGCTGCTCGAACCGCCAGTGGGAGACCCGCCGGAGCTTGCAGGCGCCGCCACAGTTGTCTGAGCAGAGGCCGACTTGGTGGAATCCGCAGCGGAAGTGGCCGTCACAGTCACTGTCGCTGGCGACGGCACGGTCATAGGCGCGGTATACACGCCTGATGTGGAAATCATGCCCACCGTCGCATTGCCGCCCGCAACACCATTGACACTCCAGTTCACGGAGGTATTGGCAGACCCGGTGACCGTCGCGGCGAATGTCTGAGTCATACCGGTTTGCACGGTCGCCGATGTCGGCGTGATCGATACCGCAATGGGTGTAGTGATGGTGACTTGTGCCGATGCGGACTTCGTGGCGTCAGCGACGGATGTGGCCTTTACCATCACTGTCGCCGGTGTCGGCGCAGTCGCCGGTGCTGTGTAGACACCAGTGGCGGAAATCATGCCGACCATCGCATTACCGCCAACAGCACCGTTCACGCTCCATGTAACGGCAGTATTGGCGGTGTTGGTTACGGCAACAGTAAATGTCTGCATGCCTCCGACCTGGACACTCGCGGTGGCCGGTGTCACTGCCACGGCGACCGGCATGGCCGCGGCGGGGCACTTGCCGCTATTCGCATTTGCTGGCGCCGTCGTGGTGGCGGCCGTCGTGCTGACTACAACATCAGCCGTATCCTGGCGGCCTCCTTCGTCCGTCACGGTCAGTCGGACAGTAATTGATCCCGTGGCGGGCGCAACGACCGTTGCAGTGGCTGTGTTGGCTCCTTGAATGGGATTCGTGGCGTTGCCGACGTTTGACCATGCATAGGTGCTGATCGTGTGACCGCAGGCCGCCGCGCTGCCGGTTCCCACCAGCGAGACATTCTGGCCTGCCGAAACTGCGGCAGGTACTGCGATGGCCGCGACGGGCCGCAGGGCCGCTTTGAGCGCGCCTGGTGCATTTGCCATACCGGCGCCGCAGGTCGTCGTGGTGCAGTTACATTCTGTCGTCTGCAGGTCCGTGGCGCTGGCCGGCACATGACAGTTCGGAATGGCCGGATCGCTGGATACCGGGAATGTCTTCGCGCCTTCCTTCAACCGAGCGATGAGCTGCGCAGGCTTCAGATTGGCATTCACACTGGTCATCAGGCCCGCGATGCCCGCAACGATCGGTGACGAAAAGCTCGTGCCGAGATTGGGATTCAGCTGGTCCGTATAACCGTTCGTCGTCGGTGTCGTCGTGCCATTGTTGATGGACGTGTCGATCGAAAACAGGCAGGCGCCCGAGGCGTTCACACAATTGCCGGCTGGAGCCGCAAGCGCAGCCTCGGGCCCGAGGCTGCTGAATCCCACCTTGGTGCCAATCTGGCGGATACCGGCGATTCCCGCCACACCGACACAATTGGCCGGTGTATCGACGGGGCCACCTTCATTGCCAGCCGAGATCACGACCGTGACGCCCGCGGCGACCACTTCGTTGATGACAGTCTGTTCGGCGGCCGAGCAGGCGCCGGTGCCTCCCAGGCTCATGTTGATGATCTGAGCCGGATGAGTGTTGTCAGGAACACCGGTCACGTGCAGGCCTGCCGCCCAGCGCATGGCATCGAGGATGTCCGAATTGACTCCGCCGCACTTGCCAAGAACACGCACCGGCAGGATCTTCGGCAACCACGTGATCCCGGTAATGCCCGTCGCATTGTTGGACAGCGCCCCGAGAATTCCGGCCACCCGCGTTCCATGCCAGGAGCTGTTCTCAACCGTGCAACCGTTGAATTTAGTCGTAGCCGCATCCGCCGAGGTAATCCAATCACCCGGATCCGACGCATCAGCGTCTCTGCCATCACCATCATTGGCGACGGCTGTGTCGGTGACGAAATCATATCCGGGCAGTAACCGGCCGTTCGCGGTTGCCGCCAGCAGGTCGGGATGTTCGTAGCGTACACCGGTGTCCAACTCGGCAATCACCACATCACTGCGGCCAGTTGTTGTATCCCACGCGGTTACCGCGTCAATGCCGGCGGGCTGCGTCGCCTGCTCGTACCATTGGCCGGTGAACAGGGGATCATTGGGCACCGCATGAGCAAACCGGCGTTGATCGACCTCAGCCGTTTCGACCTCCGGATCGGCGCGCAAGCGTGCGAGCGTCGCAGCAGTGGACTCGCCCGTCGCGGATTGGACCTGCAGCAGATGCAACCCGTTGGTAATCTCGCGGGACTGTTTGAATGTCAGGCTCGCTCGCGTGGCCAGAGCTTGCATCGTGCCATTCGCGGCATTGGCTTGATTGGGCCGCAATTGCAGTGCCTGGACGTGCGCTGCGGCTGCCGCGCTCGCGCGGAGCTTGACCAGAATTCGCTGCTCGGTAGGCTCAGATGCAACCGCCGGATGAGTCCGGACCGGGTTACGCTCGGTGGTTCCCGCCGCCGCATGTGTTGATGCGATCGAGAAGGCCGCCAGAATACCTATGAGACAGTGACGAATCGCAGAAGGGGCTTGCACGGCGCGAGATCCCGAAGCGGCTGCGGAAATCTCCGCACGTGGCACGCACCCTACTGTGCCCCGCGAGCACATAACGATGTCGGTCGAAAACGACGGCTGCGATCACCGACATTGAACAATTTTGACAATCTGCCGGGTGCTTCACGGTTTGCGCCGTGCACTGCCGCTACTGGGCACCTGCTGCGTAATGCAGTGGATGTTCCCACCGCCAAGCAGCACTTCACGCGCCGGCACGCCGACCACCCGCCGTTCTGGGAATAGGCGCTTCAATTTTGCGGCCGCCACTTTGTCGGTCCGTGGATCGAGCAACGGCATCACGATGCCACCATTGGCGATATAGAAGTTTACATAGCTTCCGGCCAGCCGTTCGCCAGCCGGACGCGGCTTGCTGCCTTCGCGGCAGACCACGCCCGCAGCTTCCTTCGCGCTGATCGAGAGCGGCCGCGGCATCGGGAGCTTATGGACCTTGAGGCGCCGGCCGCGAGCATCGCGCGCATCAGCCAGGCGCTCCCAGGCGTCCAGTGAAATCGCGTACTGCACATCGCGCTTGTTATCGGTCCATCCGAGAGCGACTTCCCCCGGTTTCACAAAACAAGCGAGGTTGTCGATGTGTCCATCGGTTTCGTCGTTGAAAACACCTTTTCCCAGCCAGATGACCTGGCTCACGCCGAGATATGCCCGCAGCTGCGCTTCGATCTGCTCGCGGCTCAAGGTTGGATTGCGGTTGGCATTGAGCAGACACTCTTCGGTGACCAACACCGTGCCCTCGCCGTCCACGTGCAGGGCGCCGCCTTCATTGATGATGGGTGCCCGGTAGCGCTCGCGGTTTTCAATCTCCAGCACTTTGCGCGCCACCAGGTCATCCTGGTCCCATGGAAAGTAGAGGCCACCGTTCAAACCGCCCCAGGCATTGAAGTGCCAGTCGACACCTCTGACAGCACCACGCGTGTTGACCACAAACGTCGGCCCGACGTCGCGCATCCAACTGTCGTCATGAGCTATCTCAACCACTCGAACCCGCTCTGGCAGCAGCGCGCGCGCAATCGCATAGTGAGCAGCGGAAGCACCAACGCAAACCGGCTCGAATTCGCTGATGGCCGTCGCGACGCCTACGAACGCGTGCTGGGCCGGCCGAGCAGCCTCGCGCCAGTTGTCGGCCCTCTCGGGCCACAGCATCCAACAACCGGCGTGCGGCTCGAACTCCGCGGGCATCCAGAAGCTGTCCGCGGCGGGAGTACTGGTCAGTGTATGGGTCATCTCTTGCGCAAGCGGCTATGTTTGAAGCCGTAGAGGCCGTAGATCGCGAAGCCGAGGGCAGTCCAGAACACGAGCCTCAGCCACGTACCGTTCGACAAAAAATATGTCATTGCGGCGCAGTAGACCGCACCCAGCACACAGGTAAACGGCGCCCACGGAACACGAAATGGCCGTGGCACGTCCGGCCGGGTGCGTCGCATGATGAGCACGCCGATACAAACCACCGCAAACGCAAGCAGGATGCCGATTGATATGAGATCGGCGAGTATGTCCAGGGGAAATACACCCGCCACCAGCCCGAAGATCACGCCCGTGATCACGGTAGCCACGTGTGGAGTTTTGTAGCGCGGGTGGCACCGGGCTATTGCGGGCGGCAGAAGCCCGTCATCGGCCATCGCGAGCAGGATTCGCGGCTGCCCCAACAAGGATCCCAGAACGACCGAGGTCATTCCGACGATGGCCCCGATTTTCACGAACACGCCGAGCCATGCGAGTTGTGGATGAGCGTCGAGCGCCACCGCAACAGGCGCATCCACACCAAGCTTCGAGTACGGAACCATACCAGTCATGACCGCGGCCGTTGCAACATACAGCAGGGCCGAAATCACCAGCGCCGCGATGATGCCCACCGGCAGATCCCGTTGCGGGTTGCGAGCCTCCAGCGCGGTAGTGGAAGCCGTGTCAAAGCCGACGTACGAGAAAAAGATGATCGCCGCGCCTTGCAGCACGCCAGTCCAGCCAAAATGCCCAAAGTGCCCGGTGGCGGCGGGTGGTGGAACGTAGGGGTGCCAATTCGACGTGTCGATGTAGCTGATCCCTGCCACGATGAAGAGGATGATGATGGTGACCTTCATAGCCACCATCAAGGTGTTGACTCCCGCAGTCTCCCGCATCCCGATGTAACAAATGGCGCTCATTGCGGCGATGATCAGTGCGGCCGGCAGGTTGAAAAGGGCACCGGTCGCGACGATATGGTCATTGACTGCCGCCAGAGGAGCATTAGTGAGCGCCTTCGGCAGGAAAATGTGCGCACTCTCCAGAATATTGACGGTGTATGCCGACCAGCTCACGGCCACTGCTGACGCCGACATGCCGTATTCGAGCAGCAGATTCCAGCCAATGAACCACGCCACCGCCTCCCCAAGGGTTGCGTACGTGTAGCTGTAAGCGCTGCCGGGCACTGGCAGAAACGCTGCGAGCTCCGCGTAGCACAGCGCCGCGAGGCCACTGCCAATGGCGGCTATCAGAAGCGACAGAGTAACCGCCGGACCAGCCTGGTTCGCGGCCACCTGCCCGGTCAGCACGAATACGCCGGTTCCGATCGTCGCGCCGAGCCCGATCGCTGTGAGCGACCAGACGGTCAGCACCCGTTTCAGCCTGCCGCCGCCCTCTTTGTCGGCCTCCGTAACAGGCCGCACAGCGAAACACTCGCGCAGGATGGACGCCATCAAAGACCCCCGGACATTTCTGTTGGTACCAGCACTGAAGCATCGGAACCGCACGCGCGGGCACAATCCGGTAAGTCTCTCATAGAGCGGCCCGGGAATCCGCACCCGAAGCCGTGCTAGCATTCATGGCCCGGTGCCGGTTGCGCGCCGGCCCCTACTTTTCATAGGACGAGTCTCCAGGAGAACGGTCCATGGCCACGGCTGCAGCGTCGAAGATCACGCCGCCCGCGCAAGGCGCGAAGATTTCGATTCGGGACGGTAAACTCAGCGTTCCGGTCAATCCCATCATTCCCTTCATCGAAGGCGACGGCACAGGCCCTGACATCTGGCGAGCCAGCGTGCGTGTCATGGATGCGGCCGTGCAGAAGGCCTACGGCGGCAAGCGCAAGATCCATTGGATGGAGGTGCTCGCGGGCGAAAAAGCCAACAAGCAGCTGAACACCTGGCTTCCGGATGAGACCGTGGCCGCCTGCCGCGAGTACCTGGTCTCCATCAAGGGCCCGCTCACCACGCCGGTGGGCGGCGGTATCCGCTCGCTCAATGTCGCGTTGAGGCAAATGCTGGATCTGTACGTCTGCCTGCGGCCGGTACGCTGGTTCAAGGGCGTGCCCTCCCCGGTCAAGCATCCCGAGAAAGTGGACATGGTGATCTTCCGTGAGAACACCGAGGACATCTACGCCGGCATCGAGTTCGAGCTCGGCACCGAAGAGCACAAGAAGTTCATGGAGCTCTTCAAACAGAACTTCCCGAAGTCCTATGCCAAGATCCGCTTCCCGAACACCTCCGGCATCGGCATCAAGCCCGTCTCCAAGGAAGGCACCGAGCGCCTCGTCCGCTCCGCGATCGAATACGCGGTGGCGAACAAGCGCAAGAGCCTGACACTGGTTCACAAGGGCAACATCCAGAAGTTCACCGAAGGCGCCTTCCGCAACTGGGGCTACCAGTTGGCCGAGAGCGAGTTCGCGACCGACACCTACACCTGGGAGCAATGGGAACGGACCAAGGCTGCCCGCGGCGAGAAGGACGCGAACGCCGAGATGGATGCTGCCCGCAAGGCCGGCAAGGTCATTGTGAAGGATGCGATTGCCGATATCGCCCTGCAGCAGGTTCTGACGCGCTCGGACGAATTCGATGTGATCGCCACGCTCAACCTGAATGGGGACTATCTGTCCGATGCGCTGGCTGCGCAGGTGGGCGGCATCGGGATTGCGCCAGGCGGCAACATCAACTATCTGACCGGCCATGCGGTGTTCGAGGCGACCCACGGCACCGCGCCGAAGTACGCCAACCTCGACAAGGTCAATCCGGGCTCGGTGATCCTGTCCGGCGAGATGATGCTGCGCTACATGGGCTGGCTCGAAGCGGCTGATGCCATCATCACAGCGATGGACCGCACCATCGGCCAGAAGGTCGTGACCTACGATTTCGCACGCATGATGGAAGGTGCGAAGGAAGTGTCCACGAGTGCGTTCGGCGATGCGCTGATCGGCAACCTGTAACGGATGGACGCGGCGGTCAGCCTCCTGCAGTGGGCCCGCAAGGTCCAGGCCATTGCCCAGAATGGCCTGACCTTCACCCAGGACCCGTTCGACCGCGAACGCTATCAACAGCTGCAGGAACTCGTCACCACCATCCTGACTTCGCAGCTCGCGATCACATCGGAACAGCTGCAAGGTCTGTGGATGGGGGACGACGGGTACGCGACGCCGAAGATTGATGTTCGTGGCGCCGTGTTCGATCAGGACAAGGTACTGCTTGTCCGGGAGCGTTCCGATGGCAAATGGACTCTTCCGGGCGGGTGGGTGGATGTCGGCGATGCGCCCTCCTTTGCAGTCGAGCGCGAGATCCGCGAAGAGTCCGGTTACCTGGCCAAGACCGTAAAGCTTGCGGCCCTCTTCGACAAGAACAATCCAGCCCACGGCCACCCGCCCGGCATCCTTCACATCTACAAGCTGTTTTTTCTTTGTGAGCTCACCGGTGGCGCGCCAGCGACCAGCAATGAGACGGACGGGGTGGAGTTCTTCCCGGTGAGCTCCCTGCCGCCGCTGTCCACTGGCCGTGCGACTCAATCCGAGATCGAGCGGCTGTATCAGCATCATTTGAACAGAGGCCTTCCCACCGACTTCGATTGAGGCGCCTGTCGCAACGGGCGCCGGAAGAACCCCCAAACAGCCTCATGTCTGCCTCCGCTTCCGATTGCGCTCACTTCATCTCAGCAGCCTTTGCTGACTACAACGCCGAATTCCGTGTCATTACGCGCCGCGCTCCATGGCGATTTGACGCCCGTGATTCAAAAGGGAGCCAGCGCGACGCAGTGGAGCGCATCGAGCTCTACGATCGCCTCGTCAGTCAGACGATCGCGCAGCTGCGCCTGAAGCTGGGTGAGCGTGCGCTGGATCGGTCACTGTGGGCCGAGATCCGCACCGACTTTGCGGCCCGGATCGAAGGGCTGCCCGATGCGGAATTCACCAAAACCTTTTTCAGCTCCATCACTCGGCAGCTGTATGGGACCGTGGGTGTGGCACCTGAAATCGAGTTCGTGGCGACCGACCTCGATCCTCTGGGCAAAATCAACACCACCGTCGGGACCAACACCTACCTCAATCACGGCTCACTCCTGCTCCTGTTCGAGGATGTGCTGGGTGATGTCCGCTTTCACTCGGCCTGGCGCGACTTTGACCGGAGCGTCGCACACGTAGCTGCCGAAGTGACCAGCTATCTGCGGCAGAGCAACGAGCGGCGTGCCGTCCTCAAGGTTGAAATCATTCGCCCGGTTTTCTACCAGGTGGCACGCGCCTACGTCGTCGGCCGCATCCTGGGACGGGACTTTCTCGTGCCGCTGGTCATTGCCCTGAAGAACACCGACGGTGGCGTACTCGTTGACGCCGTCATGCTGTCCGAAGGTGATGTCAGCATCGTCTTCAGCTTCACGAAATCATACTTTCACGTCGATCTGGACAGAGTCGGTGAGGCTGTCCTGTTCCTCAAATCGATGATGCCGCGCAAGCCCGTCAGCGAGCTGTTCACCGTGCTCGGCCGCGCGAAGCAGGGCAAGACCGAGCGCTATCGCGAGCTGATGCGGCATTTGGAACACACTCAGGATCAGTTCGTGCACGCCGCGGGCGAGCGTGGTCTCGTCATGGTTTGCTTCACGCTGCCCTCTTTCGACGTGGTGTTCAAGATCATTCGTGACCGCTTCCCTTATCCGAAAAGCGTCCTGCGCGAGGAAGTGAAGGCAAAATACCAGCTCGTCTTCAAGCACGATCGTGCCGGCCGCCTGGTCGACGCCCAGGAATTCAAGCAACTGCGCTTCCGCCGGGCATTGTTTGCTCCGGAGTTGTTGGAAGAGCTGCGTGCCGAGACGGCCTCAACGGTGCACGAGGAAGGCGACGACCTCATTTTCGATCACATGTATGTCGAGAGGCGCATGACGCCGCTCAACCTGTACCTGCGCTCGGCCACCGAAGCTGCCGCGGAAAGCGCGGCGCTCGACTATGGGCAGTGCATCCGTGATCTTGCGTATACAAACATCTTCGCCGGTGATCTTCTACTGAAGAATTTTGGTGTCACCCGTCATGGCCGGGTGATCTTCTATGACTACGACGAGCTGTGCCTGGTGACCGACTGCCGCTTCCGCGACATTCCGCAGGCATCCAACCTGGAAGACGAAATGCGCGGTGAGGCGTGGTTCTATGTTGGTGACAATGACGTCTTTCCCGAGACGTTTATCAACTTTCTCGCCTTTAGCGATGCCCAGCGCGCGGCATTCATGCGGGTACACGGGGAGATACTGACTGCAGCGTTCTGGAGAAGCGTTCAGGAACGTTTGGCGGAAGGTGAAGTACTCGAGGTGCTGCCCTATCACCCGCACCGGGTGCGGGTGGCCAGCAGCATTTAGCCCTCGGAAGAATCCAGTGCCCGAATCAACGCCTGCGCATCTTCCCGCCTGACCTCAGCCACGAGTTCAGCATCCAACCCCAAATCCGCAGCCGCATGCTCGAGCGCCCCCGGCACACAGAACTGCGGCTGCAACAACTCAATAGCAAACAACCGCCCGAAATACACAGCCGCGCTCTCGCCAGACACTTCGGTGAACTCGCCGAATCGCATCCACCCGAGCACACAGGATCCAATCTCGGGGGTCAGATCCCACGTGCGGACCAGCCGCTCAGTGAGCTCCTGGCTGTGGGTCGCACACCATTCACGGCGCGATGCGCTGTCGAGCCTCATCCGATAGTCCAGCTCCACACGGGCGAGCATCTTCAATGCCAATGCCTCGCCAGACCGGTGCAACAGCCCCCCCAGGAATGATGTGCACACCGATGCCTGCTTGAGTTGCGCCACCCGGGAAGCAAACACGGCTGTGGCTACGCTTTCATGCCACCACGCCTGCGCCTCGGCGTCGCGGCCCGGAGCATGAAACAAGCGGGCACGGATTTCGCCCAGTGCATCGCGGCAGGCGGGCTTTGCCAATAATCCCGGCAGCCCGCCCCGACAAGCCTCCAGCAGCGCCGGCAGTGATGCGGGGGCGGGAGGCAGATTTTGCCGGCGCGCCTTGAACGCAGCAGCCAGGGCCTGCCGCAGTAGCAGCGAACGGGTTGAGACTTCCGAGGAGGGTGCTTGTGGATTAAACATAACACACACAACATGCGCGACCACGCGCAAGCTTCGGCGGCCATCCATGCTTAAGGCACGACGCGCCCGAGGTAAAGAATCCGTGGCTCAATCCGGTACGTGGATCACTATCCGGCGCCAGCCGCGGCAACCAAAGCCTGTGTTACATCCTCCAAGAGGTCATCCACATCCTCGAGACCGACAGACAACCGTACCGTGCCCTCCGTGACAGCCGAGATGCGCAGCTGCTCCTGAGTCAGATCCCGGCCGCGCATCATTTGCGGCGCAACCACCAGTGATTCCGTCGAGCCCAGGCTCGCGGTCAAGGCAAATAACTTCAGAGCACCCGCGAACCGTCCGCCCGCCTCCGCCCCACCCTTCAGGTCGAAACTGAGGATGCTGCCGAAGTCCTTCATCTGGGCCTTGGCGAGTTCGTGCTGCGGATGGCTCGGCAGCCCTGGGTAGTGCACCTTTGCGACTGCCGGGTGTGCCGCGAGGTACTGTGCCAGGCGCAGCGCGGTCTCGCACTGCGCCTTGTACCGGACGAAATACGTCTTGAGCCCGCGCAGGATCAGGAATGCAGCATGTGGGTCGAGTGTCCCTCCCAACGTACCGAAGTCAGTTCGCATGCCGCGGATGAGGTCGCCTCGACCTATCACGGCACCCCCCATCACGTCCCCGGCGCCCGAGGCGTACTTCGTGAGACTGTGCAGGAACAGGTCGATTTCATATTCGCCGTGCTGATGAAAGCCGGCAAACGTGTTGTCCATGACAGTCAGCGCACCCGCGCCCTGGGCGAGCCGCGTCAAGGCCGTAAGGTCCGCAATCTTGGTCACGGGGTTGGTGGGGCTTTCGAAGATCACCAGGCGGGTCTTGTGTGCCGCCAGCGCCTTCTCCACCCCGGCAATATCCTCGATCGACAGCATGGTGTGTGTGACACCGAACCGCGCGAGCAGCCGCCGGATCAGATAGCGTGTCGGGTTGTAGGTCTCCACGAAGCAGATGACATGGTCACCCTGCTTGGTCAGGGCCAGCAGCGTCTGCGAAATGACGCCGACACCGGAGGCAGTGACCAGACATTCCTCGCGGCCCTGCAACTCCGCGAGCAACAGCTCGAGCTGCCGCGTCGTCGGATTGGAGGCGCGGGTGTAGAAGAACCCCGAGCGCTCGCCGCGCAGGAACTTTTCGGTCTCATCGAGCGAATCGAACTCGAACTTCACGCTCTGATAGATGGGTGCGACCACCGGGTGATTGTCGGTGGGCAGCTCCACAGCCGGCGGATGATTGACGCGGGTAGTGTTTTTCATAAGCGGGCCGCAAACTCGTTGAGTCGCTTCGCGGCCTCATCGAGGGTACTGTCCTGCTTGGCGACGCACAGGCGAAGCACCGACAGCGATGGAGGCGCCGCGTAGAAAGGTGACAGGGGAATTGTCGCGACGCCGGCTTCCGTGAGCAAGCGCTCGGCGAATGCCACGTCATCGGCGGGAGCTACCCGCCCAGGCGCAAATGCGCTGAAGTCCAGAAGTTGGAAATAGGTTCCCTGGGCAGGCGGAAGCTTGAAACCCGAGCCGCCCAGCGCGGCGCGCAGCCGGTCCCGCTTCGCCTGGAAGAAACCCGGCAGGCCGCGCCACGAATCCGGCTTCTCGGCAAGGTAACGGGCGATGGCCACCTGCGCAGCAGTCGCGATGCTGAATGTGTTGAACTGGTGGACTTTGCGCAGTTCGCGTGTCAAGTCCGCGGGCGCCACGCAGTAGCCCACGCGGATTCCGGTTGCGTGCAAGGTCTTTCCGAAAGAGAACACGACGAAGGCCTTCTCAGCCAACTCGGGCTGCATGAGTACCGAGGCGTGCGCGCGGCCATCGTAAGTAACGTGCTCATACACTTCGTCAGACATCACGAAGATGTCGTGCCCGCGGATTACATCGGCGAGAGCGTTCAGATCTTCCGCGGAAGCTGCCGTACACGCCGGATTGTGCGGGCTGTTGAATAGCACGAGCCGTGTGCGTGGGTTGATCGCCGCCTTTACGGCATCCCAGTCATAGCGGAATCCGGGTGGCATCAGCGGCAACCTGATGCAGCGTCCGCCCGCAAGGCGCACTGCCGGCTCATACGAGTCGTAGGCCGGATCAAACGCAATCGCCTCATCCCCAGGACCCACGACCGCCTGGATGGCCGAGTAGATTGATTCGGTAGCACCAACAGTCACCGTGACCTGATCGGCCGGGTCCACGGTCAGTCCGTAGCTTGCCTGGAGTTTCTGCGCAATGCGTTGCCGCAGCTCGATCAGGCCCTCCATGGGCGCGTACTGATTGTGGCCTTCAGCCATCGCCGCGCTGACCAGCTGCGTCAGCCGCGGGTCGATCGGATAGTCAGGAAACCCCTGCCCGAGATTGAGCGCGCCGAGCTCCCGGGCGCGCCGGGACATCACAGTGAAAATCGTCGTCCCGACATCCGGCAGCTTGCTGCGAAACGACGCGCGCATGGCAGCTAAAGATCAGGGGGGGCGCCCAGCCCATCGGCGGCCGCCAGTGCCGCGCCGATCACGCCCGCCTGACCCGCAAAGTGGGCCGGGCGGATCTGCGCGTCGGAACGCAGCAACGGCGCGAACTCGCTGAACCGCTCGCTGACCGCACCTCCCAGGATGAACAGGTCGGGCCAGAACAAGGCGTACATCTGGCCGAGATAGACATTCACCCGCTCGATCCATGCCGGCCAGTCGAGCTTTTGCGCGGTACGCACATGGGCCGACGTCCACTTCTCGGCTTCGATGCCGCGCACCTCCATGTGTCCGAGCTCGCTGTTGGGGAATAGCTTCCCGTCCGTAAAGAGCGCGGTCCCGATTCCCGTGCCGAAGGTCACCATGATGACGGTCCCGTTCGTGCCGCGGCCCGCTCCCCACTTGATCTCGGCTACTCCCGCCGCATCCGCATCGTTCAGAAAGATGGCAGGCCGGTTCAGATGCCGCTGCACCAGTGCCGGACCGTCCGCACCTATCCAACTGTGATCGATATTGGCCGCGGTGCGTACCGTGCCTTGTTGGATGACACTGGGAAATGCGATGCCAATGGCACTCCGCGCGCCCGGCAGCCGGCCGGCAAGACCTGCAAACACGGGCAGCATATTGGCAGGCGAAGCGGGCTGCGGTGTGGGCGCGGAAATCAGATCACCGACGAGGCGGCCCGCGTCCAGATCGACCAGCCCCGCTTTGATCGATGATCCTCCCACATCCAGTCCGATAAATTGGCGCGTCATGATGGCCGCTCAAAGGTTGGCAGAGGCCGCAAGACGCATGTCGCGCTCGCGGCGTTTGTTCTGGTATCGCATCCAAATAGAAGACACCACGATGCCGGATGCGACAATGAGCACCATGATGGTTGCGAGAGCGTTGACGTCCGGGCTCACGCCGAGCCGGACCTTGGAAAAGATGACCATGGGCAACGTGCTCGAGCCCGGACCTGCCACGAACTGTGAGATCACGAGATCGTCCCAGGACAATGTGAAGGCGAGCAGCCAGCCGGAAACCAGTGCGGGCACGATCAGCGGCACGGTGATCCGGAAGAACACTTTTGCGGGACGCGCCCCGAGATCCATGGCTGCCTCTTCAAGCGACTCGTCAAAGCCCACCAGACGGGACTGTACCACCACCGTCACGTAGGCCATGCAGAACGTGATGTGCGCCAGCGTGATCGTGAGCGGTCCGCGGCCACTCGGATACCCTATGGCCTGTTCCAACGCAACGAACAGCAGCAACAGCGACAGGCCCGTGATCACCTCTGGCATGACCAGCGGCGCCGTAGTCATACCGGCAAGCAACGCGCGGCCCCGGAATGCCCCGAAACGGGTCAGCGCGACCCCCGCGAGAGTCCCGAGGATGACGGCCCCGCTTGCGGAAATCATGGCGATCTTGATCGACAGCCAGGCGGCCCCGAGGATCTGATCGTTCGACATGAGCGCCGAATACCACTTCAACGTCGGTGAGTTGGCGCTGTCCCAGACCGTGACCAGGCGCGAATTGTTGAACGAGAACACCATCATCGAGAGGATGGGGACGTACAGGAAGACCAGCCCGAAGACGAGCGCGGTGCGCGAAAACAAGCCCTGCGGTTTCACTTGGGCGCCTCGAGGGTGCGTTTCTCGAAATGCTGGAACAGCATGATTGGCACCACCAGCAGCCCGAGCATCAAGATGGCAACCGCGCTCGCCACCGGCCAGTCGCGATTCTCGAAAAACTCATCCGAGAGTACCCGGCCGATCATGAGCTGATCAGTCCGGCCCAGAAGCGACGGAATGACGTATTCGCCCACGGCGGGAATGAACACGAGCAGAGATCCCGCAATGATCCCGGGCATTGACTGCGGCAGCGTAATCCTCCGAAACGCCGTGAGCGGACGCGCACCCAGATCGGCCGCCGCCTCGATCAGGGTCAGGTCGTGTTTCTCGAGGTTGGCATACAGCGGCAGGATCATGAACGGCAGGTACGAATAGACGATGCCGATATACACCGCGAAGTCAGTCTGCATCATCGTGAGCGGCTCGTGGATGATGCCGATTGACATGAGCATGTTGTTGATCACGCCGTTGGTCTTGAGCAGCCCGATCCACGCATAGACCCGCAGCAGGAAGGATGTCCAGAACGGCAGCACGATCAACATGAGCAGCACACTGCGCGAGGTCGGGCTCGAGCGCGCAATCGCATAGGCCATCGGGTAACCGAGCAACAGGCACAGGAGCGTCGAGACCGCGGCGACCTTCAGCGAATACAGATAGGAGCTGACATATAACGCATCCGTGAACAGAAACGCATAGTTGGCAAAATTCAGCTTGATCGCAACCAGCCTGCCGTCGAGCCATTCAAACAGCGGCGCGACGGGCGGCATCGCCAACCGCACCTCCGAGAACGAAATCTTGAAGACGATGATGAAGGGGACGAGAAACAGGACGATCAGCCACACCGTCGGGATGCCAAGGACGATGCGTCTTCCGGCATGTGCGCTGAAACGAGGCAGGCGGCTGGCTGGCACGGCCGTTATCGGGTCAGCACGACGGGACTTGCCGCGTGCCACGACAAGTAGACCGTTTCATCCCAGGTGATCCGATCCTCCGCATGCCGCGCGACGTTGGGAATCGTCACCCGGATGGTTTTGCCCGACTCAGCCTTTACGAGATAGATCGACATGTCACCCATGTACGCTATCTCCTTTACTGTGCCGCGCACGACATTCTCACCGGCGCGGACTTCCGGCTGATGTGCTCCGCCCGCGGGTACCGGCGCTTGCCTGGTGATATTGATCTTCTCCGGCCGCACGGCCACCCAGACAGTTGCATCCGGCGCAGAGCTGATTCCATGGTTGACGTAGACGATGCCACCCAGATCCTCACAGCGGATCCGTACGAAGTCCGGCTCATCCTCGATCAGCTTGCCCTCGAACATGTTGACCGAGCCGATGAAGTCCGCGACGAACCGCGTGGACGGGAACTCATAGATATCGGTCGGCGTGCCCACCTGAACGATCTGGCCGTGGTTCATGACGCCCATTCGGGAAGAAAGCGTCATGGCCTCCTCCTGATCGTGCGTCACGACGACAAACGTCACACCGAGCTGCTCCTGGATGTTGATCAGCTCGAATTGGGTATGCTCGCGCAGCTTGCGGTCGAGCGCAGCCAGCGGCTCATCCAGCAGCAACAGCTTCGGCCGCTTCACGAGCGCTCGTGCGAGCGCCACGCGCTGGCGCTGACCGCCGGATAGCTGGTGAGGCTTGCGGGCGAGATAGGGATTCATCTTGACGATCTCGAGGATCTCCCCGACCCGCTTGCTGATTTCCTGCCGCCCGAGGCGTTCCTGCTCGAGGCCGAACGCCACGTTCTTCTCAACGGTCATATGCGGAAACAGAGCATACGACTGAAACATCATGTTGACTGGACGGTCGTAAGGCGGGATATCGCACATGTCCTGACCGTCGATGTAGATCTTGCCGGAAGTAGGAGTCTCAAAGCCGGCCAGCATGCGAAGCAACGTGGTCTTGCCCGACCCCGAGCCTCCCAACAGGCAAAAGATCTCGCCGCGCTGCACGTGCAGCGAAACGTCATTCACGGCTACGAAGTCACCGAACCGCTTGGTGACATTCTCGATGCGAAGGTACGGGGCCCCTGCGGCCGGCCCGGACGGTTGCGTGCTCACTTAGGGATGTTCTGCGCTCATTTGCCGGTTTTGAAGCGCGTCCAGGTGCGCGTCAACAGCCGCTGATACTCATGCGACCGCGGGGGTTCCGGCACCAGCTTTGCCTGGATGTCCGGCGGTGGATAGATGTTCGGGTCGCCCTTGACCGCATCGGCCAGCATCGGTGTCGAGGCAGTGTTGATGTTGGCGTATTTCACCAGGTTCGAATTCTTGGCCGCGACCTCGGGCTCGAGCAGGTAGTTGATGAACAGATGCGCGTTGTGCGGGTGCGGCGCATCAGCCGGTATGGCGAGCATGTCGAAGTTCATGACAGTGCCTTCCCGCGGAATGGAGTACTTGATCTCGGTCCCTTTGCCAGCATCCTTCGCGCGGTCGCGGGCCTGCTTCACATCACCGGACCAACCAAGCGCCAGGCAGGTCTCGCCGTTGGCAAGATCGTCGATGTAGCGCGACGAATGTACGTAACGCAGGTAGGGACGAATGGACAACAACACACCCTCGGCCGCTTTCAGGTCGTCCGGCGACTGGCTCCTGGGATCCTTGCCGAGGTAGATCAGGACGGTGCTGACGATCTCGGAACGCTCGTCGAGTACCGATACGCCGCAGTCCTGGAATTTGGCGACGATGGCGGGGTCGTAGAACATCCGCAAGCTGTCCACGGGAGCATCGGGCATGCGCTCCTTGATCTTGGCCACGTTGTAGCCCGGACCGTCGGTCACCCACATGTACGGGACGCTATGCTCGCTGCCCGGATCGTACACCGCGATCTTCTGGAGCATGACGGGGTCCAGGTATTTCAGATTGGGCAGTTGTGACTTGTCCAGCTTCTGGTACACGCCTGCCTTGATCTGCCGCTCCAGAAACGGGGCGGAAGGGACGACCAGGTCGTAGTTCGTATGCCCCGTCAACAGCTTGGTTTCGAGTACGTCGTTGGAGTCGAAGACGTCATAGTTGACCTTGATTCCGGTCCTCTTCGTGAATTCCTCGAGGACACTGGGCTCGATGTAGTCGGACCAGTTGTAGACGTTGAGGACCTTCTCCTCCTCACCCCCTGCCTTGGCTCCGGATGCGCCAGGGGCAGGTGCCTTGGCACCCCCGCCACAGCCCGCCAGTATCACGCTGGCCGCCGCGCCCAAACACAATGCCCGAAGGATGTTCTTCATCGTTTGTGTTTATATTACATTCAGACGTTCAGCAGCAGGTGCTCTCTCTCCCAGGAGCTGATGACCTGTAGAAAAACCTCGTATTCCGCTTCCTTGACGATCGTGAAGGCCGACACGAAAGCCTCGCCAAGGAGCTTCACGAGCGGTTGGGACTCGCGCAGCTTACGCAATGCCTCGTCCAGCGAGCGCGGCAGCCCGAACGGCAGGTCGTGGGCGCTACCGGTAATCGGGTCGGTGGGTTGAAGGTTCTCGACCATTCCGAGATAGCCGCATGCGAGCGACGCGGCGATCGCGATATACGGATTGGCGTCGGCCCCGCCGACGCGATTCTCCACACGGCGCGCCTCGGCGCTCGACATCGGGACGCGCAGGCCTGCCGTGCGGTTGTCGTATCCCCAATGCACATTGATCGGTGCCGACAGGTAACGCGTCAGCCGGCGGTAGGAGTTGACGTTCGCACAGAACAGCCCCATGGCGGCCGGCATGTATTTCTGCAGCCCGGCGATGTGCGAGAAAAACAGGTTCGAGGGAGTGCCGTCCGAATTGCTGAAGATGTTCTTGCGCGTTTTGGTGTCCACCACGCTCTGGTGGATGTGCATGGCGCTGCCAGGCTCCTTCGCATGAGGCTTGGCCATGAAAGTGGCGTAGATCTTGTGTCGCAGCGCAGCCTCGCGCGCCGTACGCTTGAACAGAAAGGCCTGGTCGGCCAGATCCAACGGGTAGCCGTGGATCAGGTTGATCTCCATCTGCGCCGGCCCATCCTCGTGGATGAGCGTGTCGATCTCGATATCCTGGTCCTCGCAGAACTGATAGATGTCATCGAACAGGGGATCGAACTCGTTGACGGCGGCGATGCTGTAGGACTGGCGGCCGGGCTCCGCTCGTCCGGATCGCCCGACCGGTGGCCGCAACGGGTAGTCGGAGTCCTTGTTCTGCTCGATGAGATAGAACTCGAGTTCCGGAGCCACTACGGGTTCCCAACCGCGCTGTGCATACAGCTCGAGCACGTTGCGCAGGACATGGCGCGGCGCCATGGACACGCGGCGCCCATCGGAATAGAAACAGTCGTGAATGACCTGGGCGGTGGGCTCGGCGGCCCAGGGTACGCGGCGCACCGTTTTGGGGTCGGCCTTGAGGACGATATCGATCTCAGCCGGGCTCATGGCCTCACCGGTCTCCGGCGGATAGTCCCCCGTCACCGTCTGCAGAAAAACGCTCTCGGGCAAACGCATGCCCTCGTCCTCTGCGAACTTCGCCGCGGGCATGATCTTGCCCCGCGCGATGCCGGCCATGTCAGGAATGATGGCCTCGACCTCGGAGATGCCGTGGTCGCGGAAAAACTGCTGGATCTCACTCACCATAAAAAAAAACCTTACGCGCGGCTGTCACGCCGCGTCTGCATGTACTCGCGCGAAGCGGTGCCGAAGGCCGCAAACAGCGCGCGCGAAAATGGGTTGCTCATTACCTTCCATTCGGGGTGCCACTGCACGGCCACCGCGAAACTCAGTCCGTCACGCACCCGGAATGCTTCAACGAGTCCGTCCGGTGCCCGCGCCTCCACCGACAGACCGTCGCCCAGCCGGTCGATGCCTTGGGAGTGCAGTGAGTTGACGGTGATCCGCTCCTGTGCCGCCAGACTGCGCAACAGGCCCTGGGGCTCCAGGATCACCTCGTGCGCCGGGCCGTACTGCACATCCAGTTCGAGCTTCGCGTCCTCGCGGTGGTCAAACCTGCCCTCGACTTCGTGCACCTTCTGGTGCAACGTTCCGCCGAAGGCGACATTCATTTCCTGGAATCCCCGGCAGATCCCCAGCACCGGGATGCCGCAGGCCACGGCCTTGCGAATGAGCGGCAAGGTAGTCGCGTCCCGCGCCGGATCGTGCAAGGTTCCAGGGTCGCTGGGTGGCCCCGAGTAGTGGTGCGGCTCGACATTCGAGGGACTGCCGGTAAACATCAGGCCATCCAGGCGCCCCAGCAGTTCATCCATTCCCAGCTCTTCGGCCAGCGCAGGAATGAGCAGCGGTAAGCCGCCCGCACCGTCGAGCACGGCGCGGGCGTATTTTTCTCCCACGACGTGAAACGGATGCAGACCGAGCAAGCGGCGGTCGGCAGGAATACCGATTAATGGACGAGCGGCCATGACGGCTTGTGCCAGGCGGTGTTTATTATATTTAACAAACCCGCTGGCGAGTTCTCCACACAACGCCCTATTAGACCACAGCTCGAGCCCCGCGGGCTGCCCTGTCCATTGGTGGCCGGAAACGCGGTGAGGGCTTAAGAATGGCCGTTCGGGCAGGGCGCACGAGCCCTACCTTGCACCAGATTTGCCCGTAATGTGCACTGGTCGCTATCCTCCGTCCGCGCCGCACGCCCCCCAAGCGTCAAAATATCCTAAACACAGTCCCAAGACTTCGAACCCATGGCCATCCAGCCGCACGCCCAGTCCTACTACGCTGCCTCTGCTCACCCGGCGCCTGATCGGCCTGCGCTCGCCGGAAATGTCGACTGCGATGTGTGCGTGGTTGGCGGGGGCATCGCCGGCTGTTCGGCGGCGTTGCACCTCGCGGAGCGGGGCTATCGTGTCGTGCTCCTGGAAGAGAATCGCGTCGGGTGGGGCGCATCCGGCCGCAGCGGTGCGCAGGCGATTTACGGGCTCGCTGCGCCCCAGTCCAAGGTCAAGCGGCTGATCGGACCCGACGCGGCCCGCATCCTGTGGGACGTGACGGCCGAGGCGCTGACCTTGATGCGCGAGTTGATCGCGAAGCACCGGATCGATTGCGACTGGGCGGAAGGCCACATGTTGACGGCCATCAAACAGCGCCATGACGCGGACCTGCGCGCCGAGTTCGAAGAGCTGCGCGATGAATACAAATATCGAACTGTGCGCTACCTGCCGCGCGACGAGGTCCGCTCGGTGTTGGCGACGGATCGTTACATCAGCGCGCTGTACGACACACTGAGCGGCCACCTTCACCCACTCAACTACACCTTGGGACTTGCTGCAGCGGCCGAGCGTGCTGGCGTTCAGATCTTCGAGGGCACACGTGCCCTCGACTACATCAATACCGCGAGCGGTACAACTGGCGCGGTGGCACGGGTTCGGACTCCCAACGGCGAGGTGCGGAGCCAGCATGTCGTCCTTTGCGGCAACGTCTATCTGGGCGCTACGGCACGCGAGCTCGCATCGAAGATTATGGCTGTCGCCACATACATCGTGGCAACGGAACCGCTCGGCGCCGAACGCGCCCGTGGGCTGATTGCCAACAACGCGGCGGTCAGTGACATGAACTGGGTGTTGGATTACTTCCGGCTGTCGGCCGATCACCGGTTGCTGTTTGGCGGCCGCGTGAATTATTCGGGGCTGTCGTCTTTCGATGCTCCGAGTGCCACGCGAGCGCGGATGCTGGGCGTATTCCCGCAACTCGCGGATGTGCGTATCGATTACGCGTGGGGCGGTGATGTCGACATCACATTGAATCGAGCACCCCACTTCGGAAGACTCGCGCCCAACGTTTATTTTCTACAGGGATTTTCGGGCCACGGCATTGCATTGACGGGCATCGCCGGCAAGCTCGTGGCGGAAGCGATCGCCGGAACGGCAGAGCGCTTCGACGTATTCGCGCGAATTCCGCACACCAACTTTCCGGGCGGCGCAGCCTTGCGCCGCCCGGCATTGGTGTTGGCAATGCTGTACTACCGGATCAAAGACCTGCTGTAGCCGTGCTCAATGATGGCCGTGGTCATCGTCGTGGCCATGGCCGTGGCCATGATCGTGGTCACGATCGTAATGCTCCTCCCGACGCTCCTCGCGGCGCTCTTCCTTGCGCTCCTCGTGGCGAAGGTGCTTCTCGTAGTGCTCACGCTCCCCTTCGCGCACGTACCCCGGCTCGTACTCCCGGGACTTCACGAAGTACACCTGCCTATTGCACGCATGATACTCGTGGCAATGCAGACGCCACGCTCGAGCGTGCTCAGGCGGAACGTGCAGATACAGCGGCTCTGCCACGACCACATGCGTCGGAGGCTGCTCGATGATGACAGGCCGGGCATAGACCAATGCTGGCGGCGGCCGGCCACCGAGATCTACGCGGCCGTAGACGCCCGGCGCAATCTCTCCTTGAATGGCCACTGAAATATCCACATCAGCATTGGCAGCGGTGGCGCCCAGCGCCAACGCTGCGGCCACTCCCAAGCTATAGGCTCTTTTCATACCCGATACCCTCTCGTAACCTCACGCCGGACGGCGTGGGTGGCGCGCGCGCAACCCCACGCCGGAACGGCGTGGGTGGCACCCGCGGAAGGTAGCCGAACAAATCGGCAAACTAGAGTAACTGTTCCGCAATTTGCACGGCATTCAGCGCCGCGCCCTTTAGGAGCTGGTCCCCCGCGACGAACATCGCAACCGAATGGCCGCTCGGATCGCTCAGGTCCTGCCTGATGCGGCCCACCAGGATGGGGTCCTGACCGGATGCATCCTTAGGCATGGGGAAGTAGTTCTTTTCAGGGTCATCAACCAGCTTGACTCCCGGGGCGGACCCGAGCATTTCCCGCACGGCAGCAGCGCTGATCGGACGTTCGCATTCGAAAGTCAAAGACACGCAATGGGCGCGCAACACAGGCACGCGCACACAAGTCGCCGATACCCGGATGTCTGAATCACCGAAGATCTTGCGCGTCTCCTGTATAACCTTGGTCTCTTCATCGTTGTAGCCTGTCGCAGGATCGATCCGCGTGTTGTGACTGAAGAGATTGAACGCATACGGGTGTGGCAGAACGGTGTTGCGGTATTCACGGCCATCCAGATAGGCGCGGGTGGACTCGCGCAACTCCTCCATCGCCGCAGCGCCCGCACCCGAGGCTGCCTGATAGGTCGAGAGGGTCAGTCTGCGGATCCTGTTGGTCCGATGAATCGGCCACAGCGGCGTGATTGAAATGATGGCGGCGCAGTTGGGATTGGCGATGATCCCCTTGTGCTCACGGGCGCTTCCCGGGTTGATTTCCGGAACGACCAGGGGCACGCCCGCATCCATGCGAAACGCCGACGAGTTATCGACGACCACCGCGCCCTTGCTGACCGCCACGGGCGCGAACCGCTTGGACGTCGAGCTCCCCGCCGAAAACAATCCAATGTTGACCCCGCTCAATCCGTCCTCGGTCAACTCACGGACCGGGAGCGGCTTGCCGCGAAACGGCAGTGTTTTGCCGGCCGAGCGGGCGGATGCGAACAATCGCAACTCCGAGAGGGGAAAGTTGCGCCGCTCGAGACAGCCCAACAACTCGATTCCGACGGCGCCCGTGGCCCCGACGATGGCGACGACGGGCGCCGCTGAACGACCAGATTGCATTGTGTTCTCCCGGTTTGCGATTTGAGCTCAAGAAACGACGAGGCCCCGCTCGTTGCCGGGCGGGGCCTCCTGGATGCTTCGCTGCTGCCTTTGGTTCGATCAGCGCGCGCGCGTCTCCGGAAGCCCGCTGGGCTTCTTGAGGGTGATCGTGCGCTTGGTAATCGAAATCGTCATAAGGCCACGCTACCGCACCGCGGCTGGCCTGTAAAGCGCGCTACCCGAATTTGCGGCACGGATTTCGAAACAGCGGTGGATCCGGGGATTGCGCTCGAAATCGCGGGGTAATGTCGCTGCGGAGATATCCCGGATGTCGTACTCGGTGGCCAACGACTCCGCCAGCTTGAAGCGCTGCGCGTTGGTGGAAAACACGAGCAGCCCGCCCGGCGCCAGCAGCTTCGCGCATGCATCAATGAGCGCGCCGTGATCGCGCTCGACATCCAGTACGCCTTCCATGCGTTTGGAGTTGGAGAACGTCGGCGGGTCGAGGAAAATCAGGTCGTAGCGCTCCTTGCCGTGAGCACTCTCTTCCAGCCACTCGCGGCAGTCAGCCTGTACCAGCGCATGTTGCCGGCCTGTTATACCGTTGATTGCCAGGTTGCGTTGTGCCCAGTCCAGGTAGGTGCGCGACATGTCGACCGTGGTGGTCGAAGCTGCGCCGCCTGCTGCTGCGTAGACAGTTGCTGTTCCTGTGTAAGCAAACAAGTTCAGGAACCGTTTCCCACTGGCTGCCGCGCGCAATCGTGCCCGCGTCACGCGGTGATCGAGGAACAGACCGGTATCCAGGTAGTCATCGAAGTTGACACGGAATTTCAAGCCGCCTTCCATCACCACGTGGAAGTTCGCCTGCTCGTCGACTTTGCGATACTGCTCGCCACGTTTGTTGCGCCGCCGGGTCCGCACGTGAATCCGCTCTTCCGGCACGCCCGTGACCTCGGGCAGAACGGATAGAGCCTCGTTGCGGCGGCGGCGCACCGCTTCCAGCTCGATTTCTGCGGGTGCCGCATATTCCTGCACGTGGAGCCATGTCAGCTGCGGATCGAGTGTTCGATACAGATCGATCGCAAACGCGTACTCGGGCATGTCTGCGTCATACATTCGGAAGCAGGAAACATCGGAACGGGAAGCCCAGGTTTGCAGGCGTTTGAGGTTCTTGGAAAGCCGGTTCGCAAACATGCGGGCGCCTGGCGACTCCCGCAGGCTGGCATCGGGTTTCGAAAAACGCCCCGGCTCACGCTCACTCTGTGCATCAACCTTCAGCCGCAGCAACCGGCACTCGAGGGCGCCGTTCCAAAGCGTATGTGTCCTATACGCACGAATGCCGAGCTCCATGCCCAGCTCCGGCGAGCCAATGAGCACCCCAGCAACCCAACCTTGGAATCGCTCGCGTAAGACCTTGCCGAGCTCCCGGTGTGTGGCTAGAGCGGCGTTGTGATCCTCCAGCCGGACGCCGTAGGGAGGGTTTACGCAAAGTAACCCCACCGGGGCGGGCGCGTTGCTGTCCGCCGGCGCCGGTGCGTGGTCCGCGTCACTGCCGTCCGGCGCGGGTGCCGCGTCCGCCAGCGTTTTCACTTCGAAATGTACGAGATGCGCCACTCCCGCGCGGTCCGCATTACCGCGCGCAATCCGCACCGCAGTAGCGTCCCGATCCTGACCGCGGATCACGAGGGGGCGAGGCAGCACCTCGCCATCAATGACAGGTGCGGCTGCGGCCGCGTCCAATGCTCCGCGCTCACTGCGTGGCTGGAAGCGTATCCGCCCCCTAGCCTCCTCCAACACTTCACGCCAAAGCTGCGGGTCGTGACCGCGCCACCCAAGGAACCCGTAGTAATCCCGCGCCAACCCCGGCGCGATATCGGCAGCAATCATTGCCGCCTCGATAACCAACGTTCCCGAGCCGCACATAGGATCAAGAAACTGCGCACCCGAGGCGGCCATTTCTCCCCACCCCGACCGCATCAACATCCCGGCCGCCACATTTTCTTTCAGTGGCGCCTCGCCCGCCGCACCCCGGTACCCACGGCGATGGAGGCTCTCCCCAGAGAGGTCGAGCGACACGGTTACATTGTTCCCGTTCGCATGTGCGTGTACCCGAACGCCTGGCCGCTCGGGCGCAACATCAGGCCGAGACCCAGTAACCTCCCGCATGCAATCGACAATGGCGTCTTTCAATTTCAACGCACCAAAGTGCGTATGCGTGATCGCAGGATGGCGGCCGCTGAAATCGCACGCGAGGGTCGCAGCCGGGGCAAGATGCGCCGGCCAGTCGATACCACGCGCAGCCGCGTAAAAACCCTCGGCGTCCACGACGTCAAACCGCCCAAGCTCAAGAAACACACGGTTGGCGATACGCGATTCGAGACAAGCGCGATACGCCGTGCGCAGGGTGCCAGAGAAGGCGACGCCGGTTGAACGCTCCTTCACATTCTCTGCGCCGAATGCCGCCAGCTCGCGAGCCAGCAGATCGGCAAGTCCTCGCGGGGAGCTCGCGAGGAACTGCCTGGTTTGCGTGTTCAAGGACAGATCAGATCAAGACAGATCGAGCCAGGTCGTCTTCAGCTCCGTGTACTTCTCCAGAGCGTGCAACGACTTGTCGCGTCCGATTCCCGACTGTTTGAATCCGCCGAACGGCACCGTGATGTCATCGGCATCATAACAGTTGATGAATACCGTCCCGGCGCGCAGCGCCTTCGCCGTGCGATGAGCAACAGTAACATCCCGCGTCCACACGGCAGCCACCAGTCCGTAGATGACGTCGTTGGCGATCTCGATCGCCTCATCCACCGTCTTGAACGTGATCGTGGACAACACGGGCCCGAAGATCTCCTCGT
>Ga0105247_10000299_pt1 | contig 44672 bp, 43 predicted proteins | sample KBSS24metaG_FD_81519 | JGI IMG/M metagenome (GOLD analysis project Ga0105247, IMG submission 81519) | Switchgrass rhizosphere microbial communities from Kellogg Biological Station, Michigan, USA - KBS S2-4 metaG | ecosystem: Host-associated > Plants > Roots > Rhizosphere > Soil | place... | reverse complement strand
GAGACGCCAGAACATCGCGCCACGATTCGGCACTGACGCAAAATAAGTGCTGTCTAACTGACTCGTACGCGCGAGTGGACCATCGCGCTGCGCGACTGTCACATACGCGAGTCGCTGGCGATACAACTCCGACTTCACCGCATCCGCGCCAAACTGTTTTTCGAGAAACTGCGTCGCAAGATAACGCACGAGCGCATCACGCAACACACCAGCGCCTTCACCGCGAACAGGTGATTGACCGCCAATCCAGAGCCGGGCAACTGTTTCAGCTACGGAGAGCGCCGTGCCCGCATCGAGTTTCGGCATCCGCAATGTGTCGGCGTCGAACAGCACCGTGCCGCCATCGTTGAATCCTGCACCTCGACGCACCGCCACCAAACGCACTGGCGTTTCTGGCGCCGGTCCAAGCGCCGCCGCGTAAAAAGCACGCGCCGCAGCCGTGAACGCCATCAACGCTTCCGCGTGTTTGCGATCGTCCGCGCCCGCGCCTTTCTCGAGCATGACGATCACGTTCTTTGCGTCAGCAGCGCCTTCGAGCTTGTCCCAGTCACCCTGAACAAAGAACGGTTGTCCGTTGAGTGACTGATCGAACGTGATCGAACCCGGCGCGCCAGCCTTCTCGACGCCTGATGAAATCGCGTTTGGAATATTGATGGTTAAATGAAAAGGAGCCGCGTCAGCGCCGCGCACCGAGTAAGGCGTGTTCGGCATCGGATACCAGAACGACAACGGCAAAAACTGCGTTCCAATCGGACTGATCGCAGTGAGCCCGGTGTTACTCTCAACTGGAAGTGAGTATGTCACGGTAGCTGACACAGTCGCATTCGGAGCGACTGCCGCGGGAAGCGTGACCTCGACTCGTTGCAGATCGCCGCGTGGCTCTTGTCCGGGTCTAAAAATCGCAGCGGCGCCGCCGACAGTCACCGATTTCACACTCGCTTTTGCATTGATACGAAGTGTAAGCGTTCGACCTGATCCGCTGCCGACGTTAGTCGCATTGATGGTCGCGACACCATTTAGCAAACGCTCGGTCTGCTGCACGTTCGCGTTCACATCAAACGAATTGACCTGCCAGATAACAGTCGCTGGCGCCTGTGCGCCTGCCGTCGTTACAAGACACAGCACGAGCGCGAGTAAAAGAAGTGTTCTCATAGTTACGGAAACTCTGACTTCTTCTCTGTGCAACCTCTGTGTCCTCTGTGTCTCTGTGGTTAATGAATTGTTCGGGAAACCACAGAGACACAGAGGACACAGAGGTTGCACAGAGAAATCATGAACTACTAACAAGCTGGTGAATGTCGCGCAACATCAAGAGCAGCGGCGCGAGACGCTCGAGCGGCAATGCATTCGGTCCGTCTGACAACGCCTGCGCCGGGTTGTCGTGCACTTCCATAAACACGGCGTCGACTCCACACGCAACTCCTGCACGCGCGAGCGGTTCGATGTATTCCGATTGTCCACCCGTTGCATGACCCAGCCCGCCCGGCAGTTGCAGCGAATGCGTCACATCAAAAACTACCGGCACGCCAAACTCGCGCATGATTGGAAACGAGCGCATGTCGACCACCAGATTGTGATAACCAAAACTCGCGCCCCGTTCCGTGAGCAGAAGCTTCTCACACCCAACCTCGCGCGCTTTATCGACGATGTTGCGCGCGTCCTGCGGCGCGAGAAACTGGCCTTTCTTGACGTTGACCGCCTTCCCGGATCTCGCCGCAGCGACGATCAGATCTGTTTGCCGCGAGAGAAATGCGGGTATCTGAAGTATGTCAACAACTTCAGCAACGCGCTCAACCTGCGAAACGTCGTGGACATCCGTGAGCACGGGCACGTCGACTTCTTCCTTCACGCGTTGCAGGACTTCGAGACCGGCGTCCATGCCGAGCCCGCGGAAGCTCTTGATTGACGATCGATTGGCTTTGTCGAATGACGATTTGAAGACGTAGTCGAGACCCGCGGCTTGGGCGCGATCGCGGCATTCGCGTGCCATCATTAACGCGTGCTCGGGTGATTCAACCACGCAGGGTCCGGCGATGATTGTGAGCCGGCCATCGCCAAACGTAGCTTTGCCGACAGAGAAAGAATTAGACATATCGGATCGTCGAGTTCACGAGGAAGACATTAGACAGGATTTACAAGATGTCACAAGATTTACAGGAAGAATCTTGTATATCCTGTCAAATCTTGTAAATCCTGTCCAACGTCTTCTCGTAAAATCAGATGCCGAGTATACGCTTGACCTTGTCCAGAAATGAACTGGGCTGGGGTGATTTTTCGCTATCAGTGGCAGGCTTTTCAGCAGATTTACTACCCAAAACCTTGATCTCGTTCGATCCCGAGCTGAGCGCACGCTTTTCACGCAGCCGCGAGATATCAACAACCAGGCGTCCTGACGGCGACTCCACACCGGAATCACGCAGCATCTCGATGTCAGGCGCGCTCGTTATAGCGTGATGCTCCAGACCCAGCCGCTCCGCCGTCTCGAGTAGCTCGCGGCGAAACTCACCCGCGTTCGCAGGTCGATCCGCAGGTTGTTTCTGGAGTGCATGCAAAACATCGTGTTCGACGTCTTCAGGAATCCCCGCAACCACTTCGCGCGGCGGATGTGGTGGATTGTTCGCATGTTTCTGTGCGATCTCGGCGGGCGTCGCGCCGGAGAATGGAACCATGCCGGTCAACATCTCATAAAGAATAACGCCGAGGCTGTAAACGTCCGCGGCCGCAGTCAAATCGTTTCCGTTGTGTTGTTCGGGCGACATGTAACGCGGCGTGCCGATCACGGAATTGGTCTGGGCCAACGCTGTTGCGTCTTCGTCATCGTCGGCGGAAAACGTCGCGATGCCGAAGTCGAGGACTTTAACGACAGCCGGTTGATCCGCGCTTTGTGTAACGAGAATATTCGCGGGTTTCAGATCGCGATGAATGATGCCGGCTTCGTGGGCCGCTGCGACTGCGTCGGAAGCCTGTAGCATGATCGAGATGGCGCGCGCAGTTTCGAGCGGCGCTTCCCTGCTGAGTATCTCTCGCAACGTGCGGCCCTCGAGCAGCTCCATGACGATGTAAACAACACCTTCTGAAGTTTGTCCAAAGTCAGTCACGGAAACCGCGTTTGGATGGCGCAGCTTGACTGCCGCCCGCGCTTCAGTGTGAAAGCGACCTATGGCTGCCTCGTCTTCGACCAGTCGCTGGTGGAGGAACTTGATCGCGACCGGACGGTCCATCGACAGGTGACGCGCACGATACACCGCGCCCATACCGCCGGTGGCGAGTGGCTCTTCAACGAGATACTTCTCGTCGAGCGTCCGGCCTACAAACGAGTCCGTCGCAGACAATGTCTGAAAGTCTTTCATTTCATTAGTGAGGTTCTTCTGGGCAGCTCAGTCGCCGCTGGTGGCGGTCAATCGTTCATGCATCACCAGATCGACTTCTCCATTCTTCTCCATTGAGGTCTCAGAGTGCAAACGATTTTCGTACGCCGCGCGCACAAAAGACGCGAACAGCGGATGAGCATTGAGCGGCTGCGACTTGTATTCAGGGTGAAACTGGCAGCCGATATACCACGGGTGAATGTCGCGCGACAGCTCGATCATCTCGATAAACTTGCCATCGGGCGACACGCCGCTGAACACCAGGCCTTCACTTTCGAGGCGCTGGCGAAACTCCGGATTGAACTCGTAACGATGTCGATGCCGTTCGCTGATCTCGTCAGCACCACCGTAAACCTCCTGGACCAACGAGCTGGGCGCAAGCCGGCAGGGCCACGCGCCGAGTCGCATTGTGCCACCGAGCTCTTCGACGTCCACGAGATCTCGCAATTTAAAAATAATCGGATGCGGTGTTTCGAGATCGAATTCAGTCGAGTCAGCATCTTTCAGCTCGCAAACATTTCGCGCATATTCGATACAGGCAGTCTGCATTCCCAAACAGATGCCGAAGTATGGCGTGCGTGTCTTGCGCGCGTAATAGATCGCGCGAATCATTCCCGCGACGCCGCGTTTGCCGAAGCCGCCGGGAACGAGGATCGCATCGAAGTCGCGCAAACGATCTTCGTAATTATCGTCGTCCATCAACTCTTCCGACTCGATCCATTTCACATCGACGCGCAGATTGTTAGCGACGCCGCCGTGCGTGAGTGCTTCGCGCAGAGACTTGTATGAGTCTTCAAGCTCAACATACTTACCGACAATCGCGATCTTCGTTTCGCCACCCGAAGGCTCACGAATCGTCGAGACAAGATTGCGCCACTCAGCGAGATCGGCCTGCGGCGCCTGTTGTTCGAGTTTGAGTAGCGAAACGATCAAATCGTCGAGGCCCTGCTCGTGAAATGCGAGTGGAACGTCGTAGATCGTATCGACGTCCTGCGCACTGATCACAGCGGACTCTTTCACGTTACAAAACAGCGCGATCTTCCCGCGCAGCTCGCGAGACAAGGGTTTTTCCGAGCGACACAAAAGAATATCGGGCGCGATACCAATCTCGCGCAGGTCGCGCACTGAGTGCTGCGTCGGTTTCGTCTTTAGCTCACCGGCGGCAGCGATGTATGGCACGAGCGTGACGTGAACGAAGAGTGCATTGCCGGCGCCTTCTTCGTTACCCATCTGGCGAATGGCTTCGAGAAACGGCAGCGATTCGATGTCGCCGACGGTGCCGCCGATCTCGACGATGATCACATCGGGCTTGTCGTTCTCGGCCACTTTACGAACCGCCTCTTTGATCTCGTTGGTGATGTGTGGAATGACCTGGATCGTCTTGCCGAGATAATCGCCACGTCGCTCTTTCTCGATCACTGACAGGTAGATTCTTCCGGTGGTCCAGTTGTTGGCTTGTGAGAGATGCGCGTGTGTGAAGCGCTCGTAGTGGCCCAGGTCGAGATCGGTTTCGGCGCCGTCGTCAGTGACGAACACTTCACCGTGTTGAAAAGGCGACATCGTTCCGGGATCGACGTTGATGTATGGATCGAGTTTGATGAGCGCCACGCGCAGTCCGCGGCTCTCGAGCAAACATCCGATTGACGACGCGGCCAGGCCTTTGCCCAGGCTCGAAACCACACCACCAGTAACGAAGATGTATTTAGGCATCGGGTTCTCCCTTTTCATCACCTTGACCAGCTTCCGGCGGGTCTCCGGATCCCTGTTTTTTGTTGTAACGCCCCTGCTTCAAATCTTCCAGCACCTCGACCGATTTTTCCTTCGATGGATCGAGTGCTTTTTGCAGACCAATGAGACTAGCGTTAAGGAGGCCCGGTCCCTCCTGCGCGCGCTTCTCAAATTCCTCGGTGGTTACGTTGTAGGGCTTGCTCAGTTGTGACAAACCGAACAGCCCGCATAAAACGAGGAATACGATAATGCCTAATCCGATCCAGTCGTTCATAGCTAATTCCTCGCGGCCACCAGTTCTCTAACCCGCTCGAGATCTTCAGCGGTATCGACGCCCGTCGAAGCGGCGCAGGCTGCCACCACTTTGATTTTCACGCCGTGGGCCAACGCGCGCAATTGCTCGAGTGCTTCAATCTTCTCGAGCTGAGACTGCGGCCAGTTGGTAAACTCCAGCAGCACGTCTCTGCGATAAACGTAAAGTCCGGTGTGCTTGCGAAAGAGATTTCTCAGCTCGGGTTCATTCTCCCACGCTTTCGCTATTGAGCCATAGCTTTTTACGGCATCGCGCGGGTACGGCACGGGCGAACGTGAAAAATAAACCGCGTTCTCGTCATCATCCAGCACGACTTTCACGAGATCCGGGTTCAGCAGATCCTCGATCGCTTCGATAGGTTCCCACGTTGTTACGATGCCGGCGCCGTTCTGTTTCGAAATCTCGGCGGCCATCGTCTCGACTGCTCGTTCGATTGTTGCAGGTGAAATAAGGGGTTCGTCACCCTGGACGTTGACGATGATCTCGGCGTCTGGAATCTGCGCGGCGACTTCGGCGACGCGATCAGTGCCGCTGGTGTGATCTGCAGCGGTTAAGGCTGCTTCGATCCCTCGCGCCTGGACCGCATCGGCGATTTGTTGACTGTCAGTGGCCACAATCACACGGTCCACGTTGTGTGCGGCGCGTGCGCGTTCCGCGACCCAACAGACCATGGGCTTTCCAGCAATATCGATGAGAGCTTTTCCCGGTAAACGTGTTGAAGCGAGGCGAGCTGGGACGATGGCAACCGTGTGATTCACGGGCCCCGAGCATAACACGGATTACACGGATTGCTAAATCGATTTTCACTTCTTCCGTGTCTTGGCAGCTTTCTTTGCGGACCGGGAACGCGATGCTGCGGAACGCTTCCTGGCCGCCTTGCGCGCCTGGGTCGATAACGCTTCTTTCGAAGCAGCGCTACGTCCTTCTTTCTTGAGCGCCTTACGCGTCGCGCGTGAACGCTTGGCCGAAACCTTCTTTCCGCTCTTCGCTTTCCGCAGATCGCGCTTCGCCTGTTCCTTCGTTTCTTCGGAAGAACCCTCCGACGGCGGCAACTCAACGCCGGCACGCCGCGCTTTCGAGAGTCCGATCGCGATAGCCTGCTTGGTTGACCGGGCGCCGTGCTTACCTTCACGAATGTGTTCGATCTCTTCTCTTACAAACTCACCCGCCTGTGTGCTCGGCGCCTTCCCTTCTCGTTTTTCCTGCTTCGCTCGTTCAAGTGTCTCTTTTTCCGGCATCTACACCACCCCCTCGAAAATCCTTGTAGCCACAAAAAGGCACAAAAAGCACAAATGACTATGAATTTATTTTGTGCTTTTGTGCCTTTTTGTGGCTTAGCTCATCGCGGCGTTCAGGGCGGCTGAGAGCGAGCGGCCCTGTGGGTATGGGATGGGAATACGCGCGCAGATCGCGGTTCCTAAATCGGGCGCCGAATCGATCGTGATCGAGCCACCGACGGCCTGCACTCTCTCCTCCATACTGCGCAGGCCGAGTGTCGCGGCGCTGGTTCGCAGCGCTTTCATATCAAAGCCTGCGCCGTCATCTGAAATCAACAGAATCAGATCCTGGCCCACTCTCTCGAGTACTACTGAAATATGACTGGCCCGCGCGTGCCGCGCCACGTTTGTCACCGCCTCCTGAACGATCCGGAAACACGCTGTCTCCAGCTCGGAAGAAAAGCGATCGTCCTCACTGAGCGAATGCGTCGTAAACTTCGCCGGCACTCCACAATTCTTCGCCTGTCGATCGAGATACCAGCGAACAGCGACCACCAGACCAAAGTCGTCCAACAACAGCGGGCGCAGATCCACTGACAGATCTCTAACCTGATCGACCGCTTCGTCGATAACCTTCATGTTGTCTTCAATCGACGAGAGTATTTCCGGTGCGCTGCACGTCTGCCGTAGCGCGTGCAAGTTCATCTTCACTGCAGTCAGGATCTGGCCCACTTGATCGTGCAGCTCGCGCGACATACGACGCCGCTCGCCTTCCTGGGCCTCGATCAGACGCCGCGAATACGTCCGCGCCGCAGCCTGCACTCGTTTTCGCTCGGAAACGTCGCGCAGGCAGCCTTGCACACCGACCGGAACACCGTCCGCAAAGATCAACCTGCTGCTGATCTCCACCGGCACACTGCGTCCGTACTTCGTAGAGATCTCAGTCTCGTAAGTCGTCTCGGAAGGCTCTTCGGATTTTCGGCCCAGATGCCCCCGAACGTGGCTTTCGTATTGAGGATTGAGAAAGATAGAGAAATGCTGGCCGATGAGCTCTTCACGCGTAAAACCAGAGAGACGTTCAGCAGCGCGATTGACAGACGTGTAACAGCCGCTCATGTCATGCACGTAGAGCGCGTCTTTTGAATTCTCAAACAGCTCGCGGTAGCGCTCTTCGCTTTCACGTAGCGCTTGCTCTGCCTGTTTACGCTGTGTGATATCGCGCGCCGTGCCTTCGTAGTACAAGATCTTTCCCGCTTCATCGCGTACGGCGCGCGCGTTTACACAAAGCCAGATTTTGCTGCCGTCTTTGCGAAACGTCTCGTGCTCGAAATCACGCACAACGCCGTGCTTCTCGATCAGTCGTTTGAACTCTTCCCGACGTGCCGGATCGACATAGATCTCACGCGAAATATCGCGACGCGAGCGGATCAATTCGCGCACGGATTTGAACCCATGGATCCGCGCCAGCGCCGGATTTGCCATCAGGTAAGATCCTTCGGGAGTCGATTGAAAGATACCTTCACTGACGTTTTCGAAAATCCGGCGATATTTGCGTTCGGCAGCCAGGCGCGCTTCTTTTTGTTCAAGCAGTTCCTGGGTTTGCGTGAGCTCAGCACGGTTTTTTGTGGCGTGGGTAGACGTCTGAGCTCTTCGCCTCTCTCTCATACTTGGAACCTCCAGGAGACAAGGATTCAGTTAAGAGAACGGCCAATCACGCAGAGAGACGCGTCTGGGCGCGGTGCGGCTTTTTGCGCGAAGTTATGCTTTAGTGTTGCGTGGGAACACGGGGCGAACGTGCCAAACCAGGCAATCAGGGAAACAAATGCTTGCGCGGATTCTAATCCTGAATTTTTCGTGTTGCAACAGAATTTAAGACTACGGATTTATTCGTCACAAACTGCTGCCCGTGGGTGTTATCACTTTGAAAGTGAAATTCTGAACTTCCCGGAGGAATCTCATGCCAAGAACTGTTTGGAACCGCTTCTTTATCGGAATGGCCCTGATCACCAGCCTCGCACTGCTGATCTGGATTGCGGGCACGAAGGTCACCGCGCAAAGCACCACGTCGGGCGAATGGACTGCGCATCTTTCCTCGCAGGACACAAAGCTCCAGTTGAATCTCGAGCGACGCAGTGGCAAATCCGGCCGGAACCAGATGGGACAAACCTACGAGTTTTCCGAGTTTCAGGGGCTGACTCGCGAGCAGGCGCTCAACGGCGGTCCGGTGAGTTTTAGCCTCGTGCGGGAAGCCGGCAGAATCGATATGGAAGGCAGCTTCCAGAATGGCAAAGGCTCGGGCACGTTTCGCTTCACGCCAAACCTCGGTTTCGTCTCGGCAATGAAGAGCCGCGGTTTCGACTTCGAACAATCGTCCAGGTACAACGACGATCGCGATTCTGAGGATCGTCTGTTCGCAGCCACAGCGCTCAACATCACGACCGCACTCGCCGATGACCTGAACTCCGCCGGCTTCGGGAAACTCCAAACTGAGGACCTCTTCAAAGCCGCGATCTTCAAGGTCAACTCGCAGTTTATGCGTGAGATGAAAGCGAGTGGATTTCCAAACCTCGGGATGGAAGAGCTCGTGAAAGCGCGCATCTTCAAAATCGACGCGGAGTTTGTGCGCCAGGTGACGCAAATGGGTTTTGATAAGGAACCGTTCGAGAGCCTCGTGAAGATGCAGATTTTCAAAGTCACGCCTGAGTTTGTCACGGAAATGCGCAACGAAGGGCTGACTAATGTTGAGATCGAAGATTTAGTGAAGCTGCGGATTTTCAAGATCGATACTGATTTCATTCGCGCCGCAAAGGCTGACGGCGTGCCGATGGAAGTCGAGCGCCTCGTGCAGAGGAAGATCGGCGTCGCGCGCAGGTATTAATTTTTGGCCACAAAAGGCACAAAAGCACAATTAAACTTTTGTGCCTTTTGTGCTTTTTTGTGGCTGAACTCTGTAGACGCACCGGCTGTCGCCTTTGATGATGTGTTCGGCGCGCTCGACGCTCACGCCCGATCCAAGCACCGATCGAAATAGCTCCAACTCGGTGGAACAAAACCCCTGACAGGCATTCGCCGCCGCGCAAATCGGACAGTGATTCTCGACCAGTAAAAAACTGCCGTCGTCTTCCCTCCTGACCTCGGCCATGTAGCCTTCTTCAGTCCGGACCTTCGCCAATTCGGCCAGCTTTCGATCGAGTGAGTCTTGCGGCTTGATTCGTCTGCCGTAATCAACTCTTTGCCGTGCGCAACGCGACGTCAAAACACGCTCGAGTCCCTCATCTCCAAACGCATCCTTGACCGAGTCGATCAACGCCACGCTCAGCTCCGCATAAGCTTCGGGAAACAAGTGATCCGCTTCAGGCGTGAGTCGCCAGAACTTCGCCGGACGCCCGATCGGCACCGGGCGCTCTTCCGACGCCACCAACCCCTCGCGCTGCAAGGCGTAGAGATGCTGCCGGACCGCCATCGCCGTCAGCCCGAGCTTTTGCGCGAGCTGCGCCGAATCAATTGGCCCCTCGGTTTTCAGCAGTTTCGTAATGGCGCGACGAGTCTTCCGCTCGCCCGGCGCCTGCGCTCCAGCACTCATGAAACTATTTCTAAAGAATTATCTTTACAAAGTCAATGCTCAGTGCTAACCTTCCGACTTAGTAAAGGAGAATCTTTAGAAAGTGATATCCGATCCTTTTTCAGGCTTGCGAGTAGCAATTACGGGTGGTACGTCCGGACTCGGGCTCGCCCTCGTTCGTGAACTGGTTAAAAGAGGCGCGCGCGTCGCGTTTGTCGCACGCACGCGCGAACGCGTCGAACAAGTCGCACGGGAGAATCCCGGCGCGCACGGTATCGCCGGCGATGTTTCCGTGAAGGGAGACATCTACCCGATCGCGATTCAAATCACGGGCGAGCTCGGCGGGCTCGACGTCCTGATCAACAACGCTTCCGATCTTGGTCCGACTCCATTACCGATGCTTTCAGACACTGAATGTGAGGATCTCGAGCACGTGTTTGCGACGAATGTGTTTGGTCCGTTCCGGTTGACGAAAGCATTGATGGGCGCGCTGGCTGCTTCTGCACGCGAAGGTCGCGGCGCGGTCGTGCTGAATGTGTCGAGTGATGCGGCAGTGAATCCTTATCCCGGTTGGGGCTCGTACGGTTCGAGCAAGGCAGCGCTTCATCACATGAGCCGCATTTGGAATGAAGAGCACGCGGCTGAAGGCGTCCGGTTTCTTTCGCTCGATCCGGGTGACATGGATACGCCGATGCACGCCGCCGCGATACCGGATGCAGACACGGCGACGCTCAAGCGTCCGGAACAATCGTCGCACGAGTTTTTGGAAGCAATAGCAGCACAGCTTACGGTGGAAAGTTATGTTAGCCGCTAATTCAGCAGTACAGCGTCCGATGGACGCAAAACTTCTCGTCGTCGATTCGCAACGCAACTTGATTCATGTTCCGCGCACTGCGTTTGTCGAGTTTCTGCGACCGAACGATCTCGTCATCGCAAATGATGCGGCGACACTCCCGGCCAGTCTCAGTGGCATTCATGAGCCAACCGGAAAGAACATTGAAGTGAGACTTGCAGGACGGCGGTCGCTGGATCCGTTGGATGTCAAAACTTTCAGATCGATAGTCTTCGGCGAAGGAGACTTTCACCTCCGTACTGAAGATCGACCGCTGCCGCCAGCGTTGCAGCCTGGCGATACGCTCGTGCTTGGTCCATTGCGTGCAACTGTGGAAGAGATGCTGGGCCATCCGCGGCTCGTTTCCCTTCTCTTCGACGGCGCGCCGGATCAAATCTGGGCGGGTTTAGCAAGTCACGGCAAGCCGATTCAGTATTCACACCTGCAAACGTCTTTGGAGATGTGGGATGTGTGGACGCGAATGGCGAGCACCCCTGTCGCTTTCGAGCCGCCTTCCGCGAGCTTCATTCTTGATTGGCATGTGCTCGGCGCCATCCGCGAACACCGGGCGAGCTTCGCGACAATCACACACGCTGCGGGGATCTCATCAACCGGCGATGAAGATCTCGATCGACTGCTGCCATTCGACGAGCCATTTCACATTCCTGCTGCGACCGCGAATGCCGTCGAACTCACACGGCGTCGCGGCGGTCGTGTGATCGCAGTAGGAACGACTGTCGTGCGTGCGCTCGAAGCAGCCGCGACTGATGACGGTCACTTGCGCAGCGGTGCTGGCGTCGCAAAAAGGAAAGATCGGCCCTGAGACGCGATTACGTGTAGTGGATGCAATCCTCTCTGGCACACACGAACCCGGCACAAGCCATTACGAACTCCTGCGCGCCTTCCTCGAAGACTCCACCCTCCAACGCGCCACAGATGAATTGATCGCACACAACTACAAGACCCACGAATTCGGAGACTCCGTCCTGATCCTGTAGAAGGTGGAAAAGAACAAGTCAGAATAGAACAAGTCAGAATAGAACAAGTCAGGAAGAGGGGCTTGCCCCCGCTGCTGCTTGGACTGGACGAGCGGGGGGCAAGCCCCTCTTCCTGACTTGTTCTTTCCTCTGGTCTTGTTCTTCCTCTGGACTTGTTCTTTTTCTGCGGCGTCCGGGATACTAGCGTGACTATGAACAGAGCCCGATTCGTTGTCACGCTGGTTATCTCCCTATTAATTGCTACCTCCATCAACGCGCAATCGATCCGCGAACAGGACATCCGGGCCGAGCTCGGTTTTCTCGCAAGCGATGCAATGCAGGGTCGCGGCAGTGGCACTGTCTTCGAACGCATCGCCGCTGAATACATTGGCTCGCAGTTTCAACAGTTTGGTCTCGAGCCAGGCGGCGACACCGACAGCGCCGGCAACAAGAGCTTCGTCCAACGCGTGCCCGCCCAGACTGCTCCATCAGGCGCAACCTGGAACGCTATCGGCGTCCTACGCGGCACCGATCCACGCGAAGCCATTATGCTCAGCGCACACCTGGACCACCTCGGCGTTAACGACGCAACGCCCGGCGACGACAAGATCTTCAACGGCGCTGACGACGACGGTTCCGGTAGTGTCGCCGTGCTGGAGCTCGCTCGCGCACTCGCAGCCGGCAAACGACCACGACGCACGATCTACTTTGTCTGTTTCGGCAGTGAAGAGCGCCGCGGCCTCGGCTCGAAACACTTCATCGACAACCCACCGGTTCCACTCACACAGATCGTCGCTGACTTGCAGTTTGAAATGCTGGGCCGTCCCGATCCGAAAGTCGCCGCCGGCACGCTGTGGTTAACAGGCTTCGAGCGTTCAAACCTCGGCCCCGAGCTGGCAAAACAAGGCGCTGCGCTCGTTGCCGATCCACATCCCGAGCAGCGCTTCTTCCAACGCTCCGATAACTTTCCACTCGCTTTGCGCGGCGTGATCGCGCACACGGTGTCGAGCTTCGGCTTGCACACCGACTATCATCGTGCGAGTGATGACGTGTCGAAGATCGACTTCCCGTTTATGACGCGCTCGATTAATTCACTGGTGCGGCCGATTCACTGGCTCGCAAATTCCGATTTCCGTCCCGAGTGGCTACCGGGCCAGGCGCCTTCGCGCTAAGCGGCAATGCAACCAAAGTTCTTCAGTACACCGGAAAAATTTCGACAGTGGCTCGAGCGTAACCACGATGGCGCGACTGAGCTGCTGCTCGGTTTCCACAAAAAATCGTCTGGATTGAAAAGCATTACGTATGCAGAAGCTTTGGACGAAGCTCTCTGCTTTGGTTGGATCGATGGCGTTCGCAAAAACCTGAACGAAACCAGCTACACGATTCGTTTCACCCCGCGAAAGCCGCGAAGCATCTGGAGCCTTGTTAACGTGAATCACGTCGAGCGCCTGCAAAAAGAAGGTCGCATGCATCCGGCGGGGCTCGAGGCTTATGAGCGCCGCGAACCGGAACGCACGGGCATCTATTCATTCGAAAACCGTCCTCGCGAGCTTTCTCCGGAATACGAAAAGACCTTTCGACAGAACAAAGCCGCGTGGAAGTTTTTTCAGGAGCAACCGCCCGGGTATAAAAGACTCATGATCTTCCGCACGATGAGTGCAAAGAAAGAAGAAACACGGCTGCACCGGCTCAAACAGTTGATCGAGAGCTCTGAAAAAGGCGTACGGATGTAGAGAATGCCCGATCTTCTCGTAAACCTGCTGAAGTTACCGCCACTCGAAGACGCACAGGGGTTCATCGTGCGCCGCGCGCAACCATATGAATTGACACCTGTCCGGAGGTTTGTCGCGGAAAACTTTTCGCCGAGCTGGGCCGACGAGATCTCGGTTGGTTTTGCACGACAGCCTGTGTCGGTTTATGTCGCCACGATCGATCGCGAGCTCGCCGGCTTCGCTGCTTACGAATGCACGCGCCGCGGGTTCTTTGGTCCAACGGGCGTGTTGCAGTCCGCGCGCGGCAAAGGAATCGGAAATGCTCTGCTGCTCGCTGCGCTGTGGTCGCTGCGAGAGATGGGATACGTCTACGCGATCATCGGCGCGGCGGGTCCGGTGCGCTTTTATCAGAAGACGGTCGGTGCGATTATTATTCCCGACAGCGAACCCGGCATTTACACGGACATGCTGAAGACAAAGAATGAATAACGCAGAAGCTATTCCAGCCAAGAAACGCCCCGCTGCTCGCGGATCGGTTCCGCCCGGCCCAAAGGGGTCGTTGATCATGGGCGTGATGCGCGACTTCAATCGCGACACGCTCGACTTTGTGACGCGTTGCCGCGATTACGGCGACGTTGTTCGCACACGTTTCCTCTGGGTCCACGCTTACTTTCTTTACAACCCGAACGACATCGAGTCGCTCCTGGTGACGAACGCTAAGAGCTTTCGCAAGGCTCAGTCGCTGCGCTCGCCGTTTTTCCATCGACTGGTGGGCAATGGTCTGGTGACGAGCGAGGGTGATTTCTGGCGGCGCCAGCGGCGTCTGGCGCAACCCGCATTTCACCGGCAAAGGATCAGCTCGTACGGCGAGGTGATGGTCCAGTACGCCGAGCGTGCGATAGCCGGATGGAAAAATGGTGAACATCGCGATGTCGCGCGCGACATGAACCGCCTCACACTAGAGATCGTCGTCAAGACGCTCTTCAATTCAGACGTCTCCAACGACGCGGATCATGTCGGGGCAATCCTGACGAGTCTCGTTAAGCCATTCGCCTCGCAGGCGACGCTGAAATGGATTCTCGACAATCGGCTGCCGACGCCGGAACATCGCCGGTATTTCAACGCCGTGAGTGAGATTGATCGGATCGTGTTTCGCATCATCGGGGAGCGTCGTGCGAGTGGTTATGACGAAGGCGATCTGTTGTCGATGCTGCTTGAGGCGCAGGATGAAGATGGAAGCCAGATGAGCGATCAGCAACTCCGTGATGAAGTGATGACGTTGTTTCTCGCAGGGCATGAGACGACGGCACTCGCGTTGTCGTGGAGCTGGTATCTGCTGGCCATGCATCCCGAGGCCGAGCAGAAGTTTCATGCGGAGCTTGCCGAAGTGCTGGGCGGACGAGCGCCGGATGTTTCGGATCTGCCAAAACTGAAGTACACGGAGATGATCGCGAAGGAAACGATGCGTCTTTATCCGCCTGCGTATGCGGTTGGTAGAGAGGCGATTGAAGAGACGGAGATTGGCGGCTATCACGTGCCGAAACGGACGCAGCTTTTTGCGTTTCAGTGGGTGACACATCGCGATCCGCGCTACTTCGACGAGCCGGATGCGTTCAAGCCTGAACGATGGACCAATGGTGATCCGGCGCCGAAGTATGCCTACTTCCCTTTCGGCGCCGGCCCACGGCAGTGTATCGGAAACTATTTCGCGATGATGGAGGTCGTGTTGTTGCTGGCGACGATCGGGCAGCGGTTTAGATTCAAGCTCGATCCGGAGCACAAGGTCGAAGTATTACCGGTTTTGTCATTGCGGCCGAAGACCGGAATTAAGGTAATAATTGAGCCGCGGATTTAACGGATTGCCTGCACGATCCTTCCCCATTCTTCAAGGGTCAAGGTCTCCGCGCGTCGTTGTAATTCGACGTTAGCTTTACATAACACAATGCTCGCTCCACCATTGCGCTTCAAAATCTCCTGCAACCGCCCCGACGCATGACGCAGATTATTCAGTATCGTCTTTCTCTTTTGCGCGAACCCGGCGCTTACGACCTCCCATAACAAGCCGTCATCCATATTTTCCGCGTTAATCCGCGTCCTGAATCTCAACCGCATCACGCTGCTCCATACTTTAGGGGGCGGTCGAAACGCGCCCGGCGCGACGTCAAATAGTTTCTCAGCTTCGCAGTAAGCTTCGACGAGCACTGAGATGAATCCGCGATCCGATGTTCCGGGGGGCGCGAGTACTCGCTCGACTACCTCGCGCTGTAGCATCAAGACCATCTCTTCGATGCACGCGCGCTGTGCGATGAGTCTTTGCAGAATTGCGGTTGAGATGTTGTAGGGAAGATTCGCTACGAGACGCGCCGAATTAGCAGGCAGGATCTCTTTGCAGAAATCCACAGTCAACGCGTCAGCCATCACGAGTTTGAAATTTCGAAAGCCACCAAAACGTTCCTGCAAGAGCGGCGCGAGCTTGTTGTCAAATTCGACTGCAATCAGACGGCCAGAACGCTCGACGAGCAGAGATGTGAGCGCGCCGGTGCCTGGTCCGATCTCGATGATTGTTTCGCCGGTTCTGGGAGCGAGTGCGTCGACTATGCGATGAATGGTGCGCTGGTCACGGAGGAAGTGTTGGCCCAGGCGCTTGGAGGGATAAGGCTCGCCACCTTCATCCTTCATCCGTCGGAGATCCTTTGCGCGGGTAGCCGGTGACTTCGATGTCGTTTCCGCGCCGGGCCACAGTTACTCGTTCGAGCTCGAGTGCATCAGCCATTGCCTCAACGCCTCGGCCGCCAATCGCGCTCGGGGCGTCAGTGCCGCCGATGATCTTCGGTGCGATGAAGAACGTGACTTTGTTGACGAGACCCGCGTCGAGAAACTCGCCTGCGATCGTCGAGCCACCTTCGACCAAAACACTCTGAAGTGAACGGCTACCGAGCTCATGCAGCACACCGCAAAGATCGCGATGATTCGCGTTGACGATCTCGACGCCTTGTGCGCGCAGCGCTGCAGTATTCGGCAACTCAGGATCACCAAACACGATTACAGGCGCTTCGGAAGTGGTAGTTGCTAATCGTGATTCAGGAGAAAGTCGTAACTGGTGATCAAGCACGACACGAACAATTGGACGCCGTCGTGGCAATCCCGAACGATCGCTCAACAGCGGATCGTCAGTCGTGACTGTTCCGGCGCCGACGAGAATCGCATCGTACGCATGACGTAGCTCATGAGCGCGGGCGCGTGCTTCCGGGCCGGTGATCCAACGCGAATCTCCCGTACGGGTCGCGATCTTTCCATCGAGCGAGACTGCGAGTTTCAAATGCACGAACGGCCGCGCCGTCGACATGTAATGCAAATAAGCCTCGTTGACTTGCGTTGCTTGGTCACTCAGCAATCCTGTCTCGACTGTCACACCTGCCGCGCGCAAGTGAGCAAAACCTTTCCCGGAGACCTTCGGATTCAGATCCTCAATCGGCGCTACGACACGCTTGATACCGGCGGCGATAAGGGCGTCAGTACAAGGCGCAGTGCGACCGTAATGCGCGTGCGGTTCGAGCGAGACGTAGGCGGTGCCACCACGTGCCTTTTCGCCGGCGATGTCGAGCGCGATTGTCTCGGCGTGTTTGATTTCCTCGAAGACGTAAAAACCCTCACCCACAATCTCACCCGCCGGGCTCACAACCACACAACCAACCAGCGGCCCCGGACTCACCTGGCCCACACCTTTCACCGCCAGATCGAGCGCACGCGCCATCATCCGGCGATCAGTGTCGGTCCAGACCGTTGGTTCAGCCATCGTCATCTGCATAAAAGAAAATTTCTCGCGCGGCGGCGCAACGGCGCAACGCTGCGTCGCTGCGCCGCCGCGTGAGCATTCTTAGTTCCCAAACAAGCCATTCACGTATTGCTGCGGGTCGAAAACTACGAGGTCATCCACCTTCTCACCAATACCCGCATAACGAATCGGCAGGTTCAACTCCTTCGCGATCGCCACCGCGATTCCGCCTTTCGCAGTCCCGTCCAGCTTCGTCAGAACGATGCCAGTCACGCCGGCGACTTTCAAAAACTGTCGCGCCTGTTCGAGTCCGTTTTGTCCCGTCACAGCATCGACAACGAGCAGCGTCTCGTGCGGCGCACCCTCGACCTCGCGCCCTGCCACGCGTTTCATCTTCTCGAGCTCCGCCATCAGATTCGATTTGTTGTGCAATCGTCCGGCGGTGTCGACGATGAGAACTTCCGAGCCACGCGCCTTCGCCGCCTTGAGCGAATCGAAAAGCACTGCCGCCGGATCAGTTCCCTGCTTCTGTTGAATCAGCGGCACGCCCGTGCGCTCGGCCCAGATCGCAAGCTGGTCCGACGCGGCCGCGCGAAACGTGTCCGCAGCGCAGATCAACACATCGTTTCCCTCGGCCTTGATTCGTTGCGCCAGCTTGCCGATCGTCGTCGTCTTCCCGACACCGTTGACACCGACGATCATCATGACGTACGGCGACACGCCCTCGGGAACACTCAACTCGGAAGCGATGCCCTGACGCTCAGACGCCTGCAGAATATTCAACAGCTCCGTCTTGATCGCCTGCTTCAATGCGTCGAGATCGTTGATCTGCTTGCGCGCGATGCCGCGACGCACTGTTTCTAGTATCTCGAGCGTCGTCTGCACGCCGATGTCAGCCGCGATCAGAACTTCCTCGAGCTGGTCCAGCAACTCCTCATCAATCTGCTTGCGACCGGCAAACACCGTGTCGAGCTTGTCAGACAACGACTCGCGCGTGGCAGCGACAGCACGACGGAAACGCGCCGAGAACTCCTGTTCGAGTGCGGCTTCCTGCGCTTGCAATTCCTCGATCGAACGATCGAGCCCGAGAACTGACGAGCTAAACGTAGATCTCGGTTGAACTGGCTCTTCCCTAACTGTTTCGACGGGTGCCTCGACGGGCGCCGGAGCAGGCGTCTCCGGTTGTGCTTCAGCAGGCTCGTTTAAGCGGAGTGAGACAAACTCATCCTTTTTTCTTCTCCAAAAAAGTCCCATGTGTGCCGCAGATTATAACCACAGATTACACAGATTACACAGACACCGGTTCAGCACTCTTTGTAATCGGCGCAATCTGTGGACTGCTTGACGGCTTCGCGGGCTTTCTCAGCTTAACTTGTCCGGGTTTGATCTGGCCTTCCCTGCACGCTTCCGAAAACGCGGCCACGACCGCCGGATCGTAGCGCGTGCCGACAAAGCTCTCGATGCGGGCGAGCGCATCCTCAAACTTCATCGCCTTCTGATACGGACGATCCGTGGTCATCGCGTCAAAAGTATCCGCGACGGCCACAATCTTGCCCATCAGCGGAATCTCGTCACCTTTCAATCCCTGCGGATAACCCATGCCGTTGACCATCTCGTGGTGCATGTACATTCCCGACAGAAACTCCTTCATCGCAGGAATCTGCGACATGATCTTGTAGCCCTTCTGCGGGTGGCCTTTCATGATCTCGTACTCTTCATCCGTGAGCGCCGCGGGCTTCTTGAGGATCTTGTCGTCGATCGAGATCTTGCCGACGTCGTGCAGCAACGCGCTGATTCGAATCTTTTCAACTTCTTCGTCTGAGAGGTCGAGACGCTGTGCAATCGCCATCGAGAAGCGCGACACGCGCTCGGAATGACCACGTGTGTAAGGATCCTTGCCGTCGATCGCGGCGGCGAGAGCTTTGACCGTGCCGATGAACAGCTCACGGTTCTCCTCTGCAGATTTCTGCAAGTCGCCGATAAACCGCTCGATCTGGTCGGTCATTATGTTGAACGAGTTGCCGAGATCGCCGAGTTCTGTGCGGCTCGTTACTTCAATGCGCTTCGAAAAGTCGCCCGAGGCAATGCGATGCGCACCGCCGGCAAGCGCCTGAACCGGATCCGTCAGCTTTTTGGCGAAGAAGATACCGATCAGGAGCGTCAACAAAGCTGCGACAAAACTGATCCAGAGCACTTGCCAGCGCATGTCGGAGACTGATGCGAGGGCAGCGGCTTCGTCCTGGATCGCGATCACGCCGAGACGCGAGGTTTTATCGAGCTCGGCGGTCGCGTATGAACCGAGCATTTCGACTGTTCGACCATCGCGCGTCGCGGAAAACGGTGCGAGCGCGGATTGCACTTGCGCGCCTGACTCCTGCCAGTCCTGCACGACTTTCAGATCAGTCATCGATTTTTCAGAAAATGCGACGCTCGCTTCCGGATGAGCAACAGCACGCCCGTTTTGATCGACCACGAACACTACAGGTAAGCCGGCGTTCAGCAATTCGCGCTCACTCTTTGAGGTCGGCTGCTGGACTGCGTCGAAAACTTCCTGAAACGAGACGATCGCGACAACTGCCGCCACCACGTCCTGGTTATTCGGACCGCCCAGCACCGGCTCAGCAATCGTCAGCGCCATCTCCTGCGCGGATCGGATGATCTGCGGGCGGCTGACGACGAGGCCGCGCCCGTTCATCTTCGCCACTACCTCGCTGACGCGTGCGTCAACTTCTTCGAGCTTAATTGTGTCTTTCTGAAAAGCCCGATGTAGGGTGCCATCAACCGGCCAAAGGGCGAGTGCTATGACATTTGGGTCGTCCTGAAGAGCTCTTTCAAGGCGCAGGTTGTAGCCCGCATCGTCCAAAGCGTGAATTCCGCCCGAAATCTCAAAACCGCGGGCGAGGCCCGTGACGACGTCACGGTAGCGCTGGCCGTAGAGCTCGATCTGGCGGGCTTTGTCCTGCACGAGTTGGGCCTGATAGCGGCCTTCGACTGAGCGCAACTCGTCGGCGCTGCGGCCCGAAAGCACGTAGCCCGTGAAGGCGAGCGGGAGCAAGCCGACCAGGAGGAGGACTCCAAGGACTATGTAAAGGAGACGGATTCGTCCGAGTTTTTCGAGCATTCGTGGTTCTGGCGGTACAATCGACGGCAGGTCTTTGGTGTGACCGAACGACGCTGTTCGGCGTCTGGTTATTATTGTCGAGGGGCCGTTAGGGTGTCAACGAGTTTTAACACTCCTTTGCGTCTTTGCGCCTTTGCGTGAAATCCTATGTGACGCCGCTGAACTCACGAAAATCTTTCACGCAAAGACGCAAAGAAAGCAAAGACGCAAAGGATTTCTCGACTTCTCATTCACTTAGGACGTCTAAACGCTGAGCCATGGATACTTTGGCTAACGACGAGATCATCGTGGAGCGTGCCCTGACCGGCGATGCCGAGGCTTTTGGCGAGCTCGTGCGCCGCTGGGAGCGCCGCATTTTCGCGCTCGCTTACGGCATGCTCGGCCGCGAGGAAGATGCCCGTGACGCCACTCAGGAGACGTTTCTAGCCGCCTTCCGGAACCTCCGCGGTTTTCGCGGCGAGGCAAAAGTCTCCTCATGGCTGCACCGGATCGCCGTCAACCAATGCATCTCGCGCCAGCGACGCTCGAAGGTCCGGAGCGAGTCGGCGCTCGAAGAGGAACACGAAACCAGCTTCACGACGCCGCTCAACTACTCGCCCGCGCACGTTGCCGAAGGTCGACAGGAAACAGCCGCCGTGCGCCGCGCGGTAAACAGTTTGCCGGTTGAGCTACGGCAGGTAGTGGTGATGAAGGAGTTTGAAGAGCTGACGTTTCGCGAGATTGCAGACGCGCTGGATCTGCCGTTGAGCACGGTCAAGAGTCGCCTGTATACAGCGTTGAAGCAGTTGCAGATGCGTCTACAGAAGTTTGAAAGCAGGAATTGAGATGAACGAAATACAAAACTCTCCCGGTTGTGAACGCGCCTCAGATTTGATCGCGTTTCTCTACGGCGAAGCGGACGAGCGCGAGACGCGCGACTTCCAACAACACTTGCAGCAATGCAGCAGTTGTCGTGACGAGGTCGCGTCGTTCGGCGTTGTGCGCGAGTCGATCACTGCTTGGCGAGACGAAGCCCTCGCGGGTTTCGTTTCAACGCCGGTCCCAACACAGCCAAAGTCTGCGCTAGCGGCATTGCGCCAGTTTTTCGACTTGTCGCCGTTGTGGCTAAAAGGCGCGACAGCTTTAGCAGCAGTAATTTTCTGTGTGCTGGCTGGAGTGGCTCTGTTCAAAACCAACAACAACGAAGTGATTTCGAAAAACCCGGACGCTGTTTACACACAGCAGGACGTCAACCAGGCCGTGAAAGAAGCGCTCGCACAGCAAGCACGCGTTCAGCCACCGGTAGAAACTCCGTCACCTGAAAACGTCGCCGTAAATCCTGCGAAACCGAAACCGAAGAGCCCGCGCGCTTCTTCATCAACTCAGTTTGCGCGAAGCCAGCGGCCGCTCTCGAAAGAAGAGCGCAATCAGTTGGCCGCTGAGCTCAGACTGCTTTCGAGTGCCGATGACGCGACTCTTACTCTCCTCGGAGATCGAATCAACCAGTAATCATGTTTGAGGGAAAAATGACATCACGAATGATCTTGTTAGCGGCAGTTTTAATCATCACGTGTGCAGGTTTCAGCTACGCGCAGGAACTAACGCCGCCTCCTCCCGATCCGATCATGCAACTGCGCCTATCGCCCGATCAGCAGCAGCGTGTTCGCATGATCCTCGAGGAAAACAAAATCGAGCGGCAGCAGATCAATCGCCGCGTCCGCGAAGCGAACGTCGCGCTCGATCAGGCGCTCGATGCTGATCCCACCGACGAAAACGTGATCGAGCAGCGCATAAACGAACTCGCCGCCGCGCAGGCTGCTCAGATGCGCATGAGGATTCATACCGAAATGAAGATCCGTCGCGAGCTGCGCCCGGAACAGTTGGCCACGCTGCGACGATTGCGATTACAGGTCAGAGATTTTGTTAACGGTCAGCGCCCGCTCAATCCCCAACGCCGCAACGTCCCTCGATAACCTTAGGTATCCACAGATTACACAGATTTACTATAATCCGTGTAATCTGTGGTTAAGCTTGACGCCCCACATACAATTTGCGCATGATAGGCCGCTCTTCTAAACGCGCAGTCTGAAACTACTTAACGCTCTGGCGCAACCGAAAGACCGAGTCTGATAAGCTCTCCATGAACTTCGTTACGCGCGTCCTGCTCGAGCTGCAAGAGACCACGCTTTTGGCCGCTCGCGCTTTTAAGGGGATTTTTAAACGGCCTCGCTACATCCCTGAAACCATCGCACAGATGGATGCGATCGGTGTCGGCTCTTTGACTATCATCATTCTCACGGGCTTTTTCACCGGCGGCGTCCTAACCGTCCAGACGTTTCCTACGCTGAAAAGCTACGGCGCACAGTCACAAACCGGTTACCTCGTCGCTGTCTCGCTCGTGCGCGAGCTGGGTCCCGTGTTGTGCGCGCTGATGGTTACGGGACGCGTCGGTTCGGCTATTTCGGCCGAGCTCGGCTCGATGGTCGTGTCGCAACAGATCGACGCGATGCGCGCGCTCGGCACTGACCCGATTCGCAAGCTCGTCGCGCCGCGACTGTGGGCGCTGCTCGTGAGTTTGCCGCTGTTGACCGTTTTGGCCGACGTACTCGGCATCTTCGGTGGCTGGGTTACTGCGGTCGCGCTTTACTCCGTGTCATCGAGCGTTTTCATTTCGGCAGTGCGCGACGGTATCACGACCGACGACCTGATTGGCGGTGTCGTCAAACCGATCGTGTTTTCGCTGATCATCGGCACAATTGCGTGTCGACAAGGGCTCAGCACCGAAGGAGGGACTGTCGGCGTCGGCCGCTCGACCACGCGAGCAGTAGTAAACGCGTCTATCATCGTCATTATTGCCGACTACTTTCTCGCGAAAGCGCTTCAGGTTATTCTAGGCACCACGTAATTTTCTAAATGTCAGCCGAGATACACACAACTGCATCAACTATAAGTGAGAATGCTGCGGAGTCGACTTTCCATGAGGTTGACGATCGCGAGCGTGCTATACCCGCGATTGAGTTTCGCAATGTTGTATTGGCCTTCGACGACCGCGTCATCCTGAACAACCTCAGTTTCAAGGTGATGAAAGGCGAGACGAAGATCATCCTCGGCGGTTCGGGTGGTGGTAAGTCAACGATCATCAAGCTCGTACTCGGGCTGCTGAAACCGGACGAGGGGCAAGTGCTGGTTGATGGTGAAGACGTTACCGACTACAGCGAAGACCAGATGATGAAGGTACGCAAAAACATCGGAATGGTCTTTCAGGAAGGCGCGCTCTTCGACTCGCTTTCGGTTTACGACAACGTCGCTTTTCGCCTGCACGAACAGGGCGTGCCTGAAGATGAGGTCGAGCCTGAAGTTCGTCGCATGTTGCGATTCGTCAATCTCGAGGATGCGATCGACAAGATGCCGATCGAGCTTTCGGGCGGTATGCGCCGGCGCGTCGGTATCGCGCGTGCACTCGTAGGCGATCCGAAGATCGTTTTGTTTGACGAGCCGACCGCAGGTCTCGATCCACCGACGGCTCGCACAATCTGCGAGCTGGCGATGAAACTTCGCGACCTCGAAGACGTGTCGTCGATCTTCGTGACTCACGAGATGAACAATCTCGAATACATCTGTTCCGAGTACGCTGTAGTTGACGAAGACGGCAAAGTGATTTTCGAGCGTGAAGGCGAGCGACTTTGTCTCATCAACAGCAAAGTGATGATGATGCGTGAGGGCAAGGTCATCTTCAGCGGCACAGACGAAGCATTGCGACGCGCAGAGGATCCTTACATAAAGAGATTTCTGCGGGGACATTAAAGAGAGAGTGAGGACAACGCCATGCCTCGAGCAAAAACGAGTGTCAGCCTGAGCCAGGTACGAGTCGGAGTATTCGTGCTGCTCGCTATCGCCGTGCTCATTTTCCTCGTACTCAACGCTTCCGGCGACATCAATCCCTTCAGCAAGAAGTTGCACTTAAAAGCTCGTTTCGTCGATGCGAATGGGTTGCGTGAAGGTTCTGAAGTCCGGCTCGCCGGCGTGCGCGTAGGCAAGGTGGAACGGATCGTGTTGCTCGAGCCGTCGCCGGCGCCCGGCGCGCCGCGAGTGGAAGCGCAGTTGACTGTTGACTCGACGATCGATGGTCGTCCCGCAAACGAGCGCATTCGTTCCGACTCAACGGCGCAACAGGGATCGCCCAGCCTGCTCGGCAACGAAATGCTCATCAATATCACGCCCGGATCAGCGGTGGGGCAACCAGTCCAGGAAGGCGCGCTCCTGCCGTCGTCTTCTTCGAACACCGTCAACGACTTCGCCACCTCAGGAACCGATCTGGCCCAGCGTCTGAGTAAACTTTCCGATGAGATCAACGGCATCGTGAAAGACGTAAAAGAGGGAAAAGGTACGGTGGGACGCCTGTTCAGCGACGAAGCACTCTACAACAACCTAAATGCGACGATTCGTGAGACGCAGGATGTGATGACGGCAGTAAGGTCGGGCAATGGCTCCGCCGGACGCTTCATCAACGATCCCGCGCTTTACAACAATTTCAACGAGATCTCCATTTCAATGAAAGCTATTGCCGACGATCTGCGTGCGGGTCGTGGCAGCGCCGGCAAGTTCTTAACTGACGACGAATTTTACAATCGCATCAATCGCACCGCTGATCGTCTTGATAAGTCAGTTGACCAGATCAATCTCGTGATTGCTGACATCAACGCCGGTCATGGCACACTCGGAAAACTCATCCGCGACGAGCAAATCTACAACGACGCCCGTGCCGCCATCGCTCGCTTCAACACGACTGCCGAACGCGTCGACAACCTCGTCGCCGCGGCCCAGCGCGGTGAAGGCACAGTCGGCAAACTTCTCAACGACGACACGCTCTACACAAACGTCAACCAACTCTCATCCGAAGGCGTGAAAATGATTTACGACTTCCGCCAAAACCCGAAGAAGTATCTGACGATCAAGTTTGAGCTGTTTTAATCCTGTAATCCTGTCTAAAGCGGCTTCACTAACCCACGCAGGCCCAGGGTTCTAATTAGTCTGTGCAGGTTCGTCGGGTGTATTCCCAGACGCTTCGCTGCGTCCGTGTAATTCCCATTCGCTTCCTCAATCGCACGAAGTATGAACTGCTTTTTCATCTCGTTCACCGCCTCATGATAGTTAGGTAGCGAATCGGCCGGAGCTCTCGTCGCGACAAGGGATTCAGGCAAATCGTCGAGCGTAATCACATCTGAGTTTCCGAGAACCACCGCACGCTCGATCGCGTTCTCCAACTCACGAACGTTGCCGGGCCAGTCGTAGGCCAACAGACAATTGCGCGCTTCCGGAGAGAGACCACTGACGAGCCGCTTACATTTCTTACTGAACTTCGCCACAAAATAATAGACAAGCAACGGGATGTCTTCGCGTCGCTCCCGCAGCGCCGGCAGCGTCAAAGAGATGACGTTGAGACGGTAATAGAGATCCTGGCGGAACGCGCCATCCTTGATCGCTTCCTCGAGGTTTCGATTGGTCGCCGCAATCACGCGTACATCGACGCTGATCGTGCGTGTGCTACCGAGTCGCTCAAACTCTCGTTCCTGCAAGACACGCAGCAGTTTCGACTGCGTCGCCGGTGTTAGCTCGCCAACCTCGTCCAAAAAGAGCGTCCCACCGTCAGCAATCTCGAGACGCCCGCGCTTCTGCGCCACTGCTCCGGTGAACGCTCCCTTCTCATAACCAAACAACTCGCTTTCCAGAAGCGTCTCAGACAACACCGCACAGTTAATCGCTACAAACTGTTTCGCCGCACGCGGGCTGTTGGTGTGAATCGCGTGTGCGACGAGTTCCTTGCCCGTACCGCTCTCGCCGCGAATGAGAACGGTCGCATCCGCAGGCGCGATCTTCTCGATCGAGCGAAAGACTTCGCGCATACGCGGGCTCTCGCCGATCATGTTGTGCTCGAGATTGATCTCTTCCTGCAGGCGCTGGTTCTCGCTCTGTAACCACTCGGCATGCTGCACGTTCTCAATCGCAACTGCAGCGATGCCGCCAATTGCCATCAACAGTTGCAAGTGACCTTCATCGAGAACAACGGCGGGATTACTGGTGTCGAAATAGATCAATCCGATAACGCGCTCGCCGGCCATAAGCGGCGCACACAACAACGAGCCGACACGATCGGCAACCAGACTCTCTGCGCTACGGAAATCCCTGGTCGTGTCAGTACACAAAATCGCGGCGCCTTCACTCAGCACTTTCTTACCGACGGAGCGACTGATCGCAACCGGCAATTCCGTTTGTGACTTCTTATCGAGACTATATGACGCGAGCAACTCGTCCGAGTTTTCTTTCACGAGCAGGATGGCGCCGCGCTCGACCGGGATCGCATTCAAAACCGATTCCAGCAACACACGCTGAAGCGCTGTCAATTCACGAAGCCTGCTCAACGACGTGCTGAGCTTGAGCAGCGCCTCGAGGTCACGAGCGATGCGTGCCTCTGCAGGAAGAGCGACGCCCGGCTTGAAATAAATCGCGTCTTTCTTCTCGAGACGAATGGTTGAATGCTTCACCAGCTCGTCGTCGCTGAACTCAACCGCACTCTTTCGCTCACCCGCCTCGACCTCATCCTCCATAAAGAGAAACAACACGCTGCCCACCGTGATCTGGTCGCCGTGCTTCAAAGACTGTTCTCCCACCGGCCTTGCATTCACAAACGTACCGTTGAAGCTCTCCAGGTCTACGATTCGGAATGCGTTGTTTTCCTTTTTGATGAGGCAATGCCGGCGCGATAGCGAATGGTCTTTCACGCAGATGTGATTGGAGTCGCTCCGGCCTATCGAAACTTCATCTTCGGTGAGAGCGAAGCTTGATCCCTTGATTGGACCAGAGATCGCGATCAGTTTTGGCGTTGTGAGTGTCAATTCAGATAAGGCTGAGTGTCAATTATGACATACCCGCACCGCGCATTATCCACAGATTACGCCGATTGTTTAAGGAATCTGCGTAATCTGCGGATGGCACGACGATGGCAATAACGTGAAGTGCCGCCGGCGACACCGGGTCAGGCAACAAAACTTCCCACTAAGGAGATAACAAATGACGACAGCAGCATCAACCAATTTCGAAGAGTCAGCGAAGAGTTTCCTCGCCGCAGCCGTCGGCTCAGCAACGGTCGGTATTACGCCTGAGCCCGCGCCGCAGCTCAACGGATTGCTTCTACAATTGCCCGGCGCCGCACCGGTTTACCTGGTGCTCAACAGTTTCAGACGCTGGGTGCCGAGCCCGGTAACCCTCGATAGGTTGTTCGTTCCAGGCCGGAAAATCATTAGCGACCTCGGCATCGGCACGGTGTCGGAAGGTCCGGCTTTGAGTGTCAACGCAGTGCTGGCCAAGGCGGACAATTCAGACCGCATCTATCTCGTGACCAACGGCGTCAAGATGTGGATCCCCAGCCCCGACATCTTCAACCGCTACCAGTTCAACTCGAGCAAGGTCGTAACCGTCCCGTCCATCCTGATCGACTCTATCCCCAACGGTCCAGACGTCGAAGGCCCACACGCTTAATCCCCCACCAAGCCTCGCAAATGCATGGGTGGCTTCACGGCCACCCATGCAAACTACTTTGGCGAAGTTGAACGCGTCGAGCCGAGTTGTTTCAGCAACTCGCGGACGGCGACGTCGAGTTGAGAGTCGCGATCCGTCAGGGTTTCGCCGATGGGACGCGTGACTTCGATGTCGACGGGGCGCGGGTTGCGCTCCATGTTGGTCCCGTCGTTCGCGGTTATTTTCATGCGCGGCAGGCGAAACGAGGTGCCGTCGATCAGCGCCTGGTTCCACGTGTAGATGATCCAGCCTGCGGTGGGTTCGCCGACGACCTGGCCCAAATGCAATGCGCGATAACCCTCAGTAAAGTCTTCAGCGTCAGATAAAGAATGTTGGTTCGTGACGAGAATCGTCGGACGGTTGAGGGCGCGTTGGCCCAAAACCGTGCGCGCCGGTGTGGCGCTCGTGCCGCGCAATGTCATCGTCAAATAGCCACGACGCGCGAGGACGTCAATCGCGTAAACGTTCACGAAGCCGCCGCTGTTGTTGCGAATGTCGATCACGACACCGTCTTTCGCGTAGTTCTCCGCGTCGAGATCGATGTGCAACTGGTTGAGCGAATTCTGCGACATGTCGAACATGTGCGCGTAGCCGAGCCGGCCATTGCTGATCTTCGCAACGTACGCTCGATTCCGTTCCACCCACTGCCTGTACATCAAACCACGCTCGGTCGCCCCATTCACCGGGCGTACGACGACTTCACGCTTCCCTGCACCGTCAGCGCTCGACGAAACAGTCAAACTAACTCGACGCCCGATCTTGTAGTTCAGGGTCTCATCAACGTTGGTGCTCTGATCGATCGCACGACCATCGACGGCCAACAGGTAATCACCAGCTTTGATGCCCCCGCTTATGGCCGCTGGACTCAGCGCAATGACTTCCGTCACGCGCAAACGTCCTGAAGTCTCGTACTCACCGCGATCGAAACGCAGACCAATGCGACCGGTCGTCGTTAGATTTCCGCCCGGCGGTCCACCGGCGCCGAGGTGCGATGCATTCAGCTCACCAACCATCAACTGCATCAACCGGCGCATCTCGTCGGCAGTGCGCGAGCCTTCGATGAGCGGCTCATACTCAGCCCGCACGGCTTCCCAGTTGGCGCCGTGATAATCAGCGTCGTAGAAGAAGTCGCGCAAATACGACCAACCCTGCCGGAACACTTCCATCTTCTCGCGCGAAAAATCGACATCCATCTCCGCCGTGACGGCGAGCGAACGACTGCGTCCCTCGAGATTCACGACTCCGATGCGACCATTCTCGATAAAGAAGATCTCCTTGTTGTCAGGCGAGAACTGCGCCCAGTTTTTGAAACCGGAAGTGGATGTCAACTGCTTCGCAACCGCAGGCTCGCGCGACAACTCGTCGAGCGAGTAAACGTAGATGTTCGCCTGGTTCGCCGCATTCGCGACGAGGGCCACCCACTTTCCATCCGGACTGATCGTTTGATAACTGATGTCAAGACCGACAGGCACAAAACTCAGACGCCGCCGAATATCATCGAAAACAACCTGTACAGGTTTCGCAGCGGGACGTTTTTCGTCCGCAGGCGACGCGGATGGTAAAGGCGAGGGCGCAGGAGTTTCAGTCGGACGTGGCTCGGGCCGATTCGCAGGCGTCACACTGCGCGGCGGCTCTTCGCGAAACAGATCACGAAACTGATCTTCACGAAAACGCGGCGTGCGCGGAATGAGATCGATACGAGCGAGCTGCGTGCTCTCCGTGCGCTGGCCCGAATCGAAGAGGATGTAAGCGCCGTCCGGACTCCACGAGATCGTGTTGTTGAAAACGTTGGCGAGAAAACTCGCGGATCCGCTCGTGCTACCGTCAACCGCGACCACGTTCACGTTCTTGAACTGGTTCTCAGCGATAGGAACGTACGCGATCCATTTGCTGTCAGGCGACCAGACGAACGGGCGGTCCGAGCCTACCGGCGGGCGTTCAAAGACCGCGGTCTTCACAATGCGATCCGTCTTCGCCGCCACGTCCATCACGCGCAGCTCTTTCGCGCCGCGGATGAAAGCGAGTGACTTGCCGTCAGGAGAGAAGTGCGGTGTTGAATCGTCTGCGGCGTCGCGAGTGAGCTGCGTCTCGGAATTACTGGTGAAATCGTATAAAAACAGGTGCGGCACACCGTCACGATCAGACACGTAGACAATACGACGACTATCCGGCGCCCACGCGATCTGATATTCCTCCGCCGAGCTGTTCGAAACGCGCGCCGCATCGCCGCCATCGCTTGCTGACGCTGCAAACACTTCACCGCGGACTACGAACGCGACCTTTTTGCCGTCAGGTGACAACTGCATCTCACTGATCTGATCGCTGAGTCGCTGACGTTCGACGGCCGGTCCAGCCGATGCGCCGCGACGCGTGATCGCGATCTCGCTGGCTTTGCCACTCGCGGTGTCGAGTTTCCAGATCGCAAAGTTGTGCTCAAACACGATCTCGCGGCCATCGTAGGCAATGCTGGGCCACAACACACGACCCTCAGTAAAGCTTGAAAGACGTCGAGCGTCGGAGCGGCCCGGTGACGTGGTCCAAATATTCTGCGCGCCGTTCTTGTTGCCGGCGTCGGTGCGATCCGAGACGTAGAACAACGCACGCCCGTCGGCGCTCCACATGGGCCACATCTCTTTCGCGCCGCCGGGCGCAGTAACACGCTCGTAAGCGCCCGCACTGCCATCGAACGACCGCAACAGCCAGATTTCCGATTCGTCGATGTGACTGTGACCTTTGCGCCACCACTGGCCCGAAGCAATACCGCGTGCGGAAAACGCGAGCGTCTTTCCGTCAGGTGAAGGCGCGCAGAAAAATTCATTCGTGTAACGATCCGCGCTGACCGGCATCGGCGTACCGCCGCTCACGCTGACGCGATAAAGATCATTGAGACCACCAATATCGCGACTGGTTGAGGAGAAATAGATCCAGCGCCCATCGCGTGACCACCCGTCGAGCTGATCGAGACCGTCATCGAACGTCAGGCGTTTCAAATCGCCGGTAGCGAGTGTCAACAAATAAATATCCCCATTGCCAGTGCGCGACGAGATGAAAGCTAGCTGGCGACCATCAGGTGAATACAGTGGCCGTGCTTCGTTCGCCGGATGCGAGACGAGCAGCGACGCGACGCCGCCAGTTGCGGGCACGGTCCAAATATCGCCGCCCGAGACAAATGCGATCTCTTTGCGATCAGGCGAAAGCGACGGCTCGGTGAAGTACGGCCGCGGCTCAGCTAAAGCAATAGATGATGTAATGATTGCCAGTACAACAACAGCTAGACTTCTCGTGTAATACAACATGTCGAGCCTCCGATAAATAGAACAAGTCAGGAAGACTTGTTCTATTTTTAAGCACTTATAAAATCCGTCTGCTTATCCGCGTTAATCCGTGATCCCAAACGCACGAACAGGAAACGTACCAAACTGTCGCACCTTCACCGGCACAGCGAAGAACTTAAAACCGCGATCCGGCAGCTCTCCAAGACCGCGGAGATGCTCGACGATCGGAATATCGTGTCCGAGCAGAATCGTGTGTGCCGGGCGATTACCGTCGCGCGTCGCGTCGATGTTGAAAGAATCAATCCCCACGAGCGCGGCGGCATTCTTCGCGAGATGAGTCGCCGCGCCTTCGGTGAGAAATGGATGATTGCCGCTGGAGTATTCGTCCGTCCGCCAGTGTTTGTCCCAACCGGTGTGAACCAGCACCGCCCTGTCTTTCACATCAAGATTGCTGAAAACCTGCTCGTCAATCTCCGTCTGGCCCATACAGCGCACAACGATCGCGTCCAGGTTCGCGATCGAATTCAGATCGAGACCAGCGAGATCCTTCCCGCGCGCATAACGGTGAAACGGGCTGTCGAGATACGTACCAGTGTTAGCAACCATCTCGATCTTGCCGATATGAAACTCCGTTCCCGGCGCATAGCGTGTTTTGGAATCCTCACGACTGAGATAGTCACTGATCACAGGCGCCGGCAACCCCTTGTAAGTGATCATTCCATGTTCAACTGTATGCGACAGATCGATCAGCTTCGACATCACTAACTCCGTTTCTGTACGAGCACTTGAAAACTAGACGCCATTCCACCGGGCAAGATCATCTCTCGCGCACCGGTAGTCAGGGACACTTTCTCGGCCTCAGTCTGAGCATGGGCGAGTTGATACTGCAATTGTTCTGGTAAACCAGCATTCAGGAGAAACTTGTCCTGCAAAGCGAACTCGATCACGCTCCACCCAAGTTTCTCGCCAACACTTTTAACCTGTGTCCAGTTAATGGTTGTCGTCAAGTCATACTCGCCGGGGTCAGCGAGCAGATTGTCGACAAAACCGTGACCTGAAAACCCACGCAGTGTTCCGTCGGGTCGCAGCGTTGGGTCGTAAAGCTCCTCAACCTCAGCGCCATAATCGACCGTGATCAGAAATCCTTTTTTGAGTTTCTCACTGACTGCGCTCAGCCAATCATCGATCGCGAGATTGATCTCGATGATTTGCCCTTGCTTCAATTCAATCGAATACGCGTTGATAAACTCAGCTAACGGCGGCGTCGAAAATGGGCCAGTGGACCAGACAAACTCGCCGTTTGCATCAAGAGATACGTAAAGTTCTGACAATCCGTCATCACTTTGCACGAGGCGATGAACCGGAAACGCATCAAGCAGCTCGTTTGAAAAATAAATGCCTGAATCGACAGAGACCTGATCCCAATCCGAACAATACTCCACGCGCTCGCCAAACTCACTCAGTCGCTCCTGCGCGCGCCGGCGTGCATCGTCGCTCAACTCACAAACAACGTATCGCGTTTCAGCAAAGCGCGCCGGAAACTGATCTCGCAAAGTGCGCAGTACGCCGGCCGCGAAGCTTCCCTCACCCGCGCCGCTCTCCACGATCGTCAAATGACCTTCAATGAGCTTAACGAAGTAACGCGCGAATGTGGCCGCAAACAATTCGCTGCGCTCGGGACTGGTACGATAGTCACCTTTCCTGCCCCAGCGTTGTCTACCGGCCTGCTGATAGTAGCCGCCTTGCGGATCGTAGAGCGCTGCCTTCATCCAATCGTGAAAGGTGATACTGCCTTCACGTCGGATTAATTCCCTTAGACGTTCGGATAACGAAACCGGCAAGCAGAAATTCCTGCAGAACTAGCGCTCGGTGCGATCTTCTTTGTCGAGCAAGCGGGTCGTATTTTCAGTGACGCTCGGCGGAGTTACCAACTCTGCGGTATTAGGACGCGGCCGCCAGCTCGGCTGCGGACGCACAGGCGGCGGTGGTAACGCAGGGCTCGGCGCGTGTGGAGCAAACTGTTGCGGCATCTGCATCGGCCCTGGTCCATACACACGCACGGGCTTCGGCGCGCCTTCTTCAAACACAGCCGCGAACAACATTCGCAGCGGGCCGCCCAGAAAACAGATGATTGCGGCAAGGGCCGTAAGGATCTCGAGAAAAGCCGAATTGCTGTAACTCGCAAAGATCCCCAGAATCGGAACGACCACAGCGCCGGAAAGTAGTAACAGTCCACCTTGCTTGACGCCTTTGCGACGCGGTGAAATCGGGACCGGCTCGTCGGGTGATCGGTAGACGGGAAGGTTTCCGCCGTTGCTTAACAACTGCAATACGCCATCGAGGGGAAAACCGCAACGAGAGCAAAAACGGATGACTCCTGCGACTTGTTGCTGACCGCACTGCGGACAAAACATGGGGACTGTTCCTCGCCAGACGGGCTGTTACGTCGGACTAGATAATAAAGCATTTTACGAACGGGTGGCCACGGAGGGCCACCCCTACACTCTTTGTCACGGTCTTGAAATCAACTGTAGGGGCGGCTCTCCGTGGCCGCCCGTCCGCGCAAATCACTGGCTTTAACAAGCGTCTCAAGCAACACACCGATCAGCAACCGCTCCTCACCTGACGGCACCGCGATGTACTTCGTCAACGCACGATCATCGATCGAATCGAACGCACGTGCGCGCGCAAGATCCACTTCAGACAAATACTCGACAACTCGATCGGCGTTGGAAAGCGTTTCAGGGAGCGTCCACTCGAATGGATCGTCCCAAAGATTAGCCGTAAGTCCGCCGCACATTTGCTCAATGGCGGCGGCGCTGCGGAGGATGTTTTGATGGGAGAGATCCGAGCGGGCGAGATCCTTCAAACTTACAATCAAATCAGCAAATGCCTGATCGATATGCTGAACGATCTCGCGGTCGGTGTTTTTAGCCACGGATTATCGTGAGCGGCGATCGGTTTCTTCCACCACGGTTCCAAAACTACGGCCTGCGAAACTAAATCCGTTGTGTACATAACCCTTCGCGCCCACGTGTGAACCGCGTGACGGCACACCGTGTCTGGTCGCCACCCAGATCCTTCCGGTGCCATCGTCAATCTCGTAAGCACCGACGCCCAAGGCACCGTAACTGTCCGTAACGCGACCCGCGATCCCGACTTCCTTGCCGCGGTAACGATCCGGATTAAGGTTGATTTTGGAGATGTTGGTCTGGCTGGGGCAGGCAGTAAAAAGCAGCGTCGTACCGATTAGAACAAAGAAAACAGCAGCCTTTTTCAATACCATCATGGCTTCTCCTTGAATGTTATTCATCTCGGGAGAGGCCATGATGATACCAAAGCCATCCACAGATTACACAGACGAAAATACAAATCTGTGTAATCTGGATGGATCTACTTTCCAAACCAGCCAATCGGGCGGCCCGACAAATCAACCCAAACGCTCTTCACCTGCGTGTAAAGATCGAGCGCGTGGCGGCCCATCTCGCGGCCGTAGCCCGACTGTTTATAACCACCAAAGGGAGACGCTGCATTGAACATGTTGTAAGTATTGATCCAAACAACACCCGCCTTGATCTCTTTCGCAAACCGGTGCGCGCGCGTGATGTCCCTGGTCCAGATGCCAGCCGAGAGGCCGTAAATCGTGTCGTTGGCCTGCTTGATTAGATCGTCTTCGTCTTTGAAGCTAATCACCGAGACGACTGGTCCAAAGATCTCTTCCTGCGCGACACGCATACTGTTCTTCACTTCCGAAAAGATCGTCGGAGTGAAGAAGTAGCCCTTCTGAAATGCGCCTTCCAGTTGCGGCGACTGGCCACCGGACAGGACTGTCGCACCTTCTTCACGGGCGATATCAACATAACCCTTGATGCGGTTCAGTTGCTCTTCGGAAACCTGCGGACCCATCTGCGTCGACTTGTCCATCGGATCGCCGACGGCAATCTTGCCTGCCTTGTCAGATAGCCTCTCGAGGAATTGATCTTTCACTGACTCTTCGACAAACAGACGCGAGCCCGCGCAGCAAACCTGTCCCTGGTTGTAGAAGATTCCCATCATCGCGCCTGCGACGGCCTGATCGAGATCGGAATCAGCAAAGACGATGTTCGGCGCTTTACCGCCGAGTTCAAGTGAGACTTTCGTCAGATTGTCAGCCGCGGACCTCGCGATCATTTTTCCGACTTCGGTAGAACCTGTAAATGCGATCTTATCGATACCCGGATGCGCTGCGAGCGCCGCACCGGCAGTCTCACCATAACCGGGAACAATATTGACAACACCTTCCGGGAATCCTGCTTCCTGGATCAACTTCGCGAGCTCCATCGCGCCTACCGGCGTCTGCTCAGCCGGCTTGAGAACAACTGTATTACCCGCCGCCAACGCAGGCGCGAGCTTCCACGCCGCCATCAGGAGCGGAAAGTTCCACGGAATGATCTGACCGCAAACACCGATTGGCTCGCGCAAGGTGTAATTGAACATCTTGCCCGGAACCGGAATCGTCTCGCCTTCGATCTTCGTGGACCAACCAGCAAAGTATTCAAAGTTCTCGACCACCTGCGGTATATCGACGTAAAGTGACTCTTTGATCGGCTTACCATTATCGGCAGTTTCCAACGCCGCCAGATCCGAGGCATTTTGCTCAATCAGTTGCGACAGCTTATAAAGCAAGCGTCCGCGCTCCCGCGCGCTCATCTTGGACCACTTACCTTCAAACGCACGCCGCGCAGCTACGACAGCTTTGTCGATATCGGCCTTATCGGCCTCGGCGACTTCAGCGAGCGTCTCGCCCGTCGCTGGATTCGGCGTCTTAAACGTCTTCCCCGACTCCGAATCAACCCACTGCCCATCAATAAACAACTGGTACTTCTTTGAAGCTACTGAAGCTGATGACATACTTCTCCCTCTCGATGATTAAAAGTCCGTCGTCCCCAAAAGCAGTTGCCGCAACACGTACGGCAAAATCCCACCGTGCTTGTAATAATCAACCTCGATCGGCGTGTCGATCCTGAGCATGATCGGGATCTCCTCAGTCTCGCCACTCGCACGATGAATCACAAGCGTCACATCCTGCCGCGGCTCGATGCCTGACTCAATCCCCAGTAGATCAAACGTCTCCGTGCCGTCGAGTTTCAATGAAGCCGCGCTCGTCTCGTCTTTGAACTGGCACGGCAACACACCCATACCCACGAGGTTGCTGCGATGAATACGCTCAAAGCTTTGCGCAATCACCGCCTTCACACCGAGCAGACTCGTTCCCTTCGCCGCCCAGTCGCGCGAGCTGCCCGTGCCGTATTCCTGACCGGCAACTATCACGAGCGGCACGCCTTCATCCTGATAACGCATCGCCGCGTCGTAGATGTTCGTGCGCTCGCCATCGGGCTGGTAGATCGTGACGCCACCTTCAACGCCCGGCACCATCAGGTTCTTGATGCGCACATTTGCAAACGTGCCGCGCACCATCACCTCGTGATTGCCACGTCTAGCACCATAGCTGTTGAAGTCTTTGATATCAACACCACGCTCCTGCAAATACAAACCAGCCGGTGACGACGGCTTGATCGCGCCCGCCGGACTGATGTGATCCGTCGTGACTGAATCACCAAAGATGGCGAGCGGTCTTGCGCCTTTAACGTCAGATACTGGCTGCAGCGTGCTGTGAAAGTCTTCGAAGTAAGGAGGCTCGCGAATGTAAGTCGACTCCGCCTCCCACTGGTAAACGTCGCCGGTGCTGCTGGGAATCTCGTTCCAGAGCGGGTTCTGTTCCGCGAAATTGCCGTAAAGCCGGCGATAAGTCTCCGGATCGAAAGCCTCGCTCATCAACGCGTTGATCTCCTGCATCGTGGGCCAGATATCGCGTAGATAAACGTCTTCGCCGTCGTTCCCCGTTCCAATCGGATCGCTCGACAGGTCGAGATCGACGCGTCCCGCAATCGCAAACGCAACAACGAGCGGCGGGCTCATCAAAAAGTTTGCCTTGATACTCTGGTGCACGCGGGCCTCGAAGTTTCGATTACCCGACAAAACGGAAGCGCCGATCACATCACGCTCGTTTACGATCTGCTCGATCGCCGGATCGAGTGGGCCGGAGTTTCCGATACACGTGGTGCAGCCGTACCCGACGAGATTGAATCCCAACTCGTTCAGAAAAGGCTGCAAACCAGTTCTCTCGAGATACTCGGTAACTACTCTCGATCCAGGCGCAAGCGAATTCTTAACTTTCGGACTGACAGTCAGTCCCCTTGCAACTGCCTTCTTCGCAAGCAGCCCAGCCGCGAGCATCACACTCGGATTCGACGTGTTTGTGCACGACGTGATCGCCGCGATCAGAACATCGCCATGGCCCACGAGCTCATCGCCTGTCGGAAACTCGTCTTCCGGAATCTCAGCCACGATGTCCGGAGTGGGACGGTTGTTGACCATTTCCGTTTCGGTCCAGAGGTTTGTATTTGCCTCCGTCTGATGATTGCCAGCCACGGCTGGGACACTTTCCGTTCGCTGCTCACCGCCGCCGGCCACAACTCGCTGGCGATCGGCGCCGATCTTGACGTGATAACGCGTCCAAAGATCATCTTCAGTCTTGCCGTAGCCACCCTCGCTGACCGGCCGCACCATCATTTCGTTGAACTGTGACTTCAATGCCGACAGCTCGATTCGATCCTGCGGTCGCTTTGGACCAGCAACACTCGGCACGATCGACTCGAGATCCAGATCGAGTACGGTGCTGTAATCGCAATCGCCTCGGCGTGGAATGCCAAACATGCCTTGCGCCTGGTAGTAATTCCTGACGAGATCCACGTGCTCTTTCGATCGGCCGGTGGCGAGCAGATACGTGCACGTTTGCTCATCGACCGGGAAGAAACCCATCGTTGCGCCATACTCCGGCGCCATGTTAGCGATCGTCGCGCGATCCGTAACGGACAAACTCGCCGCACCTTCACCATGAAACTCCACAAACTTTCCGACCACCTTCGCTTTGCGCATCATCTCAGTAACACGCAACACGAGGTCAGTCGCCGTCACACCTTCACGCAAACTGCCGCTCAGGTGAACACCAACCACATCCGGAGTTAAAAAATAGACCGGCTGGCCCAACATCGCGGCCTCGGCTTCGATTCCGCCCACGCCCCAGCCGACAACACCGAGCCCGTTCACCATCGTGGTGTGCGAATCAGTGCCGACGAGCGAGTCAAAAAAGTAGACGTTCTTCTCCCACACGTTCTTCGCGAGGTATTCGAGATTCACCTGGTGACAGATGCCGATCCCCGGCGGAATCACGCGGAACCCGTCGAACGCCTGCGTGCCCCACTTCAAAAACTGGTAACGCGAACGATTGCGCCTGAACTCCATCTCCATGTTCTTTTCAAACGCATCGCGCGTGCTGGAGAAGTCGACCTGGACCGAATGGTCGATCACGAGATCGACGGGAACGAGCGGCTCGATCACGCCCGTGTTCTTTCCCAGGTGTGCGACCGCCGAACGCATCGCGGCGAGATCGACGAGCAACGGGACGCCCGTGAAGTCCTGTAGCAACACGCGCGCAACGACAAACGGAATCTCCTCGACGCGTTTGCCGTTCGGTTGCCAGTTTGCGAGCTCGCGAATGTCGTCTTCGGTGATTCTCTCGCCGTCGCAGTTACGCAACACGGATTCCAGCACGACGCGGAGGCTATGCGGCAGTCGCGAAACAGGACCAACGCCGTTTTTCTCGAGTTGTGGTAGTGAAAAGAATTGTCCAACCGGACCGGACTCAGAATTGAAAGTCTGCAAAGAATCAAACGGGATAGCTGGCATAGCGGTGCTCAAACTCTTTCCTGAAAAGTCAGTATTTACGGGTGTTGTGGTTCAAATTGAAGTGTAGCATTTGAAGCAAAGAGGCACAAAAGACGCAAGAAAGCGGAGTGAACGTCTCTCTGCGCAACCTCTGCGTTCTCTGCGTCTCTGCGGTTTAAGAATTTGTTCGTAAAAATCACCGCAGAGACGCAGAGAACGCAGAGGTTGCGCAGAGAAAGAGTTGTCACTTATATTTCCCGCAACCCCCAAAATTGACTGCTGCGAACAAGCGTAGGAGATCTGCATGGCTAAGAAACACGGCGATTATTTGGCTAACGATCCTGATTACGTACCGGACCCCGAGATTGAAGAGTTTATGGAGCTCGAGATTTCTCGCGCGCCGAAAGATCCGGAACTGCTCGCGCAGCGATTGCGCAACAATACTGCCGCTTCGCCCCGCGACGCCGGCGGCGATCTCGATGCGGACTGGGAAGACGTCAACGAGAGCGGCTCGGAAACCGTGGCCGGCGACAACCCGACTCCGGATCAATCGCTCGTTGAGGAAAATGCGTCAGCGATGGGCGTCAGCTACGAGGACAACGAAGAGCTGGAGTTTATCGACAAGATTGAACGGCGCGATCGTGACCGGTATGAGCTCGACGAAAATTCAAAAGCGTCCGAGGATTCGATCTAAAACATCTTGCGGCTGTCGAGCAGGATCGTGACTGGCCCATCGTTAACCAGTTCTACCTGCATCGTCTTGCGGAAGCTGCCGGTCTCTACTCGTTCGAGCAGCTTTCGACTACTCTCCACGAAATAATCGTACAACGGTTCTGCAATCTCGGGAGCGGCGGCGTCGCTCCACGAGGGCCGCAGACCGCGCCGCACGTCGCCATATAACGTGAACTGAGAAACGATCAGCAGTCCACCGTTGATATCTTTGACTGACACATTCATCCGTCCTTCGGCGTCATCGAAGATTCGCAGCGCAATTATCTTCGGCACGAGATAGTCAGCATCTTCTTTAATGTCGTCGCGTGCGACACCCAACAAAACGACGAGACCATGTTCGATCTCGCCGGCAACTTCATCATCGATCGTGACCCGCGCGCGCGTCACTCTTTGCACCACAGCTCGCATCGTATCTACGGTAGCGTGGGATTCATTCGCCAAATCGTGCCTTGATTAACGAAGTTGTAGCGGAGCACGCCTTTGGTCTTCACCGGCACGCCCGAAAGCTTCGTTGGCTCGAAGCGAGACTGAAGCGCGGCTTTGACGGAAGACTCACTCAGGTACGGCGGTCCCTGGCACATGTCCTTCGCACTGATTACTTTTCCCTGTTCGTCGATCTCCACCTGCACGACCACTGTTCCAGACAATTGCCTCTCCCTTGCGGCTCGCGGATACTCTGGCTTCGCGAGGTTGATTGCGTAGCCGTTGAGTATCTTTACGGGCAGCGTTGGTGGCACCCCAGGCGCAAACTGTTGCTGAATCCTTTCGAGCTCTTTGGAGACTGCGATGGTATTCTCACTCTGGTAACCCAGACAGGAAAGCCCGGTGCTCGCGCGTTGAAATTCAGCGGTTGAGACTCCGCCGGCGCGACCGTAGATCATCAGGCTACGTCTGTAGCTGTTCAGCGCTTTGTCGTAATCCCTCCGCACGCGATAAAACTGGCCCAACGCATACAGAGAGTTGGCTACTTGAACATCTTCGGGACCAAAAGCCTTCTCACGTAGGGTCAAAGACCGCTGGTAAAACTCTTCAGCTTTGGCCGGTTTGCTATCTTCATAATAGAGCAAACCCAATCGATCCAGGGTGGGCGTAATCCTCACATCGGTTGGACCAACTAACTCTTCCTGCAATTGAAGTAAACGCTCGAACGTCTTTCTCGCGTTATCGTATTCGCGTTTCGCCATGTAAACGTCACCGAGAAAGCTCAGCGAATTTGCCACGCGCGGATCGTTGCGTGGCAACAAACGTTCCCTGATCTCCAACGCGCGTTTAGCGAGCGGCAGTGCTTCATCAAACTTGTTTTCCTTGAATAGCTTCCCCACCGATTTAATCATCTCGGTTGCTTCCGCGAGTTCCGGTGGTTCCTGAGCAGATTGTGAAAAGAATAGACTGGCGAACAAAAGCAGGATTAATGTTCTCATCTCTTTGGTGGATGGCTGGGCCTGATTTCGATGCGGCTGGGCAAAGCCCGATCGGGAAATTCGAGTAAATCCATTACGACTTGCGCAATGTCGCTGGGCTGAAGTTGCCAGTGTTTCTGGTCACTGGGCTCGTCGCCGCCAAATTCGGTGTTGACTGATCCCGGCATGATGTAAGTGACTTTGATATTGTCGTGCCTGACTTCCTGCATGAGCGCTTCACTGAAACCGTTCAAGCCAAACTTCGACGCGTTGTAAGCGGCCATTTCAGCATGGGGATTCGCGCCCGCGAGTGACGAGATGTTGATGATGTAACCGCCGCCGCGTTTCTTCATGAGCGGAATGGCTTCGTGGCAACAGTAGAACACGCCGAAGAGGTTCGTCTCGAGAACGGCGCGGAAGTCTTCGACGCTCATCGATTCGACTGATCCGAATATGCCAACACCCGCGTTGTTAACGAGGATGTCGAGATTATCAAGTTTCGCAAAGACAGATTTGACCTGGTTGTAGTCGCGTACGTCGCAAACCTGGCCCGTTGCAGTGCCCGGGCCGAGCGCGTTGAGTTGGGCGACGGCTTGCGTGATTTCATCTTGATTACGCGCGGTGATGGCGACGCGTGCCCCGGTCTTGATGAGTGCTTCCGCGATGGCCCGGCCGATCCCTTTTGTGCCGCCGGTAACGAGGGCTGATTTCATAACGGTTTGTTGGACATGATTACAGGATTTACAGAATTATCATGATAAATCGTGTAATCTTGTAAAAAACTTTCTCAACCTTGTAACTTGTCCCGGAGACGTTCGTTCACGATCTTGGGATTGGCCTTGCCCTTCGATGCCTTGATCACCTGGCCGACGAAGAAACCAAACAGAGCCTCTTTCCCCGCCCGGTAATTCGCAAGCGGTTCGGGATTCGCCGCGATCACGCTATCAATCAGCGCATCAATCTCACCGGTGTCGCTCAACTGAACCAGCCCCTGCTCTTCAATAATCGTCTGCGCAGGCTTGCCGCTCTTGAACATCTCGACAAGCACGTCTTTCCCTTGCTTGCCGCTGATCTTCCCGTCATCGATCAGCCGCACCAGCGCCGCCAGCTCTTTCGCCGGCACCGGCGACTCAGCCGCAGACACACCCTTCGCTTCGAGCTCGCGTAACAACTCCGTTCTGATCCAATTCGCCGTCGCGCGCGGGTTGCCCGACACCTCGGCCGCCGTTTCATAGTAATCAGCCAGCGCCCGATCGGAAACGAGCTGCGAAGCATCCGCATAACTCAAACCATACTGCTCACTGAAACGTTTCCGTCGTTGCTCAGGCAATTCCGGCATCGCTCGTCGCACTTCTTCGACGAACTGCTCAGACACAATCAACGGCTGCAGATCCGGCTCGGGAAAGTAGCGATAGTCATGCGCCTCCTCTTTCGAACGCATCACACGCGTTTCCATCGCACGGTCATCCCAGAGCCGCGTCTCCTGTGACAAGCGCCCGCCTGATTCGAGCACCTGAATGTGCCGCGCGACTTCAAACTCGATCGCACGCTGCATAAACCGAACCGAGTTCAGATTTTTCAGCTCGACTTTAGTGCCAAACTTCTCTTCCCCGACACGCCTGACGGAAACGTTCGCTTCGCAACGCAGGTTGCCCTTCTCCATGTCAGCTTCAGACGCGCCTACCCACTGCAACGCACGCCGCACATGGTTGACGTAGTCATACGCTTCCCACGACGAACGAAAGTCGGGCTCAGTAACGATCTCAGCCAGCGGCACACCGGCGCGATTGAGATCGATGTATGAGTAACGATCGACGTCCGGAAGTCCTTCATGCACGTTCTTGCCTGCATCCTCCTCGAGGTGCAGACGCGTGATCCGGATCTTCTTCGGACGCCACTCGATCGGATGTCCGGCTTCGTCACGCTCGGCAGTCATGATCTCGAGATCGCCATTCGCCGAGAAAGGTTGATCGTATTGCGAGATCTGATAGCCCTTCGGCAGGTCGGGATAGAAGTAGTTCTTGCGCGCAAAGATCGACTGGTGGTTGACGTGTAAGCCAAGCGCGAGCGCGGCACGGGCGCCGAGCTCCACCACACGCCGGTTCAGGACGGGTAGTGCGCCCGGCAAGCCCAGGCAGGTTGGACACGTGTTCGCGTTTGGCTCATCACCGAAACGCGTTGCACAGCCACAGAAGATCTTTGACTCCGTGCTCAGTTGAGCATGGATTTCGAGCCCGATAACTGTTTCCCAACTCATCTACGTCCGTGTCCCATATGAACGGGCCGAGGATTGACACGCACTCCCGGAGCGCGGAATACCGGCCTTCGACCTTGCGGAAATGTCGGGAAAGGAGTGATCGGCGTCGCCAGGAACCCGTCAAACGGTGAAGACCTAAATCGTCTGAACCGGTCAAATCGGCCATCGGTGACTCCAAAACCATCAAAAGGCCCAAAGCCGGAGAACCCGCCGAATGATGAATAGGACCACGGTATGTCCTGACGCGATCCGGACCGCGCTTCCTGGGCTGCCATCTCGGCGCGCGCTGCCTCTGCGCGACTCTGCCAGTAAGCTTCCTCCTGCTCACGCATCCGGCGCACCTGCTCGAGTGTCCGGTCTTCAATCTCAGCCACCTCACGCCGTCGTTCTTCGGCGGAAGGCAGGCCCAGCTCTCGGCGTTGTTCGTCGTAAGCCCGCTCGTTTTCCACGCGCGCCTTGCGATAGACCTCGAGGTCCTTATTTGTGATTGAACGAGCGGCGCGTGGTCGCGTTTGTTGAGTATTCGGAGCGGCATCGGCTTTCTGCAACAACGATCCGGTTGGCTCGTTGTTGGCGCGCTCAGTTGCAGCAATGTCGACGGTGTTCAGTTGAATTGTTACCTGGAAGCCGTTACTCACCTCGTAAGTCAATGTTGAGTTTGTGACGGTAAACTCATTTGGAATCTCGAGACGGCGTCCGTCACGCATGACAACCGTGTAGGCGTTAACCGCGGAAACAGTTAGGCCCAGAAACACGACGGCGAAAAACACTCTCCTTAAAGTCATTGCCCCACACCTCGTATTGTAAGTCTTGGGCGATAGTATATTACAGAACCACAGATTACACAGATTGCGCAGATGCTATAAAAATCTGCGTAATCTGTGGATAACAATTTACAGCTTGAGTAACTTCTGATATACATGCGGCGCACCAAATCGAAAACAACTGTTCATTGAAAGGCGGTCCCCCCGGTTCAGCCTGGGCGGAGCGCTGCTCGGTTCCAAACCTTCCAAATAGGAGCGAGTGAAGAATGGCAAAGACGGTTTGTAAGATTTTGGGAGTCGTTTTGTTGCTGGTGGGTG
>Ga0105247_10000298_pt1 | contig 44765 bp, 45 predicted proteins | sample KBSS24metaG_FD_81519 | JGI IMG/M metagenome (GOLD analysis project Ga0105247, IMG submission 81519) | Switchgrass rhizosphere microbial communities from Kellogg Biological Station, Michigan, USA - KBS S2-4 metaG | ecosystem: Host-associated > Plants > Roots > Rhizosphere > Soil | place... | reverse complement strand
TTGCCCGTCGTCAGCGCGAAGACCGTGCAACTGAACGACGCCGGCGCCATCAGGACATTGCATCTTGCGGCGCCGAACGTGGCAGGCCTTTTGGAGGCTGCGGGCGTCCCGCTGGAGCAGAACGACACCGTGGTGCCCGAGGCCTGGTCGCCGGTTGTCGAGAACATGCAGATCCAGGTGACCCGGATCCGCATCGACAAAGTGACCCAACGCGTCCCGTTGCCGCCCAACAACAAACAGGTGCCCGACGTGACGATGAACATGAGCCGTCAGGTGGTCGACGACCCGGGAATGCCCGGCGTCCAGGACGTAACGTTCGCCGTCGCAACCGTCAACGGCGTCGAGACCGGCAGGCTGCCAGTAGCCAATGTCGTTGTGACGCCGTCCCGCGACGGCGTCCTTCGCATCGGTGCCAAGCCGGGAACGGAAGTTCCTACCGTAGCCAACGGCGGCGCATGGGATTCGCTGGCAAAATGCGAAGCCGGAGGTAATTGGGCAATCAACACGGGAAATGGTTTTTACGGTGGCGTTCAGTTTGATCAAAACACCTGGGAGCGAAGCGGCGGTCTGAGGTATGCTGCAAGAGCGGATCTGGCGACGAGAGAAGAACAGATCGCGATTGCTGAGGTAACTCGGGCGCGACAAGGGTGGGGAGCGTGGCCCGTGTGTAGCGGGAGGATTGGAGCGCGCTGACTATTCGACTCCTCGGGCGGACCGAGATACGACACCTGGCGAAAGAGATGGATTTCAGGCCGCGCAAGTCTTTCGGCCAGAATTTCGTCCACGACGCGAACACCGTTCGGCGCATCGTTTCGGCCTCCGGTGTCAATCGGCACGACCACGTCCTCGAGGTCGGTCCTGGCCTCGGTTCGCTGACCCTGGCCCTGCTCGACCGCGGCGCCAGGGTGACCGCCGTCGAGATCGACCCGGTGCTGGCGCGCCAGCTTCCGAAGACCATCGCCGAGCACTCACACAGCGAGATCAACCGGCTGACCGTCCTCAACCGCGACATCCTGACGGTGCACCCGCAAGACGTCGACGAGCAGCCCACGGCGCTGGTGGCCAACCTGCCCTACAACGTCGCCGTCCCGGCGTTGTTACACCTGCTGGCCGAGTTCCCTTCGATCCGCACCGTGATGGTGATGGTGCAAGCAGAGGTCGCCGAGCGGCTCGCTGCCGAACCGGGCGGCAAGGACTACGGCGTACCCAGCGTGAAGGTCCGGTTCTTCGGCAACGTCCGGCGCTACGGCATGGTGTCGCCGACGGTGTTCTGGCCGATTCCGCGGGTGTACTCGGGACTGGTCCGCATCGACCGGCACGAAGTCTCGCCGTGGCCGACCGACGCCGACTTTCGCACTCGGATCTTCGATTTGATCGACGTCGCATTCGCGCAGCGCCGTAAGACGTCGCGAAACGCGTTCGCCGAGTGGGCGGGTTCGGGCAACGAGTCCGCGAGTCGGCTCCTCGCCGCCAGCATCGACCCGTCGCGCCGTGGCGAGACGCTGTCGGTCGCGGACTTCGTCCGGCTGCTGCAGCGCTCCGGCGAATGGGAGCCCAAAGAGCCGGAGCCGCAAGCCCAGGAGTCGCAGACGCCGGAGTCGCAGGTCCGCGCGATCTGACGCCTACTCCTTGGCCCTTGTCGAGGAAACTCATCCATCAGTGGAGTTTCGGCGACGACGGGGTGGTTGCCGGTGAAGCCGACCCGCTCGCGGGCCATCTCCAGCGCCCGGCCCCGGACCGCGTATCAGCCGCCGACCAGTGCCGGGACGATCACCACCAACGCGACCAGATTCCAGTAGGTCTCGTAACACATCAGCGCGGTTACGGCGGCCAGGAACACCAATGTGGCGTGGTGTACGGGGTGCCGAACAGCAGAACGACGGCCGCTGCAGGATACCGCCGTTGTCGGCGATGACCACATGCCAGTGCTCTCGCCTGCGATCGTGAAACGGCCGGCGAGGAATTCGATCCCGACGACCAGGAACGTCGCCAATGCGACGACCCTGATCCGTACGGCCCAAAACTCCATCTCACCAAACAGTTTCACCGAGATCATGTTCACGGTCAGGACGATCACCAGTGCGATCAGCGCGAACGTCCACTGCGGCACCGCCTGGAACGCCCCCCGCCCCATAGGCGGCCCGGCCCGACGTTAGGTGCGCAGACGCGGGCCCGAAACTCGGAGACCGTAAAAGTCAGGTTACCGATGATTTGGCTTGCGTTACTGCAACACCCGGATGATGAACGAGATGAACTTCGAACACGATTCGTATCTGTTGTCAACGTCTTTGGCCAGGGCCTTGCTCATGATCGAGTCGAACGCGTGCGGCAGCCAAGCGATTTTGCGGGAGACCTTCGGTGTCGGGGAGTGCAGCTGCTTGTCGATCAAGCCCATCGACGTGGTGTCGGTGAACGGCGGTGAGCCGGTGATCAACTCGAAGGACGTGCACGCCAACGCGTACTCGTCGGTGGCGGCCGATGGCGCGTGCCCGAGCAGCAGTTCAGGAGCCGAGTAAGGCAGCGATGCTTCGACGTGAGTGGGCCTGTGGCCGACGTCCTCGGCCACCGCATGCGCGACGCCAAAATCGATCAGCACCGCTCCGCGTGTGGAAAAGGGAAGCGAAACAAGGATATTGGATGGCTTGACATCGCAGTGCACAATGCCGCGCTCATGGGCATAGTCCAGCGCACCTGCGATGTGGGCCAGCGCGGCCAGCCGATCGGGCAGGCCGATGATGCTATTCGCCGTGTCGCCGTCGACCAATTCCATTGCCTGCCAACCGGGCCCGCACGCGTATACCTTGATGATGTGGGGGTGGTCGAGACGGTGGGCAAAGTCGAATTCCCGCTGTAGCTGCGCCAACTGGGCGGGCTTGCGGTGATGGTCATCGAGAACCTTCAGCGCCACCGCGCGATCGGGGTCCGCGGCGTCGTGAGCCCGGTACACCGTTGCATACCCGCCGTGGCCCAGAGCCGCGTCAACGACGTAGCCCTCGTAACGTTCGCCGGGCGACAACACTTTTACAGCCTAGGTTTTGCTGCCGCTGTTCGCCGCCGCTGCCCATCTCGCTGCTTCGCTACGTGTCTTGGTCGTCGCGGCGCTAGTGTCGTGCCGTGTCCTCGTCCGACGGAAGTACCGCCTCCGAGTGGGTTCCCACTGGATCGGTCACCGTTCGGGTGCCGGGCAAGGTGAATCTGTATCTGGCCGTCGGTGACCGCCGTGACGACGGCTACCACGAGTTGACGACGGTCTTTCACGCCGTGTCGCTGCTCGACGAGGTCACCGTGAGCAACGCCGACGTGTTGTCGCTGGAGTTGGCGGGCGAAGGGGCGGAGTCGCTGCCCACCGACGACCGCAACCTGGCCTGGCAGGCCGCCGAGTTGATGGCCGACCACGTCGGGCGCGCGCCGGATGTCGCAATCTCCATCGAGAAGTCGATTCCTGTGGCAGGCGGTATGGCGGGCGGGAGCGCCGATGCGGCGGCGGTGCTGGTGGCCATGAACACGCTGTGGGAACTCGGCGTGCCGCGTCGCGACCTGCACACGCTGGCCGCCCAGCTCGGCAGCGACGTCCCATTCGCGCTGCACGGTGGCACAGCGTTGGGCACTGGCCGCGGCGAGGAGCTCGCCACCGTGCTCGCCAGGAATACCTTCCACTGGGTGCTGGCCTTCGCCGACCGCGGTCTGTCCACTCCGGCGGTGTTCAGCGAGATCGACCGGTTGCGCGAAACGGCGGGCGCCGGAAGGGACCAGCCGCCGCGGCTGGAAGATCCGGAGCCGGTGCTGGCTGCACTGGCGTCGGGCGACCCGGCCGAGCTGGCCCCGCTGCTCGGCAATGACCTGCAGCCTGCGGCGCTGAGCCTTGACCCTGGGCTACGGCGCACGCTTCGTGCCGGCGCCGAAGCGGGCGCGCTGGCCGGGATCGTGTCGGGGTCGGGCCCGACATGTGCGTTCCTGTGCCCGTCGGCGATTGCGGCGGTCGACGTAGGCGCGGAGCTGGCAGGCGCGGGGGTGTGCCGCACTGTGCGGGTGGCCAGCGGGCCGGTGCACGGCGCCCGGGTGGTGCCGTCGCCGTCGAGATCGGTTTGATCACGGCGGGGTGTGACCCAGGCCTCAATTATCGCTAGAGTTTGGCGGCTACTTAAGAGTTGCTTAAGATGATCGGCGGTGAAAGTTAGCGGTCAGGGATCGGGCGCGACCTTTTCAGCCACCGGTAACCCCGGTGGCGGGTCAGTCAGATATATAGACGAAACCCCGATTCGAGACCTAACCGCTCCCCAATTGTGTGCGCGCCTCCGCAAAAGCGCCGTCTATCAGCGGGAGCATTACCCCCAGGCATTTGCTCTGGGACCGATGCCGAGGAGGTTGTCGTGAGCAGATTCACCGAGAAGATGTACCGAAACGCCCGCACCGTGACGACGGGCATGGTCACCGGTGAACCCCACGAACCCGTCCGCCACACCTGGGGCGAGGTCCACGAGCGTGCGCGCTGCATCGCGGGCGGACTGGCCGCCGCGGGCATCGGACACGGCGATGCCGTTGGCGTACTGGCCGGCTTCCCGGTCGAGATCGCCCCGACGGCGCAGGGCCTGTGGATGCGCGGCGCCAGCCTGACCATGCTGCACCAGCCCACCCCGCGCACCGACCTGGTGATCTGGGCCGACGACACCATGACCGTCATCGGCATGATCGAGGCCAAGGCCGTGATCGTCTCCGAGCCGTTCACTGCTGCGATCCCGGTGCTCGAGGAAAAGGGCATCAACGTCCTCCAGATCGCCGACCTGCTGGCGGGGGACCCGATCGACCCCATCGACGTCGGCGAGGACGATCTGGCGCTGATGCAGCTGACGTCCGGCTCGACCGGCTCGCCGAAGGCCGTCCAGATCACGCACCGCAACATCTACTCCAACGCCGAGGCGATGTTCATCGGTGCCGAGTACGACGTCGAAAAGGACGTCATGGTCAGTTGGCTGCCCTGCTTCCACGACATGGGCATGGTCGGCTTCCTGACCATCCCGATGTACTTCGGTGCCGAGCTGGTTAAGGTCACCCCGATCGACTTCCTGCGCGACACCCTGCTGTGGGCCAAGCTCATCGACAAGTACAAGGGCACGATGACCGCGGCGCCCAACTTCGCCTACGCGCTGTTCGCCAAGCGGCTGCGCAAGCAGGCTGAGCCCGGTCAGTTCGACCTCTCAACACTGCGCTTCGCGCTGTCGGGGGCCGAGCCCGTGGAGCCGGCCGACGTCGAGGATCTGATCGACGCCGGTAAGCCCTTCGGGCTCAAGCCCGAGGCCATCCTGCCCGCCTACGGCATGGCTGAGACCACGCTGGCGGTGTCATTCTCGCCGTGCAATGCCGGTCTGGTCGTGGACGAGGTCGATGCCGACCTGCTGGCAGCGTTGCGCCGCGCTGTCCCCGCCACGAAGGGCAACACCCGCCGACTGGCCTCGCTGGGCCCGCTGCTGCAGGACCTGGAGGCACGCGTCATCGACGAGCACGGCAACGTGATGCCGGCTCGTGGCGTCGGCGTCATCGAGCTGCGCGGTGAGTCGCTGACGCCCGGCTACATCACCATGGGCGGCTTCATCCCGGCGCAGGACGAGCACGGCTGGTACGACACCGGCGACCTCGGCTATATCACCGAGGAAGGCAACGTCATCGTGTGCGGCCGCGTCAAGGACGTCATCATCATGGCGGGCCGCAACATCTACCCGACCGACATCGAACGCGCCGCGGGCCGCGTCGAGGGCGTCCGGCCGGGCTGCGCCGTCGCGGTGCGCTTGGATGCTGGGCACTCACGCGAGACATTCGCCGTCGCGGTCGAGTCCAACGCCTGGCAGGACCCTGTCGAGGTGCGCCGCATCGAGCATCAGGTGGCCCACGAGGTGGTGGCGGAGGTCGACGTGCGTCCGCGCAACGTCGTGGTGCTCGGACCGGGCACCATCCCGAAGACGCCGTCGGGCAAGCTGCGCCGCTCCAACTCGGTCTCCCTCGTCACTTAGCTTTCTTCGCGAGCGACCGTGTCTGTACGTAGACACGCCGCTGAAACGTGGCATTTTGCGGTCGCTCGAGACGCTGGCGGCGCTAACCGAGCGCGATCCGGCCCTTCCCGAGTGCGACGGGTGGCAGGTACGCACCCACGAGGGTGCGACGCCACCACATCCGCTCGTGCCACAGTTCGCTCCACGTGGTGAACCGGTACTCATAGAGCTGAGCCCGCACGTAGCGTGGCGGTGAGTCCGGGAACGGATTGTGCCGAAGCAGACGCAGCGTCGGCGGATCGTTCCGCAACAGGCGTAACACGAACGGGCCCAGCCAATCCCGGGCGTAGGCCGGCGTCAGCGCGGCGAACCACATCAGCCAGTCCAGGCGCAGATGGTAGGGCGCCCACTGGCGTGGCATCCGGTGCGGGTCGCCGGGCTTGCCTTTGAATCCGTACTCCTTCCACACCGTGTGCTCGGTGATCTCGGTGTCGTCCGTGCCCTCGATGACCACCTCCAGGCGAACGCGGCCGATGCTGCCGAAGGCGCCGTAGGTGTTCATCAGGTGATACGGGTTGAATGCCGCATTCATGCGCTGATTGCTCGAGATCATGTTGCGCACCGGCCAGTAGCTCAGGGAGACCGCGATCACCGCGAACACGATCACCAGCCCCGCGAACCAGGCGGGCGGGCCGGGCAGCGCAGGCGGGTCGGGCACCGGCAGCACCGATGCGAAGGAGGACTGATCGATCGCGCTGACTGCCAGGATGATCGTCAGCCAATTCAGCCAGGCGAAGTTGCCGGAGAGCACCAGCCAAAGCTGGGTGACGATCACTATCGCCGCGGCGGCGCTCGCCACCGGTTGGGGGGCGAAGAGTGCGAAGGGCACGACGAGCTGGGCGAAATGGTTGCCTGCCACTTCCACGCGATGGAGCGGCTTGGGTAGGTGATGGAAGAACCAGCTCAGCGGCCCGGGCATCGGCTGAGTCTCGTGGTGGTAGTACAGGCATGTCAGATTGCGCCAGCATGGATCGCCGCGCAGCTTGATCATGCCGGCTCCGAATTCCACCCGGAACAAGAGCCAACGCGCGAGGAGGATAGCCAGCACCGGCGGCGCCGTCTCGTCGTTGCCGAGGAAGATCGTCACGAATCCGGCCTCCAAAAGCAATGACTCCCAGCCGAACCCGTACCACCGCTGTCCGACGTTGACGATCGACAGGTAGAGAACCCAGAGCACCAGCCACATCACCATCGCCGCCCAGAGCGGGACCAGATCGGTTGCGCCTGCGACGATCGCCGCCGACAGCGCCGCTCCGAACCAGCAGACCGCGGCGAAAAATCGGTCGGAGTAGTGGATGTGGAAGATGCTCGGCTTCGTCCTGAACGGCACTCGCGCCACGAAGTCGGGAACAGGAAGCATCCCGCGTTCACCGATGAGCGCCCGGAATTGCCGCGCGGCACCGATAAAGGCGATCAGATAGACCACCGCAATGCCGACCTGCAGGGCCTGCCTAGCCAGCCAGTACTGAGGTGCTACGAACCATTCCGCGTCCACTTCGGGTACTCCTGAGACGATGACTCGTCGTATCACCTGGTGTACCCCGAAGGGCGCCGTTGAGTCGGCGCATGAACAAAACCGATGGCCCGCTGTCGGCCACGGCCGATACGGTCGGTGACGTGACACCCGCGATCGAGGCCATTGACCTGGTCAAGAGGTTCGGCGGCACGGCAGTCGACAAACCAGCCGTCGACGGGGTCAGCTTCGCGGTGCCGCCGGGCACGGTGCTCGGCCTGCTCGGTCCCAACGGTGCGGGCAAGACCACCACCGTGCGGATGATGACGACGCTGACCGAGCCGACCAGCGGGACGGCCCGGGTGGCCGGCTACGACGTCCGTCGCGAGCCGGACAAGGTGCGCCGCAGCATGGGGCTCACCGGTCAGGTAGCCACTGTCGACGAACTGCTCACCGGCCGCGAGAACATCCGGATGGTCGGCGGGCTGTACGGCATTCGGCGCAAGGAGCTGGCGCGGCTGGGAGACCAACTGCTGGAACAGTTTTCCATCGCGGACGCCGCCGACCGGGTGGTCAAGTCGTACTCCGGCGGCATGCGACGACGGCGCGACCTCGCGGTCAGCCTGCTGGCCTCGCCACCGGTGCTGTTCCTCGACGAGCCGACCACCGGGTTGGATCCCCGCAGCCGCAGCGACTTGTGGGAAGTGCTGCGTGGTTTGGTCGAGCAGGGCACCACGCTGTTGCTGACCACGCAGTACTTGGAAGAAGCCGATCAGCTCGCCGACAACATCGTGGTGATCGACAAGGGCCGCATCATCGCCGAGGGTTCGCCGCTGCAGCTCAAGCAGCAGGCGGGCAACGCCAGCCTGATAGTCACCGTCACCAACGCCGACGACCTGCCTGCCGCGCAGGCCCTGTTGGGCAAGACGGGCGCCGAGGTGTTCGTCGACGCGGGAGCCCGACAGCTCACCGCGGCCGCCGACGGCCTGGCCGACATGGTCCGCGTGGCGGGCTGGCTGCGCGACAGCGACGTCGACGTCGACGACATCGGCCTGTCGCGGCCCAGCCTCGACGACGTGTTCCTGTCGCTCACCGGGCACCGCACCGAAGTAGAGGTAGAGGCATGACGGCGACCACAACGCCGGCGCAGATTCAGCCGCAGCCGGTGCACACCCACCCCACGAACATCGTCCAGCAGTCGTGGATCATGGTGAAGCGCAACATGATCCACACCAAGCGCATGCCCGAGATGCTCAGCGACGTCACGGCGCAGCCCATCATGTTCGTGCTGCTGTTCGCGTTCGTCTTCGGCGCCTCGATCGCGACGGGCGGGGGCGCCTCCTACCGGGAATTCCTGCTGCCGGGCATCCAGGCGCAGACGATTGTCTTCACGGCGTTCGTGGTGGCGTCGGGGATCACCGCCGACGTCGAGAAGGGCATCATCGATCGGTTCCGGTCGCTGCCGATTTCACGATCGTCGGTGCTGATCGGCCGAAGTGTGGCCAGCCTGATGCACTCCTCGATCGGCGTGGTCGTGATGGCGGTGACGGGGTTGGCGATCGGCTGGCGGATCCGGGGCAGCGTCGCCGAGGCCGCACTGGCGTTCCTGCTGATCTTGTTGTTCGGCTTCGGCATGATCTGGTTCGGCATTCTCATCGGCTCGGTGATGCGGTCAGTCGAGGCGGTCAACGGCGTGATGTTCACGGTGCTGTTCCCAATCACGTTCCTGGCCAACACCTTTGCCCCCACAGAACCGATGCAGCACTGGCTGCGAGTAATCGCCGAATGGAATCCGGTGTCGTCGCTGGCTCAGGCGATGCGCGAGTTGTGGGGCAACGGTGGACCCGCGCCGGCAAGCGCCCAACTGCCGCTGCATCATCCGGTGCTCGCGACCATTCTGTGGTCGCTGGCGTTGACGGCGGTCTTCGCGCCGTTCGCGCTGCGTGCCTACGCGCGCCGCACCGGAGGCTAGGCGCCCAGTTCAGCCGGTTGGCCGCCCTCGCCGTTCGGCGGCCGCCAACGCACGGTCCCGCCGCGCGGCGGCCCGGTGCGCTTCGGCCGCGTGAAGAAACCCGAAATACAACCAGCCAGACGCGCCAGCTGCCAATCGATCATGCAAGCTTGCTTCGTGGTCGTGTCTGTGGGCAGATCGTTCGAACAGGTCGGCCTCGGCCCGGGCCGACGCGGGACTCTCGCTCGGCGTTTCGCCAGTGGTGACTCGGTTACCCGGCAACGCATCAGATGGGGCGCCCGCGTCGTCAGCGGGCGGCCCGTGCCGGTCGATCACGGTGCGGATACTACGACGTTGGTCCCCATTTCGACTATCGTACTGACATCGGCGTCAGTTTCCACGGCGGTGCGGATTGAGCATGCGGGATAGAGGGGTAGTGACTGATCCGGCTCTCAATCCGAACGTCAGTGCTGCGGAGGGTCAGTCGGACGGCTTGAAATCCCCTCAACCACTTGAGGTACCGAACCACGTCGACCCCGAAACCCGACGCGCGATGCTGCATCACATGCTGATGGCGCGGGGGATCGACGACGAGGCTGTGCTGTTGCAGAATCAGGGTGTCGTCGACCTGTGGCTGTCGTGCCGCGGGCAGGAGGCGGCGCAAGTGGCCTCTGCCATGGCAATCGGCGATGCAGCGGTCATCTTTCCCAGCTATCGAGAGCACGCAGTCGCCATAGTGCGGGGCATCGATGCTGTGTCGCTGGTCGCTCAGTGGGCCGGACGGACGTACTGCGGTTGGCAGCCTCGTCGGCATCGGTTTTTTCCTTACACCCTGGTCGTAGCGGCACAAACCCTGCACGCCGTTGGATACGCGCTCGGCCGGCGTCAGAAGAACGTGGCCGAGACCGTGGTTGTCTACGTCGGCGAAGGCGCCACTAGCGAAGGCGACATGGCGGAGGCCATGAACCTCGCCGCGGTCGAATCTGCGCAGGTCCTGTTCGTCTGCCAGAACAATGGCTGGGCAATCTCCAAGCCGAGTCGCGAACAATCGTTGACCAGCGTCGCGGCCCGGGCGCAGGGGTTCGGCATCCGATCATGGTCCATTCCTGCGCAAGACCCCGACAGCGCCTACCTGCAGTGCCTGGCAGCGCGACATTACGTCGAGGCCGCCGGGTCGCCCGGCCTCATCGAGCTGCATACCACGCGGATCGGCGGTCACAGCAGCTCGGATCCCCACACGATCTACCGTGAGCCCGAAGAGCTCGCCGCTGCGGCAGCCGATGATCCGGTGACGCGATACCGCGACCGGCTGCTGGGTGCCGGAGTTGTCGACACCGAGTGGCTCGCCGACGTCGATGCCGACATCGACGTCACCCGCCGCCGCCTCATCGAGGAGTTCGGACATTGACGATCGCGGCCCCGACCTGTCTGGCCGAGTCAATCAATGGCGCGCTGCATCAACTACTGGAAAGCGACGAGTCGGTCGTCCTTGTCGGCCAGGATATCGGCCGTCTCGGCGGCGTGTTTCGGGTGACACGTGGGCTGCAGGAGCGCTTCGGCGAAAGTCGCGTGCGCGACGCCCTGCTGGCCGAATCATCGATCGTCGGGCAGGCCATCGGCATGTCGCTGTGCGGACTCAAATCGATCTGCGAGATTCAGTTCGAGGGCTTCATCTATCCGGCGATGAATCAGATCGTCACCCAGGCCGCCAGGATCACGACGCGGTGGAATGACGATCAGGCGCTGCACCTCGTCATCCGGGTGCCCGTCGGCGGGGGCATCCGCGCCGTTGAGCACCACAGCGAATCCAACGAAGCCTACTTCGCCCACACGCCAGGTCTGCTTGTCGCGTTTCCGTCGTGCCCCAGCGATGCCGCATCCATGCTGCAGTACTCGTGCCACCTTGGCGCACCGGTCATCTTCTTCGAGCCAAAGCGCCTGTATTGGAAGCGACTACGGCAACCTCGCGACGAGTCGGAACCGCGTTCGGCTCTCGGTGCGCGCACGGTCCGTCGGGGTTCTGACATCACCGTCGTTGGCTATGGCGCCCTGATCGAGGAAGTGCTCACCGCTGCGCATCGGCTGGCCGGAACGGTCGACGTTGAAGTCGTGGATCTGCGCTGGATCGCGCCGATGGACACCGACACGGTGCTCGCCTCCGTGGCACGGACCGGTCGCCTGCTCATGGTCCATGAGGCGGTGGGGTTCGGAGGGGTCGGCGCCGAACTCGTCGCCGCTGTCGCCGAACACGGGTGGCACGACTTGAAATCACCGCCGCGGCGGTTGGCGCCGACGCGGCGGGTGTATCCGCCGGCCGACGATGAGCAGAATTATCTGATCGGTGTTCCTCACATCGTGAAAGCGATCGAGGAGATGTGCAGGTGAGCGACCAGATCGACATCCGCGTTCCGGAATTCGGCCACGGGCTGACCGAGGCGCTCGTCGTGGAATGGCGAGTGTCGGTCGGTGAGGTGGTGAAACGCGGCGACGTGGTTGCGGTGCTGGAAACCGACAAGAGCAGTGTCGATCTGATGGCCGAAAGGGGCGGCACCGTCACGGAGATCGTCGTCGAAGCGCGTTCGATTACTACATCGGGTTCGGTGTTGTACCGACTCGAGCCGCAATGATGAAAGGCCACAGGTGATGTCACCCACTGCTGAGCGAATCGACTCCTTGATCCTTGCTTTTCTCCGGCGGCGTCTCCCCGACATTGATGCCGCCGATCTCCACAAGTCGATCTATGACCTCGACGTGGACTCCCTGGATGTCGTGGATCTCACGCACGAACTGGAGTCCGAGTTCGCGGTGAAAGCCGACCTCGACCGCGTCTCCGACTGCGGAACGTGGACGCAGTACCGGGCCTACATTCGCGAACTGATCGACGCGCCATGAGCGCGGGCATTGTCGACATCGCCACGGCGACAACGGGACAGCACGTCACCAACTCCTACTTCGATTCGATCGGCCTCACCGATGAATGGATCAGGCGCCGCACGGGAGTCGCTGCGCGCTGGTGGATGGATCCCGCCGACCCGCTGGAGGATGCCGCCGCGCGAGTGTGTGCGCCACTCGTCGAGCGCCACCGCGAGCGGGTGGACATCATCGCCCTGATCGTCGTCAGCAGTTCGACTGGGGGCGCGATGCCGGGTATCGCGCAGCGTGCGGCAAAGAAAGCCGGACTGGCGACCGACATCCTGGCCTTCGACATGACCGCGGCCTGCAGCGGTTTTGTCTACGGGATGATCACCGCCCTCTCCCTCTGCGAGTCCTCCGGCCCCGGCGCCGTCATCGTGTGCACCGTCGAGGCGATGTCGCGAATGCTGGACAAGAGCGACAGAAATACCGGCCCACTTTTCGGAGACGGTGCTGCCGCCGTACTCGTCGAGTCGCGCCCGGAATTTCGGAAACACCGCTGGCACGCCGGTTGTGACGGCGACGGCGCCGATCTGATGCGCGGGGAGATCAACGGTGGAATACAACTCGACGGAATCCACGTCTACGACCGCGCGGTGCGGTTGATGCCCGACACCGTTAATCGACTGCTGGACAACGACATCGAGCCAACCATCATCGTCGGCCACCAGGCCAACTCACGGATCTTGCAAAGGGTACGCGAACAGGTCGACGCCGGCGATGCCGTATTCGTCGACCGCGTCGAACAATTCGGCAACACCTCCTCGGCATCAATACCGCTGGCTCTGGGCACATGTGTAGCGGAGCGGTCCATTCCGCTGACCGGTCGGTCCGTCATGGTCGCGTATGGAGCCGGCGAGACATGGGGCGGGGTATCGGTCGACTACGACCTTTCCGATGCCGTGGCGCTTGGAGCGCGTGCGAGCAATGGGCCGATCTGAGCTCGAACTCAAGACCATCCTGATCACCGGGGCCTCTCGCGGTATCGGCGCCGAAGTCGCAACGCAGCTCGCCGACCGTGAGCGCCACGTCATTGTGAACTACCGCGAGAAGACCAGGCGCGCAAACGACATCGTGAAGGCGATTCGAGACAGCGGTGGCAACGCTTCGGATGCCCGAGCCGATCTGTGCGATGAAGGTGCGACGGCGGTGATGTTCGATGACATCGCGCGACTCTTCGGCCGGCTAGATGTTCTGGTGCTCAACGCATCCGGGGGATTGGAGCGTGGTGCAGATCCCGGCTATGCCATGCGTATCAATTGCGATGCACAGGAAAGACTGGTCCGGCTGGCGCTTCCGCTGATGCCGCCCGGCGGGCGGATCGTCTTTGTCACCAGCCACCAGGCGCATTTCCTCGGCCGCAGACCGGTACCCGCCGACTATGTTCCCGTCGCCGCAAGCAAGCGGGCCGGCGAGGACGCATTGCGTGCAATGGGTCCTATCCTCGAGGCGAACGGCATTTCGCTTGTCGTGGTATCCGGCGACATGATCGATGGGACGATCACCGTGCGGCTCTTAGAGCAGCGTGATCCGGACGCCGTCGCGGCCCGTCGCGCGGTCGCGCCGTTGCCGACCGTGTCGGAGTTCGCACGTGCGATCGTTCGCGGCATCCAAGAGCCCGTTCAGGATGGCCAGACCTTCTATGTCGGTGGCCCGGACTATCTGGATTAGCCGGGATAGTGAGGATTCGGCTCGCGGCTCCACCGTTACGTATTACGCTATATATGTAATGATTGCAAAGATGGCGGGCGGCAGGGCGAAGGTCGCGATCATCGGTGCCGGCCCCGGTGGCATTGCCATGGGGATCAAGCTGGCTGCCGGCGGCTACGACTTCACGATCTTCGACCGCAACGACGGCTTCGGCGGCACCTGGCGCAACAACACCTACCCTGGTGCTGCGTGCGATGTGCCCTCACACTTCTACTCCTATTCGTTCGCGCTCAACCCGCGGTGGAGCAAGACCTTCGCCAATCAGCCGGAGATCCTCGCCTACCTCGAGAAGGTCGCCGCCGACCATCGGCTCGGCGACCGCCTCGTCACGCGCACCCGCGTGACCATGCTGCGGTGGTCGGACACGGAGCGTCGCTGGACGCTCGAGACCGACGACGGCGGCGCGCATCAGTTCGACGCCGTCGTCACTGCGGTCGGGATGCTGGACGTCCCCCATATCCCCGATATCCCCGGCGCCGAGCGATTCCACGGCCGTCGGTTCCACTCGTCGCGGTGGGATCACACGAAGTCGACCGCGGGCGAACGGGTGGCGTCGATCGGAACGGGTGCCAGCGCCATCCAGTACGTTCCCGAGATCGCCTCGGAGACAGCACATTTGATTGTTTTTCAACGGACGCCGATCTGGGTCAGCCCACGCTATGACGAACCCTTCACACCCGAGCAGCACGAACTGTTCGAACGTGATCCCGCCGCAGCCCTGAAGGTGCGAGACGAGGCGTTCCAGGCCTTCGAGTCCGCGAACTTCGGCGCCGATTCGGCGATGACCACGGAACTGACCGAGATCGCCCGCGGCTACCTCACCCGGAAAGTCAAGGATCCCGAACTGCGCGCGAAGCTGACGCCCGCCTATCCCGTCGGATGCAAGCGGCCGCTGCAGTCTCGCGCCTGGTTCCCGACCTTTTCGCTGCCGAACGTCGCCCTCGAGACGTCACCGATCGTCGAGTTCACCGAACGCGGGCTGCGGACAGCCGAAGGTGCTGAACACGCGGTCGACACGGTCATCTACGGCACCGGCTTCCACGCCGCCGACTACCTTCGCAGCCTCGACGTCTACGGCACACATGGCCGACGGCTGCGCGACGACTGGCGCGAGGGCGCCGAGGCCTATCTGGGCACGGTCGTCCCGGGGTTCCCGAACCTGTTCACGCTATACGGCCCCAACACCAACGGTGTCACCTCGATCATCTACATCCTCGAGGCTCAGGCCGAGTTCGTCCGCCGCACCCTGGACGAGATGGCCCTTCGCGGGGTTCAGGCCATCGACATCAAGCGCGGGACCCACGATGAGTACAACGCCGACATCCAACGGGCGATGCAGGACACCGTCTGGCTTGCCAACTGCAACAACTACTACCGCCATCCGAACGGCAAGGTCGTCACTCAGTTCCCATACAGCGGAACGAAATTCGTGGCGATGCTTGCGCACGTGGAATTGGACGCTTTCGACCAGATGGAGGCAACCCCGTGCCAGGAATCCACCACACTGCGATAGTCGCGGCCGACGTCGAACGCTCGAAGCGGTTCTGGTGCGACGGCCTCGGGTTCACCGAACTGTTCGACCACATCTTCACCGGCGACTGGCCCACACTGTTCAACGCGCGCACCGATCGACTGCGGTCGGTCTTTCTCGGCGACCCGAACACACCTGATAGCGGCATCGTCGAACTGGTTCAGTTCGCCCGCGGACGTGAGGAGCGGGATGTCATCAGCGTCACGGCCGACGTGCCGTCGCCTGATGAGCCTGCCTTCGGCTTCTTTCTGCTCTCCCTGGAGTGCGACGTCGACGCGACTTTGGCCGGGTTGGCCGAACTCGGCTTCGCCGATGGTGTCCGTCGCATCGAGATGCCCGCACCGGGCGGCAAGACGGTGGCCATGGCGGTGATCACCGCGCCCGACGGTGTCCGCGTCGAACTGATCGGACCACCCGAATGATCGCGGTCGTCACCGGAGGAGGGTCCGGGATCGGCAGCGCGGTCGTCGGCAGGCTGCGCAGTGTGGGCGCCGATATCGTGGCCTGGGACCTCAAAGGCGGCGACATCCGTTGCGATATAAGCGATCCCGAGTCGGTGTCGGCGGCGATCGAGCAGACGGTCGCCAGCTACGGGACGCCCGACCGGCTGGTCGCCTGCGCGGGGGTCGGCGCATCCGGGCTGCTGCTCGAGCAGACCCCCGCCGACTGGCAGCGGGTCATCGACACCAATCTGACGGGGACGTGGCTGACGATGCGCGCCGTCGCGCGGGCGATGATCGATGCAGGCTCGGGCGGGTCGATCGTTGCCGTGTCGAGTATCAGCGGCACGCTGGCCGACCGCGATATGGGCGCCTATTGCGTATCGAAGGCGGGCATCGACATGTTGGTGCGCGTCGCGGCCACCGAATGGGGTGCGCACGGTATCCGCGTGAACGCCGTCGGTCCCGGCGTGACTCGCACGCCAATGCTCGCCAAACCGGAGCAGCTGCCGGGGTGGGTCGAGGGCCTCACCGAACGCACCGCGCTCGGACGGCTCGGTGAGGCCGACGATGTCGCCGAGGCCATCGTCGCCGTGCTCGAAATATCCTGGGTGACAGGGCAGACCGTGTTCGCCGACGGTGGGTTGGCGCTACACAGCCCTATCAACGCCTACGGTCAGATGCGACGGGTAGTGGCTGACCGGCCGCCCGGTTCTGCCGAACGATGAGATAGCGGACGAAGAGCAGGATCGCGGCAGGCACGGCCATCAGCGACAGCACCTGAAAGAGTTGCGCCACTACGCTCCCTTGCCGGACTCGTGCACGGCCGGGGAGGCCGGGCCCATCAGGTCGTACACCTGCCACCACATCATCTCGTGGGCGGTGACGGAGATCTCGCCCCTGGCGAGCAGTTCGTCGGCCTCCATCAGCGCGCCTGCAAGTTTCTCCACCTTGTTGCGCAGCGTCGCTGACAGCGGATCGTAGTGACCGGCCATGACCGTCGTGCCGATCGTCCTCACCTGTTTGTGAGTGACGCCGGCGCTCGTCGTCGCGACCAGGCCCAGCCCGAGATAGATCGCGGTCGAAACGACCAGGGCAGTCCACGGGCCGAGCGTGTTGCTGAGCGAGATCTCGCAGAAGACCCACACCAGCGCGCCCCACAGCGGCCAGCCCCGCGCCATGCGGACCCGGCGCCGCTCGGCGTCGTCGATGCCCGGCGGGAACACCACCAGGCGGTATCGGGTCACCCCGAAGCGGTCGTGGCGGATGTCGAGTGACCCCCATCGGCAGTCGCCATCGAGCGCCCGCCGCCAGCCCCGGCGCAGCAGGCCGGGCGTACCCGTTGTGTCGTGCATACCTCGGGTGTACCCGCGGAAATAGCCCCGAAGCGGACCCTGAACGCTTTCTTTACGCGTGCTGGGAATCTCTTTACGGAGCGAGGTCTCCTTACTGAGTATAGTGTACTATACCTAGCATGACGATCGAGAACATCCCGACCCGGCTGGCCGACCATCCGACGGTCCGCAAGATGCGGTCACGCAAGACGGAAAAGCCCGGGGTCATCGACGCCGATTGGCTGCGTCAGGTGTGCCTCGACGCCGGTGCCGACGACGTCGCCTTCGCGAGCGTCGAGAACCCCGATCTGGCCGGTGAGCGCGAGCACGTCGACGCGGCGCTGCCGGGGGTGCAGAGCTACATCTCGCTGGTCGTCAAGATGAACCGCGACAACGTCCGGTCGACGGCGCGCAGCGTCGCCAATCAGGAGTTCCACCGCAGCGGCGAGATCATGAACGAGGCGGCCCACCGGATCACCCGTGCGCTCGAGGATGCCGGCTATCGCGCGATCAACCCGTCGATGTCGTTCCCGATGGAGATGGACCGGTTCCCCGGCCGCATCTGGGTGGTGGCGCACAAGCCGGTCGCGGTGGCAGCCGGCCTTGGCGTGATGGGCATCCACCGCAACGTGATCCATCCGAAGTTCGGTAATTTCATCCTGCTCGGCACCATCCTTGTGGCGGCACCGGTCAGCAGTTACGGTGAGCCGCTGGACTATTCGCCGTGCCTGGAGTGCAAGCTGTGCGTCGCCGCGTGTCCGGTCGGGGCGATCAAGAAGGATGGTGAGTTCGACTTCGTCGCATGTTCGGTACACAACTACCGCGAGTTCATGGGCGGGTTCACCGACTGGGCGCAGACCATCGCCGATTCCGCTGACGCCGACGACTTCCGGTCGCGCGTAAGCGATTCCGAGAACGCGTCGATGTGGCAGAGCCTGTCGTTCAAGGCCAACTACAAGGCGGCGTACTGCCTTGCGGTGTGTCCGGCCGGCGAGGACGTCATCGAGCCCTATCTGGACGATCGCAAGGGGTTCATGGATCTGGTGCTGCGTCCGCTGCAGGAAAAGAAGGAAACGCTGTACGTGCTGCCGAACTCGGCGGCCAAGGAGCATGCCGAACGCCGCTACCCGCACAAGACCGTGAAGGTCGTCGACAGCGGCATCCGGGGGCGTTAGCTTCGTCGAGCGCCTAGATCGACGTAATGGTGATCGGCTCTCGACCCTTTCCGCCCATTTGTCGGTTTGGGCGACATCGGAATAGTTTTTTGGGCGGACGGCGTTTGCCCAATCATGACGATCAACGATGTGGCGGCGTTCCGCGCCAAGTCAGGAACCGTTCCGCCGCTGCGTCGGCTGTTGATGTGCGTTGCGGCAGTATTGATCTCGGGTGTGACGTTGGTCGCACCCGCTGTTCTTTCATCCGTTGCCACGGCCGTCGCCTCGGCGCAGGCGGATCCATGTCCGGCCGTGCAGGTCGTGTTCGCGCGCGGCACCGGCGAGCCGGACGGCACGGGGCGGGTCGGCGAGGCGTTCGTCGACGCGCTGCGGCCGCTCGTCAAGGGCAAGTCCGTCGCCGTCTACGCGGTCAACTACCCGGCGACGCGGGACTTCCTCCGCGCGGCCGACGGCGCCAATGACGCCAGCTCGTTCGTCCAGAACATCGCCAACACCTGCCCGGACACCAGGATCGTTCTCGGCGGGTACTCACAGGGAGCGGCCGTCATCGACGCCATCACCGTGGCCGACCAGCCAACCCTCGGCTTCACCCAGCCAATGCCTGCCGACGTGGCCAACCATGTCGCCGCGGTGGCCGTGTTCGGCAACCCGTCCATCCGCCTGCTCGGCAGCCCACTGACCACGCTGAGCCCGCTGTACGGCTACAAGACCATCGACCTGTGCAACGGCGCGGACCCGGTGTGCTCGGACGGCAACGACATCCCCGCGCACAGCCTCTATGTCCAAGCTGGATTGGCAGCGCAGGCAGCGCAATTCGCCGCCGACCGGATCGCCAACCCTCAGGCGCCGATCAGCACGCTTGCCGGTCAGGGCTGACGGCCGGCTAACCCCAGGCGTGCACGGTGTTCTGTGCAGGCTCCAGGCCCTCGGCGACGAGAAGTTCAGTGGCGTCGGCAGCCAGCTCGCAGATGGTGGGAACCTCGCGCCATTCGGCGGCAGTGAAGTTGCCGAGCACGAACGTCGCGCCCTCCAACCGGCCCGGCGGGCGACCGATGCCGATGCGCACCCGCTGAAAGTCGTTGGTGCCCAAGGCGGACCCCACTGAGCGCAAACCGTTGTGCCCCGCGACACCACCGCCGAACTTGAGCCGGATGCGGCCGAACTCGATGTCCAGCTCGTCGTGGATCACCACGATATCGGCGGGTGGCACCGAGTAGAACTTGGCCAGCGGCCCGACCTGGCGCCCCGACTCGTTCATGTAGCACCGCGGCTTGGCCAGCACGACGGACCGGCCGCCGATCCGGCCGGTCGCCACCTCGGCCCCGGACTTCTTGTGCACCTTGAAACCTGAGCCGATGCGGTCCGAAAGGATGTCGGCGACAAGGAAACCGAGGTTGTGCCGCGTGGTGGCGTACCGAGGTCCGGGGTTGCCGAGGCCGACCACCAGTAGTGGTTCGGCCATGCCGGATTACTCCGACTCGTCGGCGGGCGACTCTTCGGCGGCCTCGCCCTCGCCCTCTTCGACGGCCTCGCCCTCGGCCCCTTCGGCCACACCTGCGCCCTCACCCTCGAGATCCTCGGCCGTCGGCGCGGCCACGACGTTGACCACGAGCATGTCCGGATCCGAGATCAGGTTGACGCCGGACGGCAGCGTGATCGAGCCCGCGGTGAACTGCGTGCCGATCTCGGCGCCCTCAACGGAGACGGTGAGGTGCTCGGGAATCGACAGTGCCTCGGCCTCGATCTCGATGGTGTTGGCGTCCTGGGTGACCAGGGTGCCGTTCACCGCCTCGCCCTCGACGACGACGTTGACCTCGACGGTCACCTTCTCGCCGCGGCGCACGACGAGCAGGTCGGCGTGCTGGATGTTGCGGCGGATCGGATGGATCTCGAGCGCCTTGGTCAGCGCGAGCTGCTCCTTGCCGTCGATGTCGAGCGACAGCACCGCGTTGGTGCCGGAGTGGCGCAGCACGGCCGCGAAGTCGTGGGCGTCGAGTTCGACGTGCTGCGGGTCGCTGCCGTGGCCGTAGAGGACCGCGGGCACCTTGCCATTGCGCCGGGCGCGACGCGACGCACCCTTGCCCGTCTCGGTGCGTACCGCAGCGGTCAGCTTGTTCGCGGTGGATGTCTTAGCCATGTGGTGTTGCTCCTGTGCCGGTCGTTTGTTCGGGCACGGCCAGGGTTCGCAAACCATCAGATGCGGGTTCCCGTCGATAACGGTGGCCGGAACCACCCTCGCCGTGACGCCCGGAGCCGCTCGGCGACGACATCGGGCGCAGCCAGGTTATCCGATGAACTCCTCAGAGCGCGAATTTGGTGTCCGTGAGCTGGTCGGATAGCTCCCAGAGCGCGGCCGCCTTCTTGGCGTCGCGGGCCAGCGGGCTGCGCAAACCGGTAGGTCCGGTGGGGCCCCGCATGCCGAATCGGGGGCCGATGAAGCTGTCACCGGGCAGGTCCTCGGCGGCGGCGTAGAGCGTCTGCCGCGCGCCGAAGTCGGCGTCGGTGGCTACGAGCCCGTTGCCGATCTGGAAGGCCTTGCCGAAGAGACCCGATGAATGCGCCTGCAGGTTGGTCGCCGAGTATCCGGGGTGCGCCGCGTGTGCCTTCACTTTCGATCCTGCGGCATCAAGGCGCCGTTGCAACTCCTTCGTGAACAGCAGGTTGGCCAGCTTGGACTGCCCGTAGGCCAGCCACGCCGAGTACGGCCGCGACTTCCAGTTCAGGTCCTTGAGGCTGATGTAACCCATCAGGTGCACCTGAGACGACACCGTCACCACGCGCTCGGTGATCCTGGGAAGCAGCAGATTGGTCAGCGCGAAATGGCCGAGGTGGTTGGTGCCGATCTGGCTCTCGAAGCCGTCAACGGTTTGCGCGTACGGCACCGCCATGATGCCTGCGTTGTTGACCAGCACGTCGACACCGTCGACTCCGTCGGCGAACTCGCGCACCGACGCGAGGTCCTGCAGGTCGAGCTTGCGGACCTCTACGTCGCCGGTCATGGTGGCGGCGGCTTCGTCGCCCTTGGCCGTATTGCGCACGGCCAGAATGGTTTTGGCGCCCACACGGGCGAGCTCGCGTGCAGTGACGAATCCCAGGCCACTGTTGGCGCCTGTGACGATCACTGTGCGTCCTGAGAACGAGGGCAGATCCGCGGCGGTCCACTCAGTCATACCGAACACCCTAGTCCGGAGACGCGAACGACCTGTTTCGTGAGGGCCTCGCCAGCGTGCCGATGCAACTACTTCGGCGGCGCTTTGGGCAGCGTGACGTCGAATCCCGCGATGACGGCCTCGATGTCGGGCGCCTCCTCGGCGGCCTTCTCCGCGTAGCCCGTCACAGTGAACTGCACGAGGTAGCGCTGATTCGCGGGTGGCGCGCCCGTCGGGATGACGATGCGGTTGTAGCTGTGCATGCGGCGGCCGTTGAGGTCGTAGCTGCCCTCGATCATCGACGAGGGAAATCCGTGCCAGTTGTCGGTGGAGGCGTTGAGCTGCTTGAAGTTCTGCGACAGCTCGGCGTCGGCGTAGCCGTGTTTGACGGCCTCGTTGACGTCGAAGTCGCCAGTGAGCTTGAACACCAGCAACATCGCGGTGGGGTAGGTGTCGCCCTTGGCGATCATCTGCGTGCCCGGCGCGAAGTTCGGATTGTTGTACTGCTGCCAGCCCTTCGGCTGCGGCATCGTCACCGTCAGATCGGGGAGCTTCTGAGGTGCGATGGGTTCGCCGGTGACACCCGCGTCCTCGAGGAATTTGCCGATCGGGACCGGCGCTTCCGCGGAGGTGGGCGGCGCTGTCGTGCTCGACGTCGTCCACAGCGAGTGATAGTCAGGCTGTTCCGCGCCGCAGCCCGATGCGGCGAGCACCACAAGGGTGGCGGCTGCGGCCCAGTGCCGAAAAGTCACAAAATCTCGCGAACCGCGTCGATCGGCCTGGCGAGCCGGGTGCCCTTGGGAGTGACGACGAATGGGCGCTCGATGAGGATCGGGTGCTCGGCCAGCGCGTCGAGCAGCTCGTCATCCGATGCGTCGGCGAGCCCGAGCTCAGTGTACAGCGCTTCGCGCTTACGCACCGCGGTGCGTACGTCGATGCCTGCGGCCTTGATCATCTTGACCAGCTCGGCGCGCGTCGGGGGCGTCTTCAGGTACTGGACCACTTCCGGCTCGACGCCGTTGTCCCGCAACAGATCGAGGGTCTTGCGTGAGGTACTGCACCGCGGATTGTGATAGATGACGCTCTTCGCCACTACGCCGACCCATCGAAAAGGCCTGTGACCGAACCGTTTTCGAATACTGCTCGAATGGTGTTGGCCAGCAGCGGTGCGATGGACAACACGGTCAGCTGGGGGAACTGCTTGTCCTCGCCGATGGGCAGCGTGTTGGTCACGATCACTTCGCGCACGCCACATTCGGCCAGCCGCTGGGGTGCCGGATCGGACAGCACACCGTGCGTCGCGGCGACAAGGACATCGCGAGCACCGTCTTCCTGTAGCAGTTTCACCGCACCGGCGATCGTGCCACCGGTGTCGATCATGTCGTCGGTCAGGATGCAGGTCTTGCCCCGCACATCGCCGACGACGCGGTTGGACTTCACCTGGTTGGGCACCAGCGGGTCACGTGTCTTGTGGATGAAGGCCAGCGGCACGCCGCCCAGTGCGTCGGCCCACTTCTCGGCCACTCGCACGCGGCCGGAGTCGGGGGAGACGACGACCATGTCGTGGTCGGCGTAGTTCTCGGAGATGTAACCGCACAGCAGGTTCTGCGCGCGCATGTGATCCACCGGTCCGTCGAAGAAGCCCTGGATCTGGTCGGTGTGCAGGTCGACGGTGATGATCCGGTCGACCCCCGCCGTCTTGAGCAGGTCGGCGACCAGCCGCGCCGAGATCGGCTCGCGGCCGCGATGCTTCTTGTCCTGACGCGCGTACGGATAGAACGGCAGGATCGCGGTGATCCGCTTGGCGCTGCCGCGCTTGAGCGCGTCGATCATGATCAGCTGTTCCATCAACCATGTGTTCAGCGGCCATGGATGCGACTGCAGGACGAACGCGTCGCAGCCGCGGACAGACTCATCGAAGCGGACGAAGATCTCGCCGTTGGCGAAATCGCGCGCGGTCTGCGCGGTGACCGGGACGTCGAGCTCCTTGGCCACCTGCTCAGCCAGTTCGGGGTGCGCGCGGCCCGAGAAGAGCATCAGATTCTTGCGGTTGTCGGTCCACTCGGTGCCCACTGTGCGCCCTCGTTGCTCGGGGATCGATACGACGTAATCGTACGTAGCCTTTCGGCCTGTGCGCTGCGGGGTTACCAGATTGCCAACGGAAGGCGTCCAGTCACTCGTCGTCGGGCGGCGCGTCGGACGGATTCACGCGGGCTTTGCGCGCGGCCTCCGCCGCAGCTGATCCGGGCCGCTTTCGCTCCACCCAGCCCTCGAGATTGCGCTGCGGGCCCGCCGACACCGCCAGCGCACCGGGCGGCACATCTTCGCGCACCACGGTGCCCGCGCCGGTGTAGGCACCGTCGCCGACCGTCACCGGCGCGACGAACATCGTGTCGGATCCGGTCCGGACGTGGGAACCGATCGTGGTCCGACTCTTGTTCTCTCCGTCGTAGTTGACGAACACGCTCGACGCGCCGATGTTGCTGTGCTCGCCGATATCGGCGTCACCGACGTAGGTCAGGTGCGGCACCTTCGTGCCTGCCCCGATGGATGAGTTCTTGGTCTCGACGAAGGCGCCGAGCTTGCCGTCGGCGCCCAACACCGTGCCCGGCCGCAGATACGCGAACGGCCCGACAGCTGCACCGTCACCGATCACCGACTGGCCGCCGTGGGTGCGCACCACCACGGCCTGGTCGCCGACGGTGACGTCGGTCAGCGTGGTGTCCGGGCCGATCTGGCAACGCCCGCCGATCCGCGTCGCGCCGAGCAGCTGGGTGCCCGGGTGGACCACCGTGTCGCGACCGATGGTGACGTCGACGTCGATCCAGGTGGTGGCGGGGTCGATGATCGTCACACCCGCCCGCTGATGTGCGGTGACGATGCGCCGGTTCAGCTCAGCGCCCAGCTCCGCCAATTGCACCCGGTCGTTGACTCCGGCGACCAAAGTTGAGTCATCGACGTGCTTGGCCCGCACGACCAGCCCATCTGACCGGACGATCGAGATCACGTCGGTCAGGTAGAGCTCCTGCTGGGCGTTGTGGGGCCGCAGCCGGCTAACCGCAGAGCGCAGCACCGCGACATCGAACGCGTAGACGCCGGCGTTGATCTCTTGGATGGCCAGCTCCGCCAGGCTGGCGTCGGCTTGCTCGACGATCGCAATCACCTCACCGTCTGCGGTACGGACAATCCGCCCGTAGCCGGTCGGATCGGGCAACGTCGTGGTGAGCACGGTCACCGCGGCCGACTCGGCGCTGTGCGCGGCGATGAGGCCGGCCAGCGTGTCCGCGTCCAGCAGCGGCACGTCGCCATAGGTCACGACGACGATGCCGGTGTAGTCCTCGGGAAGCGCCGGCAAGGCGCAGCGCACCGCGTGGCCCGTGCCCAGCTGCTCCTCCTGCACCGCGACCTGAATGGGCCGGCCCAGCTCGTCGGCGAGCTCGGTGACCGCCGGCGCGATGCGGTCGCGGTCATGGCCCAGCAGGACGACGAGCTGTCCCGAGGCCGCCTTGGCCACCGAATGCAGTGCGTGCGCCAGCATGCTGCGGCCGGCCAGGGTGTGCAGCACCTTCGGGGTGTCTGAGCGCATGCGGGTACTGGCCCCCGCGGCTAGGACGAGGACCGCCGCCTCACCGTGCACGTTGGACATAGAGCTCCATGTCGATAGTCGCTCGCCAAGGCTCGCTCCGTCGCCAGGACTCGAACCTGAACTATCTGAACCAAAATCAGAGGTGCTGCCGATTACACCACGACGGACTGATCAACTCGTGATGCTAGTCGAACGCTCTACCCTGAAAGACGTGGCAGCACCCGACAAGGAAGTGCGTGCACCCCGCGCGAGGATGACCGGCGCCGAGCGGCGCCATCAGCTGATCGATGTGGCGAGAACCCTGTTCGCCGAGCGCGGATACGAGGGCACCTCCATCGAGGAGATCGCGCAGCGGGCCAACGTCTCCAAACCCGTCGTCTACGAACACTTCGGCGGCAAGGAGGGGCTCTACGCGGTGGTGGTCGACCGTGAGATGTCCGCGCTGCTCGACGGGATCACGTCGTCGCTGACCAGGATGACCAACAACCGGTCCCGGCTACGGATCGAGCGGGTGGCGCTGGCGCTGCTGACCTACGTCGAGGCGCGCACCGACGGGTTCCGCATCTTGATTCGCGACTCGCCTGCGGCCATCACGTCGGGCACCTACTCGACCTTGCTCAACGACGCGGTCAACCAGGTGTCGTCGATCCTGGCCGGCGACTTCTCCCGGCGCGGCCTTGACCCCGACATGGCGCCGCTGTACGCCCAGGCGCTGGTCGGGTCGGTGTCGATGACCGCCCAGTGGTGGCTCGACGTGCGCGAGCCGAAGAAGGAAGTCGTCGCCGCGCATCTGGTCAACTTGTGCTGGAACGGCCTGGCGCACCTCGAGGACGACCCGCTGCTGCTCGACGATTGACGGTCGGGCCCCCGAGATCGACGTTTCGGCGGATTTCACTCGCACTTTTGCGCCCGGTTGTCCGTTTGGGCGCTCCCGCAAGCACTTCGGCGCTTGCCTAGGATGGGTACATCATGACCGCATCGGGGACCGCCCATGTTCAAACCCCGATCGCGGGGCTCGTTGACCTGGCGCTGCGGGATCCCTCTCTGGCCGATGTCGCCCGCCGCGCCGCCGACAGGCCCAGCGATCTCACCCTCGTCGGCCCGGCCAGTGCCCGGGTGTTCGCGGCGAGCGCGCTCGCGCAAGCTGGTCCGCTGCTCGTCGTCACCGCGACGGGTCGGGAAGCCGACGACCTGACCACCGAACTGCGCGGCGTTTTCGGTGAGGCGGTGGCGATGTTCCCGTCGTGGGAGACGCTTCCGCACGAGCGCTTGTCGCCCGGCGTCGACACGGTCGGTGCGCGGCTGATGCTGCTGCGCCGGTTGGCCCATCCCGACGATGAGCGCCTCGGCCCGCCGTTGCGCATCGTCGTCACCACGACGCGGTCACTGCTGCAGCCGATGGCGCAACGACCGGGTGACGTAGAAGACACGGCGCCGGTGACGCTGACAATCGGTGCTGAGGCCGAATTCGACACCGTCATCGAGCGCCTCGTGGAACTCGCCTACGACCGCGTCGACATGGTCGGCAAGCGCGGCGAGTTCGCGGTGCGCGGCGGCATCCTCGACGTCTTCCCGCCGACGGCCGAGCACCCGGTGCGCGTCGAGTTCTGGGGTGACGAGGTGTCCGAGATGCGGATGTTCTCCGTCGCCGACCAGCGCTCCATCCCCGAGATCGCCGTCGACTGGGTGATCGCGGTGCCGTGCCGGGAGCTGCTGCTCACCGACGACGTCCGCGGCCGAGCGGCCAACCTGGCCGCCGAGCACCCTGTGCAGGAGAACAGCGTGCCCGGCAGCGTGCCCGACATGCTGGCCAAACTGGCCGAGGGCATCCCCGAGGACGGCATGGAGGCGCTGCTGCCGTTGTTGAGGCCGACGGAATTGTCGACGCTGTCTGATCACCTGCCGGCAGGGACCCCGCTGCTGATCTGCGATCCCGAGAAGGTCAGGACCCGTGCCGCCGATCTGATCAAGACCGGCCGCGAGTTCCTCGAGGCGTCGTGGTCGACGGCGGCGGTTGGCGGCGGCGTGCCGATCGATCTGGAGGCGCTGGGCGCATCGGGATTCGTCGAGTTGGACGACGCTCGATCCGCGGCTCGAGAAGGCGGGCACCCGTGGTGGACGCTGTCACAGCTTTCCGACGAGGCGGCGATCGAGCTCGACATCCGGCCCGCGCCGTCGGCGCGTGGTCAGCAGTCCAGCGTCGACGAGATCTTCGCGATGCTGCGCGCCCACGTTGCGACCGGTGGCTACGCATCCGTCGTCACCCCTGGCACCGGCACTGCGCACCGCGTCGTAGAGCAACTTGCTGAATCCGACACTCCCGCAACCCTTTTGGAAGGCGGCACCGCCCCGAAGGTAGGCGTCGTCGGCGTGCTCAAGGGGCCGCTGCACGACGGTGTCGTGATTCCCGGGGCCAACCTCGTCGTGATCACCGAGACCGATCTGACCGGCAACCGGGCGACCGCGGTCGACGGCAAGCGACTGGCCGCCAAGCGACGCAACGTCGTCGACCCGCTGGCGCTGACCGCGGGCGATCTGGTGGTGCACGACCAGCACGGCATCGGCCGGTTCGTCGAGATGACGGAGCGGGTGGTCGGCGGCGCGCGCCGCGAATACCTGGTGCTCGAGTACGCGTCGAGCAAGCGCGGCGGCGGCTCCGACCGGCTGTATGTGCCGATGGACTACTTGGACCAGCTGTCCCGCTACGTCGGCGGTGAGTCGCCGACGCTGTCCCGCCTTGGCGGCAGCGACTGGACCAACACGAAGAGCCGGGCGCGCAGTGCTGTCAGGGAGATCGCCGCCGAGCTGGTGTCGCTGTACGCCAAGCGTCAGGTCTCGCCGGGCCATGCGTTCGCCCCGGACACGCCGTGGCAGGCGGAGATGGAGGACGCCTTCGGCTTCACCGAGACGGTCGACCAGATGACCGCGATCACCGAGGTCAAGTCCGATATGGAGAAGCCGGTCCCGATGGACCGGGTGATCTGCGGCGACGTCGGCTACGGCAAGACCGAGATCGCGGTGCGGGCGGCGTTCAAGGCCGTGCAGGACGGTAAGCAGGCGGCGGTGCTGGTGCCGACGACACTGCTGGCCGATCAGCACCTGCAGACCTTCTCCGAACGGATGGCCGGCTTCCCGGTCACCGTGAAGGGGCTGTCCCGGTTCACCGACCCCGCCGAGTCGCGGGTGGTGCTGGAAGGCATGAAGGACGGTTCGGTCGACATCGTGATCGGCACGCACCGGCTGCTGCAGACCGGCGTGACGTGGAAAGACCTCGGCCTGGTCGTCGTCGACGAGGAGCAGCGCTTCGGCGTCGAGCACAAGGAACACATCAAGTCGATGCGCACTCACGTCGACGTGCTGACGATGAGCGCCACGCCGATCCCGCGCACGCTGGAGATGAGCCTGGCGGGCATCCGCGAGATGTCGACGATCCTCACCCCGCCCGAAGAGCGCTACCCCGTGCTTACCTATGTCGGGCCACACGACGACAAGCAGATCGCGGCGGCGTTACGGCGCGAGATGCTGCGCGACGGGCAGGCGTTCTACATCCACAACCGGGTGCGGTCGATCGACCAGGCCGCCGCCCGGGTGCGCGCGCTGGTGCCGGAGGCCCGCGTCGCGGTCGCCCATGGGCAGATGCCTGAGGATCTATTGGAGAGCACGGTCGAGGGATTCTGGAACCGCGAGTTCGACATCCTGGTGTGCACGACGATCGTCGAGACCGGCCTGGACATCTCGAACGCGAACACGTTGATCGTCGACCGCGCCGACACGTTCGGCCTGTCGCAGCTGCATCAGCTGCGCGGCCGGGTGGGCCGCAGCCGCGAGCGTGGCTATGCGTACTTCCTGTATCCACCCGAGGTGCCATTGACGGAGACGGCTTACGACCGGCTCGCGACGATCGCGCAGAACAACGAACTGGGCGCGGGCATGGCGGTCGCGATGAAGGACCTCGAAATCCGTGGCGCTGGAAACGTGCTCGGGGTCGAGCAGTCCGGACACGTCGCCGGGGTCGGCTTCGACCTCTATGTGCGGCTGGTCGGCGAGGCGGTCGAGGCCTACCGCGCGGCGGCCGACGGGAAAACCATTGTGGCGCCTGAGGAGCCGAAGGATGTGCGGATCGATCTGCCGGTCGACGCGCACCTGCCGCCCGACTACATCGCCAGCGACCGGCTGAGGCTGGAGGCCTACCGGCGGTTGGCGGCGGCCGCCGACGACGGCGCCGTGGACGCCGTGGTCGAGGAACTTGTCGACCGGTACGGCCCGCTGCCCTCCTCAGCGCAACGATTGGTTGCCGTCGCGCGATTGCGCTTGTTGTTCCGTCAGTACGGGATTACCGAAATCAGCGCGGTGTCCGAGTCGACGCTGCGGCTGTCGCCGCTGCCGCTGGCCGACTCTCAGCAACTACGACTCAAACGGCTGTACCCGGGTGCGCATTACCGGGCAACGACGTCGACGGTGCAGGTGCCGATTCCGCGAGCGGGTTCCGGCGTCGGGGCGCCTCGTATTCGTGATCTTGAACTAGTTGCCATGGTTGCCGGTTTGGTGTTGGCCCTCGATGGAAAGCCCCAGGAAGGTGTTGATATAACGAAGTTCGGAGGTGGGGCAATGAGTGATAAGCGACAGGCGACATGACGGTCGTCCTGGTCGACCCTCGCCGCCCTTCGCTCGTTCCCGTCGAGGCAATTGACTTGCTGACAGGTGACGTCCAATACACCGAGGAGATGCCCGTCAAGGTCCCGTGGTCGCTGCCCGCCGCCCGCCCGGCCTACGACGGGGAGGACGCCCCGGTGTTGCTGTCGTCCGATCCCAACCACCCTGCGGTGAAGGCGCGTTTGGCGGCGGGCGACAAGCTGATGGCGGCTCCGGGCCCTGCTGCGGGGGAGCGGCTGGTCGACGCGGTGGCGATGATGGACAAGCTGCGCACCTCAGGCCCGTGGGAAAGCGAGCAAACACATGACTCGCTGCGCCGCTACCTGCTCGAGGAAACCTACGAGGTGTTCGACGCGGTGCGCGGCGGCAACGCCGACGAGCTCCGCGAGGAGCTCGGAGACGTGTTGCTGCAGGTGCTGTTTCACGCGCGCATTGCCGAGGATGCGCCACAGCACCCGTTCACCATCGACGACGTAGCCGATTCGCTGGTGCGCAAGCTCGGTAACCGGGTGCCTGCCGTGCTCGCCGGCGAGTCGATCTCGCTGGACGAGCAACTCGCGCAGTGGGAGGAGCGCAAGGCTTTAGAAAAGTCCCGCAATTCTTCGATGGACGATGTGCCGACGGGGCAGCCCGCGTTGGCGTTGGCGCAGAAGGTTCTTGAGCGAGTGTCGGCCGCTGGGCTTCCCGGCGATCTGATCCCGGACGCCATCACGTCGGTGACCGTGTCTGTGGATTTGGACGCCGAGAATGCCTTGCGCTCAGCTGTTTTGGAGTTTATGGACACCGTGCGCCGGGCTGAGCACGCTGTCGCGGCTGGGCGCCGCGGTGATGATGTGCCGGAGGAACTCGACGTGGCCACTCTCGGTGAGATCTCCGACGAGGAGTGGCGGGCATATTGGCCGTCGGCGGCCGAGATCGTCGTCGAGGACACCGAACCGGCGCCCGATCGCATCCCTGAACCGACGCCTGTTGACGTTCCCGAGCCTGGGCCGGTCGAGGTGCCGGAGCCTGGGCCGGTCGAAGTTCCCGAGCCTGCGCCGTCAGACACTCCCGAGCGTGCGCCCGAAGATGTTTCGACGGAGGAGGCGGCCGCGGACGGGCAGGCCGACGACATCGAAGCCGGCGAGGAAGCCGCAGCGGAGAAGTTCACTGCGTAAGCGCGGTCCGCAGGGGCACTGTCTTTTTGCCTACCTCGGGCGACAATGTCGCCCCCTCGGGCTGTTGCAAAATTGGTCAGCGGGGCGTCCGGTGTTGGGGTGGTCGGTGTGGTTGGTGTTGCGTGCTGGTGTTGCCTGGGGTACATCTAGGCGGGTGCTGGGGTGAGAGCGCCGGTTCCGATTGCTTTGATCAGGTTGTGCACCAGGGTGTGGAAGCTGAATTCGGCTGCAGCTCTGGTGATTCCGCGGCTCGTGAAGCGGCGGAAGCCGAGATTGTGTTTGGCATGAGCGAATGGGGTTTCGGCGATGTGGCCGCGCTGGCTGTAGAGGGCATGCCCGTCGGGGGTGCGTAGTCGGTGTGCCATCGCCTCGATCGGGTCGCACCCGGTGGTGGCGGCCCAGCGGTGGGGTGCTCGCGGGCGGCGGCGGCCAGCTCGCGCTGCTTGCCGACCGCGATCAACCGGTCCGGGCCTGCGGCGCTGAGATTGTCGACGCTGAGGTAGCCGGCATCGGCGAGCAGCACCCCGATCCCGGTGGGTGGCGCGGCGGCGGGCCGGTGCGTGTCGATCAGGGCTGCCGCTGCGATGGCTTTGCCCATCATCTCGGTGAATGCGGTGGCGTCGCTGGAGTTGTTAGCGACTGAGGTGGCGATGATGAGCCCGTCGCTACTGGTGAGGGCTTGGCAGTTACAGCTCTGGATCCAGCCCCCGCCGCGCAGCGGCATCATCCGCGACTCGGGATCAGTGATATTGCGTTTCGGCCCGCTCGAACGGGTCGGTGTCGCGGGTTTGGCGGCCACCGCAGCCTCGGCCGCGCCGGCCTGCACCCGCTGTTGGGTGACCTGCTCGGCAGCAATCGCGCGGTCAAACCCGGCCTTGATCCGCCTGACCCGGTAGGCCTGCTCGACGGGCACCGGCTTGCGGCCCCTCTTGCCGCGGGCGTGGTAGCGCTCGATCTTGGCGTGGTGGGCAGCACGCGCCTCAGCCAGATTCTGGGTCAGAACCTCGACGCGAATCTCGGCCGGCGGCAGGCCCATCGGTGTGATCGTGCGTTGCTCACGCCGTCGGCGAAACGCGTCGAGCTGGGCGGCCCGCTGCTGCTGCTTGTCCTGTTCCCGGCAGCGTTTACGCGTCGCAGCGGCCTCGCGTTGGGCGGCGCGACGGCCATCGCCGAGCCCAGCGAGCGCCTGGGCAACGCGCGCGGCGCGCGAGCCCGGATCGACCAACTCAGCGGGCAGCTCATCACCGCGGCGATCAGCACCGTCGAGAGCATCCTCCTCGGCGTCGGTGCCCGCATGCTCCGCGGCGGCCTAGGCGGCCAGCTCTGTTCAGCAGCCGCCCGGCGCAGCCCCTCGGCGCTGCGATTAGCCGACAACGACGCATCCCAGGCAATCTCGACCGAATCCAACGCCACCACGCCCAGCTGTCCCATTCCGACTCGGGCGCACAACATCAGCACCTGAACGAACAGCGACTCCATCGCAGCGGCAGACTCGGCGCGAAACCGCGAGATCGTCACATGATCCGGAGCATCGACCGCGCAGATGATCCGAAACGCCACATCGCGCTGACACAACCGCTCGATCACCCGCGAGGAGCGCACCCCGTGCGCCCATGCCCAGATCAGCAGCGTCAACAACATGTCCGGGTCATAACCGGCGCGGCCCGGCCCCCCGGTGCGCCGCCCGGCGTGCAGCGCCGAGGTATCCAGCCCGGCAATCACACTGATCATCAACCACACCGGATCCCAGGCCGGCAGCCAATCCCGCATATTCTCCGGCAACAAGAACTGCTGATCACGATCTACCGAGCGATACCCCTTGGCCACCAATCCATCTAAACGACACCCACCACCACTCCCGGTAGGACATGCCGATCAACACCGACCAAAGCGCCCGAATTTGCAACAGCCCGTCCCAACGACTCTGTCGGTCAGAGGCGGGCAATTAGCACATAGTGGGTCGGCTTAGCCGAACAGCGTCGAACCCCAATAGGCCGACGAGTCGCCCTCCCGCAGGCCCGGCGGGCACGCGAAAACGGCTGTGCCGGTGTGGAAGATGTACTCGTTGAGCGCATCGCCGGACATCTGCGCCAGCACAGGGATGAAGTTCGTTGCAGGACTGCGCACGAATGCGATGAAGAACAATCCGGCATCGAGATGCCCGAACCCGTCGGAACCGTCGGTGAAGTTGTACCCGCGGCGCAGCATCCTGATTCCATTGAGATGCTCGGGGGACACCAGCCGGATGTGGGCGTCGACATCTACCAGTGGATTGCCCTTGGCGTCCTTGATATTGAAGTCGACGGGCGCGAACTCGTCATCGTAGCCATTGGGTGCGCCACTGCCCTTCTGCCTGCCGATCACCCGCTCCTGCTCGAGCAGGGTCGTCCGGTCCCACGCCTCGATGCGATTGCGAATCCGCCGCGTCACCAGAAAGGTGCCGCCCGTCAGCCAGTCGGGCCCGTCGCCCTCAGCCACCCAGACGTTCTTGTCGAGCGCCTCGGTGTCCTCGGCCTTGATGTTGTTCGTTCCGTCCTTGAACCCGAGCATGTTTCGGGGCGTGGTCTGTTCGCGCGTCGTCGACGACGTCCGGCCGAAGCCGAGCTGCGAATACTTCACCGCCACGGTGCCGAACCCGACCCGGGCCAGGTTCCGAATCGCGTGCACGGCCACTTGTGGATCGTGTGCGCACGCCTGCACGCAGATGTCACCACCGCACCTGGCGGGGTCCAAGATCTCGTTGGTGAACTTCGGCAGGTCGGCCAGCGCGGCGGGGCGCTGGTTGGCGATGCCGAACCTGTCCTTGCCGTCCTTTTCGAAGAACGATGGGCCGAACCCGATAGTCAGGGTCAGCCCGGAGGCCGGAAGTCCGAGCGCCTCGCCTGTATCATCCGGCGGCGCATAGGGATTGCCCCCGATCGCACCGTTCGCCACGGCGTCTTCGCCCCGCGTCATCCGCTCGGCCATCTCGGTCCATTGCTTGAGCAGTACAGTGACATCGGCGCGGCTGTCCGTCGTGACGTCGAACGCGCAGAAGTGCATCCGATCCTGTTGCGGCGTGATGATGCCCGCCTGGCGCTCGCCGCGGAACGGGATCGGTTTGTCAAGCCCGCCGAAGTCCGCGCTGGCCGCCGACGCCCGCCCGGCCAGCGCACCCGCCCCTGCCGCGCCGACGAGTGCGGCCGTCACCCCCGCCGCGCCGAACAGCTTCCGCCTGGACAGACCGGAGCGTGTTGGCTCCGGATCTGCCGCAGGCGTTTCCGGCTCACTGGGGGGCGATGACACCTTGCACCTGGCTTACCTCCTTGGACAACGCGTCGATGGCCCGCGACAGCTCCTGGCGCTGCGGCTCAGTCACCTTGTCGTAGGACACGAAACCATCGCCCTGGCGGTACTTTTCGAGCAGCGCCTCGACATCGGCGAACCTCCCGTCCACCCTCTTGCCGAGGTCGGCGTTGCGCTCGTCGAGTATCGGCCGCACCGACGCCACCGCCGTCTGCGAGCCGTCGACGTTGGCCTTGAAGTCCCACAGGTCGGTGTGGCTGAAGATGTCCTCTTCACCGGTGATCTTGCTCGACGCGATCTCGTCGAGCAGACCCTGTGCGCCACCGGCGATCTGGGTCGAGTCGATCGTCCACGTCGGCGCCTTCACGCCGGTGTCGAGTTCCTTTACATCGGCCATCAACTGGTCGGCCATCGCGTTGGTGTCGGGCTGCAGACCGGTGACCCACAAGTCCTTCTCCAGCCGGTGGAAGCCCGTCCACTTCTGACCCGGCTCCAGGTCGGCCTCACGCAGGTCGATGCGGGGGTCCAGATCATTCGGGAACGACTCGGCCACCGGCTCGATGCGCTCGTAATAGGTACGGGCGATGGGGAACTGCGCCTTGGCCGCGTTGATGTCACCCTTCTTGACCGCGTCGACGAAGATCTGCGTGGCCGCGATCAGCGCGTCGGTTTGGCTGTTCACGTAGCGCTTGTAGCTCTCGGAGGCCTCTTTGAACTTGCCGGCTTCGTCGATCTTGACGGTGTCGCCGGTGACCTTGAAATCGCCGCGGATGCCGTCGCCGATCATGCCCGGCTTGCACGCGGTCTGATAGGTGCCTGGTTCGCCCAGCTGCACGATCAGTTTGCGTTGTAGCCCGGGGGAGATGTTCTCCACCTCGCCCATCACCCGCTCGCCTTCGCCGTAGACGTAGAACTCGGTGACCTTGGTGCCGTTGTTGGTGATGACGAAGGTATTCGCGCCGGTTCCGCCTTCGGTGCCCGACAACTGGCAGGCGGCGTCGGAGGCGTCGACGGTGATCTGTGCGGGCAGGCTCGGATTGGCCGAATTGCCAGCGTCGGTCTTCTCGGGCTCCTTGGCCTGGCAGCTGGTCAGTGCCAGACCCGCCAGCGCAGCGGCGGCGACGGCGATAGACGAATTAAGCTTCACGTGGTCGACCTTTCGGATTCGGGTAGCCGTTGTGGTGATGGATCGGGTTTGGCAGGCGCCTTCGTCGGGCGCAGGAAGATCGTCAGCACGATGACGAGATAGGCCAGCCACGCTGTGAGCTGCAAAACGGTTGGCGTGGGCGTGATGTTGAAGATGCCCTGGATGACCTCGCCGTACCAGGACGACCAGTTGAACCATGTACTGATGTCGAATGCCTTGGCGCTCAAGCCGGGTAGCCATCCGACGGTCTGCAAGGCACCGATGCCGTAGGACAGGATTCCGGCCGCGACGACGATCAGGAAGATGCCGGTGTATTTGAAGAACTTGGCCAGGTTGATGCGGATCGCACCGGCATACATGCCGTAGGCGATCGCGGCGGCGGCCAGCACGCCGATCACCAGCCCGATCAGCGGCCATGCCGTCTGCGCCTCGGCGTACCCGACCATGAACAGGGCCGTCTCGACGCCTTCGCGACCGACCGCGAGGAACGCCAGCGCGAAGACGGCCATCGAACCGGTTTCGAGCGCGCGCGCCATGTCGCTGCGCAGTTCACCCGACATCGACGCGGCGGCTCTCTTCATCCAGAGCACCATCGTCGTGACGATCGCGACCGCGACCAGCGACGCAATCCCAGCGATCGCCTCCGCCGCCAGGCCCGAGATCGTGTTCTCGCCGAATTGGATTCCCAGGAACACCGCGACCGTCATCAGGATTGCTGCGGCGACGCCCAGCCATACCCACTTGAGGGCGTCGCGGCGGTCGGCCTTGACCAGGAACGCCACCAGGATCGTCACGACGATCGCGGCCTCCAGGCCCTCGCGCAGACCGATCAAACCGCTGCCGAACAGCTGAGATGTGATGTTGGGTGCGGCGGCCTGAATACTGACACCTAAGGCCGTACCAGCAGTCATCAAATTGTCCTCGCTACGCCATGTCTGCGCACTTTGCTTTGGCTTACCAAACCAAGGTGTGGCTCACCTTAGCAGGGGGCGACTCGCGACGGTACATGTCCGACGACGTTGTCGATCTTGCCCACGCACATGGGACGATGGGCAATGACCAATGTGGGTTTGAGGGAGTCCGGTGTCGCCAGTGCGTTGGCTGCGGGCTGTCGCGGTGATAGGCGCGACAGCGCTGCTCATGGCTTCCAGCTGCTCGTGGCAGATGGGCACGCCGATACCCGACGGTGTGCCGCCACCCCCCGGCGATCCGGTGCCCAAGATCGACACCCACGCCAAGGGTCGCCCCGCGGATCAGCTGCACGAATGGGCGGCTGAGCGAGCGCCCGCACTGGGCATTCCGGTCACGGCGCTGGAGGCGTACGCCTACGGAGCGCGCGTCGCGGAGGTGGAGAACCCCGACTGCCATCTGGCATGGACGACGCTGGCGGGCATCGGGCAGGTCGAGAGCCACCACGGCACCTATCGCGGCGCGGTCATCGCGCCGAACGGTGACGTCACGCCGCCCATCCGCGGTGTCCGGCTCGACGGCACCAACGGCAACCTGGAGATCATCGACAACGACGGTGGCGACCTCGATGGGGACCCGGAGTACGCCCGCGCCATGGGGCCGATGCAGTTCATCCCCGAGACGTGGAAGCTCTACGGCGTCGACGCCAACAACGACGGCATCATCAGCCCGGACAATTTCGACGACGCGGCGCTGTCGGCGGCTGGTTACCTGTGCTGGCGCGGCAAGGACCTGGCCAAGCCGCGCGGCTGGATGGATGCGCTGCATGCCTACAACCACTCCGACCAGTACGCACGCACCGTGCGGGACTGGGCGACCGCTTACGCCAACGGACATCCCCTCTAAACACGCCACGGGCGGGTACACGCTCTAGGCTCAATTTCATCCAGCCCTATGAGCAAGGAGAAGCCAGTGCCCATCATCGAGCAGGTCGGAGCCCGTGAGATCCTCGACTCCCGTGGCAACCCGACGGTCGAGGTCGAAGTGGCCCTGCTGGACGGCACGTTCGCCAGGGCAGCAGTGCCGTCGGGCGCATCGACCGGCGAGCACGAGGCGGTGGAGTTGCGTGACGGCGGCACTCGGTACGGCGGCAAGGGCGTCGAGAAGGCGGTGCAGGCCGTGCTCGACGAGATCGCGCCCGCGGTCATCGGGCTGGCCGCCGACGACCAGCGGCTGGTCGACCAGGCGCTCGTCGACCTCGACGGCACGCCGGACAAGTCCCGGCTCGGCGCCAACGCAATGCTCGGCGTGTCACTCGCGGTGGCCAAGGGCGCCGCGGAGTCCGCGGGGCTGCCCCTCTTCCGTTACGTCGGCGGGCCCAACGCGCACATCCTGCCGGTGCCGATGATGAACATCCTCAACGGCGGCGCACACGCCGACACCGGGGTGGACGTACAGGAGTTCATGGTCGCGCCGATCGGCGCGCCCAGCTTCAAGGAGGCCCTGCGCTGGGGCACCGAGGTGTACCACTCGTTGAAGTCGGTGCTCAAGAAGCAAGGCCTGGCGACCGGGCTCGGCGACGAAGGTGGGTTCGCGCCCGACGTCGCGGGCACCAAGGCCGCGCTGGACCTGATCCTGAGCGCCATCGAGGCGACCGGCTTCAAGCCCGGCGCCGAGGTCGCGTTGGCGCTCGACGTCGCCGCCACCGAATTCTTCACCGCCGGAACGGGTTACAGCTTCGAGAAGGAGAACCGCACCGCCGAGCAGATGACGGAGTTCTACGCCGGACTCATCGACTCCTACCCGTTGGTGTCGATCGAGGATCCGCTGTCGGAGGACGACTGGGACGGCTGGGTGGCGCTGACGACGGCCATCGGCGACCGCGTCCAGATCGTCGGCGATGACCTTTTCGTCACCAACCCTGAGCGACTCGAGGAGGGCATCGAAAAAGGCGCGGCCAATGCACTTTTGGTGAAGGTCAACCAGATCGGCACGCTCACCGAGACGCTGGACGCGGTGGTGCTGGCGCATTCCAGCGGCTACCGCACGATGATGAGCCACCGCAGCGGTGAGACCGAAGACACCACGATCGCCGACCTCGCGGTCGCGGTCGGCAGCGGCCAGATCAAGACCGGTGCACCCGCACGTAGCGAGCGTGTCGCCAAGTACAACCAGCTGCTGCGTATCGAGGAGACCCTCGGCGACGCCGCCCGCTACGCCGGCGACCTGGCCTTCCCGCGGTTCTCGGTCGGCGAGGTCAAATAGCCCGTGCCTGAGGCGAAACGGCCCGATCCGAAGCGGCGGTCCCCCGCGGGCCGCCCGAAGGGGACCGCGCCTGCTCGTCGTAAGCCGCGCGTGATCGAGACGCGTCCTGCGCCCGAGCCCGAACCGAAGGAGACGGTCCGCGAATCGATCGTCGCGTCGGCAGAGCAGCAGTCCGAGCAGCGGTTCGGATCGGCGGCCCGTCGCGCGGCGATCCTCGCGGCGGTCATCTGCGTGCTCACCCTGACCATCGCGGGTCCCGTGCGCACCTACTTCGGGCAGCGCACGGAGATGAAGCAGCTGAAGGCGACTGAGGAACAGTTGCGTGCGCAGATCGCCAACCTCGAAGAGCAGAAGGTCAAGCTCGCCGACCCGGTGTTCATCGCGGCGCAGGCACGCGAGCGGCTCGGCTTCGTGATGCCGGGGGACATTCCGTACCAGGTGCAGTTGCCTGCGAACGCCGCCGTGCCGAGTCCGCCCGGCAGTGCACCCACGACTGTGAAGAGCGGCGATCCCTGGTACACGTCGCTCTGGCACACCATCGCCGATGCGCCGCACGGTGTTTCGCCGACATTCGAACCGATCGCCCCACCACCGGGTCCGCCCCTGCCACCCGCTCCGCCCAGCCCGCCTCCTCCCGGTGGTTGACGGAGCGGATCTCGACGTGGTCGCGCGGCAACTCGGCCGCGAGCCCCGCGGTGTGCTCGAGATCGCGTACCGCTGCCCGAACGGCCAGCCCGGCGTCGTCAAGACGGCGCCGAGACTGCCCGACGGTACGCCGTTTCCGACGCTGTACTACCTGACGCATCCGGTGCTGACGGCTGCGGCGAGCCGGCTGGAGTCCGCGGGCCTGATGCGCGAGATGACCGAATGGCTGCAACAGGATTCGCAACTGGCCGCCGCCTACCGGAGGGCGCACGAGTCCTATCTGGCTGAGCGCGACGCGATCGAGTCACTGGGCACGACGTTCTCCGGCGGCGGCATGCCCGAGCGGGTGAAGTGTCTGCATGTGCTGATCGCGCATTCGCTGGCCAAGGGACCTGGAGTGAATCCCATTGGCGACCAGGCACTCGCGGATCTGGCCGACGAACCGGAGATGGCCGGCATCCTGGATAAGGGCAGGTGGGCATGAGCTCGCCGAGCATGAGCCGGGTGGCGGCAATCGACTGCGGCACCAACTCGATCCGGCTCCTGATCGCCGACAAGGTCGACGGCGGGTTGCAGGATGTGCACCGCGAGATGCGGATTGTGCGGTTGGGCCAGGGCGTCGACGCCACAGGGCAATTCGCGCCAGACGCGCTCGCGCGCACGAAGGCGGCGTTGGTCGACTACGCCGAGTTGCTGCGCGGTCTCGAGGTGCCCAAGGTGAGGATGGTGGCGACGTCGGCCACGCGCGACGCCGCCAACCGCGACGTGTTCTTTGCGATGACGGCGGAGGTGCTCGGTGCGGTGGTTCCGGGTGCGGTCGCAGAAGTGATCACCGGCACCGAGGAAGCGGCATTGTCGTTCCATGGCGCGGTCGACGAATTAGACCCCGCCTCAGCACCTTTCGTGGTCGTCGACCTCGGTGGCGGCTCGACCGAAGTGGTGCTCGGTTCGGGCGACGTCGACGCGAGCTTCTCCGCCGACATCGGGTGCGTGCGGCTGACCGAGCGCTGCCTGCACTCCGATCCGCCGACGGCTGTGGAGATCGCCGCCGCGCGGGAAGTCGTCCGCGAGGGGCTGGGTGAGGCGTTGGGGGTGGTGCCCGTCGAGCGGGCCCGCACCTGGGTGGGGGTGGCGGGCACCATGACGACGCTGTCGGCGCTGGCGCAGAAGATGACCACCTATGACTCGGAGGCCATCCACCTGTCCAAGGTGGGGTTCGGGGACCTGCTGGGGGTGTGCGACGAGTTGATCGCGATGCCCCGTCAGCAGCGCGCCGCCCTCGGACCGATGCACGAGGGTCGCGTCGACGTGATCGGCGGCGGCGCGATCATCGTCGAGGAACTCGCGGATGCGTTGGGCAACCGGGCGGGCATCGACGAGCTGGTGGTCAGCGAGCACGACATCCTCGACGGCATCGCGCTGTCGATCGCCTAGCGTCCCGGGATGGTGCGAACATTGCCCGCGTACCGAGCGAAACCCATTTCGTCGCTACTCTTTTCGCCTCCACCGCTTGGTCGGATCGCGCTGGCCCGCAAGGGTGATGCCGAGCAGCACCATAACCACGCCGATGCCGAAATGCAGCCAGTTGTCTGGGCCGTTGACGGGCAGCAGATTGGCGCTGCGACGGCCCATCAACCATCCCTGCAGCCAGAAGGCCAGGTACACCAGGCCTCCGCCGAGGAAGTAGGCGCGCGACGCGGCATAGGTGCGCGCGAGCGCGACGCCGACGACACCGGATATCAGGTAGATGACGTTGTGTAGGCCGGAGACGGCGAACACGCCGAACAGCTTCGCGCCGGAATGCGGCCCGGCCCAGTCAAGCAGCGCGTAGTCGGTCGTCACACCTGGGATGAAGCCCAGCACACCGATCAGGATGAACAGGCCCGCGACCAGCAGCGCAGCGCCCTGCACCGCCATGTACTTGGGGGTTGTCGCCGTCATCGCCCCATCTCCTACGCATATTTACGCAGGAGAAATACCCGGGACCGCGCGGGGCTAACCGGCGGCCGCCGTTCTTACCGGCGAGTGGTTACCTTCTGATGTTGCAGTTCGGCGGGTTGCCGCAGTGATGACCGCCTTCGCAGGCATTGCAATGACAGTTGCAGCCGGAGCCGGCCTTGACCTCTGTTGCGCGCATCGTCGATCAACTCCTCTGTAGCTCTGACCACCCGAGCGGGCGGGAGCAGAGTTCGTTACTGCGGACGAATATCAACATATGACGACATCACAATACTTCGCATCGTTCTGGAGTTAAAGGAAAGTCGGCACCAACGAAGGTCGAACCCCTGTCGTAGGCTGCCAATTGTCAGGGCCGGAACAAGTTGACGATTTGGTGAACAGGCGTAAAACTTCGCGTGTGATCGAGTTGAGCGAACAGACGGTCATCGACGAGGTAGTGGCGCGTCTCACCAGTCGGTACCCCGCGATTCCGAAGGAAACCGTAGAGAGCATCGTCCACGATGTGTACGCCCGATTCGACGGCAGACCGTTGCGCGACTATGTCCCGCTGCTGGTCGAGCGCAACGCCAAAAGCGAGCTGGAGCGGCTGGGCGCCGACGCTGATCACAGCCTTCGCAGCTGACGCAAGATCCTGGTAAAGGGTATCGACGCGGCCATTCCCCGCCGCATGTTGGGCTGAGCGAAGCTCATGTTGCACAGCACCGCGTAGCGCAAGCCGCTGTCACGCAGTCCCGCCGCCTGATCCACCACCTCGTCGGGCGTGCCGGTCAGCAAGCTCTGCCTGAGCAGTGAATCCGGGATGTCCTTGGTCGCGGCAACCACCGTCTCTTCATCGAGGGTCTGCGGGATGATGTCCTGTCCGCCGGTGAAATCGTCTCCGAAGGGGTGTCGGCCGCCGTGGCGTGCCCACTCGGTGGCAGGAAGATTGAGTGCGAAGGCGCGGATGAGCTGAGAGCCGAGGGTTTCATCGACCTCGTCGCGACTGCGGCCCGTCACCACGAACACGTAGCTGGCCGGGACGATTGACATCGGGTCACGCCCGGCGTCAGACGCCGCAGTGCGGACGACCTCGAGGGCGGCCGCATACTCCTCGGGCTGGAAATGCGTTACCGGAAACCAACCGTCTGCGTAGCGACCTGTCGCGCGCAACATGCGTGGGGCGTGGGAGGCGACCCAGATCTCGGGATACTTCCCGCGGTAGGGCGGCAGATCGAATATCGCGTCGCGCAAAGGGAAGAACGGCGAGTCCCGGGTGACCAGTTCACCCGGCGACGCCCAGAGTGCACGAATGGTGGCCAGGGCTTCGATTGTCCGTGCGACTGGCTTCGACCAGTCCACGCCGTACGGCTCGTTCCCTTCCCGCTCGCCGGTCCCGATGCCCAGGATCGCCCGCCCCCGCGTAAGCAGATGCAGCGTCGCGGCGGCCTGGGCGGTGACGGCAGGATTGCGGCGGCCGGCGTCCGTCACGCCGACTCCGAGCCTCATCCGCGCGAAACGGTTCTTGGCTGCCAGATAGCCCAGCGCGGTCCACGGTTCACTGATGGCGTCGGGCCGGGGCATCAGTTTCGCGCCCGCGGAACCGATGTACTTGGCGGTCCCGATGGATCGGGGCATAAGCGCGTTCAGGTGATCGGGCACCCAGAACGAATCGATCCGTGTCGCGGCCGCGGCGAGATAATTGGCCCGGGTCATGGCCATTGGGCCCAACCCGGTGCAAATCAGCAGATCGGCCAGGCCGACACGAAATCCGGTCACAGAGTTGCCTTTCGCTCGACGGTGCACCGATTATCGGCTGGGCGTGCGAGGACAGGTCAGAGTAACCGACTACTCGAAATTGGGCTCCAGCATCTGTTCTGCCGATTCGGAGATGACCCGACGATGCCCGTTGGTGATCTGCGCGTCCGTCGGCCGGCACATCTCAATCGCCTTCTCGGTGTACACCCGGTAGCCGAAATCGGGTTGGTAGCCGTGGATTTCGGGGGTGTCCCGGTCGCGGATGAACGTCAGGATCTTGCGGCTGGACACCTGCCCGGGCACCAGCACCGGGAAGCCGGGCGGATACGGCGTGACGAATGTCGCGGAAACGACGTCGATGCCGGCGTCCAGCCTTCCGAAGATCTCGTCGTTTGTCAGGTACGCGCAGTTGGCGTCGTTGTACGACAGGTAGAAGGCACGACGAACATCGCCTTCCGGCGTGGGCTCGGCGCCGGCGTGGTCGCGGAAGACCTCGTGGAAGCCGCTGAAGTCGGGTTGCGAGGTCGACGAGGCGGTCAGGCGGCGGACCCGCTGCTCGAACCGGCTTCGTTCGCCAAGCCCCATCTCCGAAATGCGTTCGTCGAGCTCCCCGGCGATCTTCACGAGCACCTCACCAGGAACGCGACCGAGCTGCGGGTGGTGCCGATGTTCGTCATGAACAGCACGGTGTTGCGCGAGGTCTTGTTGATCTGCACGCCGTGCCGGTCCATCAACTGTTCGCGCTTGAAGGTGTCCCCGTCGTAGCCCGTGCGGCCGATCGACAGCGTGATTCGCGACGGGTCGAGCACGAACTCGTCCGTGTCCCACACGGCCATCATGTTGCGCAGACCCGAACGCAACGGCTGGGCGATGTGCGACGGGCGGAACTCGTCGGGGATCAGGTCCGACGTCCGCAGGCAGGCCATGTACTTGCTCAGCAGCGGGTGGTTGTCGATCGCGTCCCGCAGTTGCATGGCGTTCTCGATCTGGCGCTGGACGAGCTCGACGCCTTCCAGGGCGACCTGACGGCGCCCGAGGTCAAGCGATGCCAGGATCTGGTAGTTCGGCGACGTCGACGTGTGGGCCATGTAGGCCTCGTGGAACGGCTCGGCGACCTTCTGCGTGAAGTCCTGGTCGAAGATGTGGATCATCGAGCCCTGCCGCAGCGACGTCAGCGTCTTGTGGGTTGACTGTGTGGCGTAGACGCGCACCCTGGCTTTGGCCGGATCCGGCATGAGCCGGCGGTTCATCAGCTCGTCGTCGGTCAGCGGGCGCTTCGCATCGGCCTCCAGCGTCGCCTCGAACTGACGCTTGTAGTTCTCGTCGCACAGCTTGTCCCGCAGGTTTCGGGCCGCCGTCATCGCGGTCCGTGCTCGTCGAGACCCGCGTGCTCGACGTCGCCCGACCGGTACGACTCCGTCGTCAGTGCCCAATTGATCTGCGATACCGCGTGGGCGAACTTGTCGTAGCTGCCCACCGAAAACAGGCGTGACACACGGGAGAACTGTGGCATGCCCGGGTAGGCCCAGTAGGGTTCGAGCGGGGTCAGGGTGGTCAGCAAGTCCCTGCAGATCGCGACGTACTCCGCTTTGAGCTCGCCGCTCGCCGCCGGCTTGGTGAGCCCTGGTCGGATGCCACCTCCAAGCGGCACCAGGAATCTCCGCGGAGATTCCTGGTGCCGCTTGGAGGTGGCATCCGACCAGGGCTCACCAAGCCGGCGGCGAG
>Ga0105247_10000295_pt1 | contig 44958 bp, 43 predicted proteins | sample KBSS24metaG_FD_81519 | JGI IMG/M metagenome (GOLD analysis project Ga0105247, IMG submission 81519) | Switchgrass rhizosphere microbial communities from Kellogg Biological Station, Michigan, USA - KBS S2-4 metaG | ecosystem: Host-associated > Plants > Roots > Rhizosphere > Soil | place... | reverse complement strand
TCGCGGGTACGGCGACGACTTCCTCGCCGATGCGATGAAATTCCAGATCGATGCACACTTCGCCTACGGGCAGATCGCGGATGCGCAGCGACTCGATGCCAATGGGTAACAGCGGTCGCTCTATGTGTACTTCCTTGCGCCGGCCGTCGATGCGAACTCCCAGGCTTGCCTGCAACAACATGAAAACGGAACCGGAAGACCATGCCTGCGGCAGGCAAGCGACTGGGTAAGGCACCGGCCCTTGGCCGGTAATGCGCGAAAAGCCGCAATACAACTCCGGGAGGCGCATGCCGAAGTGATTCGCCACTTCGAAGGTCTCGTTTAGGATCTGCACCACCTGCGTACGCCCGCCATAGCGCGAAATGCCCGCTGCGCATAGCGACGTATCGTGCGGTCAGATCGAGCCATTGTGATATGCCATGGGATTGTAGCGGGACTCGCCGTCGGCCAACGTCCTGATGCCCCAGCCGCTGGAAAAGCGGCTCGATAACAACTGCTTTGTGACGATTGCCGCGCGTTTCTCATTCGGCACGCCGCAGAACAACAGGTGCCCCGCGTTTGAGGCGGGGACGCTACACGGCAGGCCGTCGCCATCGATGGCGATCGCGTAGAAATTGATTTCCGGAACCCAAAACCTGTCCTCGATCGCTTCACGTAGCCGCTCAGCACGTGCTCTCCAGGCGGCACTCCTGCCCTGATCGCTGTGTCTCCTGCCCTGTCCATTGCGTACCGCCGCGAGCTCCGACATTGCCTTGAGCGCCGCATAGGCGTAGCCCTGCACCTCGACAACCGCGAGCGGGCCACTCGGGAAATGCCCATCCGCATGGAACATCGAATCGTGACTGTCTTTCCAGGCTTGATTCGCCAGACCGCTTTGCGCTGCACGCGCGTAATCCAGAAATCCCGTGGGGCTGTTGTCAAGCCGCCGTTCGATCCATTCGGTGGCCGCGACCAGACTCGTCCAGATCTCGTCGATCAGCGTGCGATTGCCGGTGTGCCTTTCATACGCGCCCGCGAGCATCACAAATAGCGGTGTTGTATCTACGCCGCCGTAATACTGGCCGAAGGGAACCTCCCGCATCGCCGCCATTTCGCCACGTCGCATCTCGTGCATGATCTTGCCGGGCTGGGAGTCGCGGAACGCGGATTCGTCCCGCGCTTGGGTAGAGGCGAGAAAGCGAAGCACGCCCGCGGCGAGCTGCGGATTCAGCCACAGCGTCTGGAGCGACGTGATGATCGCGTCGCGTCCGAACTGGGTCGCAAACCACGGAATGCCGGCGTAGGGGTACGGGCCGGTCGGGAGGGCCGTCGTCAACAACGCAAGGTCGGAGTACGATTTGTCAATCCACTCGTTGAAAAGCCGCCCTGATGTACTGACCGAGGCGCCATCTCGCAGGCGGTTCTGCATGCTCACTGACAAGCGCTGCAGGGCCGTGTCAAATCGTTCCGGCGAAGGCATGTTGCCTTCTTCCGCGCCGATCTCGATGAACATATCCGCGACGTCGCCCCGTTGCAGCTCGACTAAGAACTCGGCCTCCTGCGGCGATATCGCTGTCGGTGGCCGCGAGAACTCGATTTCCGTCGAACGCACCAGATCGTCGCGGCCACGGTAGGCCAAGCGTACCGTCGCGCCGTTGACCTCGGCAGGCAGATTCTCGCCGCGCTCCTTGCGTACATGACCCTGAACCTCGAAAATGTCGGCAAAATCGGCGGCGAACGAAAGCTTCAACGGCACTTGCGCGTCGAGATCGCTGAAGTTTGTAAGCCTCAAGCGCTCATACAACCGACTCTCCCACAGAAACCGGCTGCGCTCGATATGAATGACGCCTTGGGGGATCGAGCGCTCGCCCAGGGCCGGCAAGGGTCGGTTTGTCAAATGCGCCGTGAACAGCGTGTTGTCCTGGCTGATCGCCGCACCCAGAAGCGATGGCGGCCGGCCGGCGACGGCAAGTTCGAAGCGCGACAACATGCGCGTATCGTTGGAGAACAACCCGTCATCGCTCCCCTGAATATCTCCGAGGGCGTCGGCAAGCAGGAAAGTGTTCGCGTCCTTCAGCGTGAATCGTGGCAGCAGTCCTCGACGTTCACCGGGTTCATTCGCCAAGCTCATAACCCGCCTGCCGCTGTGCTCATGATGCCCGCACGAGTCGCTGCGCATCGAGCAATTGCGCGGACACATCCAGATAGGCGCGCGCCATCGTCGTTGCCGCAAATCGCCTGTCGAAGGCAGCGCGTACCCGGCGCCGATCGAGATCGGGTGCCCGCGCGATCGCTGCGAGCGCTTCTTCCTCCGAATTCACGATGAAGCCGGTGACGCCCTCATCGATGACTTCCGGCACCGATCCACAGTTCCAGGCAATGACCGGGGTGCCGCACGCCATTGCCTCGATCATGACCAGCCCGAAGGGCTCCGGCCAATTGATGGGGAAGAGCAGTGCGATCGCATTGCCGAGAAAGTCCGACTTGCGCTCATCGCCGATCTCGCCAATGAAGTCGATCAGTGGATCGTCGAGCAATGGTTTGATGACGGTATCGAAATAGACGACATCGGCGGCATCCACTTTCGCCGCGATTCTAAGTGGGATGCGTGCGCGGAGTGCGAGGCGGATCGCAACATCTGGGCGCTTTTCCGGCGACAAGCGACCCAGGAACGCAAGATAGGCACCGGCCGGGTGCTCGTTGAATGTGTACTGGGACGGCGGCACGCCGTGTGGCACGGTCGCGAGCCAGTTGGCACTCGGCAGCGGTTTGCGCTGAGCATCGGAAATCGATACCAGCCCGAAGCGGGGCCAGCGTGCGTAAACTGAGGGCAGATCCTTGAGATCCAAGCGACCGTGTAAGGTGGTGACGGTCTTGTGTGCCTGCTGTTCGAACATCGGGAAATGCATCAGGTCCACATGGAAGTGCAAGATATGGAATTGCGCGGACCGCCGTTTGACCTCGTACAGCAGGGTCAAGTGTGCGGCAAGATCGGATTTCAGCGCCGCAGCATCGAGGCGGATCGGCTGATCTCGCACCGCGACAAGCCGCGCTTTCGTGCGCGCATCGGCCGCGGCGAACAGGGTGACCTCATGCCCCAACTCCACCAGCGCGTCGCAGAGGTGCGCGACGACCCTTTCCGTGCCGCCATACAACTTCGGCGGCACAGCTTCATACAGCGGAGCAATCTGTGCGATTCTCATGTCTCGGTGTACATGGCGACCTTCGTTAGTCCGTCCGAGCAACATTGGACATGAAGAGAGGCAACCGGTCGGGGCGCTACCGCACGTAGGTCCGGTAACAATGGCCCACGTCTTGGCCTACGCCCCCTGATGTTTTCGGCAGGGATGGAAGGCACCCCAGCGGGCACGGCATTGACACGTTCAAGGCGATGCCGCCAGGGCGACGGTCATGCTGGACCCGCAGGCCTCCGGGCCAAAATCAGTCAGTCGCTCGTGGATCCGATTGGCGACCGTCCACCGCGAAAGTGCAGTGGATGCAGCGGCAGCTTGAGCAGACGAACCAAAGGTAGCGACCGTCTAGTGGTCTCGGAGAGGGTGAAATCCGATCTCGGCACGTAAGCACCTGAATCCGCCGAAATTTCTGGCGCAACCTCTCCACCCGATACCCCTGTCGATACCCCTCAGCACGCCGGCTCTAAGTGGCTTTTGGCGGCTCTCCCGAATGTTCGGTGGCATCCTGGCCCTCAGTGCTGAAGTTGCGCGGAACCCATTTTGCTAGCAAAATGCTAGCATGGAAAACGTAGCCACATTGACCATCCGCAACGTCCCCGTACGTGTGGTCCGCAACCTTAAGGCCCTGGCAAAACGGCAGGGTAAGTCGATGGAGCAGCAAGTTCGCGATCTCCTCGAGGAACACGCCGGCGATCGATCGTCGGTCCTGGAGCAGATCGAAGCCTCGTGGAATAAGCAGGCTCGCCGCCCCAGTGCCGGGGAAATTGACGACTGGATCGCGACCGGCCGCAAGTGAGAGCGGTCGTCGACAGAAATGTCATCGCCTACTATGTGCTGGGCACGCCCGAGTTTGACGCGGAGGTTCGGGAGTTCTGGCGCCGTGTCGAAGACCCCATAGCTCCGGCGCTGTGGGAAGCGGAGCTGGCTAACGTCATCTGGATGTCGGTGCGTGGGGATGTCCTCACTAAAGAGGATGCACCCGCGAAACTGCGTCTGGCAGCGCAGCTCGGAATTCACTCCGTTTCCGTCCGAAAGCTCTGGCAGGGCGCGTTGCAGCGCGCGTTGGAGTCTGGCGTCGCCGTTTACGACACCCTTTTTGTCGAACTCGCTGACAGAGAACAGCTCCAACTCGCGACGTTCGACAAGAGACTGCTCACGACCTATCCCGACATTGCGAAACGCCCGAAAGATCTAATGTAGTCGTCACGATCCGGGTCTTACAGCCCTCGTCAAACAGGGCAGCGGACTGACCGTGGCCGCAGCGGATGGAGTCTACTCCGTGGTCGCGTTGGGTGGCACGAGTACCACTGCGTCGGATGGCCAAGTGTCTATGCTGTACGCGCACGGCGATGGAACATATACCCTGACCTACAACTCAAATACTTCAGGCACGCTCACCACAGGTGCGGATACCGGCACCTACACGGTAGGTGCGAACGGCGCGCTGACAGTCATTGGATCGGCGGGTGATTCGCAAAGCGATGAGCAACGCCTTCGCCATGTCGCGCAGGCTGCACGGCGAGATTGCTGCCCTAGTCGCGGCACCGGCTCTCGAGCCCGAACTGCGTGCGGCCGGCGTACGCCATGTTTCAGTGTTTGACTCATTGACCCGTGGTGAGGATATCGCATGCTCCGATGTGGATTTGGCACTGGACTCGGCACCGGCACAACATGCACCGCGGCTCACGAGGAACGGGATGAGATCAATTGAATAGTGGTGGCCAGAAACATGCAATTCAGAAAGCTCCCTTTACCGGGGCCTGGGGCGCAGGGATGACACAGGTGCGATCTCCTACATATAAAGCGCATTCAGCGTCCATTTCACCAGCAGAAGAGCAAGGTTTTGCGCAAGTGTTGGATCTAATCCGCGCCTCGCGTGAACGAGCCCTGACAGCCGTCAACTCCGCGCTGATCGATCTCTATTGGAAAGTGGGGGAACTCGTCGCCCGGAAGATCGAGACGGATGGCTGGGGCAAGGGCACGGTGGCGGCGCTCTCAACCTACATTCAAACGCGGCACCCCGGTCTACAAGGATTCTCTCCGCAAAACGTTTGGCGAATGCGGCTGGCGGCGAAACAAACAAGCCAGCCGTCAGATTTGGGAACGTCAGCATTCTTCCGGCGCCGATTGAAATTGAGGAGATCGGGCGGGAGCGGGATTATTACTCCATAGACATGCATTCCCGCACCGGCTTCTCCGGTTCGCCGGTGTTTGTGTATCGATCAATTGGCAGCGATTTAACTGGCGAGGATTTGAAGAAGCTCTACCAGATGGTCAAATCACACGCCTTGCGTAGCAGTGATCCCCCATTCTGGGACTTTAGGCCCTACATGGGGCTGCTCGGCAGTCACTGCGCGCAATTCCCTGAAGAGCTGGAAATAAAGAGAAAAAAGAATCATGCCGCTAAGAAACCCGCCGATATACCGCGAGTTGCTTTTGAGGGGCGAACGCAGGAACCTGAGCCAACCCCTGTTCTGCACTCCAGGCCTTTACCGAAAGGGCCATCATAATCAGTCAGCGGTAGGTGAGGCGCTTGCAAACCGGAGATCTTCGATATCGTAGCGACCGCTGCGGCGCGCGCGTTCTGGACGAAAGTGATCGAGTCGCTCGGCGTCGAGGCCGACCCACCGTTCCATACAATGGACAGCGAGTTCAGAAAGGCGCTGACTGTCGGCAGGCCGATCGCTTAACCGACTCCTTGAGAAACGAAGGGTTGACACCGCTCACCGAAAGCTCACGCTTCGACACGTCGGCGCGCACGCGATGATGTAAAGCAATTCCATCGCGGCGGCGAATCAGGATCGGACCACCAAGGAGCTCTCAGGTGATCAACCGCCGTATTTTCCTGCCGCTCTCGTTGCTGACGCTTGCCACGTCGGCCGATGTCTTGGCGGCCAGCACGCAGGTCCATATGGATATACCTCGCGCGACTCTGTTGTCAGCAGAGAACGCTATGCCTGCGGTATCGAGGAATACGTCCAGAGAGCAGTTATTGGAGGTCGCCGGCCGGGCCGTCACGTCGCACGCGGCAGAGCTCGGCGTTGCGATCGGACAGCCGTTGCAACCCGCGAGCGTACAGACATCCCCGAGCGGCTCCAGCGTAGTCACGTACAAACAAACCGTAGGCAACTACGAAGTCCTTGGGGCTCGCATCACGACCGTGTTGGACGCTAGCGGAGCTGTTCACGCGCTCACCGGCGGCTTCAGTCCGAACGTGAAGTCCACCACTGCCTTCCGGCTCAATGCACAATCCGCCTTGCACTCGCTGCTGAAGGACAGCGGCATCACATCGGTCGTGAGCACGCCGAAACAGCGTAACGGTTATTCGTATTTCTCCGTCGGCTCGGGCTCGCTTCGAGCGCTGCGTCCGCTACGCCTCAAGCCCGTATATTTCCCCGCCGATGACCGATTGATCGCGGCCTACTATATTGAGATATTCGGCTGGCGCTCGGAGCAGGCGCATGCCGAGGGCTGGGGTAGCGTCGTTTCCGCAGAGGATGGGAGCATTCTGCAACGAACGAAGTTAACTCACGACGCCTCGCACTCGTATCGCGTGTTCAGCAAATCCAACGGCGTCCCGCTAGACGATGCATACGGTGATACGGCGCCGCACCCCACTGCGTTGCCCGACGGTTGGCTGCCTGCCGCGCCCGCTCCTATGCAGCTCATAACACTCGATCATGCGGGAATTTCCACTAGCGATCCGTGGCTCCCGGCCGACGCCACGCACACGATAGGTAACAACGTCGATGCATTCTTCAACAGCCTGGTCGCAACCGACGGTGTGTGGGACTTCCTGGGCGACGGCCCAATACTGAATCCTGCCGAAGGGGACTTTCGTGCGCCGCTGACCGGCCCGGCCACCTTCGACTATCCATACGACGTCACCACCACCGCGTCGGACTACTGGCAGTTTCCCGGCCAGCCGGCAACCCCCATCCCGACCACGTCCCCGCAGCTGAATGCGAAGATCGTGCAGGCCTTTTACGCGGTCAACTGGCTGCACGACCTGTTCTACGACTTGGGCTTCGATGAAGCCTCCGGCAATGCTCAGCAAGACAATTACGGCCGCGGCGGTCTCGCTGGCGACCGCGTCGTCGTCAATCCTGACTTCCTGGGCACATTCACATTCGCACCGGCCGACGGCGAGAGCCCCCAAATGTACTTGGGACCGAACGCCTACAGCGGCTCGCTGCGCGATTCGTCAGCGTTCGACTTCACGTCGATCTCCCATGAGTGGACGCACACTATGTTCGGCCGGCTGGCCGTGGCCGGGCCGAGCGAGCAGAACCAGGCGTTGAACGAAGGCACCGCGGATTTCATCGCGACACTATTGTCAGTCCGCGAGTCGGATCGGAACGCCGCGCCGAATTCCATGCTCTTCAGCGGCGCGTATGCCACGGCGGCATACCTCGATCTGGACTACGACATCCCGTGGGACACTTTGCCGGCCGCAGGTTCGCCGGGATATCCGGACAACACGTACTACCACGGCGTTCGGCGCTTCCCCTACTCCGCCGACATGACGATCAATCCGCTTACGCTCCGTCACATCGGCTACAGCAATGACTTGCCCGCCACTACGCCGCCGCCCTTCGACTGGAAATTCCGTTCCCTCGCGAACCCAGAAATTCACAGCGCCGGGGAGGTTTGGGCTAGCGCGCTGTGGCAATGCGCACGCAACATTCTCGCGGACGAAACTCGTTCCACCTTCGAGACACGCAAGCGACGCATCCTTGCCCACCTCGTGACCGGCCTGAAGATGTTTCCTACGGACGCGGATTTCATCGAGGCGCGTAACGCCGTGCTGTTCGCGATGCGCGCGAGCGATGTCGCCGACTATGAGTTGTGCCGCCGTGGTTTTGCGAAGCGTGGCTTCGGTGCCGGAGCGCTCGCACCGAAGCGAGACGACGACAGCAATGACAGCGTGAAAGAAAGCTTCTCGACATCCGATGCGGCGTTGGCCTTCGTCGCCTGGCAGCTCACGGAAACCGGCGGCGGCGATGGCGATGGGGTGCTGGACGTCGGCGAGCGTGGCCAGCTCACAGTCACATTGAAAAACACCGGCCTGGTGCCACTCACCAAGTCGCGGATCGACGTGCCCGCATTGCCTTGGGCATACGTATTTCCGTCGGGCAGTTCAGCCACCGGCATCACGCTGCAGCCGAATGAGGAGTACACAACGAGATTCGACGTGCGGATCGTTACGCCGCGAGGCGCCTCGAGACTGCCGTTCAATCTCACGGCACGCGATGAACAGCGCACTGGCGTGCGCGCGCGGCAAGACGCACTCTTCACTGTGAACTACGACCTGCGACGCGATCGTACAGCCGACTTGTTGATGTCAGAGCAAAGCTTCGCAGCCGACTGGACCATCGGCTTCGAGCCGGAGCACGGCTGCCCTGCCACATGCGAGAGCGACCTGACCAACTGGCGGCGTACCAGGCATCGTGGCCACTTCGCCTACCGCATCGCTAGCGAACACATTGGCCTCGATGCACATCTGACGACGGTCCCATTCACGGTGCGCAGCGACGCTCCCCTTCGCATCGTGCTGACGCATGACTTCGACCTGACCCGCACCTCACTCTTCGGCGGACTGACGGAAGGCGTAATCGAGATCAGTGTGGACGGCAGCGCGTGGGACAGCGTTGCGACTCACTTGGTTTCCGGCAGCGCCGCCTACTCAGGCAACAGCGGCGGCTGGCAGACTGACATCCTGGATCTCGGCACAGCACTGGGCGGGCACTCGGTACAATTGCGCTGGCGCATGAAGGCCGGTGAAGGCTTCGAACCTCAGCCCATTCACTGGGCCCTGTCACGCATCGAGATCCAAGGCGCGGCTACGCCGCTGTTCTCCAGCATGTACCCCGACGTGCACTGAGGCGACAGCCCCGCAGTTCGAAGTCGCTCCGCCGCCGAAGCTCATGACATCGATGTCGCGTTTCTGCTTTGCGCCAGACGTTCTGCGCCAATACGGCCGCAACCCCCTCAGCTCAACCGTGCCGTCGCATCCTGCAGCGCGGTGAGCGACTGTAGCAGCTGTGCCAACGTGCCAAACCCGCCTGCGCTGAGATGCGCAACGGCCGGCATAAAGGAGATGTCCGATTGCGTACGAGGCCGTGTGAAACGTCCGTTACGAAGCCTGTCAGTCAAGCAACGCCTCGGACACCTAACGGCAAGACGTAGCGCCGTAATTAGTCGTTACCGCTTCGACCCTTGCGAGGATTTTACAGGCTCTACCGGTTCATCTCGGGAGGCACCCGCAACCTTCCCTTGAGCTCGCAGCTCGCGGAATTTCGCGATCAAACGCTCAAACAACTTAGGCGGTAACAGCCCGTAGTCAATTCGGCTCTCACCTTTCTTGATCGGACGCAGATCGAAGCCAGGCCAGGTGAATATATTGACCTCTTCCAGAATGACCCAGGAGCGCTCGCTATCGAGGCTCAGGTGTTCCTTCACGCGAAGCGGAATTTCGACAGCGACATTCGGATCGTGAGGGGGGCTGTGAGTGATCGGCGCGACCGCCACCTGCTTGCGTCCGTCGGCCTTCGGATCAGGATCATCAACGGCAAGAACAATGGCGCACGGCCGATCCTTGTGCCCCTCGGTCTGCCCTCGCTCCTCTTCTTCTTTCCAGAGGTACGAGTACGAAATAACGAGGCCGGCTTCCGGCTCGGGAAACCCGGCCATGACTCGTCACATCCCTAGCTTGTGTTATTTCTCGTCCAGGAGCTTGTTGAGATGATCGTGAGCCGGATTCATCTTCGAGCCCTCGATCGCATCGGCAATTTCCGCCGGCAGATCGTTGATCCGGTAGGCACGGCGCTCAAGCGCCCGAAGCCGCTGCAGCTCTTCGAACTCACGGGCGGATATGAAGTACCCGCTCACCCGGCCGTAGCTGGTGATGGCGATCGGCTTGTGTTGCGCCTCTTCCTTGTAGCGCCCAAAGCCCTTAGCGAATTCAGTAGCGGTAACGGCAGTCATGGCAAAACCCGTAAGTTACGGATGATGAGTAATTTACGGAAAATAGATCTCACAGTCAAAGGGTGGTGGCAGTCGGTTCGAGAGCCCCTTCAGTAGTGTGATCTGCGAAGCCATTTCCCAGCCGGCCCACACTTCCAAATCGGCTGCTAGTGACCATCCGATTTGGATCAGATACACGGCAAACAAAGGCTTTTATTATTTTAGCTCTAAAGCAGTTTCTCGCAGGCGCTCAGAATTTGTCGGATTCGAGGGCCACGGAATTCCACTGGCGTCTGCGTACAGCCGGCGTCATTGAAGGGTATCGGGCTATCAATAGCCGGCAGAGACCCAACTTACCCTCGCCCGGACGCTTCCAACCGTCTCCATAGAGCGGAGTGGCCAGGGAAAGCAGTCACAGACGAAAGGACGCGCGAGGTCGGACTCGACCTGAGCGTAAGTATTTGAATAGGAAGGGGTCAGATTGGCGGGGAGGGTGGGATTACTCGGCTGGGTTAGTGGTTTCGGAGAGGGTGGGATTGCTGCGGCCATCGTGGCCGCAGGCCCTTCGGGCCCGGCGCTGCGCGCCGTCCAAAATCGCTCCCGGCGATTTTGTCGAACCCGCTTGTCTTATGGCACGTGGGCTCGAATCCCACCCCGCTGCCTCGCACAACGATCAGCCGTCGCTGCGCGCTAAGAACTGGGGAGCATTACTTGGCGGAGAGGGTGGGATTCGAACCCACGTGCCGGAATTACCCGACCATCCGATTTCGAGTCGGCGCCGTTATGACCACTTCGGTACCTCTCCAAGTCCCGTTTCGTGGGCCTGGTAAGGGGCCCCATTTTTCGGGGGTGGTATTCTAGCCGAACGTATCGGTCCAGGTGGTGAGGTTCGCGTTGAGAACAAGGGGGGCAGCCGCAGGTTCTCTAGTCGTGGCCGCTATGCTGGCGGGCTGCACACCTCAGCCCACCGCGCTCGACGGTATCCGGGCGCGCAACGAAATCAGGGTCGTCACCCTGAACATTCCCACGTGCTTCTATTTCGGCGCACAGGGCACCCAGGGGCTGGAGTACAAGCTCGCGAGACGCTTTGCGGCGGAGCTGGGCGTACACCTGGTGATGTATCCAGTCGCGACTGAACGCGCGATGCAGGCAGAGCTGGCCGCGGGGCGCGCGGATATCGCAGCGGCGCAAGTGACCGCCACCAAAGAGTGGCACCGGGTCGGAGACGCCTCCGATGCGTATGGGCACATTCCACAGCTCGTCGTTTTCCGACGGGACAAGGTGCGACCGCGGGGCACGCTACAGCTCGAATCAGCGAAACTTGCTGTTCGAGCCGGCAGTCCGCAGGAGCAGACGCTCGAGAAGCTGAAAAAGACCGTCGCACCGACGCTGCAGTGGGTGGACACAGCACCGAGCAATGCTGACCCACTGGCAGATGTCGACTCCGGTGAGGCCGACTACGCGCTCATCGACGATCGAGAATTCTCTTTCGCTCAGCATCTGTACCCGAACGTCCTCATTGGCTTCACGCTCCCTGAGGAGCGACCGGTGCAGTGGATCGTGCGCCACGGCGCGCATGATCTCCTCGTGGCAACAAATCGGTTCTTCCGCAATGTTTCGGTCTCCGGGCGTCTAGCCAAGCTTCAGCTTGAGGAGACGGGGGATGTACGGCCATTCCAGTACGAGGAGTCGCGGGAATTCCAGGCAAACCTGTCAGAGCGGCTGCCCCGGTATCAGCCCCTGTTCGAGGCCGCCTCGGCACAGACGGGGGTGGACTGGCGTTTGCTCGCGGCGATCGGTTACCAGGAGTCAAAGTGGAATCCGCTCGCCGAATCCGGGGATGGCGCGTTCGGCTTGATGATGCTCACATCGGATACCGCCGAAGCGATGGGAATCGGGGATCGCAGCAACGCGGCACAGAGCATCTCCGCTGGAGCGCGTTATTTCGCCTCGGTTCGCGAGAAGATTCCGGACCGAATCCCTGAGCCGGATCGCACGTGGCTTACGGTTGCGGCCTACAACGTGGGATTCGGGCACGTAGAAGATGCACGAATTCTGGCGCAGACGCGGGGCAAGAACCCCGACTCGTGGGCCGACGTCAAGGAACAACTGCCCTTGCTGGGTGACGAGCGTTGGTATTCTCTGGTGAAGCGCGGCTATGCGCGCGGCTGGGAACCGGTGCAGTTTGTCGACCGCGTGCAACGATATCTAACGCTGTTGGAGTGGCAGCCCGGGGACGGCGTTGCTGCAGCACCGCCGCTAGGTCCGACCCCATTACCAGCATCGCCGGCATCGCGGTTGCCTCCAACGCCTCCGGCTCCCCCGGGCGCATAAGCCCACGCCCAGCCCGCTCAACTCAACTAACGCCTACCAGAGGGATGTCGTCCGCGCGATGGTGCGCGAGCTCTAGACCTATGCAGTGATTTCTTACCCCTGCCCCACTCCGCGCCGTTGCGCGAAGAACCGCTTGAGGCGGTGCGTGCATTCTTCCGCGAGCACCCCACCGAACACGTCTACACGATGGTTCAACCCAGGCAAGTTGAACACATCCACGATGCTTCCAGCCGCACCAGCGCGTGGATCCCACGCACCGAACACGAGACGCCTGACGCGTGCATGCACAATGGCTGCCGCGCACATAGCGCACGGCTCCAAAGTCACATAGAGCGTCGTATCGGTGAGGCGATAGCTGCCGATGACTTGACCTCCAGCGCGGAGCGCCTCGATTTCCGCATGTGCTGTTGGATCATTCGATGCGATTGGACGATTGGCACCCTCCGCAATGATCGCGTCGCCACGGACGAGGACAGCACCTACAGGCACCTCGCCGTTTGCCTGTGCAGCATCGGCCAATTCCAGCGCGCGCGACATGAAGTCAACGTCCGACCGCGGGCGCACGGCCAAGGTCATCAGTCTGCCTCAGGTGGCGTGGTCTCGATCACCAGCTCGGAATGCACGCAGCGTGGCTCGAAGCGCGCAAGCAACTCGCGCGCGCGAGGCGCGACGTGCGCGGCCTCATAGTCTTCTCCGGCAAACTGCTTGATCGCCTGCACCGATTCAAACCGCGTAATGGTGGTGAACTCCACTTCGTCGCCAACAGTGCGGCGAAGCACGGATGCGCCCTTGAATCCCGGGATAGCGTACGCGGCCGGCAAGAAAGTCGAACGCAAAAATTCCTCGTAAAGGTCGGCGGCCTGGGTGCTGGCGGCCCAGCCACGCCACATTCTGGCAATCATGAGTGTGCTCGCATTACGTGAATCACCGAGGCAGTATACGGCGAATGAGTCGGAAATTGCTGCCGCGGGCGCCGCTCGTGTGGGCCTATTCCGCAAAGCTCATCGCGTGCGGTACGTAGTGGCGCCCCAGGAGCTCTATCTCCGAAGGGTCCAACTTGAGCCTCATCGCTTCGACGGCGTCGTCGAGGTGGCCTAGCTTTGTAGCGCCGACGATCGGTGCCGTGACATCACGTTGTTGCATTAACCACGCCAGCGCCACTTGTGCGCGCGGGACGTTTCTAGCACCTGCAACCTCGGTCAATGCGTTGACGACTCTCTCGTCCGCTTCTTCGGTTGCCGTGTACAGGCGAGCTGCCGTTTTGTCGTATCGAACACGATCCGTGGTCGAAGGCGCCATCCACGATCGTGCGAGGCGACCGCGAGCCAGCGGCGACCAAGGCACAACCCCTACCCGCTCGGCTCGGCACAGGGGCAACATCTCCCGTTCTTCTTCGCGGTTGAGCAGGTTGTAATGCGGCTGCATCGATATGAATCGAGTCCAACCGTTTTGGTCGGCTAAATATAGCGCCTTACAGAACTGCCAAGCGGACATGGACGAGGCACCAATGTAGCGAGCCTTGCCCGCCTTGACGACGTCGTGCAGTGCCTCGAGAGTTTCTTCGATAGGCGTTTGGTCGTCCCAACGATGAATCTGATAGAGATCCACGTAGTCCGTGCCCAGCCTGCGCAAGCTCCCATCGATACCTGCAAAAATCGCCTTGCGCGACAAACCGCGTCCGTTCGGACCGGAACGCATGGGATAGAAGATCTTCGTTGCGATGACGACGTCATCGCGTTGAGCGAATTCCGCGAGCGCTCGCCCAAGAATCTCTTCGCTCTCCCCTCCCCCGTACATATCGGCCGTGTCGAAGAAGTTTATGCCGACATCGAGCGCACGACGGATGAATGGCTTGCTGTCCACCTCGCTCAAACGCCACGCACGCTGCGTGACGCCGTAGCTCATACAGCCAAGCGCAATGCGGGAAACTTTCAGGCCGGATCGGCCAAGATTGGCGTATTCCACTTCTCAGATGGCTTCCGCGGGACGATGCAGCGCCATGGCGGCCATCACCAGGGCAATGCCGATCATTTCGCGCGGCGAGGGAATCTGACCAAGCACGATTGCACCTATGATGGTCGCACTCGCCGGCAGCAGCGTGAGCATCAGTGCAAAGCTCGCACGTGGCAGCCGCGCCATGGCGAGCTGGTCGCACACATATGGAATGACAGAGGAACAGATTCCAACACCGATGCCCGCAAGGACCAGCACAGGATGCTCGAAAGCTCGCGCCGCCTGCACAATACCAACAGGAAATACTGCGACGAAGGCAATTGCCATTGCCGCTCCGAGCCTTTCGATTCCGGCGCCGGCTCCGGCGCGTGCCATCCGGTGTCCGAGCACGACATACAACACGAACAGAGCTCCGTTTGCGAATGCAAAACCCAGCCCAACAAGATCAGCTGACCATCTCACGTGTATCAGGATGAATACGCCGGCTATGGCTATGCCGAGTGCCGCGCGGTTGCGCGGCGTACGCATACCGTAGCAAGCAAGACCGATTGTTCCTACGAATTCGATCGCGGCGACGAGGCTGATTGGAAGCCGTGCAAGGGCTAGATAGAAACAGCAATTCATCACAGCCAGGCACGCACCCATACCAACAAGCAGGCGACGCTCGTGTCGGACCTGGCCGGCCGCGTCCAGCCGCGCAAACGAGCGCCAGGGACGCGTGATGGGTGCGAAGACAGCGGCTGCCGACGCAATCCTGAACCAGGCAACGCCAAGTACCCCGACAGCCGGAAATAGAAGTACGGCGAAGGATGGACCGAGGTAGTGGAAGATCGCGCTGACGATAAACCAGGTCTGCGGGGGAACCTTGGCGCTCAGGGTCGGCGCCGCGGGGGCGGTGCCACCGACGGTGAGCTGCGCGGCAACGCCCGCGCCAGCGGGTGTGGCCGAGGGCATTGCCGCAGCGCGGCCAGCGTTCGATTGGCATCTGTCCATGCCGCGCATTTTCCAGTCGAACGGCCCCCCTTACCATGCAGAATTGTCGCCATTCAAACCAAAGTGCCTTTATTATGAAGGACGATTGCTCGTTTCACCTTCCACGCAACCTGGGCGGCGAATCTTCATGAAAAGGGTTCGATACATCGATGGGGCGCTAGACGCACTCGACACCGCCATTCTCGCGGCGCTGGCCGACGATGCGCGAACACCTATGAGAGAACTGGCGCAGAAAGTCGGCCTCTCGGCTCCCAGTACCACCGAGCGCGTACGGCGCCTCGAAGCTGCCGGGGTCATCGAGGGCTACACGGTACGCGTGAACCCCGGTGCAATCGGTCTACCCTTGGGCGCGATCCTGCGCATACGGCCCATGCCGGGCGAATTGAGCCGTGTCGCGGGAATACTGGCATCCATTCCCGAAATCACGACGTGCGATCGTGTGACGGGTGACGATTGCTTCATCGCGAAGGCACAGGTTCCGAGCGTCGCTGACCTGGAAGCGCTGATAAACGGACTGCTGCCCTACGCATCCACCAACACCTGTGTAGTTGTCTCCACCCTGATTGCGCAGCGGCTGCCGGCCAGCAGCTCGTAAACAATACTCGAGGAGGTTTCATGACTCGGCAATTGATCAGCTCCGGCTCACAGTTCGAACATGACATCGGCTATTCGCGCGCCGTGGTCGACGGCGAATGGATATTCGTGTCCGGCACGACTGGATTCAACTACGACACCATGACGATTTCAGACAACCTGCTGGAGCAGACCGACCAATGTCTGAAAAACATTCAATCGGCGCTGAAGCAAGCTGGCGCGGACTTCGCGGACGTCGTGCGTGTCATGTACATCCTGCCGGACGGCGCCCGCTTCCCAGACTGTTGGCCCATCCTGCGTAAGTACCTGGGCACGGTACGCCCGGCGGCGACGATGATTTCCGCGGGGCTGTCCGATCCGCGCATGCAGATCGAGATCCAGGTGACGGCGCGCAAGCGCACCCCCTGACGCGCCCCGCCGCGGTCACCGAGGGTTACCCACCCACCAATAGGGGCGCGCTGCCTGAGCCCTCCACAGCGCGCCTGCCTCGAGCCCGACCCTGTGGGCTCGGCTTACTTGCCAAGAAACTCAGTGACCAACTTGACGGTGACCTGAGGCTTCTCTTCCATGATCCAATGCCCGGAGTCAGGCACGATGCCGCCCGTGACGTTGCTGGCGGCGAAATGCAGCTCATCCGCCATACCAATGCCAAACGACTTCTCGGCACCGATGGCATATACCGGCATCGTGAGCTTGCCACCCTTCGCGAGCAGTGCCTTGTTGTCAACGGCGTCCTGAGTGAACGCTCCAAACTGCTCGAAGGCATCATGAATTGCGTGCGGCCGGGCGTACAGAGCGGCGTAGTGCTGCCGCGTATCCTCATCGATGAGCTTTGGATCTGCTGACAACTCGTTCCAGAAACGATCGAGGTAAATGCGCTCGCGGCCCTGCACGAGCCGCTCCTCATCCGGGCCCCGGAAGTTGAAGTGCCACAGCATCGGGCTGTGAATGATCGTGTCCCAATGGCCAATCCCAGGCAGCGGCGCATCGATCACCACCCAGCGCGTAACCCGGGCCGGATATTGAGCCGCCAACGCATAGCCAACCATGTTGCCGATGTCATGGGTGACCAGATCTGCTTTCGGGACCTTGAGTACATCCATGACGCCCGCAATGTCCACTGCCTCATTTTTCTTGGTGTACCCAGAGTCCGGATGCTCGGATAAACCCATGCCACGCAGGTCAGGGATGATCACGGTGTGGTCCTTGGCCAGAACAATCGCCAGCGGTGCCCACATGTCACCGGTATCGCCGAAGCCATGTAGCAGCAGTACCGCCGGTCCCTTTCCACCGACCCGGACATAGAGGCTGGTGCCGTTGGTCGGCACCATCTGGGTATGAAAGCTGGCCGGAAACGGTGTGACACCCGCCACAAGGGGCATTGACAGCAGGATCGCGACAATAGTCGTGACGAGGCATCTAAGCATGTAAACTCCCAACAACGTGTCCGGCTTACTCTACGCTAACATACAGTCACGCGTACGTATTCTCACTGGTTGGACGGCGGTTCGGTTCGCTGGCAAGGTCTGTAACGTGCACCGCCCACCGAAAACCTCCAAGCTGGCCGACTGGCGCACGGGATACGCGTTGGTAATCAGCTGTCTGACTTGCAAACACTCGCGGCGCACCGACCCGCAGTCGCTGGCCAAGCTGCTCGGCTGGGACGTACCGTTGATCGCGGTGACCGCGCGCCTGCGCTGCTCCAATTGCTCTGCGAAGGATTGCGAAATCCAGGTGGACCGCATGGCCATACCTCGGAGCGTTCCCAAGAGACTTCTTTAGGGTGATGCGCCCCCTGGATGGTTGCCAGTCACACACGTATCGCGGCAACATCGTAGGATCGACCAGTCCCGGCTAGCGCTCGAACTCTTATTCAGCGGGAGAGGATCAATGTGCGATAACGACTCGATCAAAGACACCATTGAGTACGAACTGAGAACTGGCGGTCTCTCCCGGCGAAAATTCAGTGCTTTGACCCTTGGCGTGGGCCTGGCCTCCGCGTTGCCACCCACGGTCAACGCTGCCGAAACGAAAGAATCGGATGTAGAAATCAAAACCCAAGACGGTACGGCCGACGCCTATTTCGTGCACCCGGCCACGGGCAAGCACCCCGGTGTGCTCGTCTGGCCGGACATCTTCGGTCTTCGTCCAGCGTTCAAACAGATGGGGAAGCGTCTGGCGGAATCCGGCTATTCGGTACTCGTGGTAAATCCGTTCTACCGCGCGAAGAAAGCGCCGACGGCACCCGAGCATCCGGACTTCAACGATCCGCCGACGCGGCAGATGCTGATGAGTCTGCATGATGCTTTGACCCCAGCAACCGCAAAGACCGATGCGAAGGCGTTCATTCCGTGGCTGGACAGCCAGGCCGCTGTGGACAAGAAACGCAAAATGGGTACCACCGGCTATTGCATGGGTGGCCCCTTGGTTTTCGAGACGGCCGCCGCAGTTCCTGATCGCGTCGGAGCCGGCGCGACATTTCACGGCGGCGGGCTCGTGACGGACAAGCCTGACAGCCCGCACCTGTTGATTCCAAAGATGAAGGCCAGTTATCTGATCGCGATTGCCGAGAACGACGATCAGAAGCAGCCCGATGCCAAAAACGTGTTGCGGGATTCCTTTGCGAAGGCAAAGTTGCCTGCGGAAATCGAGGTCTACAAGGGGACGCTGCACGGTTGGTGTCCACCGGACTCTCAGGTTTATAACCAGGAGCAGGCGGAGAAGGCCTGGGGACGGATGTTGGTGTTGTTCAAGACGGCGCTGGCGTAGGTACCCGCGGATGCCAGCCTATGCAGCTTTTCTGCGCGGCGTCAGTCCTCTGAACGCGAAGATGCCGCAGCTCAAGAAGTGTTTCGAAGCGGCGGGGTGCGCGAATGTGAAGACCGTCCTCGGCAGCGGGAATGTCGTTTTCGAGGCACGTTCCCAGTCGCAGTCAGCCCTGGAGCGCCGGCTCGAGACCGCGATGCAAAAGCATCTGGGACGGGTGTTTGCCACGACCGTACGCTCGATCGATGACCTTGCGGCGCTCGTGGCCTCTGACCCCTTCAAAGCATTCAACCTGCCGCCGAAGTCCAAACGCATAGTCACCTTGCTGCACGCGAAGCCCAAATCACCGACGAAACTGCCCCCCGAGCTGGATGGCGCGCGCATTCTGTGTATCAAGGGAACCGAGATATTCAGTGCCTACGTCCCGAGTCCCAAGGGCCCTGTATTCATGAGCTTGATTGAAAAGACCTTTGGCAAAGATCTGACGACTCGCACCTGGGACACGATTGGCAAGGTGTTGAAAGCCGGCCAAGGTGTAATGCCGATGCGCTCTAAGAAGCAGTTCAACGCCGCGGGCTGATCGTAGCAACCGGCTCAGGGGCCGCCTTGCTCTTGAGGCGCATTACAAGAGCACATCTGCCTTCAAACCCGGTCGCGCGGCTTGGGGGCTCTCGCCGTTGTGAGGGATGAAGAGGCGGAGTGGCTGCCCTTCACGTAGGCAGTCAGCCCAGATGCAAGGTGCTCGAAAAGCAGCCGGATGCGGCGCGTAACCCTCGAGTCCCGGTGCATTGCAAGCCACATCTCTCTCTTGAACTTGAACGTCTTCTCGAGCACCCGCAGCAGATTGGGATCGCGGCGGGCCAGTTGCACGTGATAGCCGCCAATGCCGACCCCGGCGCGCAGCGCTGCAATTTGCACTGCAGCGCTATCGCAGCGGAACCCGAATTGCTCCCGCCGCAACTGTCCGGCAACACCCCCGGCAGAGCGCACTCCGTGCGCCTCGCGATCAAACCCAATCATACGGTGCCCGGGGAGATCCTCGGGTCTGTTAGGCAAACCGAAAGCGGCGGCGTATTGGCGATGCGCGAACAATCCAACCTCGACCATGCCGATGCGCCGCGCGACCAGCAACTCCTGCTTCGGTCTTGCCATGCGGACTGCGACGTCGGCCTCGCGCCGCAGAAGGTCTTCGTTGTGGTCCGAGACTGTCAGCTCCACTTCGATCTTCGGATAGCGTGAGCAGAAGGTACTCAGGATAGCTGGCAGCACTTCATGGCCGACCAGCTGGCCCGCCGTCACGCGCACGGTGCCGCGCTCATCATCCGCTTCGGCCGACGATGTCCGGTGCAGAGCGGCGGCAGCAGCCGCCATTGCCTCGGCATGCGGAACGATGGCTAAAGCAACTCCCGTCGGAATCAGGCCACGATGCGAGCGAGTAAACAAAGATGTTCCCAGGGTCTTTTCGAGCGCATCGATATGCCGGCCAGCGGTCGGCTGTGTCAGGCCGAGCTCGCGAGCCGCCGCCGAATAGCTGCCACGGCGCACTACCGCCAGGAAAGTGCGATATAGGTCCCATGCAGGCTCAAGCCTCTCCATGCAAATCTGTATAGCAGAGCTGCGGATTTATGCAATTCCATTAGGGGCACCATCAGCCCAGACTGCGCGCCAAGCAATGCTACATAGGATGGAAAACACATGAATGCCCAGCACATCGATCGCGGCACGACCCCAGAAGTGGCTGCCGATGCAGTAAGGATGCTGGATGTTGGTGGCCACCGACTGGCTTTCAGCTGCACGGGGACCGGCTCTCCGACCGTCGTGCTGGAAACGGGACTCGGTGCCGAGAGCAGCGAATGGGCCTTCATTCAGCGCGGCATCGCGGAGTTCACCCGTGTATGCCGCTATGACCGCGCAGGCCGTGGCGCGAGCGATCCCGCGCCCCGGCCCAGGACCGCCTCCCAGATGGTCGACGATCTACACACGCTGCTGCGCATCGCCGATATCCCCGGCCCATACGTGCTCGTGGGTCACTCGTTCGGCGGCTTACTGATGCGTCTCTATGCTCAGAAATACGCGAGCTCGGTGTGCGGTTTGGTTCTCGTAGATTCGATGCACGAGGATCAATTCGACGTGTTTGGGCCGGTATTTCCCAGCCCGTCCCCTTCTGATCCGGCACCGTGGCGAGAAATGCGCGCATTCTGGACGGGAGGATGGCGCGACCCGAAGTCAACCACAGAGGGGATCGATTTCGTCGCGAGTCTGCGTGAGGGACGCGCGATCAAATCGCTCGGGGCAATTCCGATGCACGTCATTACGGCTGCGTCGTTCTTGAACCAGCCTTTGGTTCCGCCTGCGGATCGCGCTCCGCTGCAACAACGGTGGGACCATCTACAGAAGACGTTCCTGAAACTGTCTTCGGCAGCTACCCAGTCATTCGTTCCAACTAGCGGACACTTCGTCCAGCGCGACGCGCCACAGGCCGTGATCGACGCCATCAAGCCGCTTATAGCGCAGACGCGGCGGCCCTGACAGGCACCCAGCTCGCTCCTGCGCCGCCTTTCAGAATTTCTGCCCAAACTGGATCGAGATCGTACGGGGCCGCGCGGGGATGATGTACGGTTGCTCGCAAACGTTCACCGTGCATTGAACGAAACGCGTGAGCTGTGCCCGGCGGTCGGCCACATTGGTCACTACCAATTGGACGTGCATGTTCTCTCGCTCCACTCCCGCGGTCAGGTCCAATAGACCATACGCAGGCTGTATTCCCACGACCTGTGTGTTGTCGACTCGCAGGAGTGGCTTGGTCTGCGTCTGATAGACCCAAGACAGCTGGCCGAAGGGCTTCCAGGAAGCGATCTCATTAAACGAGTAGCGCGCGACGATATTGCCCTTGAATTTCGGAGTCACGGGCAGGTTGGTTCCCTTTGGAGCCAATGGCCCGACCAACGTATTGGGATTCCCGAACGGAATATCGGAGACGTCGTCGGGGCAGTCCGTCACCCCGCTTTCGAAGCAGTAGTTCTGCGTGAGCACGGGATCCAGAAAGGTGAAGTTGGTGCTGAACTGGAACGCGCTCGTCGGCGCCCACACAATTTCATTCTCAATCCCCTTGATGCGCGCATTACCGCCGTTGGCAATGACCGTCACGCTGTTCGGCCCGAGGAATGAGAACTGGAAGTTCTTCCAGTCCTCCCAGAACACAGCACCATTCCAACGCAAGTGATGGTCGAACCACTGCGTCTTCCAGCCGATTTCATAGTTGGTGAGAAAGTCCGGCTGATACGGTCCGATACCCTGCAGACTGGTGCGGTTCACGCCGCCAGGGCGAAAGCCCTTCGACCAGGTGGCGTACACGAGTGCGTCCGGAGTGATTTTGTAGGTCAGATTCGCACGCGGAACTTTGCCGTTGTCGCTGACAGTCTTGTCCAGGTTATTGCAAGGCGCAAAGGGCAGCGTTGCGGGCGCAAAGCAAGCGACGGCGCCCGAGCTATAGCCCGACAACATGTCGTAGTTCAGAGAATAGCCGTAGAAACCCTCCAGGGAGTTCTCATACTTGAAGAAGCGCAGACCGCCGTTCAATGACAACTGCGAGGTGAGGTCCCATGTGCCCTGGAAAAATACCGCCTTGTCACGATCGACCCGCTGCTCGTCGGTGAGCCAGATTGTATTGGCGAGCGTCGGTATCGACAGATCCGCGGCAAAACCGTTCGGATTGGGAGTACTCGAGCCCGGATCGCCATGGGGATTGGTAAAGCCATAGCCCGGCATCACGTACTGTTGGAAGATGTCGTGCAGCTGGCGCTGGATGAACACACCGACCGTGCCGCGGATCGGCAGATCCTGCGGCGTGGTCAGGCGCAATTCGTGGCTCCACTTCTGGAAATAGCCTTTCTGGTTCACGAGCTCCTGCGGCATGATGGGCAGACCGTCGTCCCCCAACCAGATTGATCCCGACCCGTACAAACGGTCGTAGAACTCGGAGTAGTCGCTATAATCCGCAATGGCATGCGTCGTGCGCTTCATGAAAGCACCCGCGTACACCAGGTCAAAATCACTGTACTTACCCTCGGCGGTCAGCGCCGCCTGCAACCAACTGTCGTCCGAGCTCTCTGGGCCGAAGTGCGTCAGCTGCAGGTCGCCGACAGCCGGGTCGTAGCCGAAGAAGCCTTCCGTGCGCACCGATTGACCCATGATGGTCGGCATCAGTGTCCAATTCTCGCCAAGATCGAGTTTCAATGCCGCACGGCCACCCTTCGTATCAGCGGTGTTGTAATTCTTCTCGAGGTAGGCGGCGTTGCTGATCGCGCCGGCACCGATCGCCCCGACACTCGGACACGGCGCCGCGCCGCCGGCCGCCTGGCCCGACCAGGTCGGGAATGTACGTACGCCGTTGGCGATGCAGCCGTTCGTGTTTGTGCCGGCGACATTATCAATATAACCGGCATCGTGACTATCCCAGCCGACCAGGCGAATTGCGGCGATCGGCGACAGCGGTAGATTCAGGAAGCCCTGCGCCTCCCAGCCGAAGTCGCCATGCTGCACGTGATTGCCCTCGAGGTCGTAGCCGGCCTCGAACTTGGTCGGGTCAGGTTTGTTGGTAATGATGCGGATCGTACCTGCTTCGGAGCTGGCGCCGTACAGGGTTCCCTGCGGCCCTTCCAGCACCTCGATCCGCTGTATGTCGTAGACATGCACATCAACCGTGCCGTCGATCGTGGTCACCGGCTGCTCGTCCAGGTACGTACCCACGCTCGGTTGGGAACCAGAGTGGTTGCCGTCCCCACCACTCACCACACCGCGCATATACACGTGTGATGTGCCGGGTTGGCCGTTGCCCCCCTGCCCCTGCCCGCGCACATAAGACACGCTTGGCATGTACTTCACGTAGTCATCGAGGTTGGAGATACTCAGCTCTTCGAGCTTCTGAGTGTTCAACACCTGGATGCTGATCGGCACGTTCTGCAGGTTCTCGGAAATCTTCTGGGCGGTCACAACGACCTCTTCGAGCCCGCCACTCTCCCCCGTCTGCTGGGCATAGGCCAGTGGCACGCCCGCGAGGATCGCGGCTACCGCCGTTGCGACCGGCTTCCGGTGTAGCACCGGGTGGTTAGACCGCCTGGACGCCACTGCGGGGCGCTTACATGTTCTGACATTGGCTCGACGGTGTTTCATGGCGCGTCCCCTCATAGTTCGTATAGGACTCGAGCACCGGACCCAGGGCTTCTTTCAGCGGACTCAACCAGGGATCAAAATGCCGCCAGTGGTCCAGGCCCTCGCGAAAAATGGGTTGCCGTACCTGTTCGGAGCTCGCCGTGCGTACCGCCCGCGTATTCTCGTAAAAGCGCAGACACTGCTCTTCGAAAGGCAAGCCGCAATAGGCGAGCAGTCTTCGGACCTCCACTTCGGTGTTCTCGATGAGTTGCTCGTAGAACACACGGTGAACCTTGCCGGGCTGCACGGCATCGAAGTGAGCCATGAGCTGCACGTAGTCGTGGTAGTAACGGCCGATGTCCGAGAGCCCATAGGCGAAATTCTGACCACGCGCAAATTGCTGTTTGAAGCCCGAAAAGCAGCAGCCGAGCGGGTGCCGCCGGGCATCAATGATCTTCGCATTCGGAAGCATGAGTTGAATGAGCCCGACGTGCAGGCAGTTGTTCGGCATCTTGTCGATGAAATACGGCGCGTCGGTCTTGCGGTGCGCACGCACCCCGGCCAGATAGCGCTCGCCCAAGGCGCTCAGCTCGTCACTCGACAGAGCGGCGACTGAATCCGGATAGCGGCCCTCCTCCTGCGCCCGGCCGCCCCCCAGATCCAGCACAACAGCCGGCAGGGTCGGCAGCTCCATCGTGCCCTCAACCAGCGAATGACTCGCGAGAATCTGCTCGAGCAGGGTCGAACCGGAACGAGGCATTCCGACAATGAAGATAGGGTCCCGCGCCGGGCAACCACACCCGCTGCGCGCGGCATAGAAGTCCGCCGTGTATAGCGCGATGGAGCGACGCACGAATGCCGAATGCTCGTCCGCATCGTAGTTGTGATGTTTTCGCCGAAGTGCATTGCCCTTTGCGTAGTGAGCAAACGACTGCTCGTAGGCCTCGCGGTCTTCGAGCGCCTTGCCGAGCGCGAACTCGAAATGAAGGCGGTCATCGTCTGCCAGGTCATCGCGTTGGAGCGCCCCGCGTATCGCCCTGACATCATCCTCCGCGAAACGGAAGGTCTTGAGATTGGCAAGACTCCAGTAAGCCTCGCCCAGCGTCGGTTGTATCTGGATCGCGCGGCGATACGCCGCGACGCAATCATCCTGGCGTCCGGCCGTCTTGAGCGAATGGCCGTAGCTCATCCAGATCTTGGGTTGCTGTGGAAATTCCTTGAGGAACGCTTCGTAGATCGTGATCGATTGGCAGTAGTCACCGAGATTCGCAAGTATCGCGGCCTGCAGTGCCCGGTAGGCCGGATTGCGCGGCTCCCCGGCCAACAGGCGCTCGACGTGCGGCAGGGCCTCGGCGGCTTTCGCCTGCCTGTTAAGTACAGTTGCGTAGTTGTGGCGGGCGGCACTGAAGCTGGGAGCCAACTCCAGACAGCGCTCGAGGAGTACTTGGGCGTCCCCATAGCGACGTAGCCGCGCGGCAACTTCTGCCATCATTCGCAGTGCCGCAATGTCGGTCGGGGCAGCGCTCAGATGCGCGCGCAGCAATGACTCGGCGACCGGCAGGCGGTTCGCCGCGAGTGCTGCAGCGGCCTGCATCAGGCGCGGATCTTTCGTAACCGCCTTGAGATAGTGAGCGCGGGCCTCATCGGCACCGTGGGCATCGTTCTGCGCATCGAGATGGTCCGCGAGTATTCGCCAAGCCTCAGGTGAGTCAGGTTGGCGGCGCACTGCGCTTCGCAGTGCCGCTATCGCCTCGGAGCCACGACCGGCTTGGCTCAAGGCGACTCCCAACTCCAGGTGAACGGCACCTGACTCCGGCCGCTCGCGCGCCAATGGCTCGAGAACGTCGAGAGCAGCGCGCGTATGTCCGCAAAGGCGCTCGGCCTTCCCCAAGAGGAGCCTAGCCTGCGGATGAGCAGGCAATGCCAACAGGATTTCGCGCGCCTGCAAGGCCGCTACACGCGGATTCTTCTCCAACAGCCGTGCAGTGTGCGCGAGTGCAACTTCGACCGTTCCGACTGGCTCCGGACGGTTGCCCGCCGGCGCGGAACCCTGCGTTCGATGTGGGTCTCCGGTAGCCATGCGCGCGTGGATCGCCTTTGTAGCTCACGCGCAACGAGCGCGTGCGGGAGTTGGGTGGCTCCAAGGGTAGGAACACGGCCTGACACAGTCAAGGTGTGGCGATGGCCCAACGACCGTGAGGAAAATGCTGCGCCGCCAGAGACGTGCGCATTGCCTCGCACGCTTGCGTGGGTGTAGGTTTGCGAAATAACAAACAAGGACCGTTCTGCTTCATGCAAGCGGACGCAAGCCAACAGAAGCGGGAGATTGGCTCAGGGGCCTTCCTGACGAGTTACGCCAGCATCTGGTTGTGCGCTGCGGCAGCGTTTGCGTGCGCGGCCTGCTCCTCCGATCCGCCCTACCGAAAGCTCCTCGAGGCTCACTCGAGCACTTGCGAGGCTGTCTACGAGCACGCGACCTGGAATGACGCTGCCGGCCGGAAGGACGACGCAGCCGAAATGGCACGGGTGCGCAAACTGATCAAAGCCGACTTGAACAACCCTCAGACCAGCGCCTGTTGGGACACCTCCTTCGAGCATCACACTGCTTACGATCTGTATTCCGTAGAGTTCGATGATCAGGGCTGGCTCGCCGGCACAGCGAGCGGGCACATCCCCGATGCGACTCAAATGACCCTGCTGATCAAAGGACTCAACGACCTGGTGCAAGGGCGCGGATCCCCTAAAGCCAGACCGCTGAGCATCGTCATATATACCCATGGCTGGCACCACTCGGCGGCGCCTGATGACGGCAACGTGATCGCGTTCCGCCGCCTTCTGCGGGCAGCATCAGATGCCGAGCGGGAACTGTGCCTGGCCAACCGTTCCGATCACCCAGTGAACATCGATAGCGCTGACGCCTCCACCTGCTCGGAAAGCGAGTCCGAAGGCGAGTCCGTGGAGGTCTGGAGGAAAAAACGGCGCGTGGTCGGAATATACGTCGGTTGGCGTGGAGACTCCGTGCTCGGCCGTTACATCGAAGCCACATCGATATGGGACCGAAAACTGGCGGCAGAAGCGGTGGCTCTGGGCTCAGTGCAGGAATTCTTCGCTCGCATGCACGCCTTCTATGTCGAGCACGAGTGCCATGACCACTCCGAACGCAAGAAGGTGGACCTCTCACATTGCGCCGACGTCCGGCTGTTGACCGTCGGACATAGCTTCGGGGGTCTGATCACGTATCGCGCCCTGGCACCGCGCCTGATGTTCGGCATCGTCGAGACTCAACCCGACGAATTTGATCCCCGGCTGCGCTATGCCTACGGCTTTGGCGACCTGACCGTGCTCATCAATCCTGCCTTTGAGGCCAGCCGCTTCGAGCCACTGGCTGAAGCGGCCTCCAGCCGCAGCTACTTTACGGCGGAAGAAGGCGCCAGCGCACAGCTGCCGCTACTGATCATCGCAACCTCGAAAACCGACTGGGCTACGCACTACACATTTCCAGCCTTCCGTTGGCCTACGACCCGGTTCGAGCGCTCAAAGGGCGCCGAACGGCGCGCGAATATCAACACCGTTGGGTGGGATCCGCGCTATCGCACCCACTCGCTGCAGCTCATGCCCACTGCGGATGAGTTGTGTCACACGAGCAGCGATACCCCGCTCGCGGAGCGCTTGCTCGCTGAGGCCCAATGGACAAAGGACGAAGCAGCCCGACACTTCGCAAGCTTCGAGGTCGAGAAGACACTCGATCTGTGCGACTCTTTGCGGCTGTCACGCGAAGATACCTGGGGTCTCAAACGCCCTCCCTACATGCCACTGTGGGTCATACAGGCTGACAAGACCGTCATCGACGGTCACAATGACTTCCTGAACATCCATTTCGTGGATTTCATACGTCAGGTGTACTACACGATCTTGCGTGAGGAGGATCAAAAGCTGAAAAGCAGGGTCCAGAGCGGCTCGACCACGAACCCCTAGTAGCGCGCAGGGGAGAGCAACCATGCAGAGTCACATCATCACGGGCGGCGGCGGTATTCAACTTCACGCCGCCGAGACCGGCAACCCAAACGGCCAATCCATCCTTTTCATCCACGGCTTTTCACAGTGCTGGCTCGCCTGGACTCGACAGATGACCTCAGATTTGGCCGCCACCTCGCGAATCGTGGCGCTGGACCTGCGTGGCCATGGGCTCTCGGACAAGCCTGTCGACGGCTACGCGGACTCGAGACTCTGGGCTGAAGATATCCACGCCACCATACAGTCGCTCGAGCTCGATCATCCGATCCTCTGCGGCTGGTCCTACGGACCGCTCGTGATCCTCGACTATATCCGGCACTACGGTGAGCGCGACATCCGCGGTATCAACTTTGTCGGCGGCGTCACCAAGCTCGGCAGCAACGCGGCGTTGGCGGCTCTGACGGCTGAGTTTCTCAGCCACATACCAGGCTTCTTTTCCACGGACGCGCAGCAGAGCATACAGGCACTGGACTCGTTGGTCCGGATGTTCTTTGCCCATGAGCCCGCAGCCGCGGACCGCTATTTGATGTTGGGGTATAGCGCCTGGGTCCCGCCTCACGTACGGCAGGCGCTGTTCTCCCGGTCACTCGACAATGACGACCTGTTACCGAAGCTTCGGACGCGCGTGTTGATTACCCATGGCACCGAGGATGCGATAGTCAAACCCGCGGTGATTGACCAACAGATGGCGTGCCTCACTCATGCCACGGTGCAAATGATCGCGAATGCCGGGCATGCGTGTTTCTGGGATGACGCCGCTACGTACAACCGCTACCTGCAGGAATTTATCGATACTCTTTAGCCACATGGTGTGAGCCACGCAGAAACACACAGGATCGAGTCTCCAGCCAGCCGGCGACAACGGCGAAAACGTCGAATTTCCCGAGGAGGAGGACCAATTGTCAGCTCGCCCCGGGCGGCTGGTGAGCGCGTCGGCTGCGGTTCTAAGACAACAGCGGATGCCCCTCAGGCAATTGGTGCGCATACCAGGCCGCGAGCCGATGCCGAATCGTCTTCTCGCTGACCTGGTCTTCCGGCATGGGCGAAATAACCTTGTCGTGCACGAGCAAACGATATACGTACAGCGCTTTCTGGCTCGCCGAGTCGGTCGACTCGAATTCGACGGCCTTGCGGCCCTCCGCGTATTCAACGCCTTTGAGCAAGGCCGCCTTGAACAATTCCGCTTCGTGTTTGAGCTTCTTCACATGACACTCCCCATTGTTGCCGCAGCGATCATGCAAAATCCCCATCGAACTGCGGCAGCCCGTCGTTCAACTTGAGCCACGGTTGCTTGCGCGCGATGTAGAGGTGGAAATCCGGCTTCACCCACGATGCGTCATCCAAGCTACACGCCTTCACACTGACGTTATCCGGTTCCACGTCAAACTCGGTGAGCACTACCGTACCGCATGCGCTGCAGAAATTTCTATGCACCGATTTTCCAGAGTCACCCGTACGAGTGTAACGACTGGTCTTCCCGGCCAACTCGACCGCCAACCTGGGAACAAAGAGCTCGGTGACGAACGGAGAACCGCTTTCCTTTTGGCAATCGAGACAATGACAAAAATACGCATAGACGGGATTCGCCGCGCAACGGTACCGGACTGACCCGCAGAGGCATCCGCCTTGGAATGGAGGTGTCACACTGAGTTCGCTCATGTTAGCCTAAAGAACCCTCTCGAAATTCAGCAGCTCGAGATATCGATGGACTCAGCAGCAGACAGATATGCCAAGGAGCCAGTACGGTATCCCGCGCTACAAATCGTCGATTTAGCGGCCGAAGGCGCGGCGGTCACCAACCGGTACCGCAACATGGTCATCAGTCGCGTCAATGACAGCTGCCTGCGGCTCGCCGTGTTCGACGAAGCATACCGCTGGCACTATCATCCCACATCCGACGAGCTATTTATCGTTGTAAGCGGATGCCTGGCCATAGATCTGGCTGACAATCGGGAACTGCGCCTGCAGCCCTGGCAATGCGCCACCATTCCGGCCACGGCCCGTCATAGAACCCGCGCCCTGGGCCGCACCGTGAATCTGTGTTTCGAGAGGCTGGGCGCAGAAACAGTCTTTGTCGACTCACCACCATGAGAGCTTATGTCATTACCACGGGCATCGTGTTTGCCCTGATCGTAGTCGCGCACGTTGCCCGCGCGGTTGCCGAGGGTCTCACCTTGCTGAAGGAGCCCGACTACATTCTCAGCACCTTGGCGGCAGTCGCTCTCGTGCTGTGGTCATGGCGCGTGTTCAGAACCATTCCACGGCCATGATTTGATCAGTCAGTTGAGGGCATCCAGCCGTCTGATCTGAATCCGATGGCGGACGTAGTACTCATCGTCAAACCTCTCGATCGAGACTGCCCTGCCGGTGGAAGGTGCATGAACGAAGCGCTGGTCACCCAAATATATTCCAACATGCCAGGCCCGTTTGTTCGTCCTGAAGAACACCAGATCGCCAGGCAACGCCTGGTCAACATCGAGCGGCTCCGAGGCGCGTAGTTGTTCCCGGGAGGTCCGTGCCACCAGGACACCCGCTTCACGGTAGGCATAAAACACGAGACCGCTACAGTCAAAACCCCGCGGATCAGTCCCGCCGTAGTGATAGGGAACGCCGACCATCCGTCGAGCCGTGAGCGCAACGCGCTCGAGAGTGAAGGAGTCACTCGGCGCGGCAGCATCTGTATCACCTAGAGCGACATTCGGCGAGGAAGCTGAGCCGTCACGCACCGGCGGTGGGAGCGGCGGAGCCGCCTCTTCTGCCTCGGCTGCCTGGGCTGCCGGGGCCGCTGGGATATGGACGGGGCCGGGGCGCTCGACGGGTCGCGTCGAGTGATAGCGATTGACGGAGCAGGCTCCGAACATGAGCGGAAGGGCCATCAGACCCGCTCGCACAATAGCGTATCGCTGGAACATCGTGGCGCACTTCCCGGAGGCTGGGACCACGCTACCAAGAGACGCTGAACCAGGGATGAACGCATTGAGGAGCGCGCAACGCCATGACAGATCGAGGGGTAAGCGTAAGGACCACAGCGCAGTTAGGTTGACTGGCTCGGCTGCGGCTTTGCCGCTAGGATCATCCACCCTGGGGACCTGAAATAGGGCCAGTGGCGAGTTCCGCCGCCGCTGGGACGATTACACAAGAAGGAGCGACCAAATGGCGATGTTGGGCTATGCAACTGTAGGCTCGAACAATCTCGAGAAGGCGAAAGACTTCTACGATGCGCTTCTCGGCTCAGTGGGGGTTGTGGGGCAGTTCGAGCATCCGACAGGCGGCCGCATTTACGGTAGGGATGGAGTCTTCTTTTTCGGGGTCCTCGGCCCCTACAACAAACAGCCCGCCAGCGTCGGTAATGGCTGCATGTTCGCATTCAAGTTCGACACACGCGAGGAAGTGGACGCCTTTTACGCGAAGGCGCTCGCGCTAGGTGGAACCGACGAGGGACCGCCGGGCTATCGCGGCCCCACGTACTACTTCTCCTATTTCCGCGACCTGGAGGGCAACAAGCTCTGCGCCTATAGCATTGGTTGAGGCCTCACCCCAAACAGGCGCCCCAGGCGTTCCCAGCAATATCAACGGCTTAGGTGGCAGCAGCGGCCAGGTAACCGCATCACCCTGACACTTCGCTTTGGACTCGCGCGCCTTGCCTTCACGTTCCAGTCGCGCGCAATCTGTGGTCGATGGAACTGCTCGAGCGCGAACAATGCCTTGCTGAATTGGCGGAATGCCTTGGTGCGGCCGTGGCGCACGGAGGCCGTATCGCGCTGGTGGGCGGCGAAGCGGGTATCGGCAAGAGCGCACTCCTCCAGGAATTCTCGAAGGGCCAGCGCAAGGCACGCGTGCTGTGGGGGGCGTGTGATGCGCTCTTTACACCTCGGCCTCTCGCGCCGCTATATGACGTCGCGCGTCAGTCGGAGGGCGGATTGCTGGCGGCCCTTATTTCCGGGGCTCACCGGGACCGGGTGTTCGTCGCTGCGCTCGATGAGTTGGAGCGAGCGCAAACACTGGTCGTCCTGGAAGATATGCATTGGGCGGATGAAGCCACGCTCGATCTGCTTAAGTACCTCGGCCGGAGAATTCATCACACGCGCTCAATGATCGCAGTTACTTATCGCAACGACGAAGTCGGCCCCCGCCATCCGCTGAAGTTCGTCATTGGCGATTTGCCACGCGCAAGCACGAGCAGAATATCGTTGGCAGCCCTCTCCGAACGCGCAGTCGAGCAGCTCGCTGCGCACGCCGGGCGACGCTCAACAGGACTACACAGTGTTACGGGTGGGAATCCATTTTTCGTCACTGAAGTGCTGGCCACGGTTGCCGATAGTGTGCCGGTCACCGTGCGAGATGCCGCACTCACGCGCGCGTTGAGGCTCTCACCTGCAGCACGCGAAATCGCGGAACTCGTCTGCGTCGTCCCCGGAAGGACTGAAGGCTGGCTCCTGCAGCAAGCCGCAAATCCGGACGAGGCAAGCATTGAGAATTGCCTCGGCATCGGTATGGTGCGCTATGAGGACACCTCTCTTGCCTTCCGGCACGAGTTAGCGCGGCGCGCGCTCGAGGACTCACTCTCTACGCTTCGCAAGCAGAGTCTGCATGCAAGAGTGCTCGCGGTTCTTGCCCAGCGGCCCGGTGTCCCTGCAGCGCGCCTCGCACATCACGCTAGTGGCGCAGGCAATGCCGAGGCAGTCCTGCGTTTTGCCCCCATCGCCGGTACGCAAGCCGCGTCAATTGGAGCACACCGCGAAGCAGCATCGCACTATCAAACAGCACTTCGACATGCAGACGAACTCCCTCCCGATGAGCGCGGACGCTTACAGGAACAACTGTCATACGAGTGTTTTCTCACAGGCCAGCATGAGCGCGCCATCGAGGCGCGACGCTCCGCGCTACACATCTGGCACACATCGGGAGCGCGCGTAAAGGAAGGCGATGCGTTGCGGTGGTTGTCGCGCCTCAGCTGGACTGTGGGTAACCGCGAGGAAGCCGATCGGTACGGTGCCGCTGCCGTCACAACGCTCGAATCGCTACCGCCTGGTCCGGAGCTCGCGATAGCGTACTGCAATCGCGCAGACCTCGACATGGAAGGTCACGAAGCGGACTCTGCAATTGACTGGGCGCAACGCGCGATTGTGCTGGCCGAGTCATGGAGGAATGATGAGATTCTAAGTGATGCGCTGAATACACTAGGCACAGTACGATTGATCGCTGGCGATACCTCAGGTTGGGCCGATCTCGCGCGGAGTCTGCAGCTTGCGTTGGATAGTGGCCATCAAGAGAATGTAGCGAGCGCCTACACGAACATGGCTGCCATGGCCGTTTCGAACCGGCAATACGACAAGGCGCGCGAGTATCTGAACGACGGGCTGGCGTACTGCGAACAGCACGACCTGGACTTCCATGGACCTTACTCGCTTGCTTACCGGGGGCGCATGAAGTTCGAGCAGGGCGATTGGTGCGGAGCTAGCGAAGATATCGAAGCCGTGTTGCGGCATCCACGCACTACAATCGTGACACGTATACCAGCACTACGCACTCTCGGACATCTGCGAATTCGCCGCGGCGACCCTGGCGCGAACCAGCCCATCGAAGAAGCGCGAGCGCTCGCCGGCCCTGCCCCTGAGTTGCAGCGCGCCGGCATGCTCGCCCTGGTGTGTGCCGAGGCAGCGTGGCTTGCAGGCGATCGGGAGGGCGTTCTGCGCGAGGTGCAGCCTACATACGAACTTGTCCGACGGCGGCGTGATCCGCGGATGAAAGGCGAGCTTGCGGCCTGGTTGTGGCGAGTGGGAGCACTCGAAGAGTCGCCGACCGATATTGCAGAACCGTACGCCCTTGAAATCTCAGGTGACTGGCAAGGCGCGGCGCACGCCTGGAGGGCCTTGGGTTGTCCTTATGAGTGCGCGAACATGCTCGCGATGTACGGAAGCGAGTCCGAGCAGAAGGAGGCACTCATGATTCTGGAACAACTGGGCGCCGGCCCGGCGACGCAGGCACTGCGCAAGCGAATGCGTGCACAGGGTGTCCGAAGTATTCCGCGGGGCTCACGAAACTCGACACGGCGCAACCCGCACGGCCTGACTAAGCGTGAAGCTCAGATTCTCGCTCTGGTATCCGAGGGACTGCGCAACGCAACGATCGCCGAACGTCTGTTCGTTTCCCCTAAAACGGTCGATCACCACGTTTCGTCGATCCTAACGAAACTCGGAGTGTCATCACGCGCTGAGGCGGCCGCCGTGGTGCGCAAACCGCCCAATTAAGCGATCGGCTTGCATACCCGATGCGACGGGAAGTGGGTCTGAATCCCGGGTAGCTATTTCATTTCCCGGCTTTACCCACGACCGTTTCTTCCACTCGCGTCGTGATCTTCCATCGGGCAAACTCGGGCGCGAATTCCGCAAGCGTCAGAAATCCCATGCAGGGATACGCACCGGATTTGAAGACCTCGCCTCGAGCCAGGCGACGCGCGAGAAGATTCGTCGCCATGCAGGGAATCTCAGGGCCATGTATGGCTGGTGCAACGAGTTGCCATGTGCGCCGCACACGGACTTCATCATCATTGCGGTTGCCCACAACGGTGACTTGCATCCCACCTTTCTCACCTGCCGCAGTGTCGAACATTCCGGCCAATCGGTTCAAACTCAACGCCCAGCGAGCCACGGGAAAAGGTAGGCCCATTCGTCGCAGCGCTGCGAGGCTCCAGAGCGCCAGATGTTGTACACCAAACTCAAGTGCTGCACAGAAACGCACGGTTTGAACGCCAGCGTAGCGCGCCGGGAGCAACTCGAGATCCGGGACGTCACATGCGGCGGCCAGCCGATGACCGATATCGAGTCGTGCCTCTTGCAACTCCATCCATCCCCACGCCCGCCTCCACTCGCCCTTGCACCGAACCCGAAAGGGGCGACCCAAGTAACTAAACACTGCCTCCAGGGTTGCCTTCCCACGAGGTGCGCGCTGACCGGGCGCAATGATGATCTCAATGGAATCCAACGAAGACAGCCCCACGCGCAAATCGTCGACCACCGCAGACGAGAGCGCCGGTAATGTACTCGCCCCAGCGATTGCCACCCGGCCTGCCCTGACCGCCTGATCGTTCACCCGCGCAGCAAACTCCACAATGAACTTTCGCCCATCCGCCAAGTCCAGATAGTGCGCCCGGGCAGCAAGTGCTGCGTTCGCAACACGGTAGTCTTGCCCTTGAAAAGGCCCCACACAGTGAATCACGAGGTCCGGCGATAGCGCTCGCAATCGCTGAGCAAAGTCTGCCTCCCCAATGTCGACCATGACGCCAGGTACGTCCTCGGCCCCGGGCACCGATACCAACCGACGCCCCGCCACCAGCAGTTCAACGTTGGGATCGCCTCGTAACGCCCGTACGGTACGCGCACCGAAATTACCGGCGCCGCCTAGCACTATTACGCGCATCCTAGAACGCTACTTGAGCAAAGCCACCGGCATGAAGCCTGGCTGATCCCCGCGTCGGCCGCGGCCAAGACTCAGAACCAATAGTCAGAGACGCATCGCCCATCTCGTGGCAGGTCCTCAAAGCGCCCGAATCCGTCAAAACGGTCTATCGGAATTTGCGCAACGGCCCCAGGCTCTGCCAACCGCAGGTTGACCGCGATGCGCCGCCGCCCGTCCGCGTCAGGTTTCAGCGCGCGCCAAAATGCCACGCAGCCGCACGTCGGGCAGAAATTAAAACTGAGCGCCTTGCCCCGAACATAGGCCTGCGCCGGACCCGAAACAGTGATTCCCTCCCCTTCGAAGTCATACGCCCATAGCACGCCGTAGCGGCGGCATACGGTGCAACTGCACGCCGTAGCTCCCTCAGGCACACCTTCAAACCGCCATTGAACTGCGCCGCAGTGGCAGGAACCCTGGATCATCTTACTCCTCCGGTCCAACTCATCGCGTGTACTCGCGCCAGGACGGAAATTGTAAGGGCGAAAGCCAAAGAAAGCGATGTCGCCATCAACCTCGAACGCGGCGTGCCGCCCGACGGCGTGGAAGTAACCCGCAAAGGTTCGGCAATCATCACCATAGAAGTGATCGGCCGCGCCGCGCATTCGGGACTGGAACCCGAAAAGGGGCGCAATGCCGTCGTGGAGGCATCCCATCAAGCTATGGAGCTCGGAACGTTAGCTAACCCTGCCAAAGAAACCACCGTGAACGTAACGCTCATCGAGGGTGGGAGTGCCATTAATGTCATTCCCGATCACGCCATGGTAAAGGCTGACGTCCGTGCATTCACACCGGAAGAATTCGATCGCGTTGAAGACGGCTTGAGAAAGCTCGCCACGAACACCGTTGTGCCGGATATCAAGGTCAATGCCTCGATAACACGCAATTTCCCGCCGTGGCCCCGAGCGGCCTCAACGGATGCCCTACTCGCGCGTGCGCAGGGTGTGTACGCCGAGATCGGGCGCAAATTGATAGGCGTTGCGGTTGGATCTTCCACGGATGTGGCGTTCGCAGCAGAAACAGGGACACCGTCGATTGACGGTATCAGCATGCTCGGCGGAGGTGCACACGGTGTCGAGGACTATGCCGATTTATCAAGCATCGTTCCGCGGGTCTATCTGTTGGCGCGCATGCTAATGAATCTTGGGCATACGCCATTGCCGCGGCCACCCCAGGGTTAGTCGTGGTTTGGAATCGGATGGCAGTCAGCCTGGTAATGCGTACGCGGCACACCGTTCGGGCGTACAATGCCGCCCGGTCCAATCAAGCTTCGTGCGAAGGATCTAGGCATGATGAATACTCACATAGCCAAAGAATTCGAGAACGAACTTCCGGGGCGTGTGCTGACCGCCCAGAGCGCCGATTTCGATCGCGTTCGCCAGATCTTTAACGGCATGATCGATCGCAGGCCGCTGCTCATTGTGCGGTGCCGGAGTACGAACGACGTAGCTGCTGCCGTACGACTCTCCAGCGCCCACAACATCCCGACTTCGATCCGCGGAGGTGGTCACAACTTCGCCGGCAAGTCCATCCTCGATGGCGGGGTTATGATCGACCTGTCGGAGATGAAAGGAATCACGGTGGACTCCGCACGCCGCAGCGCGCGGGCGCAAACCGGGCTGAAACTTGGTGAGTTTGATCGCGAAACACAGAAGTACGGTCTAATGACCCCGCTCGGTATCGCGACTACAACAGGTATCGGCGGCCTGACTCTCGGCGGAGGCTACGGATGGACAGTCGGCGAGTTCGGCCTTGCCTGCGATAACGTCACGTGGCTGGAAGTGGTCACCGCAGACGGGGACATAGTCGAGTGCAGTGCAGAGCAAAACCAGGAGTTGTTCTGGGGTATGCGGGGCGCCGGTCAGAATTTCGGCGTCGCCACTCAGATCGAATATAACCTGCACGCCCTCAACAACGTCTACGGCGGCCCGCTATTCTTTCCTCTGAACGCCGACATCATGCGATTCTACGACGAGTTCGCGGCCAACGCGCCCGATCGGCTGACGACCCTTGGCGCGGCCACCAAGATGCCCGACGGCACACTCGCATTCGCAATCGTTGTCTGCTATCTCGGAACCGCCTCCGAGGGCGAGCGAGCCGTCAAGCCGCTTCGCAGCTTCAGCAAGCCTATGGCCGACATGCTCGTAGTGCGGCCATACCTGGAAATGCAATCGCTATTCGACAAGGACATCCCGCCCGGCAAGCGCTATTACAACAAAGCGCACAACATGCGCCGCCTGAGTCCCGAAGCGATCGAGGCAGTAGTGCGTTTCACGGCCACCATGCTGCCCTATCCTTCGATGATTGGCTTTCAACAGCTACACGGGGCCGGGTCGCGCGTGCAAGCCGATGCGACTGCTTTTCCCCACCGCCACGACCATCACGTCGTGTGGATCAGCCCGGTCGAAGAGGATGCGGCGCTCGACGCGGCGATGATCCGATGGACCCATGAATGCTGGGAGGCCTTGCAGCCTCATGCCGACCGGGCCGTCTATGTCAATGCGCTCGACGACGGCGCTGCCGAAGGCGAGGCCCGGGTCCGTGAGGCATACGGAGCGAATTACCCGCGCTTGAGAGCACTCAAACGGGCGATAGATCCCACCAATTTTTTCCGCCAGAACTCAAACATCCAACCCGCCTGAACGAGTGGTTCTCTCGCCCTGCTCTTTGACGCAGCCCACAAGCTCGTCTACGCCTCTCCCGTAGAGGCCCGGCACTGGGTCAGTGATTGTTGCGAGCGCAATCAACCAGTATCCAATGCGCCTGCCCCCTCAACATTGCAAGCACTCAACAAACATGGAAAGATTGCAGTAACGAGCAGGCAATATCAACACGCCTTTGTCTCGCGACACACCAGGAGAATTGCCAATGAGCTGGGGCAAAAACATCAGACTCAGCCAGGCATTGGTTGCATCGTGCATCGTTCTTCTGACCGGCTATTCGATTTCGCAGAACGGAACATAGCCGTAAGGAGTCAGCCGATGGTTATTCGAAAGTTGATCAGAGCGGGCAGGATATTTGTGGCATCGGGTATCACGCTCATGGGCGCCACTGTGATGCCTTCTCAACTCGCCGTTGCCGCAACGAGCACCGAGGACCCATTGGCGATCGCCATGACAGCTTGCGCCGCCTTGGAAGGCACCACGTACTCGGGAGCGCGAGTAGCTGCAGCAACGTTTGTGCGTCCGCCTTACACTACCAAATGGATGAATTCATCCCGCACGGGGACAGTCAGAGTTCCGTTTTGCCGCGCCGAGGGATACGTGGATCCCGCACCGCGCTCGCACATCGTGTTCGAAGTCTGGCTGCCCGCCCCGTTGAGGTGGAATGGGCGCTTTCTAGGAGTTGGAGCCGGCGGCTCCATGGGCGCAATCAATACGCTCGATCTCGCCGATGGTGTTAACCGCGGTTTCGCAACAATTACTACAGACAACGGGCATCGCAGCCCAGGGCCACGCGATGGCAATCAATGGGCGCTCGGTGCGCACGAGCGCATCGTTGACTTTGGCCATCGTGCCCATCACATCGGAACTTTAGCCGGCAAGGCCATAGCAAATGCCTACTACCATCGAGCTCCGACGTATGCGTATTACATCGGGTGCTCGCAAGGAGGTAAAACAGGGATGATGGAAGCACAGCGCTACCCCGATGACTACGATGGCATCGTCGCTGGCGCGCCGGTCTACAGTTGGGTCAACGAAATGACGCAGCAGGCGTGGACCGTCCGCGCATTGACGGAAACGCCGCGGAGCAGCCTCTCTGTACAGCAGATGCAAGCGCTGCAGGATGCGGCCATACAGCGCTGCGCTGGCCGTAGTGGGCTCATCGAGGATCCCCGCCGGTGCGATTTCGACCCCGCGCAACTTCAGTGTGGTCCGACGATCTCTCCTACCTGCCTAACGGCAGACCAGGTGACGGCCATCCGCAAAATCTACGCTGGTCCTCGAACTACCAACGGGCGCCAGATCTTCCCTGGATTTGCTCGTGGCAGCGAGCGAGGATGGGAACAGTTTTATGCGACCGTCCGCGCGGATGGTACAGAGGGTGGCGGCAGCTGGTACGGTGTCTATCGGCATATGGTTTTCGAAGACCCCGACTGGACCTTGCAACAACTCGATTTCGATCGTGATCCCGCTTATGCCAAGCGCAAACTCGGAGCAGCACTCGATCCTGACAGCGACGATCTGAATGCTTTTGCCAAACGAGGCGGCAAGCTCATCGTGTACCACGGCTGGGCGGACCAACAGGTACCCGCGCAGTCCTCTGTCGAATATCACACGACCGTAGTCGCGCGCGGCTCGCAAGCACACGTTGACAAGTATTTTCGTCTATTCATGGTGCCCGGCATGGCCCATTGCGCCGAAGAGGTGTTCAATCCCAACACATTGATTCCGCACGGTCCGAACCTGGGTCTCCAAACAGAGTATTCCCAGGAAGTGCCGCTGACACCCGAAAACGACGCTTTAACAGCATTGCAACAGTGGGTGGAGCACGGTCTCGCACCCACACAGTTCTCAGTATCGGTACGCAACGAGCCAGCAGGCATAACGCCGCGAACAGTACTCGCCTGTTCCGAGCCGGCGCAGGCCCACTTTCGAGGCACGGGTGATCCCCTTGATGCCAAAACGTGGGATTGTCGCGAACCGCACGATCCTTAAATCTGGTGCTGCCGGCTATTTGTTATCGACCATGAACGGATCCCGCCGCGGCGCCTATTCCCCTCCTCTTCATTTCGTGAGCCAAGGCGAGGCCGATCAGTGACGGCTCGCGGCAGGGCTGCAATTCTGCACCGCCCCCCGGAGCGTCGGCAGGCCGTCGGCCGAACGGATTACTTCTGTAGCCGTGCTCCGCCGCCAGAGTTTTAGATGAGCTGGAACTGTAGGCACCGCGAGATTGTTTATTTCATTGCGCAATGCGCGCTCGTCGTGCACCTCACGTTGCAGTGCAAGATTTGTATGCGCGCAGAACGCTCTTTGTGAGACCAGGTGGAGGTGCTAAAAATGAACTGCGGCACCCGAAACGAACGCATCCGCCTCGCCATCGCTGGCGTCGGGCACTGCGCTGGCAGCTTGCTGGAAGGCATTGCCTACTATCGCGAGCGCGACGAAACGCCGGGTCTTCTTTTCCCATTACTGGGCGGTTACGCCGTCAACGACATCGAAGTAGTTGCCGCGTACGACGTAGCCCGGGACAAGGTGGGCTGTCCTCTTTCCGAAGCGATTCATCAGCCGCCAAACAACTTTGTACGCATCGCCGACGTAACAGTCAGCGAGCGCACCGTAGTGATGCGCGGCCCTAGTCTCGACGGCAATCCCGCTCATCTCGCGCGCTTTGTACCCGAATCACCTATATCGCCGGTGGACGTGGCCGCCACTCTACGCGACAGCCGAGCTCAGGTGCTCGTGAACCTCTTACCAACCGGCAGCCTCGAGGCAAGCGCCTTCTATGCACAAGCGGCGATTGCCGCCGGGTGCGCGTTCGTCAATTGCATTCCAACGGTGCTCGCCCAGCGGCCAGACATTCAAGAAGCGTTTCGCAATAAACGGCTCCCTCTCCTGGGAGACGACATCAAGAGCCAGCTCGGCACAACTATACTGCATCGCACGCTACTGCAGATGCTCCTGTTGCGCGGCGCGCGCCTCATTCGCAGCTCGCAGATCAACGTCGGCGGCAATACCGATTTCGCCAATTTCGTCTACCGCGGCGAGACGAAGCTAGCGTCCAAGCGCAAGTCGATGGCGACCCTTGTGCGGGAAGCTGAGTCCCATGTCGGTCATCATTATGACGTGACGCGCGGTGCGTATAAGCACGCGTTCATAGATATCGAAGCCGCCGCGTTTGCCGGCTCCCCGGTCAAGATGTCAATGCGGCTCGAAAGCGATGACAAACCCAACAGCGCGGGTTCAGTCGTCGACCTCGTCCGCATCGCGAAGACGGCCCTGGATAGGGGAGTTGGCGGCATCGTGGGCGAAGCGTGCGCTTTCTATATGAAATCTCCTCCGGTCGAAATGGACGAGATCGAGGCGTTGCACCGCCTCAAGGAGATATGGGTTAAACCGACGGCGCGCGATATGCAGAGCGCGTCGTCAGGCTAATACGCACAACGGAGGAGAGGGGCATGGCTGGGCGGCTATTGCGTCGTTGGTTCTCGCCGTTGTTGGCGCCGTGCGCGCGTACCATCATCCGCACGCACATTACACCAAATCAATTGACCCTCGCCGGGCTTGGCCTTTGTGCGCTCTCCGGGATACTTCTCGGCGCAGGGAAGCTAGCAGCGGCCGGCGCGGTCCTGCTGATGGCAGGAATGCTCGATGCTCTGGACGGTGAGGTTGCGCGAGAAATGGCGAGAGCGACGCCGTTCGGAGCATTTCTAGATTCGATTGCCGATCACTATGGTGATTTCGCGATATACATCGCATTTGTGCGGCACGGCCTGCAAGCCGCCGACCCCGCCGTCGTACTTCTAACTGTGTGTGCGATGTTCGGGTCCATTGTTGGCAGCCAGATCCGATCGCGCGCGGGCATGCTCGGGCTGGACACCAAGGACGTGGGGCTCTTCACGCGCGCTGAGCGAGTCATCGTGCTAACGATCGGATTGTGCAGCGGACGGGTCGTCCTTGCACTGGCCGTGTTGGCAGTGGCAAACAATGTGTCGGCGCTGCAGAGGCTCGGTCACGTAGTCACTCAGCGATCCAGGTTCGATGCTCCTGTGAGTGAACGCTTGGCCGATACGGCGCATCTGCGGTGATCGGAGCGTGACCTCCGATTCCCCCGCCGTCTTCCGCACCGAATCCGAATGACGTTGATCACGTTAGGGATCCACCTATTGAAATTACGCCGACAATGGGGTTACCGAACGCACGGTTGGGCAACGTCCGAATTCATCGCTCGATACGGTCCGAGCCTCCTTGAGAAATTGCATGAGATCGGCACATTTACAGGCTCCCTGGGAGGGGGAGTTGAGTTTAGACTGAGCCTGCTCGGTGGTAGACGGATAATCCGAGAGGGAGTTGGATGTGGGTGCCGTCGTGTTTTCGGAGAACTCAATGGTCGTCGAAGATCGAATTGCCAGTCTCGAATCGGACGTTAGCGAACTAAATGTTGATGTCAAAGCCCTTAATACGCGTGTCAGTGAATCGATCGCCGCGAACGCAAAGGAGTTTGGAGGCCTGAGAATTTCGGCACGCTGCGAGCTGACGCTGAGAAGGGTTTCGGATCACTCAAGACCTCGATCGAATCAGCGAAGCTATGGATGCTGGTGACGGGTGTCGGATCGGTGATCCTGGTAACCTTCGTCACCTTCCTTGGACGTGCCCTGCAGCTCTTTTGAATCCGTTCGCCAGCGAGACTATCGTCGATCCGAAGCGGGGAGGTCAGCCGTATGACCACCAGTGAGTAGGCGAGAACCATCCGCATAGGACTCTCATGACCGGAAAAGTGAGAGAATGCCCGTCCACGCTATCCGTCCTGCATCAGGACTCTCAATCTAAGGTGGATCGGCGATTTCTCGTATGAGGTACAAGACGATGGCCAACACGTTGACCGGCTGGACGCGGGTCTCTCTTGCGCTCTTCCTTCCAGTTGCATTGGAAGGATGCGCACCTCTACCAGTCATCGCAGGAGGTCCGCCCGAAGCGCCGTCATTCATGGTCATGAGGGACGAGCCCGTACTCACCTCGTTCACCGTGGCGTGCGGGTCGGGTGGGGATTGGGAGACGCAATGGAAGATCAACGGCGAAACCACTGCGAAAGTGATTGACTATGGGATCGCACCGACAGGCATGACGACCATTGTTGCCGCCGCACCCATACGGCCTCAGGGACAGATCTGCAGGGCCGAAGTCCAGTTGAAGGGTAAGAGTGGCAAGACCCTCGTCCGCAAGTCATTGTGGGTCCTGGATCCGGCCGTTGAGTCGTGTCGGTCCGAGAAAAGCTGCATTGCCATCATCGTCAGTGGGATAACAGATGCCACTCCACACATTCCGCGCGCGGTAACGCCTGAAATGCCAGTCCTCGATGTGCTTTCGGTCACCCCGGTACCCGCTCATCAGAACGGAAGATATTTCATCAGCCGCCCCGGGTCGCGATATTCCATGCTTCGCTCGATATCCTGTGCAAGCAGATTCGCTTCGCCCAGGTCTTGCGACCCTAAGGTGGCCGTCAACTCGTCGACAGCCGTATAAAGCTCCGTGCAGCCGAGTTCGATACCCGCACTGCAGGGGGCTAAGGGCAGCACATCGTTCGTGGGCCCACAGTTGGCGCCGCTGCGGCACGCGGCCAAGACCCATGCCGCGGCCATGATCGGGGCGGACTCGGTTGCCTTGGCGGCTGTGATTTGCGACCAGCCAAAGAGCAGCATGGCGTCGGTATTCCCCGTGGCAAGTGCGGTTGCGATCGTCTGCGGCGTGTATTGACCTGGCGAGTCCAAGGCGGCCGCCACCATGGCAACGGGGTACCGGGTCTGGAGTGCACGCGATCGCCAGTAATCGGCCGGATAGCCTCCCGTGCGCTCAGGCAGATCCTTGAACGGATTTTCGCTGCGGAATCTGCCGCAGTTCAAATACTCCCGGTGTTCGAGTTGGAGGAACTCGGGGAACTTGGCCAAGTGCGACACGGCCTGATCGGCGCTGTCGGCATCCCGGTAGAGGGCATTCGTCTCCTCACATCGGGCCAGCGCACGGCCGATGTAATACTGCGCAGCGCCATCACCGTCGTATGCTGCCTGTGCGGCCGCCGTCACGAATTCAAAATAGTTAGATCCCACTGCATGAAACTGCGCCACCCAATCCTTCTTGTTGGCTTGTCCGTTGGCAAGCGCGCGTGCCGTGTCGGTGCGGCGAGCCCCGGTGACGCGGGTACCGGCGGAGCCGGGAGGCGGCCAGACAGCCGTCGCCGATGGCTTGCTGATCGCGGTAGGCGCAGGGTCCGGTGGGATGCACAGCCACGCCCAACCGGAAATCGCCAGCACCGCGACAGCAAGAGTCCATCGGCCGGGTTTCTTCATGCTGACATCAATCTAAAGTTTTCGCAGGTAAGCCAGTAGCGCCGCTATTTCTTCAGGTGCCGGCGGGCGGTCAACGTGCACGCCATCAGTGGAAATGGCCGGTGGGAGCTTGGCGTTGGGCACCAGGTTGGTCTGCACCCGTTTAAAAAACGCGGTGTAGTTATCCACGACTTCTTCCAGAGTGGCGGCGCTGTTGTTGTGGAAATAGGGCGCGGTCTTGCCGATGCCGCGTAGACTGGGTATATCGAACTTGTTCCAATCGTCGGTGGCCGGCAGGCCGACCCCGGCAAAACCGGTCAGCAGTGCGCGACCCGGATCGGAGCTCGTGCGCCGAATGGTGTCAGTCCCGTCGGGCAACGTCGCCCCATTGGGCAACTTGATCAAATACGTACGTGCGTTGCGGGACAGGCTTGCAGGACAGGGCTTGAATACAAATCGCGGTGTTGGGCCTGGGTCGACCGGACGGGGACAGTCTGTGCTGATGTCGTGGTACCGAATCACGGGCGCTTGTGGTGTCGACTGCCCCGGACCGCCGTGACACTGGCCGCAGGCTCG
>Ga0105247_10000293_pt1 | contig 45245 bp, 40 predicted proteins | sample KBSS24metaG_FD_81519 | JGI IMG/M metagenome (GOLD analysis project Ga0105247, IMG submission 81519) | Switchgrass rhizosphere microbial communities from Kellogg Biological Station, Michigan, USA - KBS S2-4 metaG | ecosystem: Host-associated > Plants > Roots > Rhizosphere > Soil | place... | reverse complement strand
CGGAGGCCTCCGAGGACTCGACGACGACCCCCTCGTTGTGGCATCACGGGGGCGGTCGTCGCGTCCTCCAACCTGGCCCCATGAGCCTGGCGAGAGGTGGACCCATCACCCTGGCGGGTGACACCCCCGGCCGTTGGTGCGGCGCGGGGGCACTTCTTCTTCAGGGGGGCGGACCGTCCGCGGCCCTTCGCTGCTTTCGGACGAGGCGCCTGGGGCGGCGCGTCCGCATGCGATTCGAGAAACGCGTGAAGGCTATCGGCGTGATTTGAGATTTCGTTTTCTTGAATGCGCCGAATCGGGTTGATCTAGACGAAGGGCATAGGGACCCAACGTCGGAGCGCCGATCCGTGTCAGAATGACTCGGTGATATCATCTTGTCAACGGGTCTCTGCTCGCGTAGGCGTAGAACGTGGCAACGAAGAAAGAGCAGCCGGTCGCCGACGAGAAGCAGGGGCTCATGCTCCGCCTGCCGAAGAGCCTGCACACGGAGCTTCGCCACCTCTCGATCGACCGCGGGGTCTCGTTGAACGCGTTGATCAACGAGGTGCTCGAGGCCTGGTGGTCGAAGCAGCCGGAGCGGGCGCTCTACCGGCGTCGGAGCCCGCGGTGAGAGAGCGAGGAGAGCGCTGCTCGCGACGCCGCGAGAGCCCTGGTGCGGGTGCGTTGCCGCGTGGGAGGCGGGCCGGCGACGTCTCCGGGGTCGCGTGATGGGCGTGCTCTCGATCGGGAGCTGCTCGCCCGCCTGAACGAGGTAGACGAGTCGCGCGAGATCGAAGCGAAGCGCTCCGAGGCCGAGGTGGGCGGAGCGCGCTCGAGACGATTTCCGCCTTCGCCAACGAGCCCGGCATGGGCGGGGGGGACGCTCGTCTTCGGCGTGGAGGAGGAGGGCTCGCGCGTCTTCACGCCTCGCGGAGTGGCCCATCCGAAGAAGCTCGAACAGGAGATCTCGTCGCTCTGCGCCTCGGCGTTCAACCGAACCGTGCGCCCTCGCGTCTGGACGGAGGTCATCGCCGGCGCGCGGCTCGTGGCGGCCTTCGTGCCCGAAGCGGCGCCATCGGAGGAGCCGATCTTCATTCAGGCGCGTGGAATACAACACGGCACATTCCGCCGGATCGGGAGCACGGATCAGCGCTGAGCTCCGCGACGAGCCTTTTCTCCGGCGGATCCCACGAGTCGCCACTGGACAGATCATCAGCGCCTGCGGCATCATGTCCACGTGGTCGCGACCTTCGACATCGAAGCCCGCCGTTCGCCGGAGGACGCCCCGGCGTACTCCATTGCCGAGGCCGCGGCGCTCGGTGGCGTTCCGGAGTCGACGCTGCGCGCCTGGGTCGTGGGTCGACCGTTCCCCGCGCGGACCGGGCGGCGATGGTCACAGCCCGTCATCCGCCGGCCCAAGAGCGATCCGCGCTTCCTGTCGTTCACGAACCTCGTCGAGGTCCACGTGCTCGCCGCGATGCGACGCAAGCACGCTGTCTCGCTCGATGCCATTCGCAAGGCAGTGCGGTATCTGCATGATGCGCTCGAGGTCGAGTACGACGAGCGTGGTCGCGCGGTACGACTCTTCCCGGTGCTGCGTCGCGCGGATGCGCCGCGGACGATCGTCATCGACCCACGACGCGCCTTCGGCCGCCCGATCGTCGTCGGCACAGCGATGCCGGCTGCGGACGTTCGGTCGAGGTTCGACGCCGGCGACTCGATCGACGAGCTCGCGCGCGACTACGACGTGACGCCTGCGTGGATCGAGGACGCGTTGCGTGCGACGCCGCAGGCTGCCTGAGCGCTTCGTCTTTTCGTCGATGAGTGTCTCGGTCGTCATATCGTCCCCGATGCCCTGCGCGACGCGGTCGAGCCCGACGAGCGCGGTCTCCCTGATCGGCGAGGCGTCCGGGCGCGAGCACGCGCTCCGGATCGTCCGCGCGCTCCCCGTCGTTCGCCGCATCCTTCGATCGCGAGACGTTCCGCTCATTGCGAAGATCGAGGACGACGGTGGCGTGTCGATTCTGTACGAGGCGGGCGCTCGCCTCGAGTCGGCCCGTCGCATCAAGCCAAAGGCGCGACGTGACGGCGCGTGAGGAGGGTCAGCAGCCGATGCGAGTCCCGGCGGGAGCGCGACCCTCCGCCCCGACGGCGTTCGCGCTCCGCCCGCATCAGCGGCGCGTGCTCGACGACGTCATCGCGTTCCTCGACGACGTCGCCGTCCGGCCCGAGCACGAAGCGGGCGGCTACGGGCGCCTGATCCTCCCGCCCCGAACCGGCAAGACGGTGATCGCTGCGGCGGCGCTCGGCCACGCGCGCTGCCCGGCGACCTTCATCGCGCCGACGAAGGCGCTGGTCGAGCAGAGCGCGCGCGAGCTCGGCGCGCGCCTCCCCGGGACGCCCGTCGGCACGTACTTCAGCGATCGTAAGGACGTCGTCGCGCGCGGGGTCAACGTCACGACCTACGCGATGCTTCAGCGCGATTTCTCCGCCGGGCGAGTCCCGCGCGCGATCCGCGAGAGCGCTCTCGTCTTCGCCGACGAGGCGCATCACGTGCTGACCGCGGAGCGCGCGCGGATGCTGCGCGAGGTCTTCCCCCCCAGCGCCGCGCGCATCGCGCTGACGGCGACGCCCGACTACGACGACGAGCGGCTCCTCTGCCGCGTCTTCCCCGAGCTCGTGCACGAGGTGACGCTCGAAGAGGCGCTCGAGCTCGATCTCCTGGCGCCTCTCCGGGTTTGGGTCGTGGAGGTCGACGCGGACGGCGCGAGCGTGCAGGTCGTGGCGGGCGACTTCGATGAAGAGATGCTCGGACGCGTGATGTCCTCTGCGCCGTTCGCGCGCGCCGTCGAGGTCTTCCGGTACGGCGCGGTGCACGCGGGCACGAAGGCGCTCATCGCGTGCGCGAGCCGCCAGCAAGCGTCCGACCTGCATCGTTATCTGACCGAGCATCGACCTCCGCGCACGCCGCCTCCCGCGCTCATCCTCGGCGAGACGCCCAGCGACGAGCGTGAGCGCTTGCTCCTCGCGTTCGAGGAGGGGGCGATCGACACGCTCGTGCAGGTCGGCGTGCTCATCGAAGGCTGGAGCAGTCCACGCTGCAAGCTACTCCTCGACCTGGCACCGTCGCTGTCCCGGGTCCGGGCGACGCAGAAGTACTTCCGCGTGATGACGAAGCACGAGGCGCTGGAGGCGCGGATCGTGGTCCTCGTTCCCACGTCGCTGCCCCGCCTCCCCATCTTGCCGACCGATCTCTTCGGAGCCTCCGCGCGCGACTACGAGTGCGGCGAGCTGATCGCGTCTGCGCAGAGCAGCGGGGGGCGCGCGCGCCTCGCGCACCTCGCACACCACCCGGTCGCGGGCGTCCACGTGAAGGGGCGGGTCGTGTTCTCGGCGTCCCTCGCGCGGCCTGGCCTCGACAAGGAGAGCGACACCGAGCTCCGAGCGGTGCTCGTCACCGCGGAGCCCCCGTTCGACGCGGCGCGGCCACCGGGCCTCTTCCGGTTTCGAAGCCTGCTCTTTCGCCACCCGCTCTTCACCGGCCGTGGCGACACGCTGCTCCGCTGGATGGGTGTACCCTGCACACGAAGCGCCTACCACGCCTTCCTCGCACGGCTCGGGGTCGACGGACCGGCGTACCTCGCCCTCCTCGATGAGCCGATCGCGACGTGCGATCAAAGCTGCCGCGACGACGCGCGCTGGCTGCTTCGCGCGCTCCGTCACCCCGTCGAGCCCGGGCAGCGCCGTGACGAGGCCCTGGTCGATGGCTATCGGGCGCTCTCCGGGAGGCCGCTCGAGGCCCCGCCGGACCCTTGCGCCGTTGCGCTCATCGAGGAGCGTCGTGAGCAGATTGCGTACGCGCTCGGCTTGTTGAAGGTGCGTGACCGTCGGCGCCTCGCAGAGGTGTTTGGTCTCCTCGAGCAGCGACCGCGGACGCGCTCCGCCGTCGCGCGCGAGGTGTACCGGAGCGACGCGCGCGTCTCCATGCAAGTCAGGAGCGCCCTGCGCGCTCTCCAACCGCTCCTTCTCCGCTCGCCGGACGGCCTCGTCGAGATCGCGCGCCGGACGGTGCGCGTCAACGAGCGCCCCCCGCCGCCGTATCGTCGCGGCGCTCCCGCGCCGCGTCTATGGGAAGAGCGCCACGCGGCGGTGCCCCCGACGGGCTGGTGGGAGCTCGCCGTCCCTCGCGATGCGCGCGCGCTGTTCACGATGGCCTCGCGCATCCTCGCGGTCGAGATCGGCGTCGACCTCGGCGGGGTGGAGCCCGACGTTACGACGTGGCAAGACGGCGGCGCGCAGCACGTAGAGGTGTGCTGGCACGCGCGGGGCGCGAGTTTTCGCCTCCTTCGTCACGGCCACGCGTGGTCGCCGACACCAGGCGTCGAGCGCGAACGCCACGGCCTCTGGGCCGAAATCTATGGCCTGCGCAACGAAGTGGAGCTCTACGCCATGGGCGACGAGCCGCATCACGTCACTCTTGTCACCTCGATCGGATCCGAACGCACTGGCCTCCATGCGGCGTGGCGGGAGGCGATGGGGGCTTTGGGGCCGCGCGCCGCGAGACGGCATCGCCGTCCCTATGGAGACGACCTCTACCTGCCGGCCGCCGCCTTTCTTCAGCCTCCCGACCAGCGCTCGGCGCGCCCGGAGTCGCCTTCGTGGGGGCCCGTCGCGTCGCGCGGGGAGACCGCGCCGCAGGCGCCGTCGAGCTCGTCAGCGACGTTACGAGAAGGGACGCGGCGCGCAGCCGTACGCCCGTAGCCGCGCGGCTACGAGCTGACGCCGTCACGATGATCAGGGGGAGGAGCGGGCGTCAAAACGGGACGTCGGTGTCGCCGCCGGGTTCGTCATGAGACGACTCGGGGCGGTCACCACCTCGATGAGCGCCGGCGACCTGGTTCGCGCGGTCCAAATGGCGGAACGGTACCTCGCCGGGGCGACCTCGCCCTCGACCGTGTGCGCGCCGGCGATCGCGGCGATCTCTCCCTCGAGATCAGCCACGTCGCGGAACGCGCGCTCCGCTTCCCACGAGCCGGGCGTCAGCGCTTCGGCGCGGAGGATCGCCCTCGTCACACTCCGATTCAGTTCATCGAGGGCCGAGCAGCTCCGCTGAAGCGCTTCGCCAAAAAGAAAGGGCCTATCCGACTTGGATAGGCCCTTTTGCGTCAATCGTGCGTCGTGACGACGTGCCGGATGGAGCGTCGCGGCCGCGGTGACGGCCGCGTCACACCAAAGGCGCTACGCGGTGGCGGGCGCCGGTGCGGCGGGCGGAGCGGCCGCCGCCCCCCGCCTGACCTTGCGCTTCGCGAGGCCCACCGCGAACAAGCGATCGCGCCGCTTGATGACCGAGCGCGCGATCGCCGACCACTCCTCGTACCAAGCGCGCAGCGCGACGAGCGCCGCGATGCGCTTCGCCTCGGCGTCCTCGAGGAGCGCCGCGTCGCGCGACGCGCCGGCGTCCGCCGGGCTCGACTGCGCGGTCGCGACGAGATCGTGGAGCCTTCGCCGCTCCTTCGCGTCGATCCCCCGCGTCGCCAGGAGCGCGCTCGCCGCGCGGTCGTCCTTGTCTTTGCTCTTCCCGAGCGCGTCGAGCCGGTCGAGCAGCGTCGCCACGCCGAGCACCGCCTCCGCGCCGGCCGACGGGCGCAGCCCGTCGAATACCCGCTGCGCTTGCGCGGGATATCGGCGCCCGAGCGTCGCCCGGATGATCCGGAATCCGTCTTCGTCCCAGGCGTCGAGCGCGCTCACCGCGTCGCGCACCGTCGTGTCGACGCGCGCGTCGGCCTCCTGGTCGGCCGCCGCCGGATATCCACCGAGCTCGTGGAGCAGCGACCACCCCTCTCTGCGATCGTCCGCGCTGAAGCCGCGCTGCTCGAGCGCGTCGCGAACCGCGCTCGACGTTCCGATGCCGAGCAGCAGCTTGAGCGCGCGTGCCGGGGTGTCTTCCAGCGTCGCGCGCGTCACCGTGTTCTCGGGCGAGGTGGCTCGTTCGATCTTCTTGGACATGACTCGTTCCTTTCCGACGATACATCGGGTGGAATTGCTCGCGCCGCTTCACTGGAGACCAAAGTGACACTGGCCCCCGGCGGGCGGCGCGCCCGCGAGCCGCGTGACCCGCGGTGCTAGGTGAACGTCGGTCCGCTCGAAATGTTCTGCGCGCGTCGAGAAATATCGAATGAGCGGCGAGCGCGATGGCGGCTGACCGCCAGTCGGCGCCGCGCGCTCGCCGTTCGTGGGCGCGCGGAGCTTCCCGCGCGCTCCGGAAGCTTCGGCGCGTGCTCGGGAAGCTTCGGCGGCAGCCAAATTGGCTTGCCGGCGGGCTTCGTACCAACTCCGGGCACCTGGCGACCCGTCGTTTTGCGCCGAAATTCGCGTAAGGGTCCGCACGGGAAGCTTCCGGAGCACGCACCGAAGCTTCCGGAGCGCGCGCTCGAGGTTCGAGAGGGCACGGTCAACGGAGGTGGTGTCCCCTTGGGCGTGAAAGCGCTGCCGATGCAGGTCCGACTCGTGATTCACTATCATGATCGGGCGAGGAGCACGCGCCGCCTCTTCCCATTCTGCATCCTCGCGGTGACCGCGTGCACGCGCGCGCCGGACGGCGCGAGCTCACGACGAGACGAGCGCGGCGCGTCGTCGGTCACGGCGCCCGGAGCAGCGACGCCCCCGCAGGCCGCGCCGATCCCGGTCGACGCCGGCGTCGACGCGCCCGTTCTCCCGCCGTTGCGAGCGTCCGGGTGGCTCGAGCCGCTCCCCGGGGCGCTCGGGTTCATCTCCGCGCCGATGGGGGCGCGGCAGGCGCGGCCCGTCGTCGTCGGCGTGCACGGCCACGGCGATCGGCCAGATTGGGCGTGCTCCGAGTGGCGCGCGATCTTCGGACCGCGGCCGTTCATCGTCTGTCCGAGCGGCTCACCGCTCGACGCGAGAGCGAGCGCGTTCACGTGGCGGTCTCCCGACGCGTTGAAGGCGGCCATCGCGCGCGCGCTCACCGCCGCCGACGCGATGTACGCAGGCTACGTGGCCCCGCCGCCGCGCCTCGCTTCACGCGCGCATTTCACGACGGGGGCGGGAGGCGCATCCTCTTCGGTTGCTCGCGCGCGGGGTGCGAAGCGCCGCGCCGCCCGCTCGTCGCCGCGCTGGACGGCGGCGGAATCGACGCGAGGATCGTCTACGCGGGCAACGTCGGCCACACCGTGGACGCGGCGGTCGTCGCGTCGGTGCAGAGAGAGCTCGGCTGGCTCCTCGCGGGCGATCCGCGCTTCCCGCCGTGACGCGGCGCCGCCACCTCCCCGCGACGAGCGCCCCCTCGTAGCTCGTCGGCCCTCGCAGCGCCGGCAGCGCGACGACCACCCTCGCGCCGTCGCCGAGCTTGCGTTGGGGATCATGTTCCCTCCTTCTTCTCGAAGAGCGCCTTCGCGCGGTTCACGGCGGACATCGCGTTCGGCCAACCGACGTAGAACGCGAGGTGGGTGATCCTCGTCGGTCGCGCCGTGGTGCGCAGCGCCGCCGTCCGTTGGTGGAAGTTTGTGACGAAGCCCTCGATGACAGTCGGCAGTTTGCGGCCGGGAAAGATACGGGTGCGAGCCCGTCACGGCCCAGGTGCCGACGGCGCGATCGAGAAGCGAGAGAGCGGTGTTCGTCTTCACCGTCGCGACGTCGTAGCACGCCGGCGATGGAGCGCTGCGCGCCATGAGGCCGGACGTGTTCGATCGCACGCGGCGACGACGCGTCGTCGTCGGCGTGTCGTCCATCCGTCGCGCGGGGAGACGTTGGGCGCGAGGCACCTCGTGAGTCTCGCCGAAATGCGCACGCTACTCGGCATTGCAGCCCTCAGGAGCGTCGCGCGAGGGCTGGTGCGTGCCGTGCATAAAGGACGTGTCGAAGCGAAGAGTGACCATGTCCAGAGACGTCGGGCCGTTCGTCGAGACACAGACAACACGCAGTGAACGCCGCGCCCTGCTCGTGGGGATCGACGAATACGACCAGCTCACGCGCCTCTCCTGCGCGCGGCGGGACGTCGAGGCGGTGCGGGGCTTCCTCTCGCACCATGAGGGGGGCACACCCAATTTCGAGTGCGAGGTGCTCCCCGCGACAGGCGCGCGGTTGAATCAACACGACTTCGCCGTGGCCTGCGATTCGTTCTTCGACTCGTGCGCGGGCGCCGACGTCGTCTTCTACTTCGCCGGCCATGGTGCGCTCGAGAAGGTCGGCGGCCTCCTCGTCGCCTCGGACGGTAAAAAGCCCGACTGGGGTATGCCGATGTGCCATATCGCGACGCTCGCCGGACGCTCCGGCGCTCGCAGCGTCGTCATCTTCCTGGACTGCTGTCACGCCGGCGCGTTCGGCGAGGTGGAGCTGACGAGGGCAGCGCTCGAAGCGGCGTTCGCGATCGTCCCAAAGAACGTGACGATCCTGGCCGCGGCGACGGCCTGGGGTGTGGCGTGGGAGGATCCCCCGCACGGCCTCTTCACGAGCGCCGTACTCCAGGCGCTCGACGAGAAGGCCGCCGACGCGGCGACAGGGGAGATCACCGCTTTATCGATATGCGACGCCGTCGAGCGGTGTGAGGAGCGCGCGTATCACGAGCTGCCGATGCCGGCGGAGTGGTGACGCTTGCGCTCGGGTCGTGACGGGCGGTCACGAATGTCGGTGCGATCGCGTCGGTGCGCTCGGCCGCCGACGATCCATGTCAATCACTTAGAAGGAGTCACTGAAATGACCTCGACACGAGAGGGCGCGGCGCTCGCGCCGGAAAAAACACGGTCGGCGACCGCCGCCCCCACGTCGCGGGATCTCCCCGCGAAGAGCTCGCGACGCGCGCGCGGCGGCGCGCCGGTGAAAGAGCTCTCTTTGCAGGTAAAGATCGTGACGCCGGTGCTCGGCGGCGGAACGCGGACTCGCATGCTCGATGACGTGGACGTCGTCCGCGCGGCCACGGTGCGCGGGCATCTCCGTTTCTGGTGGCGTGCCCTCTACGCCGCTCGCTACGAGCGCGCCGAGGAGCTTGCGACGGCAGAGACGGCGCTCTGGGGGCGGGCGGCCACCGAGAGCGGTGGTCGGTCGGCGGTCGATCTTCGTGTGGCGGTGGAGACACGAGGCTCCATCGACAAGACCAATATCGAGCTTTACGACTCGGGTCGTGGCAAAAAGACGCTCGGGGCATACGCATTATGGCCGGCCCGCGCCGAAAGAGACGGCACACCGGTGGCCGCGCGGCGCGAGCCAGGTACCGAATTCCGGCTCACGCTGACGGTCTCGGCGGGCCACGAAGACGAGATCCGAAACGCCGTTCGCGCGTGGCTGCTCTTCGGCGGTTATGGAGGGCGCACGCGCCGCGGCGTCGGGAGCCTGTGCGCGTCTGCGGACAGGGAAGCGTGGCATCCCAAAGGCGCGACTCGCGAGGCCTTGACCGCGCTCTTCGGCGTCGACGTCTTTGCTCCTCCGGCGAGGCCCCCGATCGACACGCCGTGGCTCGCGGGCGCGACGCTCTACGTCGGCAACTCCACGACCGATGCCACGCCGGCGTGGACGACGGCGCTGGATTGGCTCGCCCTCTTCCGCCAAGGCACGGGCGGCGGGCAGGGGAATCGCGCGCGCGAGCCCGGGAGCGGAAATCGCCCCTCGATCTCGAATTGGCCCGAAGCGGACAAGATTCGCCGCTTCCACCGAAAGACGAAGGATCATCCTCCACGGCACAATGGGACGCCGGCATGGCCTCGGGCAGGCTTCGGTCTCCCGATCGTAGGACAGTTTCAAAAGAAAGGCCGCGATCGCGCCACGACATACGACGAGCCCGGTCCGTTCGAGCTTCGCTGGCAGCCGAGCGGAGCGATGCAACGCGAGCGCGGCACGGACCGCTTGCTGGGCGACCGCCTCGCGAGCCCGCTGATCATCAAGGCGCTGCCGCTCGCCAAAGGCTTCGTCCCCTGCGCGCTCTGGCTGAACAGAGCGCACCCGAACGGCGAGGTGATCCTGCGCGACCTGAGTCCCGGGCGCGCGAATCGCGATGTGGAGCGCTCCGGGGCGCCCTTCGACCGCCTCGTCGCGAACGGCGATACGCCGCAATTCTTCGCGCTCGCCGGAAAACGCAGCCTACGCGACGCGTTCCTCGACTGGCTGCACGTGACGCACGACACGACGGTGGTGGCGCCATGACCGCGCATTTGCTCCTCGTCATGCTCGGCCCCGTGCAGGACTTCATCATGCAGGCGCGCCGCACGCGCGATCTTTGGTACGGCAGCCACCTGCTCTCGGAGATCTCCCGCGCCGCGGCGCGGGCGCTCGTGGACGGCGGCGCCGACCTGGTCTTTCCGGCGTTGAAGAAGGGGGACCCCGAGCTCACGGCGTGCGCAGCCCCGCTGCGCGCCGACGGAAACGCGCCTCACAACATCGCCAACAAGCTGCTCGCCGAGGTCCCGCAGGAGATCGATCCGGCGCGGCTCGCTCGCGCGGTGCGTGAAGAGGTATGCCGCTACTGGCGCGAGGAAGAGGGGCTGCGGGTCAAGCGCCGGTGCGATGGCATCTTGGCTCGCGACATCGACGCGGTTTGGAACGAGCAAATCGACAGCCTGCTCGAGTTCACGGCGAGCTGGGCTCCTCTCGACGACTACGTCGAGGCGCGTCGGCGGGTCGAGGATGCCGTCGCTGGGCGGAAGATGCTGCGCGACTTCCGTCCGTCGACGCAAAGCCGCGGCGCCGTCGCGAAGTCGGCGCTCGACGGCGCGCGTGAGACGGTGCTCCTCCCTCATCCAGAGCGACGCGCCAGTCTCGTCAAGACATACCGAATCGACAAAGCGGAGGAGCTCGACGCCGTCGGTCTCGTGAAACGGGCCGGCGGCGAGCCGGACCAGTTCGTGCCCATCGTCAACGTCGCGCTCGCCTCCTGGCTCGAGAGCGCGGAGCAGGTCGCCCCCGCGGAGCTCGCGAGGCTGCGCGCGGCGTGCGGCAAAGCCGGTGTCGCTCCCGTCCATCGCAGCGATCTCCCGTGCGCGCGCCGATTTCCGTTCGACGCGAGCGTCCTCATCCCGAGTCGCTGGCCGTCGGTGTTCGAGGAGCGACAGATCCCAGGGGATCCGGCGTCGTGGGGTCGCGACTTCGTTCGGCCGATCCTCGATAAGGCTGGGGAGGCGTACCCGTACGTCGCGTGCCTCGTCGCCGACGGCGATCGTATGGGGTGTGCGATCAGTCGCCTGGAGACGGCCGCGGCTCATCGCGATTTCTCCCTCGCCTTGGCTCGGTTCGCCGGTGAGGCGCGCGAGGTCGTCGAGCAGGACCATCGAGGCGTCCTCGTCTATTCGGGAGGAGACGACGTCGTCGCGTTCCTCCCGGTCCCCGAGGCGCTCGCGTGCGCCGAAGCGCTTCGCCTTTGCTTTGCGTCCGTGATGGGCGACGCGTGTTCGGCGTCGACTGCCGAGGAGCGTCCGACCCTCTCGGTCGGCGTGGGAGTGGGCCACTTCATGGAGAGCATGGGCGAGCTGCTCGATCTCGGTCGCGCCGCCGAGCACGAAGCGAAGCGCGATCGCAACGCGCTGGCGGTGCTCGTCGAGAAGCGCTCCGGGGGACGGCGCGTCTATCGCGCGCCGTGGAGCGGCCGGCACGACCACCGTCTACGCGGTCTTCCAGCCGATGGCCCCGTGGACCAACTGCGCAAAGACGCCGTGCTCCTTCGGAAGCGACTCTCCACGCGGAAGGTGTACGAGATCGCGAGCACGGTGGCGCGCCTCCCGGCGCCGGGCGGCGCCGACGACGCTGCCTGGGCAAAGCTGCTCGCTCTCGAAGTGAAGCGCTCGCTCGCGCGCGTCGAGGGTGAGGCCGTGAGCCTCGAAGACGCGGGGTTGTCGCTCGACACGATCGACTACGCAGCGCTGCACGATCGGGTGCGCGCCTGGGTGGCTCGGCTGCTCGTGGCGCGGACGTTCGCGGACGCGGAGCCACACGCGCGGCGCTCGGAAGACGAGGTGGCGGCATGAGCACGACGACCCGACTCGCCTTCATTCCGCGCGACGGCATCTTCTGCAAAGACGGCCGGGGGTGGTTCACGAGCAGCTCGGGCCGTGGCCACGGCCTGGACTGGCCGTGGCCTTCGACCATCCTCGGGGCGCTGCGAACCGCGTGGGGACGCGGCGAAGAAGCGCGGACCAGCTCTCTCTTTTCCCGCGAAGACTGGCGGACACGCACCGCCGCGATTCACTTGGGAAGAGCGATCGCGCTGCGTCGAGCGCACGGTGAAGGGTGGCGCGCGGATCACGCGATGTGGCCCGTCGCCACGGACGCGCAGTGGCTCGACAAGAGAGACGCGGTTCGGAGGCTCGAACCGGTCGAGCGGGCTACGCGAACGTTGGGCCGAGACGACGACGACGCGCGCGAGGCGCTCCGGTGGCCGTCGTTCGATGACGCGCAGAAGCCGATCGCGCCTCCGCGCTGGTGGACGAGTGACGAGCTCACGACGTGGCTGGCCGGCGGAGCGTTGCTGGCGCGCTCCGCAGACTCGAAGCTCGCGACGGTGCGGCGGCGGCAGGCGCACGTCAGCATCCACGCCGACACGATGACGGCGGACGACGGGAAGCTCTTCTCGCACGACGTCGTCGAGACGTTCGACGCGACCAGCGAATGGGCGATCGGCGTCGAGGCGGAGCTGCCGAACGAGGCCGTCCTCCGCACGGCGACGGTGGGCTCGGACTCCCGCGTCGCTCGCGTGGAGTCGTTGCCGGCCACGGTCTTCGAGCCTCCCGTGCGCGTCCTCGAAGCCTTTCGCGCGAAGAGCCGCGGGCTACGCCTCATGGCGACGACGCCGCTCTGCTTCCGAAACGGATGGCTCCCCGACGGGATGGAGTCGAGCGACGGCGTGTACCGCGGCGCTCTGCCGGGCGTCGCGGGCGACGTCGTCCTGCGCGCCGCGTTCGTCGCCCGCCCCCTCGCCATCTCCGGCTGGGACATGGCGGACAGCAAGCCGAAGCCGACGTCGCGGATGGTAGCGCCCGGCGCCGTCTACTTCTTCGAGCGCGCGAGCGGAGAGCCCTTCGACGAAGGCGACGCGCGCGCGCTCTGGCTCGCGCCGCTCGGCGCGCGCACCGACGCCGGCTTCGGCCGCGTCGTCCCTGGAATCTTTAGCCCTAGGAGGAGCACACGATGAACACGAGACCTTTCCTATTGCACGCTCTGTCGCCGCTCCACGCGGGCACCGGACACGCGGCGGACATCATCGATCTACCCACCGCACGCATGGTGTCGACGGGGATCCCGTTCGTGCCCGGCTCGTCGATCAAAGGCGTTCTCCGCGACGCCAGCCGCCAGCGCGACGAAGACAGGGAGAAGGTCGAGGCGGTCTTCGGCCCGTCGGACGATCCCGCCGCGCACGCCGGCGCGCTCGTCGTCGGCGACGCGCGGCTCTTGGCCCTGCCCGTGCGGACGTTCCGCGGCACGTTCGCGTGGGCGACGTCGCCGCTCCTCCTCGTCCTCGCGAAGCGCGATCTCGATGCGATCGGCACGAACCTCCCCATCCCCACGGTTTCGAGCGGTGACGCGCTCGTTGCGGCGGGGAGCTGCTGCGTGCACGAAGGCCGCATTTATCTCGAGGATCTCGACCTCCATGCGACGGAGCAAAAGGCGGCGACGGATTGGGCTCGCTCGCTCGCGCGGTTCGCGTCGCCAGGCGACGACATCTTCACGAAGCGCTTCGTCGTGGTCGACGACGACACGATGACGTTCCTCTGGGAGACCGCGACGCAAGTGGACGCGCGCGTCCGCATCGACGAGACGACCCGTACGGTGGCCCCCGGCGCCCTCTGGCTCGAGGAGAGCCTCCCGCCGGAGACGCTGCTCATCGGGCTCCTCGCCGCCGATCGCAGCCGGCGAAAGGGGATGTCGATGGCGCCCGACGCCGTGCTCGATTTCGCGCTCCCCGCCGAGGCGACGCACCAAATTGGCGGCAAGGCGACGACGGGCCGTGGTCGGTGCCGCGTCGTCACGATGGCGTCCGAAGGAAGGGGTGGTCATGGCAAGTCGTAAGGAGGAGAAGCGCGTGCCCATGCGCGACCAGCAGCGCGCGCTTCACGCGTATCAATCGGTCGACGGAGTGCCGGCGTTGCAGCGGGGCGAGTACGCGACCGCGGTCCACGACCTCGGCGCGAACCTCCTGCGCAGCGGTCTGTGCGCCGCGCTCGCTGCGATCCAACGGCTCGGCGCTCGTGGCGCGCCCCTCCTCCAGCACCTCGCCACCGCCGATGTGCCCGGCCTCGCCGGCGCGACACCGAAGGATCTCGCCAGGCGAGCGCGAGAGCTCGACGCGCACGCGTACATCATCGCGACGCGCGAGATGATCCATGTCGCGGTGTGGCTCAAACGCGCTGTCCAGGCGACGACGACGGAGGGCCCGTAACGTGCGCCGGGCTTTGAGCTCTGCGGGCGTGCCGAGCCATCTGCGGCTCGCCTACGACGCGTGGGCGCCGGTGGATGACAGCAGCGGCAAAGTCTCCGATAGCAAGCGACTGGCTTGGTTCGGCGAGCTCGAAGCCATCGCCGTCGACAAAGACTACTCGCGAGCGTTCGAACGCTGGACATCGAGCTTCTCGGCGCCCGGCGATCGCGTGTTCGAGCTGGCGCTCGCGAGCCGATTGCTGGTGGGACACGGCAACGGCAGCGCGGCTGAAGTCGGGATCACTGTGCACCACACGTGGGGTGTTCCGGTGATTCCAGGGTCCGCGCTGAAGGGGTTGGCCGCGCACTTCGTGGACGCGGTGTATGGGCCGGAGGATCCGAAACCGCTGCCGTGGGAGCAGCCGGAGGGCCAGCGCGCCCGCGTCCCGTATCGGGGCGTTCTCCGAACCCCTCAGCGGATCGTGCGCGGCCCCGGAGCCGTGTATCGGGCGCTCTTCGGAGCGCCCGACGCGGATGAAGACAACGAGATGCGCGAGCACCGGCTCGAGGCCGGAGCGTCGGCTGGCCTCGTCACCTTCCACGACGCGCTCTACGTGCCGAAGAGCGCTCCTAAGGACCAAGACGACAAAGACTACAAAGACCAACCGTTCGCAGCGGACGTCCTCACGGTGCATCAAAAGGACTATTACGACAGGTCGGGCAAGACCTGGCCGAACGACTACGACAGCCCGAATCCGGTGGGATTCGTCACCGTGCGCCCGCGCGTCCGGATGCTCTTCGCCCTGTCGGGGCCGCCCGAGTGGACGGAGCTCGCCGAGCATCTCCTGTCCGACGCGCTGGAGAGCTGGGGCGTTGGTGGAAAGACGAGCAGCGGCTACGGCCGCCTCTCGACGCCGGCCAAGGAACCGCCGCCCAAGAAGGACGATGTCGTGGAGTGCGTGCTGCTAGCGGAGCGAACGAAGAAGGGCGGCGTGCGTGCGCGCCATGAGGCTTCGGGCTGGGAGGGGCACATCCAGGGCGACAGCGGTGCGCTCGCTACGGCCGAGACTGGCAGTCGATGGCAGCTTCGGGTGTTTTCGGTGACCTCTCGCGACCTCATATTTTGCGTGCCGACCGCACCAGCGCCGCCGGCTCCCAAGAAAACCAAGGGCCGGTGATGGGCGCGTCCACGCTTCTCGTCTGCACCGTCGGCAACCCGGAGCCGGTCGTCGCCGCCATCAAGCATTGGCGACCATTGCGGGTTCGGTTCGTCCATTCGCCGCAAACCAAGGAGGACATCCTGGACACGATCGTCCGGATGGCGCAGGCGGAAGGCGTGAGCATCGATGCGGGCCGCTGCGACATGTTGGAGCTGCCCGACGGGGACGATCTGGAGCGCTGTGTGGATCACCTTCGGCTGCTCTCGCCGGAGATTGAGCAATGGGCGGCGCGTGGCCCGGACTTCAAGGTCGTGGTCGACTTCACTGGCGGAACCAAGTGCATGTCGGCGGCGCTCGCTCTTCAAGCCCGACGCTGGCCGTGCACGTTCTCGTACGTGGCCGGCACGGCGCGTACGAAGGAGGGGCTCGGCACCGTGATCTCCGGGGCGGAAAAGGTGGTACACCAAACGAACCCGTGGGACGCGCTGGGCTATCAAGCGATCGAAGACTTCACCGTGCTCTTCGATCAGCGGGCGTTCGCCGCGGCGCAGAGTCTGGCGAACACGGCGGTCCGCCGCATGCACCGCAAGGATCAAAAGCGCGCGCTCGTCGCTCTCCAGCACCTTGCCTGCGCGTTCGACGAATGGGACCGATTTCAGCATTCATCGGCCATCGCCGCGTTCGAGCGCGTCGAGGACAGCGCGAACGATCTTCGAATCGTCTTGGGACACGACAAGGCGAGTCGCATCGTCAAGAGCGCCGGTCGGTACGTGATGTATCTCCGAGCGCTGACCGCCTCGGCGCCGCCGTCTCGCGAGCACGTGCTCGACCTGCTGGCGAACGCGAAGCGCCGTCACCAGGAAGGCCGGGTCGACGACGCCGTAGCCCGGATCTATCGCGCGATCGAGGCGATCGCCCAATGCGAGCTGGCCAAGCACGGGTTCGTGAGCACCGCCGAGGTCCCCATCGAGCAGGTGCCCGAGCCGCTCCGGGGCCGGTGGTCGGCTCGTTTCACTGGGGGGGTCGCCAAGATCGCCCTTCAAGACGCCTACGAGCTCCTCGCCGCGCTGAACGATCCTGTCGGGAAGGCATTTGTGGATACCGGCCTCGACGGCGCGAAATCGCCGTTGAACGAGAGAAACCGATCCATCCTCGCGCACGGCTTTAACCCGGTTTCCGGGCCGGCGTTCGAGAGGCTATGGACGGCTTGGCCGAAGCTCGTAAGCGCGACCGAGGCGGAACTCCCGGCGTTTCTCTGCCTCCGGTAATTCGCTTGGGCCGCCGACCATTGCGGCGCTAGCATCACCGTCGAGAGCGCCCCGGGGCGCGCGCTCGATTTCCTCCGGGCCAGGGCTTCGCGCGCGTGCGCGCAGCGCTCGATCGCCTGCACCCGGAGCAGTCGGCGTTCGTCGAGCGAGCGAGCCTTGTCGCTCAGGAGCCGGCGGAGCTCCGGGGTCATCGTTCGCGCTCCGCGGTGCTTCTCGCGCGTGCCGCGAACACGCAGGATACGTTCGACGAGAGGGAAGCGATCATGCGCGTCGGGATCATCGGAGCAGTCCATGTGGGAAAGACGCTCGGACGGGCCTGGGCGACCGCCGGTCATGAAAACGTCCACGGCGTTCGCGGGACCGGACTCCCAGCTCCGCACGCGGGCGCCAAGGTGGACTCGGTCCGCGGCGCGGCCGTCGCCGGCGACGTCGTGGCGCTGGTAGACGTCGGCGGTGGCGCGGGGAGGAGCGGATGAAGGTCTCCGCGGTCGACTTGAACCTCTTGGCCGTGCTCGACGCGATTCTCCAGACGGGGAGCGTCCGTCGCGCCGCCGAGCAAGTCGGCATCACCAAGCCGGCGATGAGCCACGCCCTCTCGCGCCTTCGCGAGCAAGTCGGCGACCCGGTGCTCGTTCGCGCCGGGCAGGAGTGGCACCTCAGCGAACGCGCGATCGCGATGCGGGACCACGTGCGCGAAGTCGCTGAGAAGGCGAAGGGGTTGCTGAGCCGCGAGGCCGCGTTCGATCCGGCGAAGTCCGGTCGAGAGTTCCGTATCCACGCGACCGACCACATGCTCGCGCTGCTTGGTACTGGGATCGGTGCAGCGCTCGCCCGGGAGGCGCCGGCATGCTCGCTACGCTTCCTGCCGATCCAGGGAGACGACGCCTCGCCCTTGCGCGGGGGGCAGATCGACCTCGCGCTCGGCGTATTCCCTGATCTGCCGCCCGAATTCCGCACGCAAGCGCTCTTTCAAGAGCGCTTCGCCTGCGTCGTCCGCAAGGGACACCCCCGCGTCGAAGGGAAGATGAATCTGAAGTGCTTCCTCGAGATGAAGCATGTGCTGGTCGCGCCGCGCGGACGCTCGGGGAGCACGGTCGACACGGCGCTCGCTGCGCGCGGGCTCGCGCGCAAGGTGACGCGCTTTGTCCCCTATTTCGTCGTCGCGCTCGATCTCGTGTCGCGAACCGACTGCGTGCTCACCGTGTCCGAGCGGCTTGCGACGGCGTACGCCGAGCGCTTCGGCCTTCAGGTGCTGAAGCCGCCGATCGCTCTGCCCGCGTACACGATCTGTCAGGTGTGGCATCCGAGAGTGGACGCGGATCCATCGCACCGCTGGCTGCGCCGGCTCGTCGTGCAAGTGGCGGCCGAGCTCACGGGCAAGCCTGCACGAAAGGCGAAGGGCTGACGAGCTCGCGCGCGTGCTTCGGCGCGACGATCCGCTCGTGAGTTTCAGCCATGGAGCGCCGCGTGGCGCCCCCGCTCGACACACGCGGTGACCTCGTCGGCGACGGCGCGCGGCTCGCCGTGCATCAAGAAGTGGCCGCCGCTCGGATAGAGCGTGAGCCGCGTCCTCACCCCGCCCTCGACCGCCTGAAGGGACCCGCGATGATCCGAGAACACGTCGTCGATCGCGTGGATGATGAGGAAGTCGTTCGCGCGGGCGAGCTCGGAATACAAGGTCTGGACCTCGCTCCGGAAGTCGAGGCCGGCCTTGAAATACCGAACGTACCGCCGTGTCCCCTCGACGTCCCCCACGTACACGGTATTCAGCGCACGCGCTGGCACGTCTTCTTTCACGCTCAATCCGGCGATGATTTTTGCACGGAGGCGCTCGACGTCGGCCACATCGCCCGTCGCCGCTTTGACGAACCAGCGCTCGAAGTACGCGAGGAACGGCGTCCGGTTGCCGTACGAGGTGATGTCGCTCGGCGCGAGCAGCACCCGGTGCCGGCAGCTCGCGAAGCCAGTCTTCATCGCCTTCAAGAGGACGAACGCCCCCGAGCTCCACGTCACCGCCGTGCCGATCGCGCCGCCGAAGTGGTCGTTGATCCGAAGCAGGTCGGCGGCCTGAACGTCGACGGACGCGAAGCGATCCTCGAACGGATCGGTGATCTCGGGGCACCCGCGCGCGTCCCAACCGACCACGTGAAATCGCTCCGAGAGCGCGAGCCCCAACCTCGCCAAGAGCGCGAACGGCAGCCCGAGCGCGTTGATGAGCACGATCGTCTCGGCGTCTCGGCGCCCCATCTCGTAGGCGTCGAGGAGGTAGCCGTCGGCCGCCCGGATTTTCGTCCACGAGATCGCCGGCGCGATCTCGTGGATCGCGGCGGGGGGGAGATTGCTCCAATAAGGGGGAAGTCGCACGTGATGCTCTCCGACGTAGAAACCAGAGGTCCCGAACGAGGACGGTGATCGTCACTGATGAACGGAGTGTGCCGCCGGCGCGCCTCTCTGCGTCGCCTCACGACCCGAGCCGGCGAGAAAGCGCTCGACGAGCGCGTTCACCCGATCCGGCGCCTCCCACGCCGGAAACCCGCCGAGCCCGTCGAGCTCCGCGCGCTCGACGGCGGGGAGCTCCTCGCTCAGCCACGACGCGGTTCGTTTGAAATCATCGATATCGTCCCCTCCGTGATAGACGAGCACCGGGCACGCGATGTCCCGAACCCGCTCGACGAGCGAGAAGGCCCCGCTCGGCGGCTCGCGGACGAGCGGGCGCCCTGGGAACTCGAGGACGATGTCCCGCTGCGCCGCAGCGCGGTGCTCTTGCCGGCGTTCGCGGATGCTGCGGAACCACTCCGCGTGGTCGAACCAATCGGCCATCGCGTCGCGCACCCCCTGCGTCCGCGCCAGCGTTCGCGCGCGCGCGAGGCGACCGGCGACGACCGGCATGTCGATCCCGGGCACCACGGGGGCCTCGAGGACCAGCGACGCGATGAGCGACGGCCGCTCGAGCGCGAGCACGAGACCGACCGCGGTGCCGGTGTGCGTGCCCCAGAAATGAGTCCGCTCGACCCCGCGCTCGCGCAGTTGGGCGAGCACGTCCGCGGCGAGGGCCGGCACGGAGTAATCGTCCGTGTCGACGTCGCGCGCGCCGTGGCCGAGCAGCTCGGGGGAAGCGACGCGATAAGCCCCTTCGAAATACGCCCTTTGACGATCGAAGATCTTGGCGTTTTGCGTGAAGCCATGGAGGACGGTCAACCAAGGACGCTCCGGCGCGGCGGCTCGCGGACGTTCACTCATCACGATCTCTCCCGTCGTTCGCCGAGGGCGCCTCTCGGCGAACCTGCCGAGCGCACCTCACCGCTGCAGGCGCTCCATGAACACCTCGGCGGACGTCGCGCGGTCGATCTTGCCATTGGCAGTCCGCGGCACGTCGTCGACTGCGAAGATGACCTCGGGAATCATGTAGCGCGGGCTTCGCTCCGCCACGAACGCCTTGAACTTGAGGATCGACGGCGTCGCCGCGCCGCTCCCCCCCGCGTCACGCCACTGAATCAGCGCCCCCAACCGCGCGCCGCCGCGCTCCTCGCAAAAATAGCTGAGGGCGACGGCGCGCGCGACGTCCGGGTGCTGGTGAAGGTAATGTTCGACCTCCTGGAGCTCGACACGGAATCCGGAAATCTTCACCATGAAGTCGTTGCGACCGACGTACTCGAGCAGCCCCTCGGCCGTCCGCTTCACGATGTCACCGGTCCGGTAGAGCGCGCGCCCTCCGTGATGCGGCAGCGGGCTCGTGACGAAGGCGCGTTCGGTCGCCTCGCGATTTCGGTAGTACCCGGTCGTGACGCCGGACCCGAAGACCATGAGCTCGCCCTCCTCTCCGATCCTCACCGGCTCGAGCCGCTCGTCGAGCACCACGACTTCGTAGTTCTCGCACGGCACGCCGATCGGGACCGGGCGCTCCCCCACCTCCGCCGCGCTCGCGACGCGATGCCACGTGCAGACGTTCGTCTCGGTCGGGCCATAGAGGTTGATGAACTTCGCCCGAGGGAGCTTCGTCATCAGGCGCCTGAGGTGGCCGGGCGGGAAGACCTCGCCGGCGAAGAGCACCCACTCGAGGCGCGCGAGCGCCGCCGCGTCGATCTCGGCGTGATTGAGTATCGAGACCCAGACCGAGGGGACCGAGTACCAATAGTTGATGTCGTGCTGCGCCATCCACTCGACCAGCCCCTTCGGGTTGCTGTTGAGGGGGAACGGGACGAGCACCAGGGTGCCGCCCGTCGCGAGCGCGACGTAAATGTCGAAGACCGAGAGATCGAAGGTGAACGACGCGTGGCACGCGAAGCGCGAGCCTTCGCTCGGCCGGAAGTGGCCGATGGCCCAGTCGACGAACGTCATCGCGTTGCGATGGGAGATCATCACCCCTTTCGGCGCTCCGGTCGAACCGGACGTAAAGAGGATGTAGGCGAGATCGAGATCGGTCAGCGCTGCCGCGCGCGCGCTCGGCTCCGGCACCCCCCGCGAGGTGACGACGCTGGAACGCGACTCGCCGGCCGCGAGGACGTCCGGGCGCCGCACCCCGCCGTCGCCGAGGAGCTCGTCCACGAAGATCACGCGGCGGGTTCGCGCGAACGCCCGCTCGTCCGCGCTCGCCTGCTCGAGGAGGGCGCCCCAGAGCGCCGTGTCGGTGATCACGTGCTCGATGTCGCCGAGCTCCGCGATGCGGAGCGCGCGCGCGTGGGGTACCACCGACGCGTCGAGCGGCACGTAGCACCCGCCGGCCTCGAGCACGCCGTGAAAGGCGGCGATCGCCTCGAGCGATTTTGTCAAATAGACGCCGACGTTGCCCCGCAGCGGGAGCCCCTCGCGCGTGAGGTGCGACGCGACGCGGGTCGAGGCCCGCGCCAACTCCACGTATGTCAAGCTCCTCGCGCCGTCGACGACGGCGACCCGCTCCGGCGCCCGCTCGACGGTCTCCGCGAGGTATCGCTGCAGAAGATGGCTCTTCATTCGTACTCCGCCATCTCCTCAACGATGATCTTTCGTTGAATCTCGGACGTGCCCGAATAGATCGTCGCGGCGATCGAGTCCCTCAGCTGCTTCTCGACGATGTTGCTCTTCATGTAGCCGGACGCTCCGAAGATCTGCACGGCGTCGAGGCTGTTCTCGATCTTCGCGGACGACACGTGGAGCTTGAGCATCGACGCCTCGGCCATGCTCACGCCGACCTCGTCGTGCTTCGCGCAGACGTGGTGGAGGAGCGCCGCGCTCGTGTCGATGTTCCGCTTCATCGCCACGAGCTTATCGGAGATCCCCTGGAACTGAATGAGGCGCTCGCCGTACTGGCGGCGCGTGCGGCAACGCTCGAGCGCCACGTTGAACTGCTGCTCCATCGACCCGAGGTGGTAGGCCGGCATGATGATCCGCTCCCACAGCATGGACTCGTTGAACGTCGCGAGGCCGCGGCGCTCGCGGCCGAGCAGCTTCGCCTTCGGGACGAAGTAGTCTTCCAGCACGATCTCGCTCAACGGAGACGTGCGCAGCCCCATCTTGTCCCAGACCTGGCCGACCTTGACCCCCGGCTGATCGGTCTCCACGATGAACGCGGAGACGTCGGCGTATTTGATCCCGTCCGGGTGGCGCGCGTAGAGGATCAGCACGCTCGCGATCGGCCCGTTGGTGACGTAGAGCTTCGCGCCGTCGACGCGGTAACCGCCGTCGGTCGCGCGAATTCGGACCCGCATCGACGACAGATCGGAGCCGGCTTCCGACTCCGTCGAACCGTTGCCTCCGATGAGCTCCCCGGCGGCGAGCCTCGGCAGGTATTCGAGCTTCTGCGCCTCGGTGCCGTGCGTGAGCAGCGGGATCATGCACGTGGAGAGGTGGGCGCAGATCGAGAAGACCATCCCCTCGTCGGTGCAGTGGCGGCTCAAGGTCTTGATCGCCAGCGCGGTCGTGAGCATCGACTCGCCGAGCCCTCCGTACGCCTTCGGGATCGGCAGCGCGAGCAGGCCGGTCTCGCTGCAGCGGCGCCACTTTTCGGGGGAGAATTGGCTCAAGTCGTCGTCGCGGAACGACGTGGCGTTGAGGACCTTGTCCTCGCTCGCGAACCGCTTGATGGCCGCGACGATCTCCCGTTGTTCGTCCTTGAGATGAAAGGTCACGTCGGTCTCCGATTGACGTTGATGGACCAGGCGCCCGGCCGCGGCGCCCGCGCTCACCGACCCCTTCGGCGCGTCGCTGTGTCGAGCGACGGAGCCCCCCGGCGCCGGCCTATTCCGCGCTCGCGGAGAGCTTCTGCGCGAGGAGGCGCTCCACGAGCCCGGAGATCGTCTTCACGTTCGTGAAGTTCTCCTGGTTCAAATCCTGCGCGCCGATCTCGACGTCGAACGTCTTCTCCAGATACGAAAGGAGCTCGAGCACGATCAGGGACGAAAAGGTCCCCGACGAGTAAACCTCGGTCGCGTCGTCGAGCTCGTTGGCCGAGACTTTGACCTTCGCTGCGAGGAACTGCTTGATGTGATCTTTCACCGACGACATGTGCTCCCGTTTCTTCATGAAGAGGGTCGAGCGGAGCGCAGGGGCGGACCATCGCGCCCGTCGCTCCAGAGACTCCAGAAATTCATGCTCCGATGTGTTGCAGCTGCTGCGCCTGCTGCGCCTCTTGCTCGGCGCGGCGCACGAGGCGCCGCAGGTCGAGCAGGTAGTCGAGGTGCTCGAGGACGATCTCGTCGTCGACGCCGAAGTCGATGAGGCACGCGACTTCGTCAATCCCTATTTCCTTCAGGGCGTGGATGCGCTCGAGGCACCGCTCCGGTGTTCCGAGCAGGCCGCCTCGCGCGAAGAACCGCTGAAAGGCCATCTCGACGAGGAACTCGCGCGAACGGGCGACGTCGACGGTCGCCTGGGTCGGCGCGAGCAGGTTGGTGAAGTACGCCAGGTAATCGATGAGCGGCGTGCGCACCGTCGCCTTGACGAACTCCGTGTCGCTCCCGACGAACGTGTGGATCATGAGCGCGACCCGCCCCTCGTTCGGATCGTACCCGGCGTCCTCCAGCGCCTTGTAGTACGTCGCGATGTTCTGTTTCATCTTGTCCATCGACTGGAAGACCATGTTGGTCACGACCCTCGCGCCGATCGAGCCGGCGTGGCGGAACGTCTCTTCGCTCCCCGCGGCCGAGAACCAGACCGGGAGGCGCCGTTGAATCGGCTTCGGAAAAATCGAAAACTCGTAGTCCTCGCCGATGCCGTTCTTCCGCACGCAGCTCCCCCCTTGCCAGAGGTGCTGGATCGTCTGCATCGCCTCCAGCATCTTCTGGTGGCGCGCTTTGTAATTGTCCGGGGCGAAGACGAAGTCGTTGTGAACCCAGCCGGACGCGATCCCGAGCTCCACGCGCCCTCCCGAGAGGTGGTCGACCATCGACCACTCTTCGGCGACGCGAATCGGGTCGTGGAGCGGGAGGACCACGCTCCCGGAGCGGATGGTGACCCTCTTCGTCGTCGCCGCGACGGCCGCGGCGGCGACGGACGGGTTGGGGAAACGCCCTCCGAACGAGTTGAAGTGTCGCTCCGGGATCCAGACCGCCGACAGATCGTGCCTATCGGCGAACCTGGAGCCTTCCAGGAGCAGATCGTACTTCGCTTTCTTGCTCGATCGGTTCTCCTCTGCGGCGAAGTAGAAGAGGCTGAAATCCATCGGCCGCGTACTCTTGAGGTATGCCATGTCTAGCTCTCGTCGAAATAAAGTCGATCCATCGAAGTCGCCGACGATCGGCGGATTCCGATGCGGTCGGGTCGTGGGCCTCGAATGCCGCTCAGACTTCGCAGCTCGCCTCGGGCGCGGGCCCTGCCGCGGCCGGCCGAAGATTCGAAAGAATGAACTCTTTGGTCGCGTCGATCGTCCCGCGGGCGGCCAGGACGCGATGATGCCCATAGCCCTTCGTGATCACGTGTCGAACGGCGCCGAGCGCCTCCGCGACACCGCGCGCCTCGTCCGGCGGGACCTGATCGTCGTCGGCGTCGTGAATCACGAGAGGGTGGGCATCGACGGCCGAGAGGCCCGCCAACGAGAAGGCTACCCACGGATTGACGCCGGCCGACGCGAATCGGCGCGCCACGTAGGCCTCGTGGTGCTTCACCGTGTCCGGCGAGAGCCGGAGTAAGGCGGCGAATTTATCGAGCATGAGATCCGGGTTCGGCGGAGCCGCGAGCACGAGCGACGAGACGCGCACCCCGTCGTGTATCGCCCTCAACGCCACCATGCCTCCGAACGAGTGGGCGACGATCGCGTCGATGCCGGCGTGCTCCGCGAAGCGCTTCACGCACTCGGTGATCTGGAAGCTGTCGGTCGTGTACTCGGCGTTCTCGCCGTGCGCCGGCGCGTCGAACGTCACGAGTCTCAGGCCGGCGCTCAGGAGCGGCTCGATGAGAGAGCGGCACTGCGCCCCGCAGCCCCCCCAACCGTGAACGAAGAGGACCGTCGGCCCCTTCCCCCAGGCGTAGAATCGCAGGGCGCGACCGCCGCGGCCGGGGACCTCGATGATCTCCGGCGCGGGCCGCAAATGGCCGATCCGCGACCGCGTCTTCTTCGGGAAAAAGTACAAGAAGCTGGTCAGTCGAGCCCCCAGCCGCGGTGAGATCGCGGACAAGGTCGAGACGGCGCGTCGCGCATAGAGGATCTCCTTCGGCAAGAGCTCGCCGTGCGCACGCGGGTTTGCTGTTCGAGCATTCACCGTTTCGGTTCCTTGAAGTGGAGGGACGGTCCAGACGAGCCGATCCCTTGCTCGCCGATTCCAAAACGACTCGGCATCGGCGTCGAAATCGATATCGCCTGAATGTCCGGAAAATGCCTCCGAAACGTCACTCGTTCGGCGACGAGCCGGCTCGCGTCATTGGCCGCTCCCGCCGCGCCGGAGGAGGTCCTGGAGATACCGAACCACGTCGCCGACCGAACGCTGGCGCATCAGTTGATCGTCCACGAGGAGCAGGCCCGTGCGATCCTCGATGCACGATACGATTTCGAGCGTCATGATCGAATCGGCTCCCAGGCTGTCGAGAGGGGTGTCCATCGTGGCACGCTCGACGCGCTGCCGGGCGCGTGGCTCGGCCATCACGTCGAGCATGGCCTCGCGCACCAGCTTGAGCACGTGACCATCCGAGGTGTCGGTCTGTAACAGAGCTTCGTTCGTCACGTAACGTCTCCTTCTGATTGCTCGTCCCCGCGAGTCGACTGGCTCGCGCTGACGTGGCTCACGGCTCGGCGCGCGTCATAGAGCCCCTCTTCGGCGAAGCGATTGGCCATGGTCTCGCTGAAGAGCCCGATGGTCGTCAGGTGCCGTGCCAGACGGCCGAAGAGGATCCGCTGGAACTCGGCCATCCCCGCCGACGCCGCCAGCACGGCAGACCACTGGTTGCGTGACAGCTTGTGGCCGAACCACTCGTCGTACACCTCGACGGCCCGGAACCGGTCGCGCATCAACCGGGCCATCTCGAACGCATAGTCCTCGCGGCTCCTGCGCACCCGGGCGTCGAGCGTGTCGGTCACCGCCCGGAGCGCGAGCAAGCCAAACCGGACGTGCCGCGCCTCGTCCTCCAGAACTCGCCGCAGCAGCTCCCGGAGCAGCGGCTCGCGCGATCGCTTGTACATGTTCCCGAATGCGCTGAGGGCGAGGCCCTCCACGATAATTTGCATTCCGAGGAATTTGACGTCCCAATGCCGGTCGTGCAGCAGCGACTCGATGACCTTGAACAAATTGTCCGTAATCGTGTAAACGCGACCCAGCTTCTCACGGAGGTAGCGCTCGAATACGGCGACGTGCCGCGATTCGTCGGCCACCTGCGTCGCCGCCATTGCCTTGAGGCCGCCGCCGGGCGCCGATTCGACCGCCTGCGCCGCCGCGTAGAGCGCCCCCTGCTCGCCGTGCAGGAACTGGCTCAGCATCCACGAGCACACGTCGGCGCGAAGGCGCCGGTGCTCGGCCGGCGACAGATGGATTCCGATCTCCTTCAGCGCGGCTGCGTCCACGAATTCGGCCGGCAGGATTGCCTTTTCCTCGTCGGTCGGGTCCACGGGCGTGGCCCACGGCAAATCGCGCGACGCACTCCACTGTGAGCGCACCGCGTGCTCGTGCAAGTTCGCGAGCTCCGCGTTCGCGGGCGCATACGACCAATCGAAGAGTACCTCGTGCTGGGCTTGCACCGTGGTCGCCTTGGGCAAGGAGACCGTCCGAGCCTCACTGTCCTTCGGCGCCGCTGCGCTCGAGATCTTGCTCATGATAATCCGTTAATGCCTTGCAAATCGTCCAGGGTCGCCGCCCCGGACACCATTACAGGCGTGACATGTCCAACGCCACGGCGACCTTGTGGATCGCCGTACCCATTTCCCCCATTCCACTGCGTCGGTCAATGTCAAATTGCTGTGGTGAACAAATCGCCCGAGCCGGGCGGGACACTCTGGCTGACCACCACCCTGCGACGCTCCTGCGGCGGAACGGATGGCAAATGATTCTTCGGGCGGTGTCGTCGGGCGTTAGCCCTCCGAGCGAGAGACTGGCGCAGCTAATGGCGGCGGCGCATGGACCTCACCTTAATCGGATATGCCAATGGTGCAACGTGGTGGCCGCCTCGCTCTTTGATGGAAATCGAGTCCTACGACAGAGTCATCGTGGGGATGACTTCTCCGTACGACGGATGCCATGCGGCGCTGTCGCCATCTGCACACATCTCCGCAGCCGATGATTTTCGTCAAAGAAGCGCGCGATCACATGGATGTTTGCCGCGCTCCACACGATAGAGCCACCGATTCTCGAACTCGGGACCGCCAGGCTCCTGGAGGGCGACAAGCCCCTGGGTATGCGGACCGCCTGCCTCTGGTCGAAGATCGAGGGCGCGAAGAGCCTGGCAAGTTTGGTCGTCATTCCACGGCTCCTGCGCTAGTCGGCCCGCGACCGTCGGTGGCTGACGTGGCGCGGGACCGATCAGGTCGCGTGGGTATACGTCAACGCGAGCAGCGGCGGATCGCACGATGAAACCGCGCCGTCACGGGAGCCTCGCACCAAGACCAGCGCAGAATGCGCTAGCCTGCTCCGGTGGAAACGTCGGGGGGAGGAGGACATCATCATGATCGCGAAGAACACGGTTTGCCTCTGGTTCAACAAGGACGCCGAGGAGGCGGCGCGCTTCTATGCCGCCACGTTCCCGAACAGTGAAGTGCGCGCGGTCCACACGGCGCCAGGTGACTTTCCGGGAGGCAAGCAAGGCGATGTGCTGACCGTGGACTTCACCGTCCTGGGCATTCCGTGTCTCGGTCTCAACGGCGGTCCGCAGTTCAAACACAGCGAGGCGTTCTCCTTCCAGGTCGCCACGGACAATCAGGAAGAGACCGATCGTTACTGGCGCGCGATCGTCGACAACGGCGGGCAGGAGAGCGCGTGTGGTTGGTGCAAAGACCGCTGGGGCCTCTCCTGGCAAATCACGCCTCGCACGCTCACGGAGGCCATGGCTGCGGGCGGCGCGGAAGCAAAGCGTGCCTTCTCGGCCATGATGACGATGAAGAAGATCGACGTCGCGACCATCGAGGCGGCCCGGCGCGGATAGCGTTTGGCCGTTCCGACGAGCCTCCTTCATGCTTGTCGTTCGCGAGGGCGGTGCTCCAGCGATGGTCGCGCGATGAGGGCGGGCTGCGCGCTGAACTTCGAGATTGGCTGTACTCTCTCCGAGTGACATCGCTCCCCGGATCTCGCCTCGCTTTCGCCGCACGCGCCGCACGCGCTCGCGGCGCGCGCCAGCTCGCTGTCGCGTTCACGTCCGTCGCGGCGCTCGCGGCGACCGCGTGCGTCGATCGTCCCGCCGCGCCGCCCGGCGCCCGCTCGGGCGCGCGCCCGGCGCGGGACGTCACGATCCAGAGAGACGACTGGGGCGTCCCTCACGTGCGCGGGAAGACCGACGCCGACGCGGTCTTCGGGCTCGTCTATGCCCAGGCCGAGGACGACTTCCATCGCATCGAGACGAACTATCTGAACGCGATGGGCCGCCTCGCGGAGGCCGAAGGCGAGGCCGCCGTCATCCGCGACCTCCGGATGAAGCTGTTCGTCGATCCCGCCGATCTGCGCGCGAAGCTCGACGCCTGCCCCGCCTCCCTGCGGCGCCTCACGGAGGCGTGGGCCGACGGCCTCAACACGTACCTCGCCACGCACCCCGAGGTGCACCCGCGCGTCATCACCCGCTTCGAGCCGTGGATGGCGCTCAGCTTCACCGAGGGGAGCATCGGCGGCGACGTTGAGACGATCTCCCTCGACGAGCTGGCGGCGTTCTACGCGCACGAAGCATCGAAGGAGGGCGCCGCGCCCGCGGCGCCGCGCGAGCCGACGGGCTCGAACGGCTTCGCCATCGCCGGCAAGAACACGGCGTCGGGGAAGGCGATGCTGCTCATCAATCCGCACACGAGCTTCTTCTTCCGCGCCGAGGCCCACGTATCGAGCGACGAAGGGCTCGACGCCTACGGCGCGGTGACGTGGGGCCAGTTCTTCGTCTACCAGGGCTGGAACGCGCGCGCCGGCTGGATGCACACGTCGAGCGGCGTCGACGCCGTCGACGAGTACGCCGAGACGATCGTGCGGCGCGGGGCGAGCGGCGAGCCGCTCGCGTACCGCTACGGCTCCGAGGAGCGGCCGATCGCCCGGCGCACGGTCGTCGTCCCGTACAAGACGGCCGGCGGCGCCGCGAGCAAGACCTTCACGGTGTACTCCACGCACCACGGGCCGGTCGTGCGCGAGGCCGGCGGAAAGTGGATCACCGTGCGCCTCATGCAGGAGCCGGTGAAGGCGCTCATCCAGTCGTTCACGCGCACGAAGGCGACGAGCTACGCCGCGTTCCGCGACACGATGGAGCTCCACACGAACAGCTCGAACAACACGGTGTTCGCCGGCGCCGACGGGGACATCGCGTACTTCCACGCCAACCACGTCCCGCGGCGCGACGCGCGCTTCGACTGGAGCCGGCCGGTCGACGGGAGCGATCCGGCGACGGAGTGGCGCGGCGTGCATTCGCTCGACGAGACTCCGTTCGTGCGGAACCCGGCGACCGGCTGGATTCAAAATACGAACGATTGGCCATTTTCGGCCGCCGGCCCGAGCAGCCCCCACGAGAAGGACTTCCCTCCGTACATGGACCGCGCCGGCGAGAACGCGCGCGGCCTCCACGCCGTCCGCGTCCTCACCGGAGCGCGCGGCCTCACGCTCGACGGGCTCATCGCCCTGGCGTACGACCCGTACCTCACCGGCTTCGAGCGGCTCGTGCCGGCGCTCCTCGCGGACTACGCCGGGCTCCTGGCGTCGGATCCGCGGTCGAAAAGGCTCGCCGGCGAGGTCGCCGCGCTGCGCGGCTGGGACCTCCGCTGGTCCGCCGCGTCGGCGCCGACGAGCCTCGCCGTCTTCTGGGGCGAAGACCTCTGGCAGCGCGTCAAGGCCGGCGCGGAGGCGCAGAGGATCCCGGCGCTCGAGTACATGGTGACGAAGGCGACCTCGGCGGAGCGGCTCGCGTCGCTCGCCGCGGCGTCGGACGCGCTGACTCGGGACTTCGGCTCGTGGAGGACGCCGTGGGGCGAGATCAACCGCTTACAGCGAACGACCGGCGACATCGTGCAGCCGTTCGACGACGCGAAGCCCAGCATCCCGGTGCCGTTCACGTCGGCGCGGTGGGGCTCGCTCGCGTCGTTCGGCGCGTCCGCGCGCCCCGGGACGAAGAAGCTCTATGGGACCACCGGGAACAGCTTCGTCGCGGTGGTGGAGTTCGGCGACCGCGTCCGCGCGAAGGCCGTGACCGTCGGCGGCGAGAGCGGACATCCTGGCTCGAAGCACTTCGGCGACCAGGCCGGCCGATACGCCGCCGGCGCGCTCCGCGACGTCTACTTCTATCCCGACGAGCTCCGCGGCCACATCGAGCGCACCTACCGTCCGGGGATATAGGAGCTCGTCGAGCAGGGATGGCCCGCGCCGGCGGCTCCGCGGGGGCATGATCGACCGATCCGCGGCCAGGCTCGCTCGACGCGGCCGGCACGTGGTCGCGGCCGCGCACCCTCTCCAGCCGCCTTCGCTCGCGCGAGAGACGTCAGCTCAGCGCAGCGTGAAGAGCCGGCCGTAGTATGCGCCCAGCGACGGGGGGCGCGGCTCCCGGTACGCGATGTGGCGAATGAGATCGTCCGCCCAGAACGCGAAGGGCGAGAGGAAAAAGAACTTCACCCCGTTCACGGCGCAGATCTGCCCATAAAGGTTCAACCAGTCATCCTTGTAGTCCCAGATCTCGAGCCCCAGCCAGAGGTTCAGGACGCATCCCGACAGGAGCTCCACCGCGAGGGAGAACACGAGCGCGAGGAGGCACTGCCAGACCATTCGCCACGCGCCGATGGCCGTCTCGTTCATGCCTCCGAGCACCACGCCCACGAACCCGTAGATGCCCAGCATCCAGAGGGACGACCAGCCCGCGAGCGATGGGGCACTCAGGCCGCGGAAGCCGATGAGATCGCCCGACAAGCAGCGCGAGCCGATCTCGAGGTTGGTGCCCAGCAGGGCCATCACGACGAAGATCGTGACGTACTTCTTCGGCTTCTTCGTCAGGCTCGTCATCGGTCCCCCCCCATTCGCCGCCCTGACCGCGCCCGATTTCGCGCGCTCGGAGCGTCACTTCGGAGGGCGAGATCGCCGATCCGTTCGTTCGCCCCGTCCGCCGCCTCCGACCCGCTCAGCGCGGGAGGACGAAGCTCGAGCAAGGGCCGGAATAGAGCTGCATCGCGCCGTCGGTGCCGGCGCTCTGGCCCGCCTCCACCGAGCTATCGAAGATGGCGCTCGAGTCGACGAAGCCGAGCATCTCGCACATCTCTTGATCGCCGAAGCCCCAGCCCACCTGCTGGTCACGCGGGTTCACGAACTCGCACCCGAAGGCGAGGCCGGTCGTGCCCGTGAGGTCGACGGGCGGATCGTAGGCGCGGCCCCGCGCCTCGCCGAAGCCGCCCGAGACGTCGAGGAGGCTCGTGCCGTCGAGCGCGCCGCCGATCGCTCGGAGGAAGAAGCGCGAGCCGAGGATATGCGTGTGCGGGAGCGCGTAATAGAGCGCGGCGCTGAACGGCTTGCCGACCGAGCTCTGGAACGCGTCGGCGAGCGTGCACGAGCCGGTGAAGCGCGACGTGGAGCGCGGCGGGATCGTGAGCGCCTGGTACGTCATGTGGAAGGGCACGAGCGGGTGCTTCACCTCGCTCGGATCGAGCGAGTACACGGCGAGCGACGCGTGGCCGGTGATCGGGTTCGACCCGGCGTTCAAGAGGTGCACGTCGCTGATGATGCGCGCGTGCGCCGGGAGGTGGATCGCGGCGCCGTCGGGGAAGCGCTGCACCTCGTGCGTCGCCTGCGTCGACTGCGCGTAGAGCACGCCGCCGGCGAGCGCCGCCGTGAGCTCGTCGTATCCGCGGTCCGAGCACTTCCACGCGCCGTCCGGCCCGTCGAAGCTCGTGTCGGGGACGAACAGCCAGTTCGAGTGGTGCGACGCCTCGTTTTGCACGAGCTCCACCGATTGGACCCAGAGATCGGTGGCATTGCCGAGCGTCCAGCTCCGACACATGCCGCGCACCTCCTGCCCGGGGTTCGTCGTGAACTCGCCGAAGTCGTGCGCGAGGCGCGTCCCCTCGATCGGCGCGCACGCGCCGGCCTTGTTCGCGTAGCTCCTCACGTCGCATGGGACGCACGTGGGCTGTCCGCCCGTTAGCGCGCACGCCTGCTGCGTCGCGAGGCACGTCGTCGCGCCGGCCGCGTCGCAGAGCGCCGCCGGCGGCGGGCCGGCGTCGCGCGCGTCTCCCGCGCCGGGCTGGCCGGTGAGCGCCGGCGACCCGCTGGACGAGCACGCGGCGATCGCCGCGCTGGACAAGGCGATCATCGCGATGAAACGGTACATCCGTCGATGGTACCAGCACGCGCCGTCGCGTGGCACTTGCGTCGACGGCGGCGCTCTCGCGAGCGAGGCCCCCGTCACCGGAGGCGCAACGGCTCGGCTTCGCCTGCGGCACGCAGAGCGTCCGGCAGGCCACGACGCGGTCAGCATGGACCGGCGCTCAACCCGCCCGCGTGAGCGCGACGCATTTCTCATCGACAACGTGTCGGACGAGGACTGGACCGGCGTGAAATTGAGCCTCGTAAACGGCGGAGGATCGGGCGGTCAGTCGGCTCCGTCTTCGTCACGCGCGTTTGCCCGAAGCTCCGTGAGAAGTCGCTCGTACTGATCCGCCGGAAGCGCCTCGTCGAACTGCGGAGCGGCCTCCCGGCGCACCCACTGCAGGAGTCGCCTCGGGCTGAGGTCGCCCGTGGCCTCGGCCGCGCGCTCGGCGAGCGATGAGAGCCGGCGGATTCGATTGCCGTGACCACGGTAGTCGGCCTCGCCCGCGTACTCACCGAGATCCGAAATGAAGAGGAGCCGCATCATGATGAGCGACCACTTCGCGAGATCGACCCGTCGGGCTAGAGGCACCGGACTCTCGCCTCGGAGATCGGTCGCCTCGATCATCGGGTCTTCCTCGAGTCGACGTCGCGACCACCAGACGAGCTTGACACCGCTCGTCCAGCTTCCACCGCGGCTGACGCATCTGCGGGTGTACGCGCGTCCGAGCGAGAGCATCGCCAGCTCCGATCGCGTCCCTGGGACGTATCGGAGCGCCGCGATGGACCAAATCTTCTTCTCGAGCTTGCCGTACTCGAGAACGGTCTCTCCAACCGGATCGCTCGCGAGCCTCGCTTCGTCTGCCTTCTGGTGCGTGGTCTGCGAACCGTTCGCGATCTTGCCATCACTCAGACGGCAGGGCGCCTGCGGGGTGAAGCGACGCTCGTGAAGCTCACTCTCGCGGCGCGCGGACCGCGTAGCAAGGTCCTTTCGAAGTTGCCTTCCGCACGTGAGGTGCGAAGGCGCAAGAAGGACACGTTTGTGCTCGGTGCAGAAGCCGAAAGCCGTACCGAGTGAATCCGACTGCAGAGGGTTGTGACAGCAGTTCACGCACGAGAGCGGGATCATCGCGCGTAGATCTCCTCGACGGCATCGGCGACCTCGTCCTCGGGGATCTCGGCGAAGTCGAGGAGGTGCTCGGCCCACTGCTCGACGTACTTCCGTGCGGTCATGACCTCGAGCGCGCTCGACCACTTTGCGCGGCCCTTCCCCTTGCCCTTCAGCAGGCCGAGGAGCTCTACCCGGCTGATGTGGCCGACGCTCTTCGCCGCGGCGCGCGCCGCGGTCGTCCGATAGACCTTCCCGCCGGTCCCCGCGAACACCTCCGCTGCGTCCTCGGACTCCGTCGTGCTCTGGAAGGGCGACTCGCGCCCCTTCCCGCCGAGGTAGAGCACGTGCTCGACGATCGAGAGCGACGCGGAGGGGACCGGCACCTCGACGCCGTCCTTCTTGTCGCCCCGAAAGAGCGGGTCACGACTCTTCCTCCAAGTGGACATGCGGGATGATCGTACCACACGGATCCTGTCCGGATCGCACACGGCAGCGGCGGCATCGCCCACCGACGAAGAGACGGCGGACCGTGTCGCTCGCAGCGATGAAGCTCCCCGCAATCCGAACAATGTGACGATTCGGCCCGTCTCGTTCCGATGCCGGCCGCGCGAGTGGCCAGCCACGGTGCCTCACGTCTCGTCGCCGCGAGCCCTTCGGCGCTCTCCGCCACGACAGGGCGCGGCGGCCTCGTGACGGTCCGAAGCGCCGGCCTACGCTGGACCTCTGCCCGCGCTTCGCGCTGCGACGGAGCGTGCGCGCGGACAGGCTCGCCGAGCGTCAGCAGCCGACGAGATATCGGCTGTAGCGCCCGGTCGCCCGCCGCACGATCGCGAGGAGCGCGAGCGATCCCATCGTCGCGGCGGCCGCCGTCCCGACGATGACGAAGACCGTGCCGGCGAGCGTGACGTGGGCCGCCTCCGCGGCGCGCTCGATCGCCTGGAGGACGTACCAGTGGACGAAGAAGACGCCGAAGCTCACCTCCGCGAGGTGGTCGAGGCGCGCGGCGACGGCGTCGCCGGCGCGGCGGAGGAGCGGGAGGAGGACGCACGACACGATCAGCTTCGCGAGCAGGTTCACGTCCACGACGCCCGCCTCGGTCGAGAACGGCGCGCGGCTGAAGATCGCGCCGCCGCGGTGGAGCACGAACACCTCGACGAGCACGAGCCCGAGGGCGAGCGCCGCGAGCGAGGAGCGGTGGCGATCGAAGAACGACATCGCCGCTTCGCGGTGATGGCTGAAACACATCCCCGCCAGGTACGCCGGCGCGCAATAGACCACGGCGTGCGGCACCCGCGTCATCACGAACGGGCGGTGCACGAGCATCCCGAGGACGATCACCGCGGGGAGGAGCCGGTAGGCCTTCGGCCGCCGGTCGATCGCGAGGAGGAGCGGCGCGCCGGCGTAGAACACGGCGATCACCGGGACGAACCAGAACGGGGCCGGAAGCCCCTCGGCGGTGAGGAGCGCGCGGAGCACCCTCGCCGCCGCCCCCGCCGCGTCGCCGCGCGCGAGCCCCGCGAACACGCCCGACAGGTGCGCGTATTGGCGCGTCAGGGCGAACGACGACATGAAGAGGTACGGCGCGACGACGTTGCGCAGCTTCGCCTCGAGGTATTTCGAATAGACGAATTTGGATGAGAGGTGCTGGAAGAGGAACCCCGCGATGAAGAGGAAGAGCACCGTCCCGTTCTGCGCGACCGAGTAGACGAGGCGCTGCAGCCACGGGTCTCCGGGGCCCCACTCGATGAAGTCGTCGACGTGCGTCAGGATCACCGCGACGATGGCGACGGCGCGGAAGCTGTGGACGTAGCCGAGGAACGCCGGCCCGCGCGCCGCCGTGCGCCTCGCGTCACGCGGAGACGGCCCGCGCGCGGCGGCGCCACGGCGGGGCGCGGAGCGAGGGGCGTGCAGCGCGGCGACCACGGAGCCGGGAGGAGTGTCGCATGTTCGACGGCGCGCGCGGAGGGGTCACGGGTCGCCCGGCGATTTTCCCGCCCGCGCCGGGGCGGCTTCGCCCGCCCCGCGCTCTGCGTCACCGCGCGAGCAGCGTCGCCACCGCCTGGACGAGCTGGCGCGGCTCGATCGGCTTGGCGACGTGCTCTTGGAAGCCGGCCGCCCTCGCGTGCTCGCGATCCTCCGCGCGCGCGTACGCCGTGAGCGCGACCGCCGGCACGTCGCGGTTGCGCGCCGAAGCGCCCGCCGCGCGAAGCCGCTGGATGAACGTATAGCCGTCCTCTCCCGGCATTCCGATGTCCGACAGGACGACGTCGAAGTCGAGCGCTTCGAGCGCTTCGAGCGCCGCCGCCGCCGACGCGGCCTGCACGAGCGTCGCGCCGCTCTGTTCGAGCACCAGCGCCACGAGCTCGCGGGCATCCCGATGATCGTCGACGAGGAGCGCGCGAACACCATCGAGCCGCCGCGGCTCGTGACCGGCGCCGTTCGCCGCGGGCGGCGCGTCGTCGCGCGGAGTCGACGCCGCGTGAACCGGGATGCGCACGACCATCGTCGCGCCGCGGCCCGGCCCTTCGCTCTGGGCGCTCACGGTCCCACCGTGCAGCTCGACGAGGTGACGGACGATCGAGAGCCCGAGCCCGAGCCCGCCGTGCTTCTTCGTCGTCGTCGCGTCGTCCTGGCGGAATCGATCGAACACGTGCGGCAGAAACTCCGGCGCGATCCCGGCGCCCGTGTCCGTCACCGTCACCGACAAGGCGCCGTCCCGCTCGGCCAACCGCACCTCGACGCTGCCGCTCTTCGGAGTGAACTTGATCGCGTTCGTCAGCAGGTTCCACACGACCTGCTGCAGCCGGTCCTGATCGGCGATCACGGTCTCGGGCACCTTTGCGCCGCCGAGCTCGATGTGCAGGCGCACGCCCTTGGCGGCCGCGAGAGGCCGCACGGCGTCGACCGCGTCCATCACCACCACGCGCGGATCGACGGGGCGCATCGTGATGCGCATCTTGCCGCTGATGATGCGCGACACGTCGAGGATGTCCTCGATGAGCTGCGCCTGCGCGTTGGCGTTCCGCTCGATGGTCGTCAGGCCGCGATGAAGTCGCGCGGGCTCGTGGTTCCCGTCCGACAGCATGCGCGCCCAGCCGAGGATGGCGGTGAGCGGCGTCCGCAGCTCGTGTGAGACGGTCGCGAGGAACTCGTCCTTCGCGTGGTTGGCCGCTTCGAGCTCGAGCAGCAGCTTCTCGCGCTCGACGTCTCGCTTCTCGACCAGAATCCGCGACGCGACGAGCTCCGTGATGTCGACGGCGATCGCCGTCATCCCGTAGACGTCGCCGCGCGCGTCTCGAAGCGGCGCGAGGTTGAAGCGGAAGTAGCAGTCTTGCGGCGTGCCCCGCCCCTCGCGATCGATCCGAACGAGGAGCTCCTGGGTCACGAACGGCGCGCCGGTCTCGTAGACGCGATCCAGGATTTGCAGCACCGGTGTGTCCGCGAGCTCCGGGAACGCTTCGAGGCATTCCTTCCCGGCGACGTCACGGCCGACGATCTGGAGACAGAGCGCGTTGGCCAGCTGGAAGGTGTGACGAGGGCCGGTCAGGAGCGCCGTCGCGACCGGCGCTTGAAGGAGCAGGTTGCGCCGCTCGTTCTCCATCGCGGCCCGAACGCGCCGCGCGTCGAGCCCCGCCGTCGCGAGCTCGAGCTGCTCGACGATCTGCACCAGGAAGTCGACGTGCGCCGAGTCGAGCGGGAGCCGAGGGCTCACGCCGAACGCGAGGCACTCGCCGCCGCTCGCGGCGCGTTCGACGATCACCGCGCGCGAGACGGGCTCGGGCCACGGGGCGCGCGCGACCGCGACGGGAGGGTGCTCGACGATCGCGTGTCCGTCGGGCGCGCCGCGCGCCAGGCGCTCGCGGATCGCCGCGTCCGCGGGCCCGACGCTGACGAGGTCCTCGTGCGTCGAATCCGAGAGCCGCCATCGCCCGGCGCCGTCCCGGCGATACGCGAGCACGAAGCCGAGGTCGTGCCGCGCGGCGCGCATCGCGCGGAGGAACGCGCGCGTGACCGCGGCGGGATCGGCGCACTCGAGCACCACGTCGGCCACCGACCGCACGACGCCGAGCCGCCGCTCACCGACGACGCGCGCGGTCGTCTCGGTGCACACGACGAGCGTGCCTCCGACGCGGCCCGCGTCGTCGAAGACCGGCGAGTAGCCATAGGTCCAGTACACCTCTTCGATGCGGCCGTTGCGGAAGATCGGGACGAGCGCGTCCTCGTTCCAGCTCGCCGTGCCGCGCGACATCACGTCGTCGATCTGGGGTCCGATGATGGACCAGATCTCCGGCCAGCAATCGCGGCCTCGCTGTCCCATCGCGCGCGGGTGCTTGCCGAGGCCGAAGCTCGGGATGTACGCGTCGTTGTAGAACTGCACGAGCGACGGCCCCCACCACAGGAACATCGGGTGGCGCGAGTGGAGCATCGTCGCGACCATCGTCTTCAAAGCCGACGGCCACGTGGAGATCGGACCGACGTCGGTCGTCGACCAATCGATCGCTCGCATCAGCGCCGCCGCCGAGCCGTCGCCGGCGAGGAATCTCAGCTCGTCATCGCCCGTGGGAGCGGCTGCGGAGCGGGTCGCAGACATGTCTCGTGTCTCCAGGTTCGCGTGCGCGCGCGCGCCCCTGTTTTAGCGTCTCGAGCGCCGGCTGGATTCGGAATCGCGCAGCGTCGGAGCGATTCCGGGCTCGCGAGCCGGCGCGCCGTAAGGGCCTCATCTCCGTCGCGGCGACGGCTCGCCGCCGACCATCGTCCCCGCCGCCTCCCGGCCGTGGGGCGCGTCCGGCGCGACGTGGCATGCGATACCGCGCGGTGCGGACCGCCACGGCGGCAACGTACCTGGTCGCGGAGCGGCCTCGCGAAGCCTGGGTGATCGCCGCCTCTCCTGGATGCCGATGCCGCGGACGCGGCGTGCGCCGGTCGACGCGCGCGCCTTTGCGTCGATTCGCTCGTCAGACCGGCGCTCGCTTCGCGGGCTCCAAGCCTAGGGCAGAACCTCGGCCAGGTTGTCGCCCATCTCGTTCACCTGATCGCCGCGCGTGTCGCCGGCCGTCCCCACACCGAACATCCCGCTGTTGTTGTTACCCCAGCACGAGATCCCGTTGTCCGTCAGGAGCACGCACGTCCGAATCGCAGGACGATCGCCGCGCGGTTCGGCGGGACGCCGGAGCCCCGGGCCCCATCGCCGTGCTATGCGGTCGAACGGTGGTCCTCGCACGAAAGGGCGGCAGCTCTCTGCGCGCGCCCCCCCATGTCGACGTCGAGCCGCGCGGAGCACTCTCCCGACCCAGGGATAGAGTCTCGTCCTGGCGAATGTGACTTCGAACGACCATGGCCGGACTACCGCCGGCGAGCGAGGTCGCGATGTCGCCGCTTCGGGAGTCGGCTCGTCGATCGCCGCGGCGTCACGCACCGCCGCGCCGCGGGCCACTCGGACGCTGCGCCGTCGCAGCCGCCCCGTGGGCCGGGCGCCCCGCGCGCCGCCACGACCTGCCCGGTCGCTACGTCACTTGACGGGCGGAGCGGGGCGCGCGCTCGGAATCGCGTTGAGCTGGGACGGCAGGCGGAGCGCCGGGAGGCCCGCGTCGGGCGGCGCGTCGGCAGCCGGCGGCGCGGTGACGGGGGCGCTGGGGGTCGGCGTGGGCGGCGCGTTGATGTGAAAATCCGGTTCGGAGCCGCCGGACGGCGAGTCCTTCGCGCACGCGAGCTCGGACGCACCGAAGCCGACGAGCGCAATACCCTGCGTGAGCCGCGCCAGCCGCGTCAGGTTCTTCGAGCGCATGGCGCCACTCTACCGGATCGGAGGCGACGATCGTCCCAGGATCGACGGCCCTCGCCGTGGCCTGGGATCCTCCATTTGCCGGACCCGTCCGGGCCATGGTCGTCGACCGTCGACCCCGTCTCTGGTTCGATGGGGGTGACGGGCAGCCCGCCGGCGTCGAAACCGGCCGGAGCGCTATCGCCGCGCGCCCGATCTCGATTACGAAAGGTGCGCATGAATCATCCAGGAGCTCCGCCGCCGTACCCGGCGCACGCGCCGACGCCGCAGAAGAAGAGCGGTCTCCCCGTTTGGCTCATCGTCCTCCTCATCGTGGTCCCGCTCTTCGTCGCGATCGGCGGCGTCCTCGTCGTGCTCGGCGTCTACGGTACGCGAAAGTACATCGCGAACGCGAAGACGGCCGAAGCCCGGAGCACGATCAGCGTGATGGCGAGGGCCGCGACGGAGGCCTTCGAGTCGCGCGGCGCGCTGTGCCCGTCCGCGTCGTCGCCGGTCCCCGCCTCGACGCCCCGCGCCGCGAAGTACCAGTCGTCGCCGGCCGACTGGAGCCGGGACAGCGCGGCCGACGCCGGCTTCGCGTGCCTCAAGTTCTCGATGGATGCACCGCAATATTATCAATACGAATATCGCGCGACCGCCACGGGGTTCACCGTCACCGCGCACGGCGACCTCGACGGCGACGGCGTCGTCTCGACGTTCGAGGTGGAAGGCCGCGTGACGGCGGGCCGGGTGCTCGTCTCGCCGGCCATCCAGGAGACGAATCCCGAAGAGTGACGGTTCTCCGCGCGGCGGCAGCGGGGTGCGCCGCGACGGCCGGAATACCGATCGGCCCCGTGGGGGATACATCGGATCGCGCGGCGCAGGCGAGCGAGAAGAAGAGGGCACGACGGGACGTGTCCGCCGGTCGCGGCCTAAGAGCGCGCCCGCGCCTTGCAAGCGCCTGCGAGCATGACCGTGCTGGCGCAGCGCCCGCCGCTCCTTCGCCCAGTCATGTCGCCCTCGCGTGAGCCGTTGTTCGCGAGCGTGTTCCTCGGCGGCTTCGAGTGCTCGTGTCAGCGGCTCGCCGACGGCCGCCGCCTCGACCTCGTGGCCGCCACGCGGCACGACGAGCTGGTCGATCGCGACTACGCGCGCCTGCGCCAGGTGGGGATCGCCGCGTGCCGCGAGGGCGCGTCGTGGGTCGCGCACGAGCGCGCGGGCCGCTACGATTTCCGCCGCGTCGCGCGGATGCTGCGCGCGGCGAGGCGCCACGCGATCGACGTCGTCTGGGACCTCATGCACTTCGGCTGGCCGGACGGCGAGGACCCGTTCGGCCCGCGGTTCCCGGCGCGCTTCGGCCGCTACGCCGCGGCGTTCGCGCGGTTCCTCGCCGGCGAGACCGAGGCTCCGCCGATGATCGCGCCGGTCAACGAGATCTCGTTCTTGGCGTGGGCGGGCGGCGACGTCCGCAGCATGAACCCGTTCGAGGCCGCGCGCGGGGTGGAGCTCAAGGTCCAGCTCGTACGCGCTACGATCGAGGCGATCGAGGCGATCCGCGCGGTGCTCCCCGCCGCGCGCTTCGTCCAGCCCGAGCCCGTGGTCCGGATCGTGCGCTCCGACAGCCGGCCGAGGACGTGGGCGCGTGTCGAATCGGACAACCTCCTTCAGTACCAGACGTGGGACATGCTGACCGGGCGGGTGTGGCCCGCGCTCGGCGGGCGCCTCGACTATCTCGATATCGTGGGCGTCAACTTCTATCCTGATAACCAGTTCACGCTGGACGGCGATACGGTCCCGCTCGGCGATCCGCGTCACTCGCCGTTCTCCGAGCTCCTGCTCGAGGTCGCGCGCCGTTACCTCCGGCCGATGATCGTCTCGGAGACGGGGGCGGAGGGCGACGTCCGCGCCCCGTGGCTGCGTTACGTGACCGAGGAGTGCGCGCGCGCGATGGCCCGCGGCTGCGAGCTCCACGGGGTGACGCTGTATCCGATCGTCGATCACCCCGGCTGGGTCGACGACCGCCGCTGCGAGAACGGCCTCTGGAGCTACGCCGACGCGGCGGGCCGGCGCGAGGCCGATCCGGCGCTCGCCGCCGAGCTCGCCCGCTGCGCGCCGATCCTCGAGCGCGCCCGCGCCGACGTGCTCCTTCGCCGATGAGATCGCTCCGCTACCTCCTCCGCTATATCCGGCCGCACGGCAAGTACGTCGCGCTCACGGTCTCGTTCGCCGTGCTCGGCTTCGCGCTGTCGTTCGCGTACCCGTGGATCGTCGGCAGCGTGGTCGACGCGATCGCGAGCTCGGGGCCGCTCATGGCGCGCGAGCACACGGTCCTCCGGATGACGGAGCTCGCCGTGGTGGTGGCGGTGCTCCACGCCGTGGTGGTCTACGGGCGCGGCCACTTCAACGTGCACCTCGGCCACAGCGTCGTCACCGACCTGCGCCGCGCCCTGTTCGACCACGTGCAGACGCTCTCGCTCGCGTTCTTCACGCGCGAGCGGACCGGCTCGATCCTGTCGCATATCCTGCACGACGTACACGAGGCGACCGCGCTGATCTACACGGGCGTGATCGTCGTCGCGATGGACGCCGCGCAGCTCGCGATCGCGGTCGCCCTGCTCGCGAGCATCAACGGCAGGCTGACGGTCGCGTGCTTCGCGCTGTTCCCGCTGTACGGGCTGGTCTTCGCGGTGATGAACCCGCGCGTCCGCCGCGCGAGCGAGCGCATGCACGGCCAGTTCTCGGTGATCTCGGGCAACGTGTCGGAGCAGCTCGCGGGGCAGGCGCTGATCAAGACCTACACGGCCGAGGAGCGCGAGTCGGCGCGGCTCGGCGGCGAGCTGCGCGAGCACCACGGCCTCGTGGTCGCGCAGAGCCACGACGGCCACCTCGTCGCGTCGTTCGGCGAGGTGCTCGTCCACCTCGGCACGACGATCGTCATCGGCCTCGGCGGCTGGCTCGCGCTGCGCGGCGAGATGACGGCGGGGCAGCTGACGCGGTTCCTCGGCTACATGCTGATCATGTTCGGCCCGGTGCGCCGGTTCGCCGAGCTCAACATCACGTACCAGACGAGCCTGTCGGCGATCGGGCGCGTGTTCCGGGTGCTCGAGATCCCGCCGACCGTCGTGGAGCCGCCGGCGCCGCACGTGGGCCCGCCCGCGCGCGGCCACGTCCGCCTCGAGGGGGTCCGGTTTCGGTACGACGAGACCACCCCCGAGGCGCGCGCGCGGATCGACGACCGCGACGACAGGCCGGCGAGCGCGCGGCCCGCCCCGTGGGTGCTCGACGGCATCACCCTCGAGGCGAAGCCGGGCGAGCGGATCGCGCTCGTGGGCCCGTCGGGCGCGGGCAAGACCACGCTGATCTCGCTCTTGCCCCGGCTCTACGATCCCGTCGAGGGCCGGCTCGTGATCGACGGCGTCGACGCGCGCGACTACGCGCTCCGCGCGCTGCGCTCGGCGATCGCGATCGTGCAGCAGGAGACGTTCGTGTTCAGCGGCTCGATCCGCGACAACATCGCGTACGCGCGCCCCGACGCGAGCGACGAGGACATCGTGCGGGCGGCGCGCGCGGCGCACGCGCACGAGTTCATCGCGGCGTTCCCGCGGGGCTACGCGACCGAGCTCGGCGAGCGCGGCGTCAACCTCTCGGGCGGCCAGCGGCAGCGGCTGTCGATCGCGCGCGCGATCCTGAAGGACCCGCGGATCCTGATCCTCGACGAGGCCACGAGCTCGCTCGACGCGGAGAGCGAGGCGGTGGTGCAGCAGGCGCTCGAGGTGCTGATGGAATCGCGCACCTGCTTCGTGGTGGCGCACCGGCTGAGCACGATCCGCAACGCGCACCGCATCGTCGTGCTCGAGCACGGACGCATCGCCCAGGTCGGCACGCACGAGGAGCTCCTCGCGCGCGGCGGCGTCTACCAGCGCCTGGTGCGGCATCAGACCAAGCTCGCCGGGTGAGCGGCGTCACGCCGGCGCCGCGAAGGTGGGACCGGGGATGGCATCGGCCGATGGGCTAGGGCCGCCGCCCGCGTTCGTCCAGCGCGCGTCCGGGTGGCGAGTCGTCCAGATGCGCCGCTGAGGTCTACGCGAGGCGTTCGCCCCGTGTCGCTCGCGCGAGGTGACGCGACGTAGACGTGAGGAGACGTGACGAGTGTATCGCGTATCCGCAGAGATCCCGACACCGCGGCTCGAACTTTTCTCCGTTCGCGCGAGTACACTGTCACCGCCGATTCAGCGGCGACAGCGAGGTACTCCCCCCATGACCGTGACGACAGCGCGCGCCGCAATCTCCATCGGCCTCCTTCTGGTGGCCCCCTCGTGTACGAGCTCGGACGGGGGAGCCGCCCCGAACGACGGGGGAGCGGAGGGCGGCGCCGCGGCGTGCACCGCCGCGAACAAGTGCACGTCCTTCGCGGCGGGCGCCGCGGAGGACGCCATCCAGAGCGCGTTCGCGACCGCCGCCCCGGGGTGGACCTTCACGTTCGCCGCGGGGACGTACGCGTTCACCAACGAGCTGACGATCGGGGCCAACGGCGTCAGCGTGATCGGCGCGGGGATCGATCGGACCGTCTTCGACTTCTCCCACCAGGCGAGCGGGAGCGAGGGCATCTTCGCGCAGAACGTCCGCGATCTGCGGCTCGAGGGGTTCACGGTCCAGGACACGAAGGGCAACGGCGTGAAGGTGCTGTCGGTCGTCGGCGTCGTCCTGCGCCGGGTCAAGGCGACCTGGACGGGCGGCGACGCGACGGCGCACGGCGGATACGGCCTCTACCCCGTGCAGTCGGAGAACGTCCTGCTCGAGGGCTGCGTCGCGAGCGGCGCGTCGGACTCGGGGCTCTATATCGGCCAGTCGAAGAACGTGATCGTGCGCGACGGCGAGGCGTTCGGGAACGTGGCCGGCATCGAGATCGAGAACACGTTCTCCGCCGACGTGTACGGCAACGACGCGCACGACAACACCGGCGGCATCCTCGTCTTCGATCTGCCCGAGCTCCAGCAGCTCGGCGGGCACGGCGTGCGCGTCCACGACAACAAGATCCACGACAACAACACGGCGAACTTCGCCCCCGCGGGGAACATCGTCGGCAACGTGCCGGCGGGCACCGGCTCGTTCGTGATGGCGAACCACGACGTCGAGTTCTTCCACAACACCTTCACGAACAACGGCACGGTGCAGCTCGCGGTCGTCAGCTACCTCGTCGTGCAAATACCCATCAAGGACGCGAGCTACTATCCGTACCCGGCGAGGATCTCGATCCACGACAACACGTTCTCGGGCGGCGGGGCGAGCCCGGACTCGAAGGTGCAGCTCGGGCTGCTCCTCGCCACGTACCGCTCCGCGTTCCCCGACGGCCGGATCCCCGACGTGATCTACGACGGCATCGTCGATCCCAAGGCGACGGGCCCCCAGGGCAACCCGATGCAGATCTGCGTCAAGCAGCCGGGCTCGCACTTCAGCGATCTCCACTTCGACCAGCTCGACTCCATCGGCTCGAACCTCGCGCAGGTCGCGGTGATGGACCCGGCCGGCTTCGACTGCACCCTCCCCCCGGTCGACCCCGTCACCGTGCCGGGGGCCGACGCCGGTGCGCCTTGAGGCGACGTAGCCCGCACCTCCTCGCCGGCGGCGTCGCGGTCCTCGCCGCGATCGCCTCTGCGCTCCCGTCCTGCGGATCGTCGGGGTCGTCCTCCGGGGCGGGGCCGTCGTGCACGCCGGGCGGCGACGGCAAGTACGTCGACGCCGCGTACGACGAGCTCT
>Ga0105247_10000292_pt1 | contig 45468 bp, 66 predicted proteins | sample KBSS24metaG_FD_81519 | JGI IMG/M metagenome (GOLD analysis project Ga0105247, IMG submission 81519) | Switchgrass rhizosphere microbial communities from Kellogg Biological Station, Michigan, USA - KBS S2-4 metaG | ecosystem: Host-associated > Plants > Roots > Rhizosphere > Soil | place... | reverse complement strand
CGATCCGAAATGCAAGCACGAATGGAATAAGACCGTATGCATAAAGTGCGACGCGAAAAAGTTATTTCCATTTCAGATAGAAGGCGCGCGCTTTATCGAGCGTTCTAATGGACGAGCAGGAATATTCGATGAGATGGGCTTGGGAAAAACGGTCCAAACATTAGCATGGATTAAGTATCATCCTGAAGCCGCGCCATATCTATTCATAGTCAAGTCAGGCATCAAATTTCAATGGATGAAAGAAATCATCCGATGGTTAGGATTCGATTATATCCCGCAAGTAATTCAGACATCGCGCGATTATCTTTTGCCAGGAATGAAATGCTATATTATCAGCTATGATATGTTAGTCCCTAAGGTTCGTACTTACAAGCAAGCAAACGGAGTTAGTAAAAGTAGCACATCAGGATTCGATATTGACCGATTAAAGAAATTAGGAATAAAGACTGTAATTCTTGATGAATGTCAGCAGATTAAAAATGTTGATAGTTCTCGAACACAGCAAGTTAGAAAGCTAGTAGCAGATATTTCTCACATATTGCCTTTAAGCGGCACGCCGTGGAAAAATCGAGGTAGTGAACTATTCCCTGTCCTGAATATCCTCGACCCAATAAGATTTAATAGTAATCAAGGATTCCTAAATAGATGGGTAGATTATTATTGGGATGGCGCGAAGCAGAGAATGGGCGGAATACGCAATATTAAACAATTTAGAGAATATACGAAAGATTTACTAATTCGACGTGAGAGAACAGAAGTAATGCCAGAATTGCCACTTATTCAACGCAATGCTAATTATTGCGAAATGGATGAAGCAGCTAATAAAGCATACAGTAACGAAGTAAATGATTTCGTGGCATATTGGAATCAGCTAGTAATTGGTGGAGATGAAGATACTTTTGCCGCACAGCAGAATATTCTCGCGCGCCTCGCGAAAATGCGACATATTACTGGTCTCGCCAAAATCCCTAATACACTTGAATTCGTGCGCGACTTTCTAGAAGAAACCGAACGAAAGCTAACTATATTCGTTCATCACAAAGATGTAGGTCAACTCATATTTGATGGCTTACAGCAAATATGCGCGGAAAATAATCAGCCGCAACCACTCAAATTAACAGCAGATATGGATGGTGAGGCTCGTTTCGATTGTCAGACGAAGTTTAACTCGCCCGATTATCGAATCCTTGTGGCCTCAACACTAGCATCTGGAGAAGGATTAAATCTTCAATCATGCTCTGATTGCATTATGCATGAACGGCAATGGAATCCTGCTAATGAAAGTCAAGCAGAAGGTAGATTTATTAGAATCGGTCAAACCGCATCAGCAGTTACAGCTAATTATATGCTAGCTGACGGTTCAGTAGATGATATATTTCACACAATAGTCGAGAGAAAGCGCGCGCAATTTAACGCGGCTATGAATAAGGGAACAACAGTTGAAACGTGGAATGATGGCGGACTGATTAAAGAATTAGCAGAAGGAATTGTTAATTCAGTGAAAGGCAAAAAATGACATTCGACGAAGTCCTTAACACCAACATAGCGCGCGAATTAGACAGAGCAAATCAAGATGCTAATTCATCTCGAATTAAGTTAAATCAGCTTCGTATAGGATTCATTGAGTTAGCATCTGCATATCATTTTCTAGGTCAAGTAATTGATAATTCTAGGCATGATGGTGCATGGATAACATGCAAAGCTATGACATGTAGCGCGCATCGAGAATTTCTGGCTAAGTTGGAGTTAACAAATAAGTAGGTGTGAGTATGACACCAGAAAAAGAAGAAAAGATAAAATGTAAACATTGTACAAATAGTGACCCATCATTAATAGAAGTTATACGAATTAAGGATAATTTGATAACTTATAGATGTGATGTTTGTTCTAAGGAATGGAGTGTTAAATCATGATTATTACTTATGGCTGCGATTGTCAGTGTAGTAATCACATTGGTTATGACAAAGTTCCTGCGGCATTCCTTATTGAACGTGATGGCAAAGAAATGAAAGTTTGTACGCGATGTGATTTAAGTAGAGATAAATACCTCGCGCGCTTATTCGATGCTGAGACAGAAATGGGACCATTTAGCGAATTTGATATACTTGGAGCATTTTGTATAGCAGGAATGGTAGATGATGAGGCTTGGGAAGAAAGAAAAGCTATCAAAGGAATAAAGAAATGATAACTATTGATTTGACAATCAGAATCGATGAAACAAAGCTAAGCACAAATAACTATACTACTAACCAAATAGTAGAACATCTAAAGAATGAAATTCTATCATTTGGTAATTATGATGATCCTGATGCTATGACTGTTAATATTAAATCGGTTAAAATCAAATGACTCTTTTAATACTTCAAATTATCTGTGTGTATGTTATTTTCCTTTATTGCCAAATGATGTATTATTGCATTTTTGGATGGCCTAAGAAATACAAAAATAGATGGGATATAATGACCGAAACGATTCATGAAGATGATTGGAAAAAATGAATCAGAAATCTGTTATTTTAGATGCGACTACTTTGTCAAGTTTAATGTCCTGTGCGCGCCTCACAGACCTAAGATATAATCGTTCCCTCGCACCAATAGGCGGGAAGTCAAATTCTTTAGAAGTAGGTAGCCTCGTACACAAAGTATTAGAAGGCTTCTATTTATCGTTAGCATCAGGTAAAGAGCGCGCGGTTGCTATCGCAAAAGGAATGGAATTAGGACAGCTATACATAAAGTCATGCCCATTTTGCACGGGATTCAATGAACCCGGTAAGCCTCCATGTGGTCATAAAGTTAATGAATATCCTGGTATGCAGAATACGCCAGCAGATAGTGGCAAAGTAGATGGCAGGGAACAAATAGGATATAATTACGCATTAGACACATGCCAGCAATATTTCGACCATTATAAGAACGATTCATGGATTCCAATTCTAGTCGAGAATACTCAATCAGCATTGCTATACGAAGATGAAGAAATTCGTATTCTATGGAAAGCTAAACTTGACCTGACAGTAGATACGAATAACGGAATATATCCTGTAGATCATAAGACGATGAAGCAACGTAGAGATACTATGAGTTTGAACAATCAATTCATAGGTCAATGCATAGTAACTAAGACGCGCGGTGTAATTATTAATAAGATAGGATTCCAATCTTCACTTAAGCCATCTGAAAAATTCACTCGTCCGCTCATATCCTATTCATTAGACAGATTAACAGAATGGAGTCAAATTATTGTTCCATATTATGCCAAGTTAATGGCAGTTTATGATGAAACAGGATATTGGCCTCCGAATTTCACTCATTGTGAGAATAAGTATGGATTCTGTTCGTTTAAGTCTGTATGTGAAGCTGATATGTCTATGAGAGAAGAAGAATTAAGAATTAATTTTGAAATCGTACCAAAATGGGATATATCAAATGACGATTAATTTTAATTCCACTCTTAATGAAATGGCAGCTGATTCAATATTAATTCTTGCAACAGAACATAAGAAAAATTGTAATGGACAGTGTAGCGTAAGTTTGTTTCCTTTACGTTCTGTAATAGAAAAATTAAAAAATCGTAATTTAACTGAAGAGGAATTAAAAATTCTGAGTTAGGACAAATAATCATGCCAAAACAGAAGCACATTCATAAATACAAGAAAGTAATTCTTGGTAAAGACTATCTCGTATTCAAATGTCAATTACCAGAATGCAGCCATTACGTCCCTGCGCGCCTTGCTGAAGGTAAGCTATCACTCTGTAATAGATGCGGAAATGCTATGCTATTAGATAAGCGCGCAATGAAGCTAAAGCTACCTCATTGCACAGATTGTATTCAACCGCGTAAGAAGGAGGAATATGATGCGATTAAAGATTTCCTTATCGCTAGCGAATCTGGCAAGGCTAGTTAGACGCGCGCATCACTCGTTACATCGTTCAAGCTGGCTATACAGATATAATAATGGTTGGTTATGGTTAGAATGTAGTAAATGCGGATATGAGACTGAGGGGTGGATTTATGGTAGCAGTGGTCAAAACGATAGGTCGAATATTCATTCTAGGCGTATTGCTAGCTGAAGTTTATGCTATCTTTTTGTGGTGGTAATTTATGACTGAGTGGCAATGGCAAGTTATTTTAGCATTGATTCGCATAGTTCTTGATTTAAATAATAGATACACACGTGGCGAATATACAAGTAAGGAAGAAGAATTACTGAGAGAGGCACTCGAAAGAGAAAAAGTTTATCAGGGAGAAACAAATGCCCGACATGAGCCAAGGTAAGATAGAAGCACAATATATAATGTTCACCGGAACACCCGGCACTCGCAAATCTACTCAGGCATTATCATATCCGCGTCCCCAGTTTTGGCTATCATGGGACCAGAAAATGAATGCATTACGATTACCGATGATGCATTGGGGAATAGATCCAAAAGAAATTCATTACGAAGATTATAGAGATTGGAATACTGCGCGCGCTAAGCTCGAATCATTTATTACTCAATCAACGTCTTTTTCACCACAACCAATACCATATAAGACAATTATAGTAGATAGTATAACTTCAATGGCTGACGGTGCGTTGCAACAGACTAAAGATTTAAAACGTGGCACGACTAGATCATCAGGCAGAGATGCAGGTAAAAGTGTGGGCGGAATTATAGTTAATGAATTAGAAGATTATAATGCTGAAGCCGCGGCATTGCAAGAATTGATTAGCCTGACAAAACAAGTGCATAAAATGCACAAAGTCAACATAATACTCATAGCGCATCTAATTCAAGCAGAATACAAATCAGCTAATAGCCAAGCAAATATGGTGCGCACTATAGTAACCGCCGGTAAGCGAATCGCGCCCAAAATTCCAGCATATTGTGAAGAAAGCTATCATTTCTTTCTTAAGACTTCGTTTGACGTTTCAGTAGGAGGTGAATATGCAGTATTAACTAGTAGCACGAATGAAGATTTCGCGCGCTCTACACTCCCATTACCTAGAGAAATAGTTCTTGGTGATGACCCTCTGTACAGCAAATATGTGCAGCCTGCCATCGAAAAACTCAACACACAAATCACAAACACACAAAACACACAAAAGGAATAACACACAATGCCCATAATCACTTTCAATGAAGCAGATATTCTTCGTAACAAGATTGTAACGCCAGGATGGTATCGCGTGCGCGTCGATAATGTCGGTACCAAACCATCTAGCGGTAGCAATCCTGAGACGACTACAGTTTGGCCGATTGAAGGAACTATCATTAAGAATGCAGATAATGATAGTGTCGAATTTGCTGGTGTTCCTACTCCGGCTGGTTGGAATTTCAATGATAATCCGCGCGCCCGTGGATTTATGATTGGATTCTTTGAATCACTCGGTCAGAAAGTTACTCCGACATCTCAGCTTGAATTGAAAGCAGCAGAAGGCAAAGAGCTAGAAGTATTCATTGAGAATGATACTTATGAGGGTCGTATTGTGAATCGGATTAATCACAAATATCGACCGAATAGGAGTTAATGTAATGTCAACACCAGAAGTCGATCCTGATGAAGAAGTAGAAGCAGAAGATGATGAAGATGAAAATGAAGATGTAGATGTTGACGAAGATGAATCAGATGAGAAGGATGATAAATAGAGATTCATCGGCGTGATTCGGATAAATGTTTTCTCTAGTTTTATTTGCTGGGGAAGGCAGATAAAATAGGCGAAAGCCGAATAGTTCTTTTGCTGAATATCTAGTCATGAGCTAGATAAAAGAAACAGCCACAAGAATCACAATGGTGAATAGGAGCCGCGCATCATAATGATTAATTCTTTCAAAAAGAATATTATATCATCTATGGTGCGCGGTTCTGTTTCTTTCTAGCCGCATGACATTCAAAGAGAAATTCGATTCAGAACATATATGGCACCGCAAAGTTCTGATACTCGAATTGTTTCATAATTCGATGCGACTAAGAAATGTTAGATGGAGTCAGCGTGATACTGCTTCGGCATTCGGGGTTTCACTCGGATTAGTAAATGAAGATTTGCTACTCGCGCGATTAGTTAAAGAAGATTCAGGAATAGATAAATGTAAGACTCGTAAAGAGGCACTAATAGTTATGCGAGGTTCACACTAAGTTGGATATTTATGTTCCGGGGCTAGGCAACCCAAATGCCAAACTATTTATATTAGGCGAAAGTCCTAGCCACGAAGAAGAAGCAGCATTAAAACCCTTCGTAGGACCATCAGGGCGCGAGCTGGATAAAATTCTAAAAGATGCCGGAATTAATCGTGGTGATTGTTGGATAAGTAACGTCAGTAAGTTCGCTATTCCCCTATCAGATAAGAAGATTCCATTCCATATTCGCTGCCAGCAAGTAGGCATAGATTTAGACAAACAAATATCAGACCTACAAAATGAGATACATTCAATTAATCCGAATTGTATTCTTGCTCTTGGTGGTACAGCTTTATGGGCGACTACAGGGCAGAAAAAGATAACAGATTATCGTGGCAGCATATTACATGGAATGGGCAAGAAAGTAATTGCTACGTATCATCCGGCGCACTTACTACATCAGAAAGGAGAAATTAGTGGGTACTACCAAAGACAGATAATGATATTCGATTTTAAGCGCGCGCTTAAGCAAAGCGTATTTCCAGAAATTAATAGACCATCTCGTAATTTACATGTTTGTCATAATTCTGCGGAGTTATATGACTTCTTTCATCGAAATAAAGATCAAAATAGTTTATCTATTGATATTGAGGCTCATAACTGTATCCCTATTTGTATTGGGCTTGCTTATACCAGACACGAAGGTATCACCCTTCCACTATGGAATACCGAAGGAATTAGTGATATTCCTGATTCTGATCTGTCTAGCTGTTGGAGATTGCTTGCTCGCGCACTGGTTGGGCCAGATAGGAAAGTTGGACAAAACTTCAAATATGACCAGGATAAAATAACTCGCCTTGGATTACCCATTGATCAACTCTATTCAGACACGATGCTAAAAGCATTCGTAATTAATCCTGAATTACCAAAGAATCTGGCATTTAATACAAGCATCTACACAGAAGAACCTTTCTATAAGAATGAAGGAATGTATGAAGGAACTATAAATGATTTGCTGATTGGATGCGCGCGCGATGCATGTGTCACTAAAGAAATCGATGAAGAAATGGAAAAGGATATAGTTGAACTAGAGTTAAGTGATTTCTATTATAACTTCGTAATGAAGCTGCATGAACTCTATTTACACATAGAGAATAATGGATTCTGTGTTGATTACGCGAAGCGCGATGAATTACTACGTAAGTATATAGTATGGGATGAGAAGATTAATTATGAGTTGTTCAGTTACATAAAAACTCCACTTAATACAGCTTCGCCTAAGCAAGTAGCGTCGCTATTATACGATAATCTGAAAATTCCTACGCGCGTCGGAACAGGAGAAGAAGTTCTCACGCAATTACTAAATAATGTAGTCAAAGATCCGATGCGCCGTCGGATAATCGAACTAATTCTTGAAGATAGACAAGTTAAGAAAACCATTAGCACATATCTAATGGCAATGCCTGATTTCGATAATCGAATGAAGACTACATACTTTATTTGTTTGGAAACGGGCAGAACAAGTACGGGACAGCAGGAACCACCAATTCGGCCAATATTAGAATATCGAGATGAAAAGAAGCAGAAAAAGAAGAAGCCATTAGGAATAGCATTTCAAACAATAACTAAACATGGAACTATTGGTCCAGATGTTAGAAGTCAATATATAGCTGATGACGGCTATATATTCTTGCAAGCTGATAGTGCGCAAGCAGAGGCGCGCGTCGTATTTCTTTTAGCAGAAGATGAGCAAGCATTAAAGGATATTGACGAACATGATTATCACGCTCTCACTGCTAGCTGGTTTTTTGGCGGTACTGAATCTGATTATTCTAAAAAGGTGTTGGGATATGAGTCACCTATTAGATTCGCTGGCAAAACGCTCAGACACGCAGGGCATCTTGGAGCAGGAAAACGACGAGCAGCTATTGAGCTTAATACTCAGGCAAGAAAGTATAAGATTGACATTCGAGTCTCAGAGGCAGAAGCAGATAGAGCATTGAAAGTATTTCATAAAAAACAGCCACGAATAAAGGAAGTATTTCAAAATGGCATTCGCGCATGTATTGACAAGAATCGAACATTAATTGCGCCCGTTCCATTTGGCATTCAATCGCGCATCGGGGGTAAGCGCACATTTTTTGAGAGGTATTCAGAAGAGCTTTTCAGACAAGCATACAGTTATATTCCGCAGCGCGCGGTTAGTGATAATACTAAAGCCGCGGCATTACGAATTCGAGCGCGCGCTAATTGGATTAAGATTATTGTGGAGGCACATGATGCATTGTTAGTTAGCGTGCCAATAGAAAGGAAAGAAGAAGCAGCACTGATTCTAAAAGAAGAAATGGAAAGACCTATTAGATTTGATACTTGTTCATTACCACGTAGAGATTTGATAATTCCGTGTGAGATAGAAGAAGGAAGTAATTACTACGAATTAACTAAGTTCAAAATGGAAGTAACGGAATGACAATCAAACTAAGCGATATGGAAATAATAATTGATTCTGAGGTAGTTCCAACTGATTTATATATCATAACTCCAGCATCAAAAGAGGAAATTGAAAATGGAGAATATTTGGAAATTAATGGAATGAAATTAAGTTCTAATCCAAGAAAACATGGAATATTAAGAATTGTAAAAATTGGTGGAAAATCAAATGAGTGAAATCGAAGAAGAAATAATCTACGGAGAAGAAGTTGAATTCATTGCTGTGACAAAAGAAGAATGCGAAGCACTATTAAGAGAATGTAAGTATTCATGGATTAGTTATGAGAATCCGGTCGCGCGCTCGTTAATTTCTCGTATGATGAAGTTCGTGGATGAATAATGAGTTGGATAGATGATATTCTTTTGCAAAGATCAGAGCTCGAAGCTCCGATTCAGTTTTGGTTTTGGTCGTCAATAACAGCAATCTCAGCTGTAGTAAAGGATTCCGTATGGCTTAACATGATTGATCTGTATAAATTATATCCTAATATCTACGTCATGTTACACGCGCGCTCGGGGCTAAGAAAAGGTCCACCCGTGAACATGGCAAAGAGATTTGTGAAAGCAATTAATAATACACATATCATAACGGGTCGATCATCAATTCAGGGCATACTAAAAGAGATGGGGCAATCTCATACTGAACCAGGTGGGAAAATAGTCAACCGCGCGAAAGCATTCATATGCTCATCTGAGTTATCATCATCAATTGTAGAAGATAAGGTAGCGGCAGATATCCTGACTGACTTATATGATAGAATCTATAATGAAGGTGAATGGAAATCTCTACTAAAAATGGAGACATTCACTCTTAAAGATCCTACCATAACAATGCTAACAGCTACGAATCAGGTTCATAGTGATGATTTCTTTGCGAAGAAAGATGTGCAAGGCGGTTATTTCGCGCGCACTTTTATCATTTATGGCGATAAGCGGAATGCAATTAATTCTCTTGTTTATCCATTAAAGAATCCAATTGATGATACGAGTAGCATAGCATATCTAAAAGAATTAGCAGCCCTGAGAGGAGAATTCACACCACTACATAAATGCGAAGCAGGAGAATATTATAATGAATGGTATATAAATTTCAGTAACGAAACAGAAGATACTGAAGATGAGACAGGAACTCTGAATCGATTTGGTGATTCAGTGCTAAAAGTAGCTATGCTATTAGCACTAGCAAAGGAGCCAAAATTAGAGATAGATTTAGATTCGATGAAAGAGGCAATTACGCATTGTACGAAATTAATCGGGAATATGCGTAAAGTAACAATGGGTAAGAAAGGACAAAGTACCTACGTGAATCAGAAAATATTGATAATTAATATGTTTATGAAGCGCGAACCGCGTATCATTTCTAGATCAATGTTATTAAAGAATCTCAGCTACCATCTAAATGCAAATGAATTAGATGAGATTATGAGGGGTTATGATGAAGGGAATATGATCAAAACGGAGAGGCATGGTAATGCTATTATGTATGTGATGACTGATGCTTATTTTAACGAAATTAAGAGTTATATGGAGGGTCGTAATAAATGATGCCTGAAAAACATGTACTTAAAGTTGGTGATTGTGTTAGATTAAAAAGTGGTAGCCCTATTATGATTGTTGAGAAAATAGATGCTATAATAGGAGTTGTATTATGTATTTGGATGAGCAAAAATAATAAAATACAAAGATATATTTTTAATCCAATTTTATTAGTTTTGCATACTGATTCGTGGTATGAAATTCAATATAATAAGGGAGAAAACAAATGATAGTCGTGATTAATCTTTCAGTAGAATTCGATGCTTACAAATTGCGCGCGCTTTATCAGGGTGATCCGCGCGAATTGAATCAAATCATTTTAGATGATTTCGTGGATTACATAGAAGATGATGAAGCTATAGTAGAAATGAAAGTCAAGAATAAAGAATCTTATGTATATCAAGGAGATAATAAATGATACCCGAAGTTGAAGTAATTCTAAATCAGATTAAAGTAATTCATGAGAAGAAAAATCAAGATTATTCTGCAAAAGATAATGCATATGAGAATTTTGAGCGCGCATCCAGATTAATTTCATGGTTCAATAATGATATTGATAAAACATTTGTTAATCATATTGCAACCAAATTAGCGCGATTAGCAACTTTACTAAACAATATGCAAACACCACAAAATGAATCAATTGAAGATAGTTATTTAGATTTATGCGTATACTGTATTTTATGGTATGGCCAATACATGAGTTATAAGAACAGGTTATCTAAATGACTGAAAAACGTAAACTAATTAATATTGTTCAAGCTAGTGAAAGAGTAAGAGTAAATCGAACTACCATGCATAGATGGATCAGAGAAAAGAAAGTGGAAATTATTCGTACGTCGGGTAATAGAACTTTGATATATGAAGATTCATTATTTGAACCTTCCAGATCAAGTTCTAATGGGCAAGAAAAGATTTCTAATCCTAGATTACTGAAGCCTCAATCTAAATCCAGATGATTGATTCTGTTGCTTCTCAGGATATGTCTGTAGTCCAAGACCAAGACCAGCACCAGCAGCCATAGCACCTTTACCGAATATTACTTCAGGTGGAGCAGAAAAGATATTAGGATCATCTTTGTATAGATCATATAGGTCTTGCATGAACATAGGAGTGAATCGTTTACCAATTTCGATTGGCACGTTTAATGGTTGACCATATCTGGTATACTTTTCGCCTCCGGGTTTTTTAGGTTTAGAGGTAAGTATATCATAAACTAATGAAGCAGCAGGAGATAACTTATTAGTACCAAAATTCTCAGCAATGCTCCATCTAGTAGGAGCCATGATTCCCTGCGCGCCTGAATCAGTTTTACCCTGCACGAATCTGTTAGCTGCTACAATATACTGTTGAAATCCACCATAAGGATCGACACGCGTATTGCCAAATTTAGATTTACCAAAATCAGCTGATAATGGATTCAGACCAATAGAGCCACCAGCTAATTCAGATAATCCGGTAATAGTAGCACCTGCACCAGCAATAGCAAATAATGATTTGATAGCTTCTTTTCTAACAAATGGTGATGCTTTTACATAGTATGCTGGATTAAGTATTGTTAGACGAGATGCTATTAGACGTGGACTGAATAGAAGAGTATTCAATTCTGGTGCAATCTTATCGAATCGACCTAATGAGCCACGACCAGTAGCAGTATTAACGAAGCGCGCGATTTCAGGTGCTAATTTTTGCACATCAAGATTAGCTTTCTGTGCATTTGCTATTAGAGAATCGAAAGTATCCGCGCGCAACTTGTTAAGGAATCCCGTATAAGCGCGCTCACTACCAGCAAATACCGGTACCTTACTAATATGTCTAGATAGGAATGCCTCCTCACGAGTAGTCAAATCTGTCAAATCAGTTAAGGCTAATCCAGATTCTCTACCTAGCATATAATTAGGTCGTTCTTCTATAGCTTTCATTGCAATCTGGAATGTTTCCTCAGAGCCAGCATATTTAAACATTTCAACGAACGCGCGCCAATATTCCTTCTTGTGAATTAATGGTAATCCCTGTCTCAATGGCGCAGATAAATCTACTGATGCCTGCATAGCCTTCATCAAGTGCGCGGTATCGACAAAAGCACGCGCAGGTAATGGTCCGAGTAGTCCACCATGCATCATTACGGTTTGACCAAATTCCGGACCATATACTCGTGATAATACAGCTAATTCACTTCTTTGTGGGACTCCTGAACCAGATAGAATTTTACTAAGTCCTTTAATAGCTGTGGGTTTTTCCCAAGATGTAATCTTTTGATTATTAACTATCGCATCAAACAGTTTATCCACATCGCTATTATCTAGTTTTAATCCTTCATAATCAACTTTAGGTAATTCACCTGCTAACTTACCCATCCGTGAGTAAGCACCTTTCATACCCGTATCTTTAACAGATTCAAATGCTGCTATCCGCTGACCACGTTCGCGCGAATATAATTCTTCTTGTAATTCTCTTATTGGGCGCGCGGTTCGAATAGCTTCTGTAAGTTTACTAATTGCTGCTTGAGGCGCTCTTATAGGTTCAGTAACTGGCGAAATAGGAACCTGCAACTTCCTATCAGCCATTTTAGCAAATCGCTGACCAACCTCATTATTAGTCAACATATCATCTACTAATTTATCAAATTCCTTTCTCCCCATGATAGATGATACTTTGCTATGCATCTCATTCATCGATATTCGTTCGCTACCTTCTAATGATCGGAATACTATATTCTTAACAGTATCTACTTTCTCTTTATCTATAGCCGCGCGTTCGGCTTTACTTAATCCTTTTAATGATCCTTCTTCTTCACCTATGAACTTTTTAAGCAGTGATTGATCATTTTCTGGTAACGATGATTTCAATTCATTAACTTCATCTGGCTTAAGAATATATCCACCTACAGTTTTTTCATCTCCCTGAGCAAGTGGTCTACCTTGTGCTGTTTTACCTACTACTTTATCAGTATCCTGCTTCATCTGTTGCAGGGCTTCATCTATAGTAGGTTTCGGATTAACAGTTAATTCTTCTGAAGTAATTTCAGTTGGTCTAGGACGCGCACCAAATCTAGTAGCCTTACCAATAGGATAATCAACTCCCTGATACCTACCACCAACTACTTTAGGCTTACCGAAGCTAATTCCACGTTGAGCAGCTAATTCAGGTGGAATTTCAGTTAATCCTTCTGTTTCACGTGGTAGAATGGTTCCAGCTTCTTTTTGACCAATTCTGGGATTAATAGGACCAATATCAATAATATAGGGTCTATTCTCTGCTATCCCAGCTTCACCAGCAATAAATCGTGGTGCTGGTCCTAATTGAAGTGGTACACGAACTGGTAATTCTTCAGCAGCACTTAATAGTTTTGGAATCTTAGCACCACCAGCAGGCATAGCACTCCCAATAAATCCAGCAGGAGAAGCTAATGGCCTAACAAATTCATCATATAATCCCTTACCAAATCCACCCATCCAAGTTTCAGGTTGTCTAATTTCTGGTAACACACTAGTTTCAGATGGAGCGCCAGCGAATTTCTCACCTATAGGTGAACCAGTAGCTAACCAATTAGTTATCCGTGGAATGGTTACTGTCCGCTTCAAATAATCTGTTAGTATATTAGCTGATAGTTTTTCTTCCTGCTGTTGATCAGGAATAAATGAAGATGGAATTTCACTATCAGGAATAAATGATGAAGGAATCTGTGGGTCAGGCATTACTTCACCACTTCCCATCCCTTTGGTAATTTCTGAGCATCTTCCATACTAACTGTACCTATTTCACCATTTGGACCTTTAACTCGAACGCGCGCTTGCTTAGGACCACTAGTAGTAGTTTTGCTTCCTTGCACATTTCCTTTAGCATCACGAATTGTAACATCCGTTTGTGTTGGTGCTCTAGCGGGTGCTGGCGTAGTTTTAGTAGTGCGCGCTTGATTACCACGAGCAGCAATATCTTCTTGTCGATTACCGGCTTTAACTTCTTCGGTTTTTCGACTTTCTGCGCCACTAGCAGCTATAGCATTCATTCTACCCTGAATCTGAAGATTAATTCTATCGCTATCCGTCATCTTAGATGATTTAATTGGATTACCATCATCATCCGCAAGAATGAAAGTGCTACCATCACCAGGATTAATAGCTAGCAATTCACCTTTATCAGTTTCTTTTATGATATGATTTGGATGTGTCTGTTTAAAGATATATGCTTTGGCGCGCGCTTCTCTTATCTTTCTATCTTCATTTGACTTGTATACGTCTGCTTCGTCTTTCTTTTGTTTCCTAGCAGCTTCTATCGTTGCAGCATGAGCACGATCAGAAGCAACACGATCAGCAATATCAGCACGTCTATCTTGAATCTCTCTACCAATAGTCTGCTCTGCCATTATTCGCTTGTTAGTATTACTTCCGCGTTCTAATTCGGCAGATTCTTGTGTTGGCTTTAGCCTTGCCTGGAAATCATCCATTCGCTGATAATAAGGTCTATTTAGGAATTGATCTTGAATCTGTAACTGTTTAGCGGGATCAACTTTGATTCCTATAGCTTGACCACTATCGGTGTATGCGCCAGGACTAACAGCAGATAATCCTGCTAATGCTGATCCTATTTGACGTAATCTTGATGGATGCTCGCGTTGAGGAAATTGATTAAGTAATTGATTATACCTATCCTGCGCGCTTGACTCAGGATGATATAATTGCTGTAATCTTTGATTTACATCATACGGTTGCACGGATGACGGATCACTACCTGATTGCTGCATTTGACCTCCAAGATTCATTAGTCGCATGTATTCTTGGAGATCATTAATATTGGTGTAATCGTATGGATTCATGTTATTTCTCAGAACGAGTAAGGATCATATCCCGTGTTAAGATTACCATAGACATTCTGATTAACTCTGGGGCCTGGTGGACTACCATTACTACCAGGAATAGGAACAGATGGATCAGTATAACCAGTTCCATATGGATCTCTATATGGATCAGCACCTGTACTATTACCGTTACCACCACCAGGAAGGAATCCAATACTATTCCAAGGATTAGATGATAGCAATCCGCTGCCACCACCAAGACCACCAAACATATTAGCACCCGCACCAAACAGACTCATAATGGAGCCAGCATTACCTAATCCCTGACTAAAATTGCTGGGAATGCGCGTTCCATTGTATTGCGCGTTTATCATTCCTAAAGCCAAATTATTCAAATCCTGCTGAGTCTGAATATTCTGCCCCTGTCCACCTAATGCCTGATTACCAGTCATATTAGCCATGCCAGGAGTAGCACCATACAAATTACTTTGTCCTTGCATAGCTGATAGATTCTGACCCTGTCCTGCTAATCCTGTTCCACTAAGTCCAGCTAATCCATACAATTTACCTTGCTGAACCATTTGCGCGATTCCGGCATTAGCATTTGTCTGGGAATCCGCAATTGATTGGCTTAGGTCACGCGCGAGTTTTGCTTGCGCGGCTGTATAATTCGGTGAATAACCATTGTTTAATGCTCTTTGCCGATCAATATTACTTTGGGCAGATGCATAAATTGATCGTGTTGGTGCAATCGCGCGCTCGCGGAGATTTTGAATATCTTCAGGACTAAACCCACCAGTATTTGCGAAGTTCTGATAGCCAGATAATGCGTTATTTATTGCACCCGGATAGCTACCAGGATATTGACCACCCTGACCACCAGATGAACCACCATTAATAGGATCAGCAGCGAATTTCTCGCGCCAGTAATTAGCTGATCCTGCTTGTTCATTAGCATTTGCGCCAGGCTGACCGCGCACTTTTTCTTTGTAATAATTAACTAATCCTTCGTCAGCTTTTGGTCCTAATCCTTGCCTAACAAATGCATCTAATTTAGCATCATCTCCTACTAATGACATCCATGTAGCAGGATCGCTAAGATTACCAAAATCTTGCTGTGGTTGCCCTGCTTGTGTTTGCGGAGTATTCTGAGTAGGCGCGCCAGGTTGCCCAGGAATAGGAATCCTACCAGTACTACCACCACCAGGATTACTAATATTTATATCATGTCCTGGCTGGTTATTATTCGGCATACCATACTGATAACCACCACCAAGGAAATTACGATAATTATTCATTATCTCATCATATGAGTTTAATGAACGATTATAGGATGCATCATAATTTCCCCAGAGTTGATTGCTTCTCTGATTGGTCTGATTCTGTAAATTTTGGGTTCCTTGCATAGCAGGATTACCATAATTTACTATCGACTGCTGATAGTCCTGGCTGTCTCCCTTACCGATATGGCTACCCTCTATTTCTATAAGCTAACATTACAAATTAAGAACTAAAGCCGAACCCTTAGTAGGTCGAAATCCAATTTTAAGCAAGTGCCTAAGCCAGATATTATCCTGCACAAATGCATGAAGCTGAGAATAATCATTACGCGCGCACGCGAACATATCTGCCTGTAAAATCTGACTAAGCGCGTGAACTCTTTTGCGCGGGCTAGCATCTTTATTTGTGATAACTATTGATTCAGCGATCTTTCGCACCGAAGATGCAGCAATTATCTGATCATTATCTACTACTACAAATGATGCTATAATATTCTGTAAGAAATCTTCAAACGGAAATTCATCAGCGAAATGACATGAATGAATCTCGCGTAACTGACTAATATCTGATTCTTGCAGATTACGAATCATCATGGTGTAGGCACATAGAATGCATGTGGTCCAAAATTCTTTAATGATTCAATCACGCGCGGTTTGACCCATGCTAGATTCGATTGCGCGAGTTTCAATGCCTCATCCGTATAATTCATGTTATAACTATCATCACCAGTTACAAGATAATCACAGCAAACCATAGTAATCGCAACCGCGCCCATATGCTTTGCAAAAGGAATTGCTTCTAGCACTGACATAGTAAAGGGATAACCAGCATATCCTAATTCTTCATCAGTGAATACATATCTATTTCTGCGACCATGTAAGCACCAGGATGATAAGTGTTGACTGAATATCGTAGCAATACCCGGAAATGGATCTATTACTGGATCTCTTTTCCATCCGAATTGCGCGCATGATCCGCAAGGTCGAGGAATAGTATTTTGATCTGCTGTAACACATCCATCCTTTTGCATACTGTATATATGATTAGGTAATCCAAGTATTTGCACTTGCGCGATTGCTTCATTTAAAGTAATAACAGGACCGGGACCGAAATCCGAAGCGCGCAAATATTGAATACTCGGACCTTTACCTACAATATATGCTATCTGATCTTTATGTCTATCCTTCAGCAATGCAATAGACACGGAGCCACTTTCTTCCAAGGTTGGCGCTGTATAGGTCATTATGATTCCTTAAACGAGGCTACTGTCAGAGCAGGACCAAATGTTACTTGGCCTGCGTTGATAAAAAATCCCCATTCATCTGGAGCAGTCGTAAATTGGGTGGTTTTAGCAATCGTCAAAACCAAAATCCAATGTTGCCCGTCTGTGGATGTGTAATAAAGAATGTTGGAACCTGAGAGTGCCGCTGCAAACCAAAGCATTGCGAAGTTAGGTGTCCAATTTATTGAGACAAGATCATTAGTCGGAGCGCTCGTTGGAGAAGCCCAATGTTGAATAGCGAATTGTCCTAATCCTGCTGCTACAGCCAGCGTAGAAAGTTTACCAGTTCCACTTTCACGGAGTAATAATCCAGCTTGTGGTGTCGTTCCCATGATATTTGGGCTGAAACCTAGTTCCACGCGAGTATTCGCACTAATCGATTTTTTGCGAATTCGAAGATTTTGACCAGCGGCAGCCGGAACTAATAGATAAATTCCACCATTCGTCGTATCAACGCTAGCACCACCTTGATTCGTCCAACTGAAATCGCCGTCTACAGGCTTTGTGAATTTATAGAGTGGTCCCCAAGGTTGCCATGCGGCACCATCATAACGGGCTATCGCAAAACCATTGGAATAGAGATCTAGATCACCAGTGCCAGGAGATCCTGGTTCACTACCCACAGCCGTCGAACTAATATTAGCCGTTCCAGTCGTGCCAGTAGTTCCTGTAGCACCTGTTGGACCAGTGCTTCCGGTAGGTCCAGTAGATCCAGTTGGACCAGTACTGCCAGTTAATCCGGTGGAACCCGTAGGTCCAGTGGAACCACTACCACCACCATCAGCACCAGTTGCGCCAGTACTACCAGTAGATCCAGTAGCTCCTGTAGAACCTGTAGGACCAGTAGCGCCTATTGCACCTGTTATTCCTGTACTTCCCGTGCTACCCGTTGAGCCTGTACTCCCTGTAGATCCCGTAGGCCCAGTAGATCCAGTTCTACCAGTACTACCAGTAGGACCAGTCGCACCAGTAAATCCCGTACTTCCAGTAAAACCTGTGCTACCTGTAACGCCCGTCGCACCTGTGCCACCAGTTAATAGATTCTTAAGAAGCTGATAAAGAGCATTATTCTGCGTTGCCAGTTTAGTCTGGTTTAGCAGATTTAAATTTCTTCCTCTATCAGCCATCAGCCTGGAAACTGAGTCCAAAGTTCAGTAGTGAATATGATAATTCGATTTATTTTGAATTGCTCATCTATTGCCGTAGTCTTAAAGATATATCTTCCTCTTTGACTAATAAAATTGGCTAATCGCGTAGGTTGTCTGTCAGTCGTGCTCGACATGGCTAATGCTACCAGATCTTGACTTATTACGTTGTCGAGACTCTCAAATCGAAGTAACAAATTACCACTACCAACCACACGAATTCGAATTCCATTAAAGTGAAGAATATTCTCAGCCATTATTTATTCATCACCAATGTAAGAGCCAGCACCAAATGGATCAGGAATCTTCACATCTTCTGTATCTGCTCCTGAACCAGTATATAATGTATCATTTGTCTTTCTTGACCCAACTTCAATTACATACATTCCACCAACTATAGGTGAAAACTCAAGAATTAAAAATGGACAAGATGCGGAATGACCATATCGCGCAGGAGTTAATGTTGCTACACCATTATATTGGCCAGCTTCATATTGAACTGCTGATAAAGTCGTGAGAACTGAGCCATCGCTAACTTTAATATTAATGAAATTTGAGAATCCAGTTGTGAGATGAATCCATGTCCAAAATGAAGTAGGATTATCAAGCGCGTGCGCGAGTTTCGTCGGAAAATGGAAATCGACCCCCGTAGCAAGAGTATAGGTATTTAAGGTCGCGCCAGCAGCAGAATAATGTTTAATAATATTATCTTCTGGACTATTCCTTCGATAACTAACTAATACTGTATCATCATCTAAGCATAACATCGCGGTTGCTGCATAGTTAGCTCCAACACCAGCAACCAAATCGGTTAGCATTACTTCATTAACTAAATCCCATCTTTTTACTGGAGTATTTGTGCTTCCACCTTGACCAATAATATATAGTATCGTTTCAGTGCTATTAACAGCTATATCTTGAATTCCAGCATCGGGTAATGTTTGGGTATCAGTTAGTATACCATTTCCATCGTATATCAATATTCGAGATGCTACAGCTTTAGGATCACCAACATAGAATATATCTACCTTGTTACTTGTAATTCTTAATTCTGTTCCCGGCGTAGTTTTAATGCTTGGGATACTACGAATTAATTCTAAATTTGCAGAATAAAGTTTAACACCATTAATTGAAATATCTTCAGTTAATATATTACCATTTCCATCTACAAGATTAAATGCGGATTCGCCAGCAGGAAAATCTTTAACAAATTTAGCTGCCGTAGCATCAGCAATTGACAATAATGCTAATGGAAATCCTTCAGTATCATCAGGAACGAATATTACTTCACTGCTGATAATTGAAGTTGTATGTCTAAGAACTGAAATTGTTGCTACTGATGTACTTGCAGAGAATGGTGGAACTAAATTGATGTACCAAACTTCACCTCCATTAACTGGAAATTGAGTTGGAACATTAGCTACTCCAGTTACAATAAATGATGTAACGGTGCTATCAGGACCAAAAATTATAGTTGTTGGCTGAAATGTAGATAAATTACCTAATATCCATGCGCCAATAACCGTGTCACCCGCTTGACCTGTATATTTTAACCAAAGAGGAAAAAAGTTAGTCTCCTGAGTTGAATTATATGGTAAAGTCGAACCAATATCAATAGCATATGCAGGATCAGCAGCCAATGGCAGATATTGTAATGTGCCGATCTCAGTCCAATTTGGATTAGTTACTACATTATCTGCTAAATTTGTGCGAACAATTAATGGACTATCTGCTAGTAATCCCGTAGTTTTGACTGCGGAAGTAATTGATGCATCTTCTGCCGCGCGCTCGGGTGCTGTTAATAAATTCTGCCAAACGCGCGCAAATGATACCGCGGTTCTTGTATTAGTTGGTAGAGCATCGCTTAGTAATGACTCAATCGCAAATGGTGAAGCTACCGAAAGATCACAAGTAAGAGTTCCGCAATCAACTTCATTTACTAATAGCTGAATAGTTTGTAAATTAGAATTATAAAGAAGATAACAATTTAATACAATTCCATAACTGATACTGACTGGAACAGTATCTAGTTCAATTCCTGATCCATCATCTATTGCCAGAATAATTTGAGCTAAGTTATCTCCAATAAATACTTCTATCCAAGGAGCATCATACGAACCGATAACTCCATTTTCTAAAAGTAATCCTACGCGATAAACTGATTGGGTAGGAGTATTAACATGCCAACTCCATCTATATGTCCAATCATTACTTGGATCAAGATAAGCTGGTATCCGTTTCAGATAAGCAGCATTAGTAGCGGAATAAATCATTTTATTTTAATCGACCAAAAGATACAATATAGAATGAATATCACAGACCAAAAGATCATGTATTGTATCTGATCACGGCGCAAGCTGCAAAGATCCGATAATGAGTTTTTCATCTGTGCTAAATAATGAGATAGTCGTTGGTTCAATATCAAATGTCCACTTAGTCCATTTGATATTCTTTGGATCAAATCCATTACTGTAATCACCCATGAAAATCATAAATAATGATGGAATGTTTACATATAATCTTTGATGCAAAACATCATTGTAAATTTCACATTCTGTTTCTAGCTCAGATCGCGTTAATCCTAACCAGAAATCCTTAACCTTCCAGCTAAGTTCAGGTCGCTGGAATAATCCATTGAAAAAGAATATTCCATTAAAATCGAATGTGACAAGAGTTTCTACGTTTGTTCCACCTTCATCATTATTTACTGTGCAAGTTCCATGTAATCCGGCACCGATTCCCTCATCAATTACTGTTACATCCCATGAAGATGGAACATCACCATTATCCTGAATTGCGAATGTTTTGTTGATTTGAAATATATAAAGTACATCTCTGTATACACGCGCGTTTAAGATAGCCATACCGCGCGCCTGAATAGGAATTAATCCATCTAACAGAGAAATAGCTTCAGGTTCACCAGGATACGAAATACCAATTAATCCGCCATCGCTATTAGGCGCGTACAGAACCATTCGATTATGATAAACTTCTAATCCATTTCCGGCTGGAATTTCTGCTACCAGATCAAGTAAATGACTAGCATCATCTAGCAATTCACCATCGAAGAATGATACTGTTAATGTGGTAGCAGTATTGTTAGTGATTTCGCCACCTGGAACAAAGTAGAAATTATATCCTCTTGTGTTCGGCGCCGCGGCCCATACAGCAGGATCAATGAATCGCGTGGCTACTATCCTGCGCGCGATTACGAATCCTGATGGGCTAACTGGAATATTCGTTAGATTTACAGATTGCGCGCCTGGAGCAGTTACAAATGGTAAAGTATCTGGTCCAATCTTAGTTAAATATCCACTATCTGTTTCATATACTACACCAAATACATGAATTCCAGCCTCAACATGACCAGCAGAACCAGAATTAGCTGCTGCAAGTGCACCATCAGCATCTTTTGGTGCTACTCCACCAGCCTTGCGTGCGGGAGTTAAATCACCATTGTATACATATAGAAATTCAGCTGTGACTATGATAGGAGTTATGAACGCACGGTTATTTATTGCTTGGTATTTGAAATCCGTGCAATTTGCTATGTGAAGTATTAAAGTGGAAGATGGAACATTTGGTAGAATATGGTAGAAATCACCATTTGAGTCAAGCGCGAGGAATCCTTGACCAAGAGTTATATTATAAGTATAGATTCTTACCAGATTTCCTTGACCATAAAAAGTATTTAATCCATCTCTTGTTTGGACTCCTGATTCAGTATACTCGACATTATTGCAATCGCTAAAATGATCGAGAGGTGTAGTTTCAGGATCTCCTCTCTGCCAGAATCCCATGAAATTTTCAATTGTGACTGGAGAATGATCTCTCACCAGCTACCACCTGTAGACTTATACGCGGCTCTGAAAGGTCGCCTGCGAGTAAATATTGATTGTCTACCTTTTGTACTAATCGAAACAAATCGAGTAATTGCACCTTCTGCAAAAGTATTTAATTCGTCGCTTCTGGTCGGATTTTCGCCGATGTAGCGCGCGCATAAGGCCGCGGTTCGATAACTAAGGAATGTTTTGCTATTTAGTATCGTCAGTGTATCACTACTAGTAGTCACAACAGCCACCGATTTCTTCACATATTGAACCTTAACCTGTCGTGATGTAGTCGCGCCAATGAATTCGATAATCTGATTAATCCATGCCCAATAGATTAATGATTCAGTCTTAATTACTGTTAATGGAAGAAATTCAACTCGAACCATTTGTGTATAATCATCCGTGGTTCCAGTCAATCGTTCATTAAGTGATTGGATTTCGATTAAATCCGTAGGCAAAGCAGGACCACCACTACCACCAATATTAGTCATTGCTGTGGTAATAGTTAATGCTGTGCTAACTTGATTGCTAGTGGGAATATTATTAGCTTCCATAATCTCATCTAACTCTGCAAGAGCTATATTGAGATATGGAATCTGTGCTACGTATGTAAATATGGTTTTAGCAGAATCATTTAGCAATGCTGCTACTGAATCCATTACTTCGGCTGCTGTCATTTCATGCCACCATCTTTACACCACAATATTCACAAATTAATACGACAGGATTAACTCTTTTCATTCGCGCGCCACAATCACAAAACCATCCTGCTAATGGCTCTTTCTTGGCTATTTCTTCAATTTTAGCCAAATTCTGCAAATTCCAAATTATACGTCTCATTGCAGCTTCAATTGCTCCAGCAGTCATATCATTCGTTATGATTTCTGGTCGAGCTTTTTCTAGTAGCTGCTCGATTAATTCGCGCGCATCAATGTTAGCTGGCGAATTGTAAGCCATGTTTCTTTGCCAATTCTGGATCTGCTATAGCTTTACACGTAGCGCAAATAGGATACAACGGATTACGCAATGCACCACATGCAACGCATCGAACCATTTCCATAACTTGCGCGTCAGATAGCCAATCTTTATTCGTAATATTCAATTCGCGCGCCGCCAATCGCGCATCATCACTAATTGATCTAGGATTACCATTTGAAGTAGCCCATAGGCTATCTGCCATACGAACTAGCAAAGCGAACCAATTTCTCTGTTTTTCTCTGGCAGAATCTAATTCCTTTTTATGCTTACTTTTTACTTCATCACTCGTTAGTGCGATACCAGGAATGAAAAAGATACCTGGCATATGATCTCCCATATTGCATCCAAGAAGACCATTTGCATAATCGACTACGATTGAATTAGCAATCTGAACAGAAGATGTAGGAATCTCAATAATCGAATCATCTTCTGGAATATCTCTCCACCAACTACTCGGGCCAACCACAAGAACAGCAGGCTTATCATAAGTTCCTGCCCCAATATCAAATATTCCTGGCTGGATTGTATGTTTTACTTCATGTATCTTCTTTGGAAAGATGCTTACCACCGTAGATTTATCAAATGGCGATACCGGAGTGGTAATTCTTCGCTTTCTATCAAGGAAGGGCAACATATCAATGCTTCACTTTCTCATAATTATGGGGAACAACAATAGCATCACCATGAGCTAATGCGTCACCAGTTGATGTTTCATTACCGAATAATTGAGCTTCTACTTCATTCACTCGCGCTTCGATTCCTTCACGAGTATTTAGGTCAGTTAACTTTTCTTTATACTTTGCGAGATTGGGTTTGCCTCTAACAGCATAAATAGCATTAATCACAAATTCTGTCATTTCCCATTTAGGTGGAAGATAATCTCCCTGATCATCTTGGAATACCCAAATAGGTTCATAACTTATTTTAGTTGTTAATTCTTTCGCGTGCATATCAGGTACAACTACTAGCTGTTCAAGCACATATTTCTGCTTAATCCAGCTATATTTTGGTAGTTCTACCATCATTGGTGTCAAGAGTTCGAATCCTTCTTTTGTGTAGTTTGTCAGTCTTTTCTCTATTTGATCGTCACTCCAAACTACACGCCACATGGGACTAAAGCTAGCAGTATCAATCCCAAAGTGTTCTCTTAGTCGCCTGTTCAATTCGGCTATCGTTTCGGTAAGTTCCATGATTACTTGTTCCTAATTGCGTATTTTAACCATTCAGGAGAAGATTTCTCTTTTCCACAAATGCAACGTGGACTAGTAGCATTCTTAAATGTATGATGAAATGGTCCACAAGGAGTATCAGTATCTTCAATTTCTATATGTCCCGGCCTAAATGAATAACTTTTTGTTAATGGATCATATTCATGAATTCCATTTACAATTTTGGTTCCCATAACAAATTACTTATCCAGCCAATTAACTTCTAAGTTAGTATACGCGTGCAATGCACCTTCTAAATGCGCGCGCCTGAATGCAGCATCAGTACCCTTACCATTCAATTCTGCAATTTGTTGACTAATGAATTGCTTCTGAGCTTCAATATTAGCTTTGAATGCATCTGCTTGCTTGTCTTCATAACCGTATATGAATTTGGTTCTTAAAATTGGCGTGGTGCTACTCTTTTTAATCCGAATACCACGACCATGCGCGACTCCTAACATATACTCGCAACCTTTTCGTTGGTCACGATATTCAGGAGTATCTGACATATCTACGCCATAGATACCAATTTCCTCGTAACCGTCATAAATAGCTAAAGCTAACATCATTTCTGTGCTACTAGTCCAATATGAATCAATCCATTGATGTTTACCGAGTTGTATTGCCCAAGGGAAGAAGTATTTAGTTAATTCGTCGAGTGGAAATTCAAGCGCGCGCGGTAATTCCTCAAGAGATTCTAAAGTATATATTGTGCCATCCCAAGTCTTGCAGAATTCTAATCCTTGAGGATCAGCTTTGGCTTCTTCCAATATAACTTTCTTCCGGTGAATATCAAACACGCGATCGAATCGAGGAAATTTATATTTAAGGATTTCGCCAATATTCTGAATCCAAATTTCAATTTCTGGATCATCAAATGGAGCTTCACTCCAATTTGTTCCATATCCGATTATTGCAACTTTTTTCATTTTGGTTCGCGCTTACCACACGCGCACTCAAAATGAGAGAATTGTTTCTTACCTTCAATCATTGTAATTTTCGGTTCTGTGAATTTATGATCGCAATTATTCTGTTTCACTCGTATCTGATGGCTTGGCATGATTTTACAAGTAATTAACACCAGTCCAAATATTAATCAAATTCTTGATTCTCTCACGATGCATATTTAACATATTAAGTTTATGATTAAATTCAGAATCATCATCAAACTGATATTCTGTAACCAATCCAAGAACAAAGAATTGTTTTACATCGAGATATAAACAACCAACTTTTTCCATCCAATTCTTAACATCATAAATCCACTTATTAAATTGTTTAATCCATTGTTTCAAATCTTCTTCAGTAAGTGGTTTATTTGCCCACAGATTATGAACAGCAAATTCATCCCATCTAGCAAGTCCCTCAGCAATCTTATGATCTTTAACAATTTTTCCTAAAGATGGAACCTGAACTCTAATTGGTTTATATTTGCTCTTTTCTCGAATAATCATATAACCTCAAAAATATGCGTTATTTTTCATGGAATACGCATCCCTCCACCTTGCTAGCTAATCATTGGGCAAATTAACTAGTAGATGCACTAAGTGGGTACCAACGTGAACCATCGTAATAGAATGGATTAATTCTTTGTTCTACCAGACCGAACCCTTTAGCAATATTGCCTGCTGTGCCAATACCAGAACTAGACATCACAATTGCAGCCGAACTTGCTGGCATGAAATACAAGCAGCCAGTAAATCCGGTATATGGTGCATTGATATTCGCAATAATCAATCCACCACTCGTTGATCCATTGATTCTATTCAAATCATAGATAGGAGTAATCGCGCCAAGAGATGTTGGAGTGATGAATCCTGTCTTAATTTGAACAGAATCACCAAATCCGAACATTTTTTGCCAGTCTACTTCATTTGCCATTTTCTATCCTTTTTCTTATTTTCGCTAATGTCATTAGCTAGCGTTTGATGGATACCATTTGCTTACTGATGGGTCATAAACAAAAACAAACAGTTTATACCTAGTTAGCGTGCTAGCCAATGCAATATTATCAGTCACTCCAGTTACCCCCACTGAGCTATCAGTGTTAATAACATAAAGTGGACCAATAAGATAAGGACTAACGGTAATAGTTTCAATTGTCGTATTACCAGTAATCCTTATGAAGTTACCTCTCGGAGTGATTACAGTAGCAGATGCAATTACCTCGAATGCAGGAGTTACAAATGCGCGTGCTGCTGTATTTAGTTGAGGAGCAAATCCAGACATATTTTTCTCCTCTTTCAGTAACCAGTTGGAACGGCCAAACCGTAAATGTACGAGCACCCGGCAGGATTATTCACAAATGTTTGCATTCCAACTACCATGTAGAAGATGTCAGCAGTTGCAACGCCACCACTCGCGCCTCGAATTTCAAAGATTTTCCTACCATCAGTCGTATAAAAACCGATAGGAAGAATTTCTCCTCTGCCCCAGACATTATCTGAAACAAAGTCAATTCGAGTTTTATCCCAGTTATAGCTCGTCTTAACTGGCGCGCCTGCCATTTGCATATTATCGCCAAAATACATATCTAGCGATTCATCTTTGGCAGCTTTGTGAATAATACTAACGAGTTGACCGATTTCCTCGTAAGCATTAGCCTGAGCAGGATGCATCCAAGCACGCGGATTGAAATTGTTGTCAATTCCAATTCTATTGCCAATTTTGTTGATTGCTAACCGGGGGAGAGGCAAAGTTAGCGCGCTTGACGAAGCATTGACAGCATTAGCTCTGATTTCAGGTGTGGCGCTTCGTGAAAATCCCAACCATGTTCCACTCGAAGAATTAGAATCATGGTAGGGAACCCCAAAAAGAGCAGGAAGTGATGTAGGAGAACTAATACCAGAAACTACCAACAAATCGCCTGCTGTAGAAGTTGCGATAGCTGGAGTTACCGAAATAGTTTTATTTTCCACATCCCAGAATGTAATCAGTCCTGATCCTTTATTTGTTGCAAGTGTTGAATCAAATACTTGAATGGTCTGGCCGTATCGAACCAAGCGCGCACCAAATCCATCAGTAGTCAGAGTATAAGTATCAACACCTGCCGCCGTAGCAACCGTTGTAACAGTTCCTACAACACCATTACCTGATCCCATTAGCTGTGCATCGATTTGTCGTTTCAGTTCATCCAAAGCGCGCGCTGTAAATCGCCGAACCGCGCTAGTAATAGCTTTCCGGTCGCTATCAGTAGCCCATTCTGTTAATTTCGTGTATTCAATATTCTCTGACATGAATACCGCTTGCAGAACTGCCTTATCGAATGTTTGCGCGCCACCTCGTCCAAGATCACCACCATCAGCATTGAAATACTGAAATGATCCACCGGGACGAATTTCAAGTGGAATGCGCATTTGTCGATTGCTAATCTTTTCTACATCACGTTTCTTAATATTGGTGTAGAATCGATCGTCGTAGTCGTAGAGTGTTTGCAGCTTAGGGATCACGCGCTCCAATTCAAGCGCGACGACCTGAGTTTCACTAGCAGCCATAGTAATATTATCCTTTTTACTTTTTGAACATATCAGCAAACTCTGCTAATTTGTCCATTACTTGTTCATCATTTAAGCCCATTGCTCTAAATCCCCTAACGAGAGTAATTTGATCATCAGAATATCCCAAATTACGCAATTGAGTCATCAAGTTTGCTGTGTTCTTTCTCCAAGTTTCAACACATTCTCTTATTCGAGATTTTCGTCTTACTGACATTAACGGATAGATAGTCATCATCCATTCAATAGCTCTAGAACCATTAAGAGTTATCCTATAAATGTCTTTATAGGTCTCTTTTCTCTTATCTTTACCTATTTTAATAGATTGTGACTTATCTACCAATGACCTAACACGTTCAACTACATCCAAATCAGTCATTTGTAGGGTGATCATTGGACTTCTTTTTCCTACATTAGTAAATCCAAAATGTCCTTCACCCTCTAGGATTCCTGCTACCCACGCAATTTCTTTAACTGATGTAGACATAATCAATCCTGCGCAAGAAAGTCTTGATAACTCATGCCCTTTGGAACTGCTGCCTTATCTTTCGATCCACTTTGTCCGCTACTACTTCTACCAGGCGGAACTGGTCCTTTTTTATCTCGCTGTTCATCACTATCTTTACGCTTTGTAACTGATAGGCCGCGCAAAGCCTCATTTCTTGTGCGCTGAATTACATCGCGTAATAGTGACTTAGCTTTATTCAAGTATGCCGAACGAATATTATCCATCGCCTGTCGATTATAATTTGTCTCAGCCGCTTTTCTCCAAAGCCCGTCATAGTGCGCGCGAAATCGAGTATCTTTATCGATTAATGATTTGACTAGACCTAATGCTTCATTAGTAGCTGTTTTCTTCACATAATCAGTCATATGGTTCTTCGGGTCCATATTTATGCTGATTGTGCTTTTGAGTGCATTCTCTACTCGCGTGCTAATCGATTCAACTGCGTTATCTAATCTTTCCCTAGCAAATTGTTCTCTTTCTTTCTTTAGGCTATCACTTTCGGGTGATTCGGCCTCTTTAGAGAATCGCGATGGAGCATTAACTTGAGAATTGCCAAAAATAAATTGATTCAGAACAAGAGCAGCATTCTGCAATGCTTCTTTTGAATTTTCATTGCCAATAGTAGCTGCTTCTTGCAGCATTCCATTAGCTGCTTGCCTAATTACGTTACCAACTACATGATAATATGCACCTTGATCAACTTTTAGTAATGCAGGAAGATAATTATCTACAATTCTTCCATAAGCTTTCTGATCCGTATCTTTTACTGCTTGTAATACAGATTCTGTGCTGCCTTTGAATAGTTCTTGCTCGAATCTTTGTAAAGTCTGTGCTCTTTCGACTGCTTCTTTAGCATCTTCTACAGTCGGAAATACCTCTGCATACTGCTGTTCTCGATAATATGCTTTTTCAAGATAAGGAAATTTCTTAAATAAATCCGGGTAAGCAGCTAGAATTTCTTTCTTTCTAACTGGAGTAATTAATTCATCGATTTCTGTTGGTTCTTCTATCTCTAATTCTTCTTCATCATCTGTTTTATCAGATTCTTCATCTGATTCTTCTTTTGCGACAAGTTCTTCTTTATCTGCTTTTTTGTCAGCAATTTCATCAGATTTCTCATCCGACTTAAGCAGATCAACAGCATCGTCCTCTTTATTGAGGATTTCTAGCATTCCTGTTTGATCTAGCGGTTCAGTTGACTCTTGATTGCTCATTTCCGCTTCTTTTCATTGGTGCTGCAATTGGTTGATTTTGTGGTCCAGTTCTATCATTTCCTTTTACTTGCTGTGGACCTTGACCCGATTGCGCGCCAGATGCAGCATTAGCAGCATTCATCTGCATCTGAGCTTGCATTATCTTTACATGACGTTCCATATGTAACAGAACATTTTGATAACCACTTTCATTCTCGACGCGCGCTAGCCGACCGGCATCAGATATTGCCCAATTCTTACAAATATCCGCATGTATTCCATTATTATCGATCATCGGGTCAATATCTACTGATGGCGATGGCTGACCATCCTGTCCTGGTATTGGCGCAGATGCTAATAGCTGTTGAATTTCCTCATATTGTTTCGTGCGATCATCATTACCAGGAATTTCGAAATCTGTCAGACCGATAGCTTCTTTTAGCAAATCTAGATTTCTAGGATCAGATAGTGCTTCCATTACAAGAGGATTACCAGCCTGCATTAGCTGCATAATCACATCTTTTTTCTGTTGCCATGTTGCAGGTAATTGATCGCTAGCTTCTAATTCGACAGAACCAATTTTACCCATTAATTCCGCTTTGCGCACGAAAACATTTACAAAGTTACCCGATTTATCTTGCGATACGTAACGCTCATCATCAATAACTTCTTTGATGAACATCGGGATAACTTTACCAAATATCTCTTTCCACCAGATGCATAGCATTTTCCACGGAGTTTGTAATCTCTGTAATGCTTGCGCCCTACTCATCGCGTACTGAGCAGCAGTTTTAGATGAATTAGGCGCAGCACCACCGAATAATGATGGAAGCGCGCCCGTAACTAATTGACCTAATTCTTGAACCTTTTCACCAAATGGTAATACTTCGCCACTCAATGAAGCAGTCTTAACTTGGAAAAATGCATCACCTAATGCTTTACCACCTTTAGGAGTAGCGGGATAAATCGCACCCGGTGCTACTTCTGTCTGACTGTATTCATTAAAATTAACTACTCCGGGATCAGCGAATGTCTGTGGTATTCCATGCTCAATGGTTTGTTCGATTAGTGATACCAAATCATTCGTAATATCTTGCACCGAAATCAGAAGTGAACCAAGAGGATCATGATGCAGGTAATCAGATAACGGATTCTGAGTTAAGGTCCAACAATCATCTAATGATTCATTCTCGCAATCTGCAAAATCGTCATTAACAAGGATTACTTTCGCGCCATCGGGAAATTTCTTTTTCAGATGCGCGCGGTCATCTTTATCATTTATCAGATTGAACGAACTTGGCCTAAGCCAATTATTACGTATTGTTACTGTATCGCGCGGATAATCACCTCTATATTGAGTGGATAACCTGCCCCACTGTTCATAAGGATCTGTACTTCCAGTACTTCCACCAGGAGATATTCTATTTTGCCCAACATACTTCTCGACAAGATGTTCATACCGTTGAATTGCATTTGTGTAGTGAGTATCATAACTGAAAATCAAATATGGAATATCACTTTGTTTCATCGCATAATTTGGAACCTTTACATACAAACCACCATAAACTTCCATGCAGATACGAGTTTTTGGTTGTTTTGTAGTTCCAATTATACGTGTTACGATTATACGGCGCGTACGGTATTCAGGATCAATTTGCTGAAGGCACTCAGGACAGACATACTCACCAGAATTAATTAGATCGTGCGCGAGAACATCACTATCATCAGGCATGAATTCATCTTGTTCCATTCCTGATAATTCAATATCTGGTTGCTCTGCATTGCATAGTGGGCATACTTTATAAGTTTGATCTTCTTCCTGATCTTCTTCTTTTGGAATTTCTACTGTTCCGTAGGATTCATCTTCTTTGGGATAGCTGTAGCAGGCTATTAATCCTTCGGTGCAATATATGTAGAGTGCGTGAAGCCACAAGAGTGTGACATTGTTATGACGGGATATGAGTTCGGAGATTTTGTCTCCTGCTTTAGCAGTGGCAAGGTCGAGACTATTATCGGCATCATCAGGGAAGCATTTAATTCCGGGAGTTGTAACTGACAGTGCAGCAATAATTGATTCCAAATAGGCGCGGAAAACATTAATTGGTTTATCATAATATGCATTATCCTGCGCGCTTCCGCTTTCCTGAGTTCTATCAAAAACGCGCCAATCATGTGCGACTTCGCTATACCACAGACGCTGAAATCCCTGCCAGTAATATTTCAGTCGCTTCCACTGCCTAATCTGCCGATCGCGCACAAATTTATCTTCAGCTTCATAGTAATCGCATAGCTCTTTTAGTAGACGTTGAGTTCGATCATCAACTTTCATTTTTTCTTCACAGTCAACTTCAATTTAGGCAATCTTAATTTTGGTAGTTTTTTGAGTTTCTGATATTGCAATGATTTAACTGATGGTCCCATTCCGGCCATGATTAATACCTAATTCGGGACGGATTTTGAATTTGACTAGCAAATGATGGACCTGATCCAATTGGAGATTGCTGTCCTGTATCTGTGTTAGTAAATCCACCACCTAATTGCATTCCGGGAGCCATGAATCCCGATCCTATACCATTACCAGGACCATTAAGTAACTGTTGCATCATAGGATTACTTGGTCCCATCTGATTTGGTGGCATCTGATTTTGTGGTGGCGGTATCATCATTTGTGGTCCTGCTCCACCTTGTAATTGCACATTTGGACCAGAAAAATTTCCACTTCCTGAACTCATTGCCATTGGAGGTGGCAAAAATTGATTTCCCATACCGGGTTGAATACCGGGACTAAAACCAGAATCACGAGGCATATTAGGACCAATAGGATTACTTGGTGGCATCCCCGGGAATTTTGGTTGCTGTTGCATTCCACCTGGAGGAAAATTCAATCTTGGTTGTGGAATTTGTCCTGCATTTCCTAATCCGGGATTACTTGGTCCCATTCCGGGATATGTTTGTGAGGGTCTACCCGGATACATTGAGCCAATATTAGGTCGTGGTCCTATTGGCATTGTGGTTTCATTTGCGCCGGGATACATTGAGCCGCCTCTACCACCATCATTCCACATATTCGATCCACCACCACCAAATCCGCCCCCAAAATTATTCTGACCACCACCCAAAAAATCATTCATTTCTTACTCCATTTCATTCTTTTTTCTTTTGGAGTCTTCTTAACAAATTCCTCTGCTACTTCTTTACTTGGTCCTGCTCCGTTATAACTTTTTGCACCACTGGCCATAGCGCGCATAAAGTTAAGTTGCTTAGCTGATTTAGCTGGCATTTTCAATCCCCAATTTACTTTCTAATTCTTCTGTTAGATTTTCTTCAGCTTTATCTTTAAGAATTGCAGCCTTAACTCTATCCTCTTGCTCTAACATTTGCTGCCTAACTCGAAATGGAACATGACTAGTAATCGGCTTAAATTCTTTTTGCTCAACTTCCGTGCGCGGTTCAGACGGCTGATTAATCGCGAGCAAAGAATCGAGTAATGATTTATTATTCCGTCTTTCTTGTTCAAGTAGATCGCGCAGGAATTCGCAATTCATGCATCGATCATTATCTACCCATAACCAATTCCAAAACTTTTTAAGCATAATTTGACCTATGCTTATATCTTGCGATTGGTCGAACGCGCGCTCGATCAAGAGCTTCTAATGCTTGCGCTTTTCTAAACAAGAAATTATAATCTTGATTCGCTTCGAATTCTTTAATTATCTTTTCGTGCGCTTGTAGTTTTTCGAATTCACTTGTGCTTTCGTTAAAGTATCTGTCACATTCATCCAACATGTAACGAATACCATCATAAGGATCATCGCCATCAAATTCTGCAACATCTTCTTTTTTCACTCCGTCTGCACCTGATTTCTCATATGTGCAGGCTTTGATAGCATTAATTAGAAGCTGACATTCTTCGAATATTTGAAGTCTCGGTAAATTATCTTCTTCCACTGATTTTTGAAACTTCATCAGATAATTTCGATAACCAGTCTCGCCGTAATTCCTAAGATTCCACATCGCAACTTCTTCATCGTATATCTCCTGCTCATGAACAGGAACATACTTTGGTTTCCATCTAAGATATTCATGAAGAAGAATCTTACCCGCAACGCGCGAACCAGGAGAATTATTAGTTAATTCTACGCTTCGGCCCAACGCATCATCAATTTGCTGTTGAATAGTATGTTCTTGACCGCGATCCTGTCCAGCAGATTTACATACTTTAATCGCGCGTGGATTTTCTCTTTCTACTAATTCTTTAACATATGGTGCCCAATCTTCTATCTTGGTTTTCTTCCATGCCATTTCTCTATAAATATAGACTCGTTTAGTTGGCGATATTGCACCACAACCAACCCAAGTCATAGCATGGAATCCCCAATCAATTACATAGATCTTAGGCCACCAATCAGGAATATCGAATTTTGGAATTACATGGATTGCATTGGGATATTCTCCAATCTCATCCGCGTAATGTCTGTCTCTAAATTCTTCAAACACCTGGCCTTCGTAAGCCGACCAATCCCCATATTTTTTAGCTCTTTTTTCGGCTTCAGGAAGAACTTCCAATCCCGTTGCATATTCTTGATTAACTTTAGGATTATCAGCAAGGGTTGAAAATATAAAAATTCGTTTATTTCCCGCTTTTCCATGGATAATCTTGCTACCACGAGGCGCGGGATCAATGAATCTTTTCTTTACCCATGAATGACCAATATCACCAGGCATACCGGCACCACGGATTAATGCGGGTAAATCAGGAGATGATGATCTAACACGAGAAAAACCAATATAAATGTACATCCACTCCGTCAGTGTTTGTATTTCATCGGGCAAAAATAAATTGATTTCCATTGAGTCATATTTATGCACGGAATCTTCGTGCTCAATATGACCGAAAAATATTAACGCACCTGCACCTTGGGGAGATTTACTATGATTCATTCCGCTGGCTTTAGTAAATTCCCAAAGTAAATCTGCTTTATTAAATTCTCCACCGAACGCGCGATATAATTCCCTACTACGGGGAATAATTTCTGCTTTTAGTTCACCATATGTTCTTCGAGTAAAGAGTGCTTTAAATCTTGGATATCGTATGAATTCACGTACAATAGGAAGCATCATTAAACATTCTGACTTACCTGGGCCAGCACTACCACCGAACATAGCTTCTCTTAAAGTGTCTGGTAATGCCAGAAATCTTTCCTGCGCCTTACTAATAGGTCTCCATTCCATTTTTTAGTTTGATGGAGTGAAATTATTAGTTCCACTCCATTCAATCATAAATTATGAATTAGCAGCCACCGCAGTAGCCAATTCATTATTAGCTGCATCAATCTCATTAACAGATGCAGTAACAGCAGCCGCGACACTAGCAGCAGTAGCATTAGAATCTGCCAATGCAGCGTCAACCGCGGCCTGAATCTTAGCTGTAATTCCATTAATTACAGCAACAGCAGATGCGATAGTTCCTCGAACTTTAGTAACTTCAGCAGCAAGAGCATCGGTTTCACTTGACATCTTTTTTCTCCTTAGCATTATTAACAGCATTTTCAAGAATTTGACGACCTTCTTCCAGACTAGCAATTTGCTTTCCTACCTCCTCATCACTTAGCTGACGAATAAACACACAAAATTTAATGAATTCTTCGAGTGAATTAATTTCGAATTTGAATTTCATCTCGCCCTCGGAATTGGAATATCACCAACTCCAAATACCTGCAAAAGATAAAGAATTACACAGATAGCAATCACAACCAATATTCCAGTTTTGAATATCTGTGGCATTGGAATATAAGTTATGATTAAGTAAACGATGAATCCAATAATCGCCAACGTCAAAACTAAAGCAATCATTTTATCCCCAATCCAGTAAAGAATTCACGCCACTTCTTCATATCTTCTAATTGCATCTTAGCATATTCAGCGCGCACTTCGGGTGGTTGACTTTGAATCGAAAGTATCATCAGATCGATAATTTTGCTGCCTAGATTCAATGCCGCAGTTATTGGATCCATTTGTCACTAGCAGCATTAATTCCCGCACCAACCAAGCCACCTACTAATACATCCGTAAGGTAGTGCTTATTAGCCGCTGTTCGAAGATATGCCGTGCTAAAACCGAAATAAAGACATTTTCCTGAACAAGAGAATGATAGTGCTGTATGTTCGCTGTAGAATGATTTATTATCGCTTTCATCAGGTCGCGTTCTGTGTACAATTTTCTTGACCAATTCTGAAATGCCGATAATTGATCCATCTTTAATTCCCATTCGAATTAGTGCTCGTTTTTTCTCGCTATGATTAAGAGAATTATACAAATCGATACCCAAGCTAGCAGAAACAGTAAGATAGGATATAACATCTGCTGCTCGCTGATTATTATGCCATGCTAGGTCGGGATCTAACTTAGTCGATTGCGCGCTTACATTTGTCGAAAATGCGACGAGAAGAATTCCTAACGCGATGTGCTTTTTCAATTCTGAGATTTCTAAGCGCGCACTCTCTAATTCTTTTCTCAATGCAGCTAATCCGCCATTAGTAGCTTCATGTATATTATCTAACTTAACTGTATTAACTGATTGATTATCCATCTGCTTTGATTCAATTCGATTTTGACTCTGTTCAATCTGATTTAATTTCCTTCCCCCATAAATAGCATCAATAATTAATTTACCAAATGCTCCTACTGCAGCTATAACTAAAAGAACCGATTGAACATCATTCCACCATTTCATATCAGTAGCTAAAATTTCCGCTATCACCAGCAGGCAAAGTAACAACTACCACATTACTTCGTTCTCTAACCGATGTAACGCCAGATTGATCTCTACCATTACCTGCGGATACAAGGAATCCCATAGCATCACCGATTTTAGGCAAGTAGAGATTAAGATCGCCCCATCGCGACGAGTAAGCCCAATTAGTATGAAAATCTGTTAGAATGGGCGCGCCCGTATTAATTCGTCCTTGCCACATTTGAATGAAGGCCGCGCCACTAATATGACCGTTGTAATATGCTAATGCCCATACTGTATATTGAAAGTTATCGGATGATGGTGGGGGTTGGGTCATGAATTTCCAATTATCTGGTACTGTCCGGTCAAATTGGAATGATAACCCCGGAAGTGCGCCGTTAGAAGGGCGCATAGTTATTTGTTTAATCGCTAAAGTAATAGGCCATGAAGCAATATCGGTAGGAGATGAATTGACTGTCACTGTTGACATATCAATCATATCCTGTCCTGCTGGTGGAGGATTACTACCACCATTGCCACCTCCACCACTCGAACTCAAAATTTCAAAAGTAAAATCCTGCGCGACTGGCAATAGTGGATTGTCCGATAAACGAACTCGATAAGTTATATTAGCCATTAGATAAGTTTACCATTATGAATTGCAATTGAATTTAAAGTAACTGAACCGGCAACACTTAACCAGAATGCTAATTTAGGATGAGTCTCATGCATTCTTAGCAATGCATATGAAGTTACAGCAGCTAACCCCATCTTAAATGTTCCTGCCGCGAATGGTTTATCTATGAATGGCGCGAATACGGGATTAATTTCGTGACCTAAGCGCGCGCCTGTAACATACATTGTAGTGCTCAAATCTGCACCAGATGCTGCTATATAACTACCAATCGCGATATGAGTTAGCTTGCCATCATTTGATTGCGCGCGCGCTTCGCTTGCGCATAGAATCAGAAACAAAACCAATAACATCTTAATCATTAAATACCACATCTAAAAGTTAATACATAATTCGGAGGCCGCCAAATTGCTGACAATTCAAACCATCCATTCATTTGCATTAATTGTTCTGTTTGTGCTTTCTGAGAATTTCGCACTTGTAATACTTGAATAGAACCTATGGGATAACTCTGACTCCCGTACGTGCAATTGGTGGAAGCGCGCGTCCGAAAGGGTTACTCGCTGCGCTCCTGGGAGAAGTTAATCCTCTATCATCTGTTACTGTTACTGTTAAAGTATAATTACCTGGTATAACTGGCAATGCTAAAAGGAATGGACCCTGATCAAAGATGCATACTTTACCGACGTTAGTAACATCATCGAATTGCAATCTTGTAGGATTGTATGTTGCTGCAGATACCGGATTCTGATTACATGATGCTGGAGTTATAGTAAATGAATTAGAAGTAAATGGTGATGGCGCGCCCTGATTAGAAATTTCTACTAGTCCATTGACTAATGATTGCGCGCTCGCTTTAACCGCGTAAAGCAACAAAAGAATTACGATGCAAACAAAGCAACGCATAAAATTAAGCACCATAACTAACAAGTAATCCATCCTTAAATACCGCTGTTTTACCTACCAAATCACCAGTAGTTATTGATGCTGCAATACCAGATGAACCATCAGATGATTTGTATGTAGTTGCCTGCAAAGTAATTGTTCCACCAGAAGGAGGAATAATTGAGAAATCAGGAGTATTACCATTTGTTAATGTGGCAAATGTTGAATAGGCTGCACCATCTACATCATATGCTTGAATAACTGCTGTATGCGCCGTCGTGGTGTCGGTCTTGAGAGCTAATCCATTCCCAAGGACAATAGGCACACCCGCGATCACGGTGCCCGTTGTGCCGTTGGCTGTGAGATAACTCGTCGTCGTGCCTGCGGCATCGCTGATTTGTACATCCATTTGGCCGTAGATGTCCGAGCCAACGACACTTGATACGCTGAACGACAACGCGGAGGATTGCACGAAAGTATTGCTGGTGCGACCTTTTACGGTAATCAGCCCCAACAGATTTCCAGCGGTGCTTGCAGTAGGAGCCGCCGTAGTGCCATTGGACGAATAGAAAAAGAGGATTGGCGCACCAGTGTTGGCGTCATCAGACCCCAGATAGATCGCCGCGCCTTGCCCAGCCACATTTGACCCCGCACGTATCCCCGGATTTTGTGTTGAGGCGATATCAGCGTAGTTGACGCCAAAACTTGCCACATCTGCGGTCTTGTCGTAGACAAATCCCGCATCACACCCCAGCACCCCCGCATCATTAAATAATACTTGAGTGGTAGCACCACCAGTAATAGGAGTAGAACCTACAATTAGACCATCAATACTAAATGATTGATTAATCCATTTAGATTGCGCGGCACTGTACGTCAGAACTTGATTGTCACTAGGAGAACTAATATTAGTATCTGTTAATGATGTAAGAAGCGATGCTCCAGTTGTAATTCGTTTGGCAACAAGAATTACACTAACTGTTGATCCACCACTATTTGCGCTAACCCTTGCCCGCACGAATAATGCTGAACTGCTAACCGTTCGAATTTCACCCGTAGTAGCTGTACTGGTATCAGTTGTATTCCAAGTGCTATTATCATTACTTGTTTGTAGTAATACAGTCAATGATACAGGAGCAGTGCCTAATACTACTTGCCAAGTAAGCGATGAAGCAGCAGCAGGCATTGCGAATGCAGTTCCATTCTGAACACCTATTGCTGCTGCATCGATTGAATTACTTGGTTGTCCTAATTGTAATGAATTCATTTTATTTGCTTTGCTTACAAAACAGGATATATGGCGCGCGCTTCAGCGAATCTGATTAAGTTCTTCAGGACTCGACAAACCTAAATCAGTAAGTAATCGTTGCTGTTCATTATATAAATCGATATTCTCTAACTTCTGACTAAGCTGAATGATTTGTGCATTCTGCTGTGCTATGATTTTCTTTAATCTGTGATTCTCTACTTTTAATTTTTCTATGTCTGTGTATTGCTTTGGTTCTTGCTTAGCCAAATAATGAGTATCATCAAGAGATTCTAAATTCATTTTACGTGCATTCTTATCAATATCATATAGGGGTTGACGCATAACTTTACCATTCTTAGACATGATTTTTAATTAGGTAATCCCGCAACATTAACAATTGAATTCGATCGATTTCTTCTTCTGCACTTTTAACTAAAACATGATTAGCTATTGCAGCTCTTGCTTTTTCTAGAATCTCTTTCTCGACTTGTGTTAAAGGTTCGATCTTAATCTTATCTTTATGAATAATTATAGACGGTTTCCATTCCATGCTACGCCCAAATGTCATTCGTAATGAATACCAACTATGATATTATTTATTTCTGACCATTCGAATGATTTGTACTGACTTAGCAATTTGAGATAAGGATGATTCCATTGATGAAAGATTTCATTATGTCTTTCGCTATTCGGTTCTTGAATCACTACTAATCGCGAGCTAAGATTAATCATTGTGTCAAGCGCGCGCTCAACATCGTCTGGCGCGAATAGTGAAAGAACTGAAGATGTGAATACTAAATCGAAAGATGGTGATGGATTGACGATGTCGAATATAGATACGTTAATTAATTTGATTCCCTTGGCACGAGTAGCGAAATCATCTAGTACTTCTTTATTAATATCTAATCCTGTATAATCGATGCTTTGGTCAAATGCTGAAGCAAGTCGATCATAATTAGGCCCACAATGACATCCAATTTCGAGAATTGAATCAAAGGGTCGATAGCGATAAAGAATATCGATTAGATTATCGCGGTATGATTTATTAGCTGATTCAAGATATTCTGGTGTCTTATCAGGTCGATATAATGACCAGAAGTATAATGATTCGTTCGTTTGTGGGTTCATTTCTTGCTAATGACTCTGCGCGATCCGTCGTAAATCTCGTGCGGGAATCTACGATTCCTGACTCGTAGTTCAAACTGTACGCGGCACTTCGTGCCGTAGTAAGCGCGCATACTATAGAATCGGAGTTGCTGATTTAGTTACCCAAAAATGAATCAATAATCGTTTACCAATAGGTCCATGTCGTCCATGCCACCAACAATTATCCATAATTAGTGCTTCACCAGCTTTAAGATCAACTTTAAAATCAATATTTTGTCCATCTCTACTTACAGTAGTAAAACAAGGTTGATCATAGTGAACACAATACATGCCAATTATGTCTACGTTTGGTCGTTCCACATACTTACCCTATTGCATATCAGCAATAGCTTTAGTATAAATTCCATCACGATGTAATGGAAGATCCACATCTCTATGTGCTGTTCTAACTGATTCATCATCTGCTTTTGCAAATGAACCTACCATTTGAATTTCTTGTGGTGTGCCTAAAGAAGACATACCTACCAAAAATTCTTCAATTGATAATTGCTTTATTTCATATGGGGGATTAAAAGTAAACATAAATTATTCATTCACAGTAATAACTTCGAATTCACTTTCCTCGCGCATATGGGGCCGATAAACCACAACTTTAGTACTGTTATCAATCAATGGACCATTTGGTTCCATATTCTTTACAACAGCCGACATATCTTTAGCTATGCCTGCCAGATCGCGCACTTTAGCACTTACGAGTTTATCTGGTGTAATTTCTTTGAGCGCCATCATTAGTCGTGATCGCGCTCTACCAGTTATCTTTTCTTTTATGCGATTAGTATGATCTTGCAGGTCATTATCGGGCGAGTTATAACTTGCGGTGCTAGTCGCGCCATGCTTATATGCGCTTACTGAGGAAGGACTTACTCCGAATGTGCGTGCTATTTCTGATCCCGTACCAGCTTTATTAATCGCTTCTTCGGCTATGATTTCTCTGATGCTAACAGGAATTTCGCGCGCAGCGCCGCGACCGCGCACTATATCAATGACTTGTCCGTTCGGTTCATCATTAATAATACCTAACTTAACTAACTCGCGATTGAAGTCAGAATCATTAACTATACCTAATGGCATGATCTGCACCTAGTTATATAACTATCTTGTATATTAAATCCCGTTTAGTGATGTTCAGCGAAGAGGCTCCCGCCCAACTGAGCTATCCTACTCGCTTTGCTTCAAAATGTCAAGTAAAATCGATGGAAGATGAACACTTGGTTCAACAACTAATATTAACTATACTATGTAGAACCTATTATATGGTACCTTAAATATATTCACACATCTAGATTTGCAAATAGAGATCGGTCAATATTCGCCCTTGGATTCGCTCTGATGGTACCTTCCTGGATGCATGGTAGGGGGGTCAGAGTAATGACCGGTTTATAATCATTTAATATATTTTTTATAAACATTTTATGTATTTACTATTGACATTGCATTTCTCAATGATATGCTCAGTGAAACGCAGCTTTCACAGGAGACACGCATGACGCATATTTGGATTGTTCAGACGGATGCAGGATACGTGCATTGCGCATTTACGACATTTCTGACCGCGCAGGCATTTTGCAGATTGCATCCCGCATACCAAGTGAAGATGATTCCTGTCTTCACGCATCAACCGGAGTAATTATGAAACAGATACGATTCATAGTTGAACCATCGAAGAATACATTTAGTGGATATCACGTAGTCATTAAATGGACTAACGATGGATTCGGCTGGCGTTCTGCATCGTTTACCAAATGGGAAGCTGTCATTAAGTTTCTTGCTATTAATGAGACTGACGATTTCTCGTTCATTGTTCATTCAGAGGTATTATGAAACTCACTGAATGCCCCTGACATGCTTTGTCCGATATCAGAGAATACTTCCAGCGCAATCAAGCGCGAATGCGAGGTGCAGCAATGAAAGAAACATTTATCAGTTCCAAGGAAGATTTGCAGTGGCTGAGAGAGACACATTTGAAAGGATTAGATTTACCTCTATTTGAAGCAGCAATTTTGGAAGGTAACGAAGATTGCCCGACGAAAATTAGTCTTTACAAAGTAAACGATGTCAGATGCTATCCCACAGTTTTAGTTCCTGATTCCACTAACTATGTAATTAGTATTATGGGGGACTAATGAAAATCATTGAATGTCCCATCTGTGATGCTACCCAAGATGCCACGCGAGAGCATTGCCAGTATTGTGGCGCGCGTCGTGTATTCCTAGCCGGTCATTCGTTCGAGCCATGTAAGACTCGCGAAACGAGACAGAATGAGAATCGAGTAGAATTAGTGCGCGCATTTCGTAGCGATTTAGCATTCTCAGTCGCGCACTAAAATATCAAAAGGCCGGTCTGGGTTAAATTCTCCAGAACCGGCCTTTTTCTTGTCTAACCGCGCGCTCTAACTTCTGATATTATCCCTTCAACGAAGCAGCTGCGTCACTCTGAGCCTTAACCAACTTGTAAGCATCCGCGTAAGCAATACCGTGCATTTTGACCAAACTCTTAGCCATACTATCGAGAATGTAATCAGCAGAACTAGTATCCGGCTTCTCGATTCCGGCCGCTTGCAGAGCCTCAGTTGTGGCCTTTGCGCGCGCTGCCGCTTTGCGCTTTGCGTTTACGACTTGCAGAATATCCGCCGGTCCAAGTTTTTCGTCGTCTGGGATTTCGTCGACCTTTTCGACTGCCTGAAATTCGCCACTGAAGTTCACAACCGAAGGCAAAACCTTGCCATAAGCCGATTCAACGGTGCCCTTGAATGTCTCTGTCTTCATGCTGTCCTCACTTTCGAAGTGACTTGATTGCCACTAAAAGAAGTGTATCATAGGTCGGTTGACTTGTCAAGTGGGTCGTTTGGCTAATAGTTTCTGGAAAATCGAAGTCAATAGGACAGATTCGGCCGAGTTACGGCCTAGCTACGGTCTTGCCAGCGGAGTCCGAAACTCGACCTAACCCCTTTCAAGTCAACAACTTAATCGACTCCCTCTCTCCCAGGGGGTCACCCGACCAACCGAGGGGTTTGGTGGTTTTGGGGGTTTTGTTAGAAAAATGTTTATTTTTTTTTTTTTTTTTTTTTTTTTTTTAAACTTAACTTCTACTACTACCAAAACTATCAAGCCAATCCAAAAACTTGGATTTGACAACCGTCCGAAAGTATGCTACTCTCTAGGGGTGGGGATAGGGCACCATGTCCGCAAGCACCTCGAAGCCAAGGCAGCCGCTAAGGTCAAGCGAGAGAAGGCTTTACGGTCAGCCTACGAGTCGCTGTCTGCTGCCGACCATTCCTCACCTGTCCGGAGTGAAGACCGCAACACGCCCGTTCCTGTCCGCCCCGAATCGCCTATTCCAAAAACTATTTGCGAAACATGCAAAGGATTACACGTTATCCGCCCATATCGGTTCATGGGACAAGTTAGAATAGAAGTTTGTGGTAGTTGTAAAGGTAAACTCTATCTCTTGCGCGCTTCTTGGCTTCACACAAAAGGATATGAACCACAAGGTATTATCGTGGTTGACTTCCTGAAGAATCATTACCGATTGCATCCTAAAAGCTAAACATGGGCAGAAACCGCAAAAACTACGCGACACAAGCCGAAACACTCGCGCGCTTCATTACTCGCGAACACAATCAGGAACTAGCAGGACAGACAAAACTAAAGCATTACCATGAAACGAAAAGTCAACAGATTAGCTGCGAAATGTGTGGCAAAACAGAATGCAAACTACATAGGCATCGTATTCGTCCGGGTGGGGAATACTCAGATGAAAATGTAGTTGTTGTTTGTGTTCCTTGCCATAAGCTAATTCATCGAATTTATCGCGAGACGAAAGCATCTGACGAACATACATTTAGATTAGCAATAGTTCTAGTTAAGATGGAAAAGGATAAAGAGAGAAGATAATGCATCCATTCGTTCCATCGCCATTAAACGATACTCTATGCGCGTCATGCAAGCGCGTATTCATAGACCATACTGAGTTAGCTACTTGTGAGGCATGTAGTTATCAGGGTTCTGGTCTTGAATTGTTCCCTCCGCCTAATGGTTCGATGCTATTGTGCGCGGCTTGCTATGATAAAGAGCAATCAATACCCGCCAGCGAATCTGTCACGCAACCATCAGCAAGCGAAACCCGCATAGCAGAACTAACTAACAAGTTAGACAAGGAAATTCCAGCTAATGCGCGCTTGTTCCATGTGACCGAAGTTACGTCGATAGTAGAGATAGAATCACAAGTTAATTCCGACGAATCAATAACAGACAAGAATCTAGTCATAGCGCAATTAGTCGAATCAAGACTAAATAAGTTTAAGCATAATCTGTTTCAACTAAAGGAAATAGAAGTAGAACTAAAAACTGACATGGTAACGGACCAAAGATATCTTAATCATCTAGTACCGCAATTAAGAGAAGAAGAAAGAGCTAAATTTCGAGCATACGATATCAGCTATAAACCATCTGTAGTCATTGCTCCATCCGTTCCCAAGCAGAGATTATCCGCGTCAGACAAAGCATATGCATCATATGCTGCTAAATTAGGCATTACAATAGAAGAAGCTAAGTCGCGCATTCTGAGTGGATTGCAATTGATGAAAATAGAGTGTACTTGTTCTGTGACTCCCGGAATCTGTCGCTTACATAGTTCAGAAAAATGATATTAATGGAAGCTGAATCCACGCGCATCACACGATTGCAAAGTAAATGCCCAGAATGCGGCAAAGTAGCAGAAGAAATCAGTTCAGTAGAAATTGGCACAAAGAAGATAATCTTTCTTAAATGTTTGCATACTATCGCTCGCACTATAGAATCATCATCGCCATTCGAGACTATGACTGCTGATGGCGATCCGAAATGCAAGCACGAATGGAATAAGACCGTATGCATAAAGTGCGACGCGAAAAAGTTATTTCCATTTCAGATAGAAGGCGCGCGCTTTATCGAGCGTTCTAATGGACGAGCAGGAAT